>Ga0335075_10001737_pt1 | contig 35579 bp, 29 predicted proteins | sample Lox_Sample_24_FD_206723 | JGI IMG/M metagenome (GOLD analysis project Ga0335075, IMG submission 206723) | Soil microbial communities from Loxahatchee National Wildlife Refuge, Florida, United States - Lox_Sample_2.4 | ecosystem: Environmental > Terrestrial > Soil > Wetlands | place: USA...
ACATCAGCGGAACCTTGGCATTTTCCACCAATGCGCGACCGGTGTCCGCGCCTCCTATTAACAGCGTAGTCAGTCCCACGGGCGCCTCCGTGAATGCCCGAGCAGTCCGCGCCAGCAGCTCGTGCGCGGCAACGGCTGCGAGCGGAGCCTTCTCTGAGGGCTTCCACAGAACCGGATTTCCGCAGACGAGCGCAAGCGCGGCATTCCACGCCCATACGGCGACCGGGAAGTTGAATGCCGAGATGATCCCCACAGGACCCAGCGGATGCCACATCTCACGCATGTGGTGCTCGGCGCGCTCCGAAGCCATGGTCAATCCGTAGAGCTGTCGAGAAAGACCGACGGCGAAATCGCAGATATCGACCATCTCCTGCACCTCGCCCAAACCCTCGGACACTGATTTGCCGACCTCCACAGTCACGAGTCGGCCGAGGGCATTCTTGTGCCTGCGTAACTCCTGCCCAAATAATCGAACCAGTTCTCCACGCATGGGTGCGGGAACGGCGCGCCACTTGATGAATGCCTCATGCGCCGACTCGACAGCCGTTCCGACGGCCTCGATAGGCGACACCGGCACGCTCGGCATGAGCGATTCATCGATGGGCGACCGGAGCTGGAGCGACCGCCCGGTGACATCGATCTCAATCCCCATGGATTCGAGCAATCCTGCCGCCTCCTCACCGCCTGAGATTTGCGCTCGAGAACGTTTCATCGTGTTTCCCTCAAAAGAGCGAAGATGCGGCGCGGCCAAGTGACGCCCAGTAGGTATAACGCAACTAGCCGAAATCCACTCTGCCGAGGAGCCCTTTCGGATCACAGAGCCGTTTCAGATCGCCGGCGATCGCTCGGTCCGTGGGGTGGGCGTATCGACGGTAATACGAAATGTTGTGAGGTCCCACACCGTGTTCGGCGCTGAAGGAGCCGCCGTACTTGCGGACGACCCGATCGTAGATCAGCTCACGAACGGCCTCGATTACCGATGAATCACAGGAGCCCGCCGCGGCGGGCCATACCAGGTTGAAATGGTCACCGCCGTCGCCGCAGTGTCCAAAATCGCAGACCCGTAGCCGAGGATAGTGCCCGCGGAGGGCTTCTACGAGATCCGCGCGGCACTCCGGTACTCGTGAGCGCGGTACCGAGATATCAAAGCCGATGACAGTACCCGCGGCGCGCAGACCGTCGCTGATCGAATGACGCAATGCCCAGAAGTCCTCGCCTCGCCCAAGACAGGCATCCTTTACCAACGGCTCGCGCACATCCATCAGGCGCCCGAGCAGGAACGTCAGGAGCTCCGAGAGATCGATCTGATTGGGCCTCAACGTGGAGAGCAGCTCGACGAGGATGGCGTACCGGGGCATCTCACCAGGTAAGAACGGATTGCGCAGCCGCCGATTGTGCGCCAATGCCGCCTCCATGGCGTTCGCAGACATTCCCTCAAGCGCACCCAGAAACTCTGCCGCTTCGGATTCAAGCACGGCCAGCAATTCCGGTATCGCTGCATGGCTCGTGGGAATTACGAGGGCGGCGGCCGCCTGGCGCGGCACCCGATGGAGCTCGACCTGTACGCGGGAAACGATTCCGAAGCTGCCGCTCGTTCCCACGAAGAGCTGCTTCAGGTCGACCCCGGAGTTGTCTTTCCGCAGCCCCTGCAGGTCTGTGAGCATGGTCGCATCCGCATCAGCCAAAATCACTTCGAGACCGAGAAGATTGCGTTGCACGTCTCCATAGCGCAAAACCCGCGCGCCCCCCGTATTGGTGGCCACCATGCCGCCAAGACTCGGGTCGGCCCCGAGATCGATGGGATAATGCAGCTCGTGGGGGGCAGCGCCGCCATTGAGCTCCGACAGCCGGGTTCCGGCAAGAGCACGAGCCGTCCGGTTGTGTACATCCATATCCTCGATACCACGCAATCGGTCGAGGCTGACAACCAGTTCTGCGCCCGACTGGTCTGGCGTACTTGCGCCGACGAGCCCGGTGTTGGCACCCTGCGCGATCATCCGCAGATCGTGCGCGTAACAGTAGCGGACGATCGATCTCAGCTCACCGACGGTCCCCGGCCGGGCGACTGCGAGTGCCTGGCCCGCTCCATATCGATAGCCTCGCTCGTATTTCTCGATGTCCGGGCGTGCGTGCACAACACCGCTCTCGCCGAACAGCTTGACAAAGTCCCGAATCAAGGCGATGGACGACACAGGCTCAGGCCGCCGCTGTCATCTTGAAAATGCCCTGCGCATTGCCGCTATCGAAGGAAAGATCGAGTCGTGGCAACCCGGTAACGGGATCGAGCATTCGCTTGCGCTCGATGAATTCGTAGAACGATCCCGGCACCTTGCGGCAGACCATGCTCCCATCAGCAGCAATGAACTCGCGCTCAACCGGGTCGGCGCGAAAAGCCGTCTGACGCACTCTGCCGGAGCCGGATACCTCGACAGCATCCTTCAGTGGACGACTTGAGCGTCTCTGCTCCAGCACGAGATCGTCGAGCGAGGGAACCCGATCGGTGGCGTGATTGAAAGCGTTGCCTTCGGTTGCAATCCACGCCATCTCAGCTGACTCGTCCAGCAGGATCTCGTAGTCGCTGAGACGTGAGGTCGTGTGCTGACGACGGAAACATGTGACAAGCTCGGGCAGCAGCGCACTTGCTTGGCGGAAACTCAATGCGTCCCTGAGCTCGAGCTCGTAAAGAGCACGCTTCGCTTCGTCTGAGAGCGGGTCGCGGGATGAGTCCGTCACCCGCGCTACTGCCGCTTGGAATTTCAATGAGAACCGTTCGGGGTGTAATTCGCTCACAAAGAACTGCGGCAGCTCTTCGGGAAAGTCAACGTGCGTGTAGGAGCGGCCGGTCATGCCCAGCCTGTTCAGCGGATACACGCCGCCTAACCTATATCCCAGAGGGATCAACACACGGGTGATGGCGCGCTCGCCCGAGGGCAAATCGCCCATCCCATTCAGGTCAACGGTGCGCAGGGCGCCGTGATCGAATACGATCTGATGCCCCTGCGACACGCGCTCCTCCACGTACTTCCTGCCCGTCGGAACCCGCTTCAGCAGGTCGTGAAGCAGGAGGAGATTCAGCCCCTGCGCCAGAAAGGCGCGTGGCACATCCTCGCGAGCCTCCGTGAGGAGCGACTCAGATATCTGAGCCGCACGTAATAACCCAGCGCATTCCGCCGACGTGCAGCAGACCGATAAGAGCTGCCACAGGGTCGTATCTTGCGCATTCGTCATAATCTTTTGCTCCGCACGGCCTAAGGCCGCTGCCGACATTATTTCGATGCTTGCGAGCGCGTGACAATCGATATAATCGGCTGAGTTCATTCCATATTTGCATATATCAGGAATGCCAATGAAGCGACGCAGGCGTCTCCTCCCCAAACTCCTGGGGCTACAAGCATTTGAGGCGACCGCTCGACTCGGGAGCGTTTCTAGGGCTGCCACGGAGCTCTCCCTGACCCAGAGCGCCGTGAGCCGTCAACTCCAGGCCCTGGAAGCCCAGCTGGCCGTGCAGCTCTTTCTTCGTTCCAAGAAGCGACTGGTCCTCACCGAGGCGGGTGCTGGATATCTGCACGACATTCGCAGCGGGCTCGCGGTGCTCGGCGATGCCACGGACGCGCTCGTCTCGAGGCAAGGTCGCGGCGGGACTCTGAGCTTGGCTACGCTTCCCACGTTTGGCGCAAAGTGGCTGGTCCCGCGTCTTCCGCGGTTTTGTGAAGCTCATCCGCATATCACACTCGAGCTGATCACTCGGCTCGCGCCTTTCGACTTCTCTATCGAGCAATTGGATGGCGCGATCCACTTTGGCGGTTCGAACTGGTCCGGCGCCGTCGCCGAGCATCTCGGCAAGGAGGAGATGATCGTTGTCGCAACGCCCCGTCTGGCGGGGCAATGTCGAGCGCCGGCGGATGTCCTGCGGCTTCCCCTTCTGCAGATCACCTCGCGTGCCTTCTCCTGGCATACGTGGCTGGCGGCCGTTGGTGTGACCGATACCGCGATCGCGCCGTATCTGCAGGTCGAGACATTCGCGATGGGCATCGAGGCGGTTCTGGCTGGACTCTGCGTTGGGATTCTGCCCAGCTTCTTCGTGGCTGAAGAGGTCGCCTCCGGATCGCTCGCGACCGTGGGCCCGGCAGTTACCAGCGAATCGGCCTATTATTTTGTCTATCCCGAGCGCAAGCGATCGTATTATCCGCTACGGGAATTCGCACGGTGGATCAAGGAAGAAGTTTCCACCGTTCAACCCTCCGCATTAACCGGCGCATGAGTGCTCCGAATCCTCGGACAGGCTCGGCGTCACTGGCGCTCTCACCGTCGCGCACCAAAGAAGTGCGCGACTTGCGCGCCAAGCTCGTAGAACGATTCCCGCGCCGCTCTCAGTGGCGCCTCCTTAGGGGTGCTTGCCGGCAATGCGAGGTCGGCGGCCCTGAGCTTGCCTGTGGCAAGATTAGCCAGATCTCTGCCAAAGGAGGTCCCTGGAGCGATGCCGCGCCCGTTGTATCCGCTAATCGAGATCATGTTGCGCGCGAGCCGATGAAAGCGCGGGATTGCATCCGCGGTCATGCCGATCTGACCGTACCACTGATGCTCGAATTCGATATCCCGGAGCATCGGGAATAGCTTGTGCAGCGCCCGCCTGCCCCAATTTCGATGAACCTCCGCGCCGCTACCGCGCAGTGCCCCAACGCTGCCGAAAATCAGCCGACCCGCCGCATCCGAACGCAGTGAAGACAGGACCCGTCTGGTATCCCAGACTCCCTGGCGCTCCGGCAGGATCACTGCGCGCTCGTTCATGCTCAGCGGCCGCGTCGCCATGTTGAAATACGGCAACGCCACCAACTCATCCCGGAGCGTCCTCCAGATCGTGCGCGAGTACGCATTCGTCGCAACTATAACCCAGTCCGCGCGGACAGATCCTCTGCCGGCGTGCACGCGCCATCTTCCCCGCTCGTCGACAACTTGGCTCACAGGACTTCCAGTGAATATCCGGGCGCCCTCCTTGAGCGCCGCAGACGCCAGCCCGCGAGCATAGGCGAGCGGTTGAACGGTTCCCGCGCGTCTGTCCAACAGCGACCCCCGGTAAATGCGAGATCCGACCTTCCGCTCGGTTGCCGCGGTGTCCAGCAGCTCGACTGGGGCGCCGAACGACTGCCATTGCGAGGTTCGCTGCGCGATCTCGCGATATCCGGCCTCCCCTACTGCGCAGTGGAGCGTGCCGTTGCAAACAGCCTCGCACTCGATCCCATGGCGAGCAATCAGATCAAATACCAAACGAGGAGCCTCGCCGAGTTGTCTGATAAGGCGCGTCCCGCGTTCCTGTCCTAGTCGTTCGAAAACAGCCGCCGGCCTGATCCATAACCCCGCATTGACGAGTCCCACGTTTCGGCCGGAGCCGCCAAAACCGATCTCCTCCGCCTCCAGGACCACAACGTCGACTTTGCGCTCTCTCAGGTGTAACGCAGCAGAGAGCCCGGTGTACCCTGCTCCGACGACGACGACATCAGCGGAGGTCGACTCCTCCAGACATACCGTCGTCGGACCCTTCGGGGCGGACTGCTCCCATAGACCGTGGCTGCGCGCATCCCCCTTCATGGCGGGCCCCGTCCAGGCAGGGAGCGTCTCCGACTCAGATCCTTACTGTTCCCGACTGGCGGCCGGCTGCGACTGTTGCGTATCGTAGGCGGACCAGGCCTGCTGCAAGATGTAGCTCTTCAGGTCTGCCAGCTGTGTTGTACTAATCATCCCCGCAAACACGGGCATACCCGCGTCCTTGAAGAGACCTCCCAGTACAATCTTTGAAAACGACGCATAAGCGCCTGCATCCAGTCGCCGCAGATCCGGCACGGACCCGTGCTCTCCGGCAATGACGCGATACCCGTGGCAGGCGGCACACCCGATATCCTCCCATAGCTGGCTTCCCTGTTGCGCCATGGCCGGAGACGGGCGCGGAAGCGGAGGTTTGGGCATCGGGGCAGGCCTCCAAGACGTATCCACCTTGCCCTTGCCGTTCAATTCGAATGCGATCAACCGAGCTGGCCCTGTCGGCCCATATCCCAACAGCGGCGAGTAGAGCTGCCCGGCGCACGTCGTTCCTGATCCTACAGGCAGGTAGATCATCTGATGGCCGTCGATTTCTACGGTGCTGGGTGCTGCGTAGACTCCGCCTACGCGCTCGCTCCAGAGCTCATTCCCATTCTTGGCATCGAATGCATGGAAAGTCCCGGTCGTGGTCCCCTCAAAAACGAGGTTTCCCGCCGTGACCAGTATGCCGCCATTTCGCGGCGTACCGTATTCTTTGTGCCAGCGCGCTCGGTTGCCTACGGGGTCCCACGCGACCAAATCGCCCGTGAATTCCGCTTTCTTGTGCAAATCCATGTACCAATCCGTGGTAACTCCGGCCAACAGTGCGCTGCTGGCGGCCCGCTGCCACACCGCATTTCGTGCTGCCGGAATGTATGCCAATCCGGTAAGCGGACTGTAGCCCATGGGCTCGAAGCTATGCGCGCCCGATCCGGTAGGCGTCAAGAGAACTCCTTTCCTTCTTGCCCACCACTGCGCCTGCGGCAGTTCAATCGGTCTCCCGGTTTTCATGTCGATACCCGAGGCCCAGTTGACCGGCACAACATTATTGGCGGCCAAAAGCTTACCGGTAAGAGCATCAAGAACATAAAAGAAGCCGTTCTTTGGCGCGTTCATCACGACGCGGCGGATCCGGCCGTCTATCTTCAGATTCGCAACGACGATGTTCATCGTCGCGTCGAAGTTCCAGCCATCGTGCGGAACCGTCTGGTAGTGCCAGAGGTAAGCGCCGGTGTTGGCATCGAGCGCTATGATTGATGCGGTATAGAGCTCATCGCCATTTCCCGTCCGTTGGCGAGGGTTCATCGGCGACGGGCCGTCCGTGCCCAAATAGACTCGGTTTAGAACCTCGTCGTAGGTCATCCCGTTCCAGACGGTGCCCCCACCTTCGCTCTTCCAATAGCCCTTTCCCCACGTCTTAGCCGCGGCCGCCATGGCGGCGCTCTCGAACCCTTTTCCCGGGTCGCCCGGAACGGTATAGAAGCGCCACAAGTGCCTGCCAGTGGCAGCGTCGAAGGCATCGACATAGCCGCGCAGGGGATCACCTGCGTCACCATTGCCGTTTCCAACGAACACCTTACCGCCACCTACGTTGGGGGCGGCTGCACTGTAACGGTCTGGGCCGCAAAAGCGAGTTGCCCACCTCTTTGCGCCCGATTTCAGGTCGAGCGCTATGAGCCGGCAATCGCCTGTCGTAAACAGGACCTCATCCTTCCAAAGCGCCAGCCCCCGCGAGAGTCTGACTCCCCAGGATTGCAGCAAATCGAGCGGGAACTTGATGTCCGCTCTATATGTCCAGAGCAACTTTCCCGTACGCGCATCGTTGGCGTACACCGAACCCAGTGAACCGGATTGAAACACCATTCCGTCGGCCACAAGCGGTACACCCACCATGCCGTCTTCCGTTGGCATATCGGCAACCCAGGCAACGCCGAGATGTTGCACGTTGTGGGAATTGATCTGCTCCAGCGCGCTGAAGTGCTGGCCTTCGTTGTTCTGTCCAATCAGCCGCCATTCGCCATTGGTCGCAGGCTCCCCGGCTTTTGCGGCAATCGCCGCGCCAAACAGCAGGAAGGCCGTGCAGAGCCAAAAACGAATAAGGAGCTTTTCGATTCTGTTCATTCCCACCTTCGCACCCTCGACAAACCCATGCGACCGCGCAGCAGTGCAGCACTGAGCACTCTAGACGCCCTTCGAATCGCGTCGTATACCCCATTTTGGGTTATGGGTGTCCTGGCCCGGGCGCCCGATGATCTCAAGCGGCGTCTTTGAGCACACGGGTGCGATTTGTATCGATTCGATTTCGATTTTGTGCGTGCGCGTGTTGCCGTGGCGGACCTCATCGAGCCCCTGCGGCGGGGCTTTGCCCTGGACGTGGAAGCACCGTCGCGCACTCACTATGCGCTAGGCCCCGCCGAAAGCCTTTTGGTCATGCCGTGCTGGCGCAAAGCCACTCACTTGGGCATCAAGATCGTCACCGTCTTCCCGGGAAACGTACAGCGAGGACTGCCGTCGGTCAATGGCGAATACCTGCTGCTCTCCGCGGAAACCGGCGAGGCCCTAGCGCTGATTGATGGGCGCGCGTTGACACTCCTGCGCACCGCGGCGGTCTCGGCCCTTGCCGCTGACCTCCTGGCCATTCCCCGTCCGGACTCGCTCCTGATGGTCGGCACCGGCGCGCTCGCGCCTTATCTAATCGAGGCCCACCTGGCAATTCGCAGCTACCGCTCCATTGCCATCTGGGGCCGGAACCTCAGGAAGGCGAATCAGCTCGTCGAGACTCTGGCACGAAAAGGGTGGCCCGTGCGGCTGACTTCGGAGCTGGAAAAAGCAGCGCGCGAGGCCGACGTCATTTCCTGCGCAACGATGGCCGAGTCTCCCCTAATCAAAGGTAGCTGGCTTCGGGAGGCCAGCCACCTGGATCTCGTGGGCAGCTTCCGCCCCTCCATGAGCGAGGCGGACAGTGACTGCTTCAGAGACGCCTTCGTGGTAGTGGATACTCCTGACGCTCTGCAGGAGTCCGGAGATTTGATCGAGCCTTTGAAGAGCAAGGTCATCCGGCGCGAGGACATCGCTCGCCTGAGCGGACTCGTTTCAAATCCGGCGTCGCAGAATCGCTCACGGAGAAGCGTGTTCAAGTCGGTTGGTTGCGCAGTCGCGGATCTTGCCGCCGCTGCATGGATCCACAAGCAATATGCCGGGGCCGCGTGAGAGCCCGTCTTCATCCAGTCGCCCAGGATATGCCGTGCGCCCTAAAGTGGTTCGCTATCGGTTCCAACTCATTGGAGAATCGTCGAGATTGATGCACCGAACTCGCATACACCGGCCGCCGCACCTGGGCGGCGCTCGCCGTCATTACTGCGCCAACATGTTCATGTGGGGTTAAGCACCCCTCCTCCCACTCGAGACCGCAATGACGAAGCATTTGTTCGGTAACGCGTCGTTGCCCGGATATTAGCGCTTCGTAGTCCACGGTAAGCATCACATCACCCAGCGTATCTGCCCAATGTTTCATCAGCTCGTCCCACGCGACATAGTAACGCGCAATGTCTTCCAGACTATAGCTGAACGGATACGCAGCACCGAACAGCGTCTTATACATGGCGTAACAGACGTCCATTGGATCACGACGCAACGCAATGACACGAGCTCCCGGCAGCGCACGCAATATCAGCCCTGCATAGAGATAATTCGATGGCAGCTTGTCCGTGAACTTGGATGCTTGTCCGACTCGAGACCTTGCGGCGGTCAGGTAGTCGTGGCCCAGCTCGGTCGGGTCAACATCCAAACTCCGGTCAACGAATTCCCGCTTGGGCACCGGTGCGCCGGTCAAGCGCCGCACAGCTCTGATTGCGACGCTAGGGAAAAGGTCGAGTTCGCCGGCCCCATAAACTTCACTATGCCGGCCCAGGATGCGCTCAACGAGCGTTGTGCCGCTGCGCGGCAGCCCTATGATGAAGACGCATTCGGCCCCGCGCGCTCCAACCACTCCTTCAAGAAGCTTCGATCTCACGTGAGTCCGCCTCAAGGCGTCCAGCACTGCGACATCTTCCGTAACGTCATAGCGCAGAGACGATCGCACCGCGTTACATGCTTGCTTCAATACCGCAAATGACCGTCGGTCCTCCCGGAGGTCCTCAAGTTCCTTCGCGAGTGCAAACCGCAGGGGAACGGACGCGCGTTTTCCACGGAGGCGGTCCACCGCCGCTTCAAGCTCTGCAACATGGTTCTGCTCGCACGTTTGGATCCGAAGCCCGGATCTTGCCAAGAAGGCCTCAGCATCATCCGGGCGCAAGCCAATCGCGACGTCAAGGTTTGACTCCGCCTCAACGAGAGAACCGACCATGCGCTGTGACATGGCGAGGTTGTAGCGAAATCCGGGGTCAGCCGGCGCCCCCTTCACGGCGCGCTCGAAGAACGAGACCGCGAGCTCCGGTTTACCGCAGTGCGTAAGCAAACTGCCGATCGCATCGAGCAGCTCCGACCTCGAGATCTCATACCGAGTCACGTCGGAAACTATGGACAGCGCATCCGACCTGTACCCGAGCCGAATGAATCGGAGGCCAAGATCAATCAGCGACTCGACGTCTTCCCGGGATTCCGCCCTGGCCGTGCGTAGAAATTGGACACTCTGCTCCAGCTTCCCCAGGCCAAGCGCAACCTCGGATGCCAGACACAAAATGTCCGGATCGTGCCGACTACCCGCGAGCAAACGGCCGCATCTCCGGTCCGCTTCCGTCAGCAATCCCCGGCTGAGCAACGCCTTGATGCGTTGAACTTCAGAGGCGGTCGCATCCGATGAGTGGGACGCCATGCGCTCGCTTGACCTATGCGGCCATTCTAGAATATGTATCGCAGCGCCAAGCCTATTGTCCTTGGACGGGCTACGTTGCGTTGACCAAAAATATAAGGCTCAAACGTGGCGTTCTGCGATCCACTATAGGCAGTCGCACTCGTGATGTTATTGACGAACAGATCAAGCGAAATCGCTTCGCTGAGCGCGTAGGACGCCCTTGCATTCGCTACGAGCGCCGACGGCACCTCCCAGCTATAGATACTGGTATTCGTTATAAATCCTTCCGAGGAGCTGTGATACGAGCCGTCCACATGCAGTGTCAAAGGCTGATTTGCCAAGGCGGTAAGGATCGCCGGCACCTTGTAGTCGATATTCAGCGTGACCGAGTGCTTTGCGACACCCGGCAGGCTCGAGCCTTTCGGAATGGGCCCGCCAAAGATGGATTCCTCCTCCCCTGTACCTCCCAACGACGGGATTAGCGCGTATGGCGCATAATCGACCAGATTGAATGACTTGGTCACGACGGCTGTCGTGTAAGCATATCCAAGTCCGAGACTCCAGTCATTTCCGAGGCGTGCATTCCACTGCATCTCAATTCCCTTGGAGCGCGCTTGGCTGCCGTTGTAGGTTGCAGGATACCCCGCGAGATTCAGAGCATCGAATTGAAAATTTGAAAGATCTATCCAGAACACATCGGCGCTGTATCGGATCATTCTCCTTGCGAGCATACCTTTGATTCCGATCTCATAGTTCTTGGCCAGATCGGGCAAAAATGTCTGATATATCGGAAGCGAGGCGAACACGCCGGCCACGGCAATGGCATTTGCGCCCCCGCGGCGGAAGCCTTCCGAGTAGGTGGCGTAAATTTTGGTTTCCGGATTGATGTCGTACGCAGTGTTTAGCTTGAACACGGGCCTACTGATGCTTTGACCTGCGAAAGCTCCACTCAATCCCAGAGGGTTTGTGAGGTCGCTGGAGCAGAATGCCCCGCATAGGGGCAGCTCGGTGATTCCCTGGTTGCTAAAATCCTGATGGAAAACCCGAGCCCCTCCGGTGACCTGCCATGCCTTCGTCAGGTGCCACGTGATCTCACCGTAAATCGCTTTGTCCTGGAACGACGAATTTCTGTGATAGATGAAATCGAGATCCCCCAGCGTAGACGGATTGGGCTGTCCGATATAGTTCAGATAGTCTTGAATTCCCGGCAGAGTCGAATAGATATCGAGAGCGTTCTTTTGGTTCTCGTAGTAGAGCCCACCCACGTAGTCTATGAGGTTGTCCGCTCCATTCGAAACGACTCGCACCTCTTGAATGAAAGACTGCGTGCGGACGCTGGTCTGGTCCGGCGCCGTGAGCCGTGGATAATCCAAGTACGGGTAGTAGGAGTTTCCGTTGAGGACGCCGAGCTTGAAATACGACGCGGTGAAATCGACGTCCGAAGCGCTGTCGTCTTTGAAGTACGAAGTCGCGGAGGTGACGGTGGCGAGTCCGGCATCAATGGTTGCAACGCCGCTGACCAAATCGACCGCGTCATTGTAAGGCTGCGCGGCAATGTTGGTATTGGTGTAGGGTCCTCCCGCCCGCGCGTCGAATCCCGAGTTTGGGTAAATGCCTGGCGACACCTGCCCGTTCGCTACGCTTGCGCTCGGAGTCGTGAAGTCTACAGGTCCGCCTCGATAGTACGGATTGGAGCATTGGCAGTCGTCCGAGCGCGTATGCTGATGCAGGTAGTCAATTTCAAAATCGACAGCGGAGTTTGGCGACCACCGTAAAGCCGCCTTGGCGAACCATCTTCCCGCCGTGTTTGCATATTTCTTGATCGGGGCAAGCACAGGACCGCTGGTGAGGTCTCCGGAAACGCTTGGAATGGGAACTCCATTGAAGCCGTTACCGGTGCGCGAGAGGAGATCGGAATCGGTTATGAACCCACCTTCATGGTCATCAAGCGCGATCAGCCTGAGCGCCAGGCGGTCCGCCAACGGAACGTTGAGCACGATACTCCCGTCCCTATTGGGATCGTTGGAATGCTCCGTGATGCTGCCGCGAACATTCACTTCCCCGGAGAAGCCGCCGAATGACGGCTTATTCGGTATGATGCGTATTGCTCCTGCCTGCGCGCCCGAGCCGTAGAGGGTGCCCTGTGGCCCCTCCAGTACTTCGATGCGATCAATATCAACGAACGGAATGGCGAAGAAAACCGGGCTCTCGCCATAATACGTGGCCACCGAACTGACTGCCTGGGCGCCCTCCGCGATGGGGCCTGAGCCCCCGCCGGGCGCATCCGTGCGGAGACCACGCAACGCCAGGTTGTTGACACCACCCCTTTCGTCCAATCCCTGATCCACGGTGCTCAGACCGGGAACCAGCTTCGTTAGATTGTCCAGCGTTGTCGCGCCCGATTGCTGGATTTGCGTGGCATCCACTGCCATGATGGCGTACGGGATGTCCTGCACCGTTTGCGACCGCCGTTGCGCGGTTACCACGATTTCCTTCAGAGCGGGTAATTGTGTCGTAGGCGTCGCTGCTGCATCCTCGGCTGCGCAGTGGCCCGAAACGGGTCCAAGCAGCAGCGCCCCTGCTGAGATAGCGGCGGAATAATGCGCACATCGCCATATCGCTCTCCTTACGGCAGCGCGTACGGCGATTGGACTGGCAAAGTCCTTCGCCTGCCCGCTGCTTCGGCGGCTCCCGTCGAAGTCTTGGGCCCGAACTTTCGAGTGATTAGGCAAGACAGGTCTCTCCCGGAACTTATGTCACTGCTCGGATCGCGGATACCGCTTCGAAAGTAAGCATCCCTCCCATGCCAGGGAATACCCTGTTTTGGGTTAGCGCGACATTCCAATCGCCGTTTTGCTCACCGCCCTAACCCGAAATGGGGTATGGCCGTGCTATCCGGCCGGAACTATGGTCAACGCCGGGCGAGCGTGCGTTGCGCGATGCCACGCTCGAATTCCATCGTATTGCCGCGCGAAGACAGAGGAGTAAACGTGGCCAATCGCAGAATTCTCCTGGTGGTCAGCTCCGTTGATCGCATTCCAGGAACCGAGCAGCCGACCGGGGTCTGGCTCGAAGAACTGGCGGCCAGCTATAACGCGTTTTTAACCGCAGGTTTCGAAGTATCGCTGGCCTCTCCCAGGGGCGGGAGGCCTCCGATTGACCCCATGAGCCAGCAGGACACGTGGCTTACAGAAGCAGGAAGGCGATTCATGGCCGATCCGCGAGCGCAGAGTCAGGTGACCGCGACCGAGTCGTTGCGGCGGCTGGATTCGAACAATTTCGATGCAATCTACCTCGTCGGCGGATTGGCCACGGTGTGGGACTTTCTCGAAAACGTCGAGCTCTCAAAACTAGTAACCCGAATGCACGCCCGCGGCAAAGCCGTCGGCGCAGTCTGCCATGGCGTCCTGGGACTGACCACCGCGACCGATACATCCGGCCAATTGCTCGTCAAAGGACGTAAAGTTACCGGTGTCTCGAATGAGGAAGAGAAGATGGGCGGCCTGGAAGCCATTGTGCCGGTCACGCCTCAGAATCGGTTGACTGCGGTGGGCGCGGACTACAGCTGCGGCTCTCCGTTCCAGCCCTACGTTGTGGCCGACGGCCGTCTTTATACCGGCCAGAACCCGGCGTCTGCCGGCCCCCTTGCGACGCGGATGATAGACGCACTGAAGTAGCATCCCTGAGCGCGCCGGCCCGGGCGGCGCGGCTCCCTTGCATTCAGGCCAGCTCTCCACATCTGCGAGAGCTCTTACGCCCGACGTCGTCAATCGGTCATCGAGGCCGTGACGCCGATCAGGCAAGCCGACCTCTTCGCAGTCTCTGCACTCTCGACCAGACTCTGCGACTACCTGATGAATTCACGAGAGGGGTGAGCACGCGGAAATCTGCGCACGTAATCGAGATAGGTGGCGAGCACCCCGTCTGAAGCCGTAAGGAGCCCAGGGCGGTAGTGCATTCCAGTCATGACTGCCAGGTCCTCATCGAGCACCTTCTCAAACAGGAATTCGAGTTCGTCGATCAGTTCCCTAGCCTGACGCTCAGCCGCATCCGAACCGTCGCCTCGATGCACGGCATGAGAGTAATAGTGCGTCGAGGTGCCCGGGACCTCGATGCCCAGGGCGGACACCTGCAGGTGCCATTTTCCGGACAACCGACCCGCGGTAGTCCATAAGCTCGTGCCACTGACCCTTATGTTATATTCGAGCTGTTGCCCGCTTCCCTCTTCGAGCCCGACGGGTATCTGTACTCGAAGGCCATATGGCTCAAATTGAAACCTGTCTCGTATATCGACGTCCATCTTCATATGGTGAACGAAGGCGAGATGTTGCCAATCGGGCGTATTGCTTCGGATGACCCACGGGTCTACAGGGTAGGTCCGCTTATCCTTTCGTGCCCGCACGATAAGCTCTTCGTCACGATAAGCTTTGGAAAAGTTTTCGATTTCCCAGAGCGGTGTCTCTCCATTGAATACCCAGATGATTCCGTATCGCTCCGTGGTGGGAAATTGGAATAGCTTGGCCGTTGGGGGAGCTTTGTCACCACATCCCGTGGCGACGCACTGTCCCTGGGTATCGTAGACCCAGTGATGAAGCGGGCAGCGCACGTTCCCGCTCACAACCTCCCCATTTGAGAGATCGGTGCCAAGATGAACACAATATCCGCTGAACGCCTGAACGTGGCCCTGCTCGTCGCGCAGCAGGATGATTTTTCCGTCGAGAAACTTCCGTCCCAGTATCTTCCCCGATTGGATCTCTTCCGAGAGCGCGACCGCAAACCAGGACTGCGTGAAGAGGTTGTTATCACCTTCAGCAGGCACTGGGTTGAACTTACGCTGCATTGCATTTCCCCTGATTTCGACGTAGATACGTCCGGTTACGAGCCGCTTGCTGCGGTGCGACGCTTGTGAGCTGCGGATTCTGTCGTGCGCGAGCCAAGCGCTTTCGTTGGCGACGGTGTCCGCCCGGCATCGCTCGTCGCCGCGAACAGACCAACTGCCGATGCATACCCGATGGCTGCCACCCATCCCACCACACGCACCCCGAACTCAGGCATTAATAGCCCAGAGAGCGCGGGGCCGACGCCCATGCCAAAGGTCCGCACACCAGGCACCGCCGCCACCAGTCTGCCGCTGGGATCGATTGCAGCCATGAGACCGCTGGAATACGTGATTGCGACGATGAATACGAGATATAACTCGAATGTCGCGATCTTGAAGACCTCGGGTGTCCGATCGACGGCAAACACGACGGCGGTGATGCACAGCAATGCGGTTGACGCCACCAGCGGTATGCGCCGCCCCGCTTTCAGGTTCAACCAATAGACAATCAATGGGCCAAGTAATGACAGAAGGAAGGCCCCCGATATGATGTCGCCTGCCCACTGCGGGGGTTTTCCGGTAGCTATCCCGAGTCGGAGCAAGTAACCCCAGAGGGCTCCTTCCGCCACATAGAAGCACAAGATGCCCCAGAGCGGGCGGCGCCATCGTTTTGCAACCCGGAAGATCGACTCGGATTCAGACCCCACCGCCGGATATTCGCCCAGCAGCGGCAATGAAAATGCTGCAATCAACGCGAGCACTGCGGAGGCCACCGCCAACGGCGCTATGCCTCTGTGGGCCACTGCCGCGGACAGGTAAGGATAGGAGGCGGCACCGAGGACCAAAACCGCAAAGTTGACGACAGCAAAGACGCGATCGGGGCCGTCAGTCTTTGCAACGATCGCGTGCGCCGCAGTGAGCACCAGGCCTTCGCCAACGCCGCTGAGTATCCGGCTGGCCATGTAACCGCTCGGCGAAGGGGCCAGCATCGCAAGTGCACTTGCTGTGATGATCAGCACCAGGCCTGCACAGATTGAGTATCTCGGCCTGATCGACGCGACCCGTGGCGCAAGCAGCGTGGAACTGCACGCTATGGCGAGTAGCTCCGCCGCGCCGAATTTTCCCGCGGCCGCTTCAGAGACGCCGAACGCATTGATCGGAGCGCTCACGATCAAGGGCAGCAACAGCATGCCGCAATATCCAGCACACGAGATGATCGCAATAGCGAACATCGCCCCGAGCGGCGTTGAGCCTCCTGGTCCCGCTTCCTCCCTGCTTCCCAGCGCCCGTACCCAGGCGTGCAAGGCAATGAACAATCTCATGTATTTGCCGCCTGAATTACACCAGGGCTCTAGGCTAGAGGGCCTGGCATCAGCGGGCCATCACCCGTTTTGGGTTAGGGGGACGATCGCCGCTCGAGCAGCTAGTCCGCTACCATTGGAATGTGGTATTCGTCCGTACCAGAATGCGATCAGATCCCGTACCAGGCAGCGAACCCGGCATGGACGACGGCGGCGACTCACCTGAATGGCTCTTGCGGTTCAAGCTGGACCCCCCCGTTCAAGGCACATCGGTCATTGCCCGCCCGCGCTTGCTGCATAGCGTGGCCCTTGAGCGGCGCTGGGGAATCGCCCTCGTCCGAGGGCCAGCCGGCGCAGGCAAGACTACCGCTCTCCAGCAGCTCTGGGACAGCGTGGCGCCCGCACGGCGGGCGTGGCTGACGCTGGACGATGAGGATACGGATCCACGTCGTCTCATGGTTTATCTGCTCGCGTCATTGGAAACTTGCGGCATCAGCAACGCTCGCTTGAGTGCAGCCTGGAGATCCGGCATGCAGGCGACGGATCCGCAAGCATCTGCAACCACCTTGCTCAATCTGCTGCATCACCAGCGCGAGCCCACATTCCTGTTCCTGGATGACTGCCATAAACTCGGAAGCAGCGAACAGGCCGCGAGTGTCCTCGACTTCATATTTGCCCGATTGCCGGCCTCGCTTCGAGTCGCCATAGCCGCAAGAGGGGCCCTCCCGATAGCCTTTGGCGCACTGCGGGCTCGGGGTCGGGTGGTCGAAGTGGATGCGGATCAGCTCCGCTTTACGCGCGAAGAATCTTCCGAGCTTCTCGGGGGTTGCGCTCCTCCTCCCCTGGTGTCCACCATTCTTGACCGAACCGAAGGCTGGCCGGTTGGCATGAGGCTGGCGCGCACCCTGCTGGATAACAACAACAGAATCGATGCCACTGAATTGATGGCGGTGACGTCCCATCACTTGACCGACTATTTCGTCGAGAACGTCTTGGAGTCTCTGCCGGAACAGGACCAGAACTTCCTGCTTTGTACTTCGGTGGCGGAACGCTTGACCGATGGCTTGGCCCGATCGCTCATAGACGCTCCCCAGAACGCACTGAGCACCGAACGCCTGATGCGGCTCGGGCTGCCCGTAACAATATTGGATCCGGTTCGGCGCTGGTACAAATATCACGGTCTCTTCCGCGAGTCGCTGCGGTCGCGGGCCGTCGAGGTGTTGGGATACGAGCGCACAGCGCAACTGCACGAGCGTGCCGGTGATTGGTTCGCCGCAGGGGGCCAGCTCCTCGACGCCGCCAAGCACTACATTCAGTGCGGCCAATGGGCCAAAGCGGTGCAGCTCGTGGAATCTCGCAGCGGAATTTCGGTCGCAGTCGGCCCACATCGAGGACTATACGGTCTGCTATCGGCGGCGCCGCCGACCGTGATTGATGGCTCGCCGCGCTTCCGCGCCGGTCAGATCTGCGTAGCCGTACGATCGGGCAGATTGGCGGAAGCGCGAGCGGCGCTAGCGGCATTCAGGAGCCGCTTTGGAGAGTCAACCCTCGACCGCCAGACCCGTAGCGACGCAAGCCTCAGCGCGGCCGTCCTCGCGCTCTATGATGGATTGCCGCTGTCACCGTCCCTGAGCCGCGAGCTGTATGACCTTTTGGAATCCGATTTGAGCTCGTCGCGTGCATTTGCAGCATCAGCACTCTGCTGGGCCGCTTATGAAGCACAAAGCTATGGTGAATCGCGCCGCATCGCCCTCCTCGGCGTGGCGGAAGATCACGACGACGAAACAGCATACGCGGCACTGTATTGCATGGCCTTCGTGGGCCTATGCGCATTCGCCGAACTGGATTACGCCATCGCGTCTTCGACCTTCGGCGAGCTCTTGAGAATCGCTCGCGCCCGTTTCGGCGACGATTCCGATCTGGTAGCGGCCGCACAAGTGATGTCGGGTATCCTTGCAATGGATCGAGGTGAGGTATCAAACGGGATACTTCAGATGAACGAGTCCATTTGGACAATCTTGGAACACCCCGGATGGTATGACGTCGCTGAGATCGCTCTACCCTATCTCCTGTTGACCACTGCGGCCTCAGGTGAGGGGGCTCAGGCCGAAGAGCTCAGCACTCGGGCCATCGAGCTGGCGCGACGTAAAGGACAGTCCAGATGGCTCGCGATGACTCGTATATCCGCCGCAAAACTGATGGCCTTCCTTGGCCGCTGGCCTGACGTGGCAACTTCCCTCGCCTCAGCGGGGTTGCCGACCAGCACTTCTCCTGGGCAAGAGATGCGCCTTGTGCACGAAGCCTCCCTGATACAAGCTCAGTTGATGCTGGAATCCACCCACTTCGATAAAACTCAAATCCAGCTGCGCGAGACTGCCGAGCGGCTGCATCAGGTCGGAGATCTTCGGTTGAGCGTGGACGCGTTGCTACTGCTGGCCCGATGTGAACGGAGCATGGGCGATACGCCCTCGGCCCTGAATCGAATGGCTTCTGTAGTGCGCCTTAGTCGGCCTGCCGGACTGACACAGCCATTGCGCGATTACGTCGATCTAATCAGGCTGATGATCGATGACACATCGCGACTGCCAGGCGCCGCTGAAAGGCACTTCGCATCTCAGATCTGCGAAGATTCGGCGCAAGCGGCGGCGGAATGCCTGAGCTCGCCGCTCACACCACGGGAGGTGGACGTATTGCGGCTACTCGCAGCCGGACTGACCAGCAAGGAAGTCGCGGCAAGGCTGAACATTTCGGTCAACACGGCCTCAGTACATCGCAAGGCGATTTACCGCAGGCTGGGTGTAAATTCGAGATCACGCGTTATCTCCAAGGCCATGGAGCTGCACTTGCTTTAGAGCTCATCATCGATGCTGGCGTAAGAATCCGGCATGCATGCCGAAATGCGCACTCAGCGAGTCCGCACTTTGGGATGGGCAGGTCTCCTGGCTGCGGTAACCGGGGAGGTCGGCGCAGCACCCTTGCGACCGACTGATGCGACCTCGGGCCAGGACTCGTCTGGCATCGCCGCGGCCCGTCCCGCGGCAGCCCAGGCCGAAAATTTGCTCGGGTCCGGACCCGTATGGTCCCGAACTGGCTAGAACCGCTTGCCATTGCATCGCTCGCGCTCGCTTTCCTCTGCGCGGCGACGATTGTCGCGCTGCTACTCTCCCGGCCGCAAAAAATGTGGATCATGGACATCGTCTGGCCAGTCACGGCGCTTTACTGGGGGCCGGCAGGCGTGTGGGGACTCTGGGATATGGGCACACCGCCCGCGAGCCCTACCAAGCGAATGCTGCAGCGGCAGGCGCAGGTCGAAGCGAAGGGCGAGAAGAAGGAGCGGAAGGCCACCACGAAGCCCTTCTGGCAGCAGGTCGCAGTAGGGGTCACCCACTGCGGCGCCGGCTGTACCCTCGGTGACATCATCGGCGAATGGCTGGTCTTCGCATTCGGGTGGACACTTCTCGGCGAGAAGCTGTACGCCGAGCTGTTGGTGGACTTTCCGCTGGCATTCGGGATCGGTATCGTGTTTCAGTATTTCACGATCGCGCCGATGCGCGGCCTCGGGATCAAGGAGGGTCTCGTTGCAGCAGTCAAGGCAGACACGATTTCCATTCTCGCCTTTGAGATCGGGCTCTTTGGCTGGATGGCTCTCACTGCATTCGTGCTCTTTCCCGGCGAAAGCATCGCGTCATGGAATCATTGGTTCCAGATGCAGGTCGGGATGATCGTGGGCTTCCTCACGAGCTACCCTGCCAATTGGCTCCTGCTCAGGAAGGGTCTGAAGGAACCCATGTGATAGGCACATCGGCAGGCGTCGGCCCGTGAATGTGAAGCGCCGGCGGGCTGGAGAAAGACGGTTGAGCGCGTGGCTGCGGAACTCGGTTCATTTGCTTGGCATTTATGGGTCGGAGGTGATAATGACGCAGAAAATCGTAGCCATCACCGGCGCCAGCGCCGGCATCGGACGCGCGACGGCGCGCGCCTTCGCGGCGCGCGGTTATAAAGTGGGACTGATCGCACGCGGCACCGACCGCTTGCAGGCGGCCTGCCGTGAAGTCGACGCATCCGGCGGCACTGGACTCGCCGCGCCGGCGGATGTGTCCGACGCAGAGGCGGTCGATCGCGCCGCCGAGCTCATCGAGCGCGGCCTCGGGCCAATCGATGTCTGGGTCAACGCGGCCATGGCGACCGTCTTCGCGCCGTTTCACATGGTCGGACCGGACGAATACCGCCGCGCCACGGAGGTCACCTATCTCGGGTTCGTGCATGGCACGATGGCTGCGCTCAAGCGAATGCGGCCCCGTGGCCGTGGCGCAATCGTGCAGGTCGGCTCGGCGCTGGCGTACCGCTCGGTGCCGCTGCAATCGGCCTATTGCGGCGCAAAGGCGGCGATCCGCGGCTTCACGGACAGCATTCGCTCGGAGCTGATCCATGACGGCGTTGGCGTGCATCTGACGATCGTCAATATGCCGGCGCTCAACACACCGCAATTCGACTGGGCGCGCAACAAGATGCGCCAGCGGCCGCAGCCGGTGCCGCCGATCTTCCAGCCGGAGGTCGCGGCACGCGCGATCCTCCTTGCCGTGGATAGTCCGCGCCGGCGGGAGATCCATGTCGGTCGTTCGACGCTGGAAGCGATCTTCGGCAACAGGGTTGCGCCCGGCCTGCTCGATCGGCTGATGGCCAGTAAGGGATATTCCGGCCAGTTGACCGACGAGGAGGAGCCGCCGGGCCGGCCCGACAACCTGTTCCAGCCGGTGCGCGGTGAGTATGGTGCGCACGGCCGCTTCGATCGGCGCGCGACCTACCGCAGCCCGGAGCTTTGGCTCGCCGAACACCGTGGAATCGCGCTGGCGCTCGGGGCGATGGTGCTCATCGCCGGGGTCGTGCCACTCATTACGCGCCGCTCATGAGCGCGCAGCTTCCGCTGCTGAGTGATCTCGCGCCCATCGGCGATCGGCGCACGGCCGCGCTCGTCGGCCGTGAGGCGACGGTGTGGTGGTATCCCGCGCACCGCTTCGACGGCTCGGCCCTGCTGCTGGGCTTGCTCGACCCCAGCAAGGGAGGCTGGCGGGTCGAGCTTCCCGGCGGCCGCAGCGGCCCGCGGCGCTACCTCGGCGAGAGCAGCGTCCTGGAGACTCGGCTCGACAGCGCCGAGGGCTCTCTTACTGTGACCGACTGGATGAATCTCGGCCGCGAGGTGCGGCCAGGCCTCCTGTGCCGCAAGTTTTCGCAAGCTCCGGCGGACACGAGCATCGTTTTCGAGGGCTGGCGCGACTACGGTAGGGCGCGCGCAGCACCGCAGCTCGCAGGCGGTGCGGCAGCATTCGATGACGGCATGCACCTGTTTGCCTCTCACCCGATGAAGCGCGACCGCGAGGGCGTCGTGTCATGGACTTTGCCGCGGGGCGAGGAGGGCTGGGCGGTCCTCAGTGGCGGGCCCTGTGAACGGCCGCGCCGGGAAGAGATCGAGCGGTGGCGCGACGCAACGGTTGCGCGCTGGACCGAGCTGGCGCGCCACACCACCTACGAGGGGCCCTATGCTCGGCAGGTTGCAGACACGCTGCGGCAGCTGCGGCTGCTCGTGTTCGAGCCGACAGGGGCGGTGGCGGCGGCGGTGACTGCCGGCCTGCCGGAGGTGCTCGGCGGCAAGCGAAACTACGACTACCGTTTCTCGTGGCTGCGCGACACGGCCATGGTGGTGCGCGGCATGCTGCGGTCGGCGCCCGCCGGCCAGGAAGGCGAGGCATTTCTCAGCTTCGTCGCGCAGGCGCGCGAGCGAGCGCGGCGGCGGCCGCTGGATACGGTGACGGCGGTGGACGGCTGGCCGGTTCCGGAGGAGTCGACCCCGCCGCTCGCCGGTTACGCCGGCAGCGGTCCGGTACGCATTGCCAACAGGGCGCGCAAACAGTTGCAGCTCGGCGCTTACGGCAACCTCCTGATGGCGGCGGGATCCGTCTTCCGCGCGCACGGCGGGCGGGATCACTGGGCACCGGTGCGCGACATTGCGGAGTTTCTGGTCAGGAACTGGCGGCGGAGCGATTCCGGGGTCTGGGAATCGTCCGAGCAGCGGCAATACACCACGAGCAAGGTGTTCGCCGCTTGCGGTCTCGAGGCCATTCTTCCATTCGCGGACCCCGCGGAGCGGCGGCGCTACGGCAACGCGGCGCAGGCGATCCGCGAGCACGTGTTCCATCATCATCTGACGAGCGAGGGTGCCTTCGCGACCTTTGCGGGAGCCAACGGCGTCGATGTGACGAGCGCGCTCTATCCGGTCTGGTCGTTCTGTCCACCCGACTGTCCGCAGATGGTGGCCAGCGTGGGCGTGCTGGAGCGTGATTACCAGCGGGATGGGCTGCTCCGACGGGATGATCGGACACCGCAGAGCCGACTCGAAGGGGCGTTTCTGCCGGCGACGTTCTGGCTGGCGCAATACTGGTCGGTGCGCAATGACCCGGAGCGTGCGCGCTACTACATCGAAGCCGGCTTGAGCCATGCCAACGATGTCGGGGTGCTGCCCGAGGAGATCGATTGGCAGGAAGGCACGGCACTCGGCAACCTGCCGCTGGGCATGGCCCACGCCAGTCTCGTCAACGCGATCCTCGATGTGGCCGAATGTGACGAGCGCGTGCGCCGCTCCCCTGCCGCAAGCCCCCGCCAAGCTCGGCACGCCACGCGCGATGCCGCCGCGACTTGAGACCGGCAAAGCCACGCAACGCCGTCCACGTGCCAACCGAAGACTGAGCAGAGCGCGCGCTCCAACATGTCGCCGCATGCGCATCGCGGCACCGAGCCCCGATCGCGCGCAGCGCCTCAGTGAGGCCCCCCGGGCGGCGATGCGCCCCATGCATCCGCCGGCGCCCGTGGAACCCGGGCGGCACAGGCGCGTTCGCGGAGAGTGAGAAGGGTTGGTGCGGTATTCGCGAATGTGGTTGCCTCGCCGGTGCAGGCGCCGGCGTGGGCAGGGTCTCGGCAGTTGAAATCATACGGCACAGCGGCGATGTGCCACGGCTCGCGTGGAACGGCGGCGCGCTGAACGCTGCCCACGCGGCAGCCGAAACACTCGCGAGCCCGGAACAGTCAGGATTCAAAGGACCCCGGCAAGCGGCTCCACGTCCAACCTGCGACGCCGCTACGGTCTCGTCGCGGGGGCTTCACTTGCGTGGCTGAGCGGCTGCAGCAAGGCGCCATCGCCGCCGGCATTCGCGCCTTCGCCCGCGGCGCCGGCCCTGAGCTTCCTCGCGCCGCACGGTCCGATCGCGGCGGCACAGCGCACGCACTTCTTCGAGGTGGTGGCGATGCTGTTGCTCGTGGTCGCCCCGGTGCTGGTGGCGACTCCCTGTTTCGCCTGGCGCTACCGCTACGGAGGGTCGGCCCGCTATACCCCCAAGTGGTCGTTCTCCTGGCCGCTCGAGGCGGCGATCTGGGGAATTCCCCTGGCGATCGTGGTGGTGCTCGCCGTATGGCTGTGGCAAAGCACGCACGCGCTCGATCCCTACGCGCCGCTGCCCGCGACCGGGCCGCCGGTGCGCATCGAAGTCGTGGGCTACGACTGGAAGTGGCTCTTCATCTATCCCGACCTCGGCGTCGCGAGCATGGGCGAGATGGCACTCCCCGCCGGGCGCCCGATCTCCCTGGAGCTCACCTCCGACACCGTGGTGGAGTCGCTCCTCATTCCGACCCTCGGCAGCCAGATCTACGCCATGCCCGGCAGGATCACGCGGCTGCACCTGGAAGCGTACGGCCCGGGGCTGTTTCAGGGCCAGAACCAACAGTTCAACGGCGACGGCTATTATCAACAGCACTTTCTCGCACGGGCGCTGACGCCAGCCGGCTTCGACGCCTGGATCGCGCACGCCCGCTCGAAGGGCATGCCTCTCTCCGCCGCGGCGTACCGGGCCATCGAGCAGAGGACGACTCTGGTGGATGCCCGCAAGGCCCTGGGTCTACCTCGCGGGATCCGCGGGGCGGTGTATTTCAGCGCCGTACCGAGCGGCCTTTTCGCCCGTATCGTGCGCTCATTCCACGACGATTCCACGGACAACCCCGCGGCGCACTGACGAACATGACAATCCTTCATCTCCTCTTCGGCCGGCTCAGCGTCGAGGCGCTGCCCTTCTGGGAGATGCTGCACTACCCATCGCGCCAGAACGTCGTCAACGGTGCGATCGCGACGGCGGCTGGCGCCGTCGTGCTCGGGGGCGCGGGTCTGGCGGTGCTGCTCATCACGCGCTATCGCAAGTGGCGAGTGCTCTGGAGCGATTGGCTGACGAGCGTGGATCACAAGCGCATCGGCATTATGTACATCGTGCTCGCCTTCGTGATGCTCGCCCGCGGCCTGATCGAGGCGAACATCATGCGCGGGCAGATGGCATTCGCCCTCGATGGCGGGTTCCTGTCGGCCGATCATTTCGAGCAGTTCTTCACGACCCACGGCACGATCATGATCTTCTTCATGGCGATGCCGTTCCTCACCGGGCTGATCAATTTCGTGATGCCGCTGCAGATCGGGGCGCGGGACGTCGCCTTCCCGGTCATGAACTCCATCAGCCTGGGACTGACGGCCGCCGGCGCGGCGCTGGTGATGATTTCGCTCGATATCGGCAAATTCTCGACGGGCGGCTGGAGCGGCTATCCGCCTTATACCGAGTCCGCCTTCAATCCCGGCGTCGGCGTGGATTACTGGATCTGGGCCGTCTCCCTCTCGTCGCTCGGCTCGATGATGACGGGGATCAACTTCGCCGTGACCATCTACAAGAAACGGGCCCCGGGCATGCGCTTCATGCGCATGCCGCTGTTCACCTGGACGGCGCTCGCCACCAGCATCCTCATGATCTTCGCGATGCCCGCGCTCACGGTCGCCACGGGTTTGCTGGCGCTCGACCGATACCTCGGGTTCCACTTCTTCACCGACCACTTCGGCGGCAATTTCATGAATTACGTGAACCTATTCTGGGTGTTCGGCCACCCGGAGGTTTACATCCTCATCCTGCCCGCGTTCGGAGTCTATTCGGAGGTTTTCTCGACTTTCTCCGGCAAGACGCTGTACGGATACACGTCCCTCGTGCTGGCGACGATGGCGATTGGCGTGCTGTCGTTCACGGTCTGGCTGCACCACTTCTTCACCATGGGTCAGAGCGCAGACATCAACGCCGTGTTCGGGATCGCCACGATGCTGATCGGCGTCCCGACCGGGGTCAAGGTCTACGATTGGCTCTGGACCATGTTCCGCGGGCGGGTCCGGTTCACGGTGCCCCTGGTATACGGGCTCGCCTTCTCCATGCTCTTCGTCATCGGCGGCCTGACCGGGATTCTCCTCGCCAACCCGTCGATCGACTATCAGGTTCATAACACCCAGTTCCTGATCGCCCACTTTCACAACATGCTGGTGCCGGGAACCCTGTTCGGGCTGCTGGCCGGATATCACATGTGGTTTCCGAAGGCCTTCGGGTTCAGGCTGGATGAGCGCTGGGGCATGTTTTCGGCGCTGTGCTTCATCTTCGGCTTCATCCTCGCCTTCTTCCCCCTCTATGGCCTCGGGCTCCTCGGCTATCCGCGCCGGACACTGGATTTCTTCGACCCGGTTTACCTTCCCTACATGGTCGCGGCTTTCGCCGGCGCACTCGTCATTCTCGCCGGCCTCGCCGGTCTCGTGGTCCAGCTCCTGGTATCGATCCTGCACAAAGAGGAGCTCGCCGTCCCCGCGGGCGATCCCTGGGATGGCCGTAGCCTCGAGTGGGGGCTCCCGGCGCCTCCGCCGGAATACAACTTTTCGATGCTGCCGGAAGTGAGCAGCCGTGATGCCTTCACGCGCGCCAAGGAAGAGGGCACCGCCTACCGTGCGCCGGCACAGTTTCACGACATCGAGATGCCGAAGAACAGTGCGATGGGAATGATCGTCTGCGTCGGCGGCTTCCTGGCCGCATTCGGCCTGGTCTGGTACATCTGGTGGCTCGTCGTCGCGGCTTCGCTGGCAATGGCCGCGGCAATGGTAGGCTGGGGGTTCACGCGCCACACGGAGAGGATCATCCCGGCGCACGAGGTCGAGCTCGCCCATCTGCGCTGGCTTGCAGTCGTGGCCGTCACCCAGCCCGTCTCGCGAGGCGAGGAGGCGTCGCCCTCCAACGCCGGACTCGCGGTCCTGGAGACGGGCGAGTGAGCGCCGCGACGCCGCTCCAGCATCCCGGAATCAACCTCGGGCCGGCCCATCCGGAGACCGAGGGCAAGAGCGGCGAGCTGCTGTTCGGGTTCTGGGTGTTCCTGATGAGCGATGCGATCATCTTCGGCCTGCTGTTCGCCACCTATGCGGTGATGCTGCATGCGCGCGCCGGCGGTCCCGGACCGGCGAGGCTCTATGACATCAAGAGCGCCTTCATCGAGACCGCCGCGCTGCTCTCCAGCAGCTTCACGTATGGAATGGCTTCACTTGCGCTCAAATATGGCAGGCGCCCCGGCCCACTGCTCTGCTGGCTGCTCGCGACGATGTGCCTCGGCGGCCTGTTCCTGCGGCTGGAAGTGCAGGACTTCATCACCATGCTCCACCAGGGGGCAGGTCCGGGCCGCAGCGGCTATCTGTCGGCCTTCTTCGCCCTCGTGCCTCTGCACGGACTTCATGTCACCAGCGGGATCATATGGATGCTCGCGATCATCGGGCAGATCGCACGCTATGGAGTGGACAGGGAGGTGAAGCTCGGGCTGTTGCGTCTCGGCCTCTTCTGGCACTTCCTCGATATCGTCTGGGTCGTGATCTTTTCCTTCATTTATCTCGGAGGTCTGGCGTGAGTCCGCGTGAGCACCGCTGCGCGGGCGACCACGCGGAATACAGGCGTGAGCTGCGGCAGTATCTCTGGGGGTACGGTCTCGCGATCCCGCTGACGCTCCTGCCTTTCGGCCTGGTGCGGTGGCTCGCGCTGCCGCAGCACGGGCTCTATCTGGCGATCGGCATCTGCGCGCTGCTGCAGATCATCGTCCATTTCCGCTTCTTCCTCCATATCAACCCGCCACGACAGAACGTGGATGACCTGCATCTGATCGCCTTCTCCGGCCTGCTTCTTTTCTTCATGATCACCGGAACCATCTGGATCCTGACGAGCCTGGCCGTCCGCACAGGTTGACTCCCGGCCGAAGCGGCCGCTCGAATGGCTGGCCCCACCATGGGCCACGCAGCTGACGAATCCGCGCGCCGGCTTCGAGCCATGGAACCCTCCCCTGCCCCGTGCATTCGTAGGGCAATCTCAGCTTCCTGGAAGTTTCATCATGCGCCTCAACCATCGCTTCCTCGTTCCCATGGCAACCGCGATCGCCTGCTGCACCTTGGCAAGCGCCGCTCCAGCCGTTGCCGCTGCAACCGACAGCGGCGCGAGCTCGATGTCTTCGAGCTGGCAAACCGGTCCCGCTCATTCGGCGGCAGATCGCGTCGCGGATGCCCGGCGTCTCGTCGCGCAGATGCAGCGAAGTTCCGACCTGGGACCCTTGCTGCACCGCGCGAAGGGTGTATTCATCATTCCGCACTACGGCAAGGGAGGCTTCATCGTGGGCGGCCAGGGCGGGGGCGGCGTGGTGCTGATCAATCACGGGGGCGAGTGGAGTGCGCCCGCGTTCTACAGCCTGAGCGGTGGCAGCATCGGTGCCCAGGCCGGTGGCGAAGGCGGCGCGGTCGCGATGATTCTCATGACGCCGAGGGCGGTGAGTCGGTTCTCCAACGCGAGCAGCGACTGGTCGCTGAACGGTAATGCGGGTCTCACCGTGGTGAACTGGTCCGGCAAGGCTCAGGCCAACACCGGCCGCGGCGATGTAATCCTCTGGAGCAACGCGCGCGGACTTTACGGCGGCCTCACGGCCAGCGTCACCCACCTTTCGCCCGACACGAAGATGGACCGCGCCTACTACCGCCGGCCGGTGACCTCGAGGGAGATACTGGCCGGTAGAGTTGGCAATGGGAAGGCGGACGCTTTGCGCGACGCGCTGGCTTCCCGGGTGGCTTCGCGATAGGCTCGCGAAAGCCACGAGTGCGCGGCGGCCTCCGGCGCCGAGGCCGCCGCAAGCCGGAGCTTGGAAGGCCGTAAGCTCGGCGCGGCCCGATGATTGCTCGGATGACATCTTCTGATACACGCACACGGAGGACGTGGCCCGTGCAATATCAAATGAGCGATTCAGCCCTCCTCGGGAGGGCGGCAATTTCCGGCCGCCCGTGTATCTGAACGCGCTAGGTACGGCGACTCCGCAGAGGCGCTATACGCAACGCGACTGCTGGGATGCGCTCAGCGCCTCGGATTGGTTTCTGCGCCTGGATAAGCGATCCCGCATCCTGGCTCGACTCGTGCTGACGCGCGACAACGGAATGGAATCACGCTGTCTTGCCGTCGATTCGCTCGAGGAAGTGTTCGCAATAGAAGCCGATACGCTTCAGCAGCGCTTTGCCACAAACGCCCCCGTCCTGGCCGCCAACGCCGCACGGAACGCGCTACGGCGCGCGTCGCTGGAACCTGGCGCAATCGGCGCGGTCATCGTGACGACTTGCACGGGTTACTTGTGCCCGGGTCTGACGAGCTATTTGAGCGAACAGCTCGGACTATCACGTCACGTCCAGACGTTCGACCTCGTCGGACAGGGCTGCGCCGGCGCCCTCCCAAACTGGCAACTGTGCGCTGCTCTGCTCCACTCGCAGCACTGCGACCACGTGCTATCGGTTTCGGTGGAAGTATGCAGCGCCGCCATGTACCTGGATGACGATCCGGGAGTTCTCATCAGCGCCTGCCTATTCGGTGACGGGTCCGGTGCGGCGGTGTTGTCTCGGCGCCCGCCGACGGCGCGCCGGCGCGTCGAGTGGACCGTTTCCGGCTCGGTCCTCGAACCCACTGCGCGCAATGCTCTTCGCTTCGAGCACCGCAAGGGAATGCTGCGCAATGTGCTGACGCGCGAAGTGCCCGGCCTGGCTGCAGCGCATGCGAAGGAGGCGCTGGAGATGACGCTCGGCCGAGCGGAGCTGCCGCAAGCGGCGATCACCGGCTGGATCATGCATGCCGGCGGTCGCGACGTACTCGCGGCACTCGAAGAGAGTCTGCGACTCGACCAGAGTGCATTACGATACAGTCGCCGGGTGCTGCGCGATTACGGCAATCTCAGCAGCGCATTCGTCTATTTCGTTCTAGATGCGGCGCTCGTCGATTCTGCTCCGGGAGGGTGGTGGTGGCTGTCCTCCTTCGGCGCCGGATTCGCCTGTCACGGAGCTCTTCTTGCGGTCGAGTAGCAAATCCGCTGCTTCTACCGCGCGCCTCGTGCGTCCAGAGCATCTGGACGAATTGCCGCCCCATGACCCGCGTGCCGGCCGCTCCCGCCGTGATCTGCGCCGCGTCCATCGCGTCATGGGATCGTTGCAAATCCTCGTCGGCGCGATTACGCGGCTGGATATTCGAGTGTCCCCGCGGCGAATCCTCGAGCTCGGAGGAGGCGACGGAACACTGCTGCTGCGCTTGCTTCGCGCCATGCGGGGAACGTGGCTTGGCGGCGATGTGAGCCTCCTCGACAAGCAGGATCTGTTGAGTACGGCAACCAGAAGGGAATTTGCCGCCCTCGGATGGAACGTCGAAACCCTCCGCACCGACGCGATCGAGTGGGCGCGTTCTGCAACGAGGGAGCAATACGACTTGTGCTTGACGAATCTATTCCTTCATCATTTCCGGCCACGGGCCTTGGCGGAATTGCTCGCGGCGATCGAGAGCCGCACCGGCGCATTCATCGCCTGCGAGCCCCGACGAAATACCCTCAGCCGAGTGGGCAGCCGCCTGCTTTTCCTTCTCGGCGCGAACGACGTAACGCGGCACGACGCCGCGATCAGCGTCGATGCAGGGTTCGCCGCTCTCGAGCTCACCGGACTATGGCCCGCCGGCTGCGGTACGTGGCATATCGAGGAGTATTTCGCGCGCCCGTTCACCCACTGCTTCGCTGGACGCCGATCCCGGTCTTTTCGATCGTGATCGGATGAGTCACCGTGATGCCGACGTACTGGTGATAGGCGGCGGTCCCGCGGGAGCCTCGGTCGGGATTAGACTTGCGCGGGCGGGCTGGCAAGTTGCCATTCTCGAGCAATCCGGGTATCCGCGCCCGAAGGTGTGTGGCGGCTGCCTAAGCTCTGCGAGTTTGTGCCAGCTTGATGATCTGGGCGTCGGCGAGCCGCTCCTGGATCTCGCCGGTCCCGAGATACGGCGCCTCGCATGGACGGCTCACCGAAGAACCGCTACCGCGGGCATGCCGCCGTGCGACTCGGGACCGCACCGTTACGGTCGAGCGATCGGTCGGGACCTGCTCGATGCCATGCTGCTCGACCGTGCGCGCGACCTTGGCGTACGGATTCTTCAGCCCGCCCGAGCGCAACGCCTGAGCGGAACGTGCGGTGAATTCGTCTGCGAGTACCACGTTCGTACGACTGATGAACATCGGCCGCGTGCGAAGGTCGCGAAGATTTCTGCCGCGATTGTCGTCGACGCGCACGGTTCCTGGGAACGAGCACCGGCCTACCACGAGCTGGGTCAGCGTGACCGCCGTACGCCCCCGGCTGAACGAGGCAACTTGCTTGCATTCAGGGCAACCTTCTCAGATACCTCGCTGCCAGCCGGGTTGCTGTCGCTTCTGTCGCTTCCCGGTGGCTACGGGGGTATGGTTGTATCGGACCATGGACGGACGACCGTCGCCTGTTGTATTCGTCGCGATATCCTGCGCGAGTGTCGATTGCCCGCTCCAGGGACCACAGCCGGGGCTGCTGTCGAGCGGCTGTTGCGCACCTTATGGAATGACCTCGCCATCGCACTCCGGGATACGTCCCTCGACGGAGGGTGGCAGTCGATCGGTCCACTACGCCCAGGCTTCCATCCACGCAGCCCCCTCGGCATGTTCGCCGTCGGTAATGCGGCGGCGGAAGCCCACCCCGTGATCGGCGAAGGAATCTGCATGGCGCTCGAGTCCGCCGCAATGCTGGCGATAGCTCTTGGCCACAGGCCGTCGAGCGTCACTGCGTGCAGTACAGGAGTCGCGCAAGGAAAACATATGCGCATGATGCGCGCCGCATTTGCTCGCCGCTTGATGTTGGCGCAACTCTATTCTCATCTTGCCATGCGAGGGCGCGTTGCGACGGCCGCCACCATGCTCATGAGAGCATTTCCCCGCACACTCACCCTGGCCGCACAACTTGCGGGAAAGGCCCACGGAGCAGCGCTCCTCGCGGTATGGTAGGTTGGGGGTTCGCGCGCGACACGGAGAGGACCAATCTGAGCCTCCGCGGGGATCGGATCGACAGGCTCAAGGCGGTTTCGTATCCGCACCTGCTGGCCGCGGGCAATTCCGCACTGACGACAGTCGCCCGGAAACTCGGCCGGGCCGGATTGAGCTGGCGAGTGATCGCCGACGATCGCTACATATTGCGCAGGTTCTGCGACTGGGCCGGCAGTGTTCGACGGGAGTTCGAAGTCCGAGATAGTCCGGAAGCCGTGACTGACGACAAGCCCTGAACTGGATCGTGAATGACGGGCTTCGGGGGACGTCGAGAAGTAACGGACCGACGAGGGCGCCCCGCGGGCCGGACGTGACCGTTTTCGTTCGAAAACTGCGGCCCCGGCCAGCCGCCCGCGCGCAATGTCACCGATATCGAACCGAATCGCGAATTGAGATGTCACCCGTCCTTCGGTAGCTTCTCCCGCATGCAGTGCGAGGGACGATCATGAGAGTGCTACTGGCGATCGTTGCATGGCCCGCGATCTCGTTTCTATTTACCCTGCTTTGGGGTGCCGCGGTCTCACGCGTGGGTGACCCCGCCGATGCTCATTCCCCGCTGGCCCCGGGGCAGCCCGCGAGGTAGGGGCGCGGTCACCGGTCAGCCGTCGGCCTTCGCAGCGGAGCCCCGAGGTAACAGCCGAACTCCTTGACGAAATCCACCGATACGCGGGCGTGTACGCGGCCCTGGCGGTCGAGGAATTCCGCCTGATCGTCCAAAGGCACGAAGGCCCCGTGCCAGACATTGGGACGGATGTACAACCCACGGCTTCCGTCGCACCAGAACGTGACGAACCGCTCCGGCGTCACGTCATCGCCGGGAAGCGCCAGCGGTACCACGAAACTCTGACCGTGGGTCGGATAGATGAGCTGTCCGCCATCGGGATGGTAGTTGGCCCGCCAGATCAGAGCGCGCGTACGCGCCGCGCAAGGCCCGTCAGCCGCGGCTTCTTCCGGCCAGTTGCTCCAACCAAAAAGATAACTGTCGCCCACGGCGTTATTGCGCGCGTACAGCGTCTCGCCTTTCCACCAGAACTCGAACACCCCCTCCGTGACTCCGCCCTGGTCACCGGAGTTCGCGTCGATCGGGCGCCAGCCCTGGGCCGGCCAGCGGACGATCTCGATGGGAAAGGCGGCCGGATCATCCACCAGACAGCCGTAGCCCTTCAGGCTGCTCTCGGACGCAGCGACCAGCGGAGTCTCGTGGATGCGGCGCACACCGGTGGTGGGTACGTACGCCACGTCGCCCATATCGAAGCTCATAGAGATGCGCGCCGTATCAGATTGCCCGGGTCACTTTACACGGCTCCAATTCGCTCCGCCATGCGGGGGTCGGGCGCGAGACGACGTCCGACCAGCAGGACGAGAAACCCCGCCAGAAGTACACAGCACGCAACCGTGAGAAGCCCCAACGTAAACTTCCCCGTCGCGTTTCTGATCCACCCGATGACGTAGGGGCCGACGAATCCTCCGAGATTGCCAAGCGCATTGATGAGCGCTATGGCACCTGCAGCGGGCGCGCCCCGCAACACTCCCGCGGGCAATGTCCAGAAGATCGGCAGGATGGACAAGGTTCCCGCCGCCCCCGCGGTGATTGCGATGATCGACAATGCCGGCGATCGATAAAGATAGGCGCTCGACGCAAGGCCCAGGAAGGCCACCGCGGATGCGGCCGCCACGTGACCCACCCGTTCGTTCAGCCTGTCCGAGCGCCGACACCACCACACCATTGCGACCGCGGCAAGCGCGTAGGGAATCGCCACGAGGATGCCGAGCGATCCTGCGGCGAAGCCCGCCTCGTTGAAGATTTGCGGGACCCAGAAAATGACGCCGTAGACGCCGATCTCGACGCCAAAGTAGCAGAGGCTAAGAGCGAGCACTCGAGGATCAGTCAGCGCATCCGCCACGGTACGCGTGTGAGCAGGCTGGCGGCGGGACTCCTCCGCCAGCGCTTGAACGAGCCATCGCTTTTCGTCGTCGCCCAGCCATTTCGCGTCGGCAGGTTTATCCGGAAGATATCTCCACGTCATGAGGCCCAAGACCGCCGACGGTATCGTCTCCAACAGAAAGAGCCACTGCCAGCCTGCGATGCCGAGCCTGCCATCGAGCCTCATGATCGCGCTCGAGAGCGGCCCGCCGATCGCCGTCGAGATGGGTATGGCGGTCATGAACATTCCAACGAGAGCCGCACGGCGCGAAGCCGGTACCCAATAGGTCAGGTAGTAGACCACTCCGGGGAAGAATCCCGCCTCGGCAACACCCAGGAGGAAGCGGATGACGTAGAAGCTCGCGGCCCCCTTCACGAACACCGTCGCCGCGGCGACGATGGCCCACGTGACCATGATCCGGGCGATCCAGCGGCGGGCGCCGATACTGTGCAGAATGAGGTTGCTCGGAACCTCGAAGAGGCAATACCCGGCGAAGAAGATGCCGCTTCCCAGACCGTACACGTAGGGCGAGAATCCGAGATCGCGATTCATCTGCAGGGCCGCGAAGCCCACATTGACGCGATCGATGAAGGCGGCGAAATACAACAGGCAGAGGAAGGGAATCAGCCGCCATCCGATCTTCCTCAGGGTGGCGGCTTCCACGTGGATTTCAGCCGTACTTGAGATCCGTGCTCTGTCCGACCTCGATGATGTAACCGTCGGGGTCGCGGATGTAGCAGCGCACCTCGCCGTACTTGGGGATCGGCTTGGTGATGAACTCCGCGCCCCGGCTTTTCCACAGCTCGTAGCATGCTTGAATGTCCGCAACGCGGAAATTCATGAAGCTGTTGATGTGATTGGGGTCGGGGACGCTGAGTGTTACCGTCGGCTTGTCGGGGGTCGGGCCGCCGCCGACGTTCAGGATCATCCAGACATTCGCCAGCTGAAGGTACGCAGGCGCATCGCCGTCACCCAGGCTCAGAATGCGCGCGCCGAAGACCTTTTCGTAATAGCGGGCCGATCGCCCGATATCGGTGACGGTGAGAAAATGCGCGATGCTGATCCCCTCCCGCGGGGGCATCTCGTAGCTCTGCTGCTCGACCTGCACGCTGCTCATGGACGGCTCCACTTCCGATTCCAAACGATCGGACCCGGGTATCGCGAGACTTTCGCGCTTCAGAAAGCTGAGATGAGAACTCGACTTCGAAGTATCTTCATCTTTTCCCGCAGCCGCCGCAATGCCGTCAGGGCTTCCCGCGAATCTGCGCCACCGCCTGCATCAGGATCGCGATGACACGGCTCTTCTCCGCGGGGGAGCTGCGGCGCTTCTCGCGCAGCGCCCGTTTGAGCTCACGGCGCGCGGCCGCGAGCTCGCGCCAGTCGGATTCCTCGTCCTCCTCGATGCCGCCCAGCGCCTCGCGCAGCCGGCCCATCCTGCGCCCGACGTGCTCGAGCTGATTCAACATGGCATCAGCCGCGTCCTGATTCTCCACGAGGTATGCGCGGCCGGCATCAGTGATGCTGTAGAGCTTCCTGACGCCCTCGGCGGTGACGCTCGCATAACTCATCTCCTCGAGCCATGTCAGCGCGGGGTAAATCATGCCGGGACTCGGGCTATAAAAGCCGTCGGAGCGCTCTTCGAGCGCCTTGATCAGCTCATAGCCGTGGCTGGCCCGCTCGGCGAGCAGAGCCAGCAGCACGAGCTGCAGATCGCCTGATGCGAGCCGGCGGCCGGCGCGAAACGCGCGCCCGCCCATGCCCATGTCATCCATGAACCCGCCCGAGAAGTGTCCGAAGCCGCGCCCATGGCGGCGGCCCATGAGGTGAGCCTCCCCGTGGTCGTGAAAGTGTCCGTGCCACCCGGGGTGGTGTAAGTGTCGATGCATTGAATGCACTCCGTTGTT
>Ga0335075_10001738_pt1 | contig 35577 bp, 31 predicted proteins | sample Lox_Sample_24_FD_206723 | JGI IMG/M metagenome (GOLD analysis project Ga0335075, IMG submission 206723) | Soil microbial communities from Loxahatchee National Wildlife Refuge, Florida, United States - Lox_Sample_2.4 | ecosystem: Environmental > Terrestrial > Soil > Wetlands | place: USA...
TTTAGTGAGGTTATTGACACCAAGCCAAAAATCGCTTTTAAGCCGATAAAATCAACGAATTTATTCCTTTTCCATTCTGGAAGGCGCATTTTTGAGGTTGAAGCGTTGACCCGCCTTCGCCCGGCTTCGGCGCGGCAAGAGCGTTGAAGCGGCCCCGACGCAAAACCGCTCCGATGTTTGAAGACTTTAACGATGTTGTTGCGCAATTTCATTTGCCAATTTAAATTTTACGGGGTAGGAATTTATAGGCACTGAAACCTCGAAAAACGCCATGCCATCTTTGACCGAACCATTTGCGGTTCCAGGGCGGACCGTTAAAGGTGATACCCGTTCTGACGACCGGTTAGCGCCGACTTATTACGTTGTCTGTTGGAATGACCCGGTAAATTTCATGGTTTACGTCACCCACGTATTTATGAAAATTTTCGGGTGGGAACGTCAAAAGGCTGAAAAGCACATGATGGAAGTCCATGAAAAAGGCAAAAGCGTCCTGGTAAGGGAAGGCGCCGAGAAAGCGGAATTTTACGTTCAGCAATTGCAAAGCTACAAATTGCAGGCCACCATGGAACCGGCGGAATGAAATTGGTGAAACAGACCCAAAAGGGGTTCCAGTATGAGCTAGACCGGGAGGACGCCGATTCTCTGCGTTTTCTTGTAAAGCAATTTCCATTAACGGCGTTCTCGCCTGTGGACGTTTCGAAAACGGATTGCGGCGCAAATGCGGTTGAACGTGAAAAACTGGTGAACGAATCCCTGCGGGCGCATCGGAAAGAATTGAAACGCAAGGCGCGCAGCCTGATGCTGCCGGAAAAATTCAGGACATTGGACGGCAAACAGTTTTTTCGTCTCAGCCTGGGGGCCCGGGAAACGATGTTGCAAATCCTGAATGATATTCGTGTGGAAAGCTGGCGAATCCTTGGGGAGCCGGAGGAGCCCGATGTGAATATCTTTGGTTTGAGCAAAGAAAAATTCAAGTATTACCACTTCATGCGGCTGGCCGGTTATTTTGAATATCATTTTCTCAACCTGGAGGAGGAGCGGGGATAGATTCAGTGCTATGAGCGCCGTGAGTGCCACGAGTGAAATGTGGAATGGGGACGAGGATAGAGGATTGAGGATGGCGGGGGTAATAATTGATTGGTGGATTGGTGGGAAGTGTGTGAATAGCGTCTTTGGAGGCGTGTTGCGTGTTGCGTGTTGCGTCAAGCAGGACTCGGCGATCTTCGGTTATTCCTGGGCAAAGCTTTTTCCGACGGTCATTCCGATGGCTGTGCCAATGAGCACTCCGGCGGCGAAGTCCGAGAACCAATGAATGGTCATGGTGGTTCGAAAATAGAACCAATCAAATCCTGAAGTAACGAGAATCAGGGTAAGGACAACCGCAACGAGGTGAAGGGTTATCTTCCAGCCACTAAAGGCGCCGATGATGTTACGCGGCAAGGCAGCCAGAAACCGGTCCATCGAAGAACTTAGCGGCGACTGCTGCATTCGTGAATTATGGATTGAAAATTAGAGACGAACCAGAAATATGTGCCGTATTCAGAATAAGTAAAAATGTGTCTTGCCAAAAAAGAGGGTGAAAGCCATTGTGTTGATATGACTGACCTATTAAATCTGTCTACTGAACAATTGCGTCGTATCGCAGATATCAAAGAGAAAATGGATTCGTTGCAATACGAACTTAGCCGCGTTCTGGGTGGCCGCGCTCCGGGGAAGAGGGTGGTTAGAATCAGCGCGGCGGGCCGGGCACGGATTGCCGAGGCGCAAAGGAGGCGATGGGCTGAGTACAACTCCGGCCGGACCGTCAAAAGTATTGCCGCAAGAGGCGCTTCAAAACCTCGCCGCGCGTTAAGTCCCGCGGCCAAAGCCAAGATCGCCGCGGCGGCACGGGCCAGGTGGGCGAAAGCCAAGGCTGCCGGCAAATCGAGACTGTAAGCGGGGCATCGGGAAATTGGGATTCACGAAAGTTTCACCCAGAGCGCCGAGCGCCGACCGGGCTGGTGGAATGGCCTATTTAGCGGGCGATGCGCGCGAGAGGCAGACTTCGACTTCCCGGCGCAATGCCTGCCGTTCCGATTGGGTCAAGCCCCGGGGATCAAAGCGATAGCGATAATGTAGCATCAGAATTTTTTCCAGCGGCTGTTTTAGTCCCGCCAACAGAGGGTCGTTTGTGGCCCTCTGGAGCCAGGCCGACAGTGGTTCGTCCGGCGCCCGCAGCAGGCCGTTGCGCCGCAGTTTTTGTTCAAGCTGATAAAACTCCGAATCCAGTCCGGGCCACTGGGACCGGTCGGTTTGGTCCCGGCCTTTTTTATGGCGGCGGCTGCCGCGGAAAATCCTGTACAGGAGAAAGGCCAGGGCGGGTATCAAGGCCCAAAAGATATAATTGCGGATGCTATCGTGGCTGTAATCAAAAAATTTTAAAATCTCATACTGCAGCCAGGACTGGAAATCGGACAAAAATTCAAACGGCGAGGCATGTTTTTCCCCTTCCGCAATCCAATCCGGCGGGGTGGTGTCAAAGTTTTCCCAACTATGTTTTTTCGGGTTCCACACCAGGCACCAGGCATGCGCGTCGCGCTCACGGACGATATAACCATCACCGGAGGGTTCATGAACGTAATAGCCCACAGCGTATCTGGCAGGGATACCCAACTCTCGCAACAAGAGGACAGTGGCGGTGGCGAAATATTCGCAATGTCCACTGCGCGTTTCCAGAAGGAACCGGGACAGGGCGGTATTGGTGTCGGTGAGGTCCTCGTCTGGTCCCTGCCAGAGGCTGTATGTAAAATTGTCCGCGAAGAATTTGCCAACGGCCAACAGGATATGGTCCTCATCCTGACCGGCCACATTCAGGCTTGAAGCGATTTGTTTGATGGCCGGAACTTCGTTGCTGGGCACGTAGAGGTCCTCATTTGGCGTGTATTCATCGGCGTTTGGCGGCGCATCCGCGATCATGTCTGAACCGTAACAGGCGTCGAAGATCATCAATCGGGGGCCTTCGGCGAGCACAGTGCCCAAATTATTCCGATACACGAAGTAAGCGCGGGAATTTTCGAGGCGATTGCAATCCGGGGGAAGCGGAAGGATGCCGTCGGCATATTTATCTTCGGCATTAACGCCATCGAGGTAGCATGCGATCGTGACGGCAGACCGGTTGCCGGGTCCACCGGGGTGGAGCGGGAAGATGCCGCTCCCGTTTGGTGTCTCGGACACCGGGTCGGCGTTCATATTATTTGTAATGCCGGTATCCCATTCGAGTTCAGGAGATCTCTTTTTGTAACTGCTGCCGGGCGCGTTTCTCAGTATTCGATAGCTGGCTTCGCGCAGGTAGACCGGCACGGGCGACTTATTCAGGGGTTGCAGACGCACTACAATCTTGCCGGACAATTGAATTTTGCCGACGTCGCCGATACTTGTGCGGCTTCTTCGAGGGTCGGTGAATGAACGCATGAAGTACGACAGCAATTGAGGATCGTATTCTTCGGCCAGGCGCGACAATTGGCCAAAAGCCTTTTGTCCCAAATAGCCGGCGGTGACGGCAATGGCCATCATGGAAGCCCATACGAGAAGGCCGTATCGTCGTGAGCGTTGCGACCACAACGCCCATGCCAGCAGAATGGAAAGGCCGTAATAAAAGGAATCATTTTGAACGGTATGGCCTGTGGCCGAAAAAAGGCAGAGCGCGAAATAGGGATACAGGGCGTTAAATCGCCGGGATGGCGGTGTCGGCTGGCCTCTTTTCCTGGCTCTCTTGAGGCGGCTGCGGAGCAAAAAGAACACAGCTTCGAGCGGTATGCCGTCGGCCGGGCTAAAGGTCTGGGCGACCACGAATAGAAAGAAAATCATGGGCAGCCATCGGATGACCGCGTCGGCGGTCATGTTGCTGGCCGTGCCGGCGACTTTTTCTGAATTGGAATTGAGATTTTCAAATAACTGGCTGAAATCTGACGGGCCGCCATTGTCGTTAAAGGCAAAGATCAACGCCGCCAGAAGGAGCAGGTTGCAAAACGTCCAAATCCGGGCAAACTCATCGTCCGTATATTCCCAGCGGGTTTCGATGAAGCGCGAGCTTTCGAGAATGACGGCCATGATAATCCCGATGGGCAGAAAGCCGGTCTGCCAGCCCCAGAAGACCAGTGTGGCGCCAATCAGGAATGGCGGTGTTTTCATTTTATACTTCGGACAGCCCCTGTTCAATTTGTCCGGCCACCAGCGTATGAAAATTTTCCGGCGCGTCCCGCAGCGGGCCCGGATCGAGCGGCTGTTTTGGCTTGTCGGCCAAAATAACGACAACGCGAACGGGCACGGAGAGCGCGGCAAGTTTTTCGACGAAGCGACGGCGCGGCAGGTCCCAGGCCAGAAAGACACAGATACACCCGCTCACAGACTCGGCATGATTGAGCGCCAATGTTTCGAGCGTTTCAAACGATTTGTCCGTGCAAACGCGCACGGATGCCAAAATTTCGAGCATCTGGTCGACGTGGGCGAGGCCGCGCCCGGTCGTAAAACAATATGCCTGAGTGCCCACAAAGAGCAAATCCAGCAATGATTCCTGCGTGCGGATCGCACAGGCAAACGACGAGGCGACCGAAACGGCCTCTTCAAACGGTTCGCTGAACGGTTCGTCGCTGAAGGTGTCGAGCACCAGCGCATAGCGCGAAAAAAACTCGTCTTCGAATTCGCGGACAATGGGCTTGCCGATGCGCGCCCAACTACGCCAGTGAATCCGCCGGAGCGGGTCTCCGCGGCGGTATTCACGCAAGGAGACGAATTCATCACTCTGTCCTACATTGGATGCCAGCGCCACGCCACCCTGCTGAAATCGTGTGGCGCCCGGAAGAACAACGGGCGGCAAGGGATAGCGTTTGGGCAGGATCAGAATTGTTTCGGGCAAGCGGCACCTGGCAAAGGCGCGAAACAAGCCGAATGGGTCGGTCCGAGCCAAAGTGACTCCTTCGAACCGGAACAGGCCGCGTCGCAAGGGCGTAACAGCGATTTGAACATCCACTTCGCCGCCGGGAGGGATTGGCGGAACAGGGGCGGTTTCCAGCGTGGCAACACGGAATGGATTGTAGCGCTGCTGCGGGCGGCTCAATCTGAGGGAGCGCACTTTCCTTTCTTCAGCGAGTTGCCGCGCCAGCCACTCCTCGAATGTGGGGCGCGGATCCGCCGGATTTTCCAAAAGGGTCAGCCCTCTTTGGGTCTTCGATGTCAGGTTTTTGACGCGGACCCGGTACACAAAAGGCTGGCCGGTAGTCCCGAACCGGGGCAGCCGCCGGACCGCCGAAAACTTCAGGCGAAAGAACCAGCTAAAGACGACCGCCGAAGACAACAATAACAGCAATAGCGGGACGCCCTGATAAGCGGTCAATGTTTCTGTGTCGAGCGCGCCAAAGCACGTGAGCCAGACGAATCCTGCGAGCACCATCCAGCCGGTCATGGTAAAGCGGCGCTGGGCCCAATAAATCAGCCACGACATGACGCGGTAAAAACGGTAAACAACGCGCCAGATATAGTTTAAATTCATCTCTACACTATGCAGGAACCGCCAATTTTTTCAAAATGTCAGCCACCACTGCCCGCGGGGTCATGCCCGAAAACCGCGCCTGGGGTTCCATTACCAACCTGTGCGCGATGACGGGCACCGCCAGTTCCTGAATTTGCTCCGGCGCGACGAAGTCGAAGTTTTCGAACAGCGCCAGAGCCTGGGCCGATTTCATCAGGGCGATGGAAGCGCGCGCGCTGGCGCCCAGGCGGACGCCGGGCGATGTCCGCGTGGCGCCGACGATGTCAACGGCGTACCGTTTCAATTCATCGCTGATCCGCACGTCCTCGACGGCTCGTTTAAGCGCGAGAACCTCGGCGAGCGAAACGCACGGTTTGAGTTTGTCCAGGGGATGGCGGTGCTGTTGGGCGGCCAGAATGGACACTTCCTCGGCGGGCGGCACGTAGCCGAGCGAAAACTGCATGGCAAATCGGTCCATTTGCGCCTCGGGCAACGGATATGTCCCGCGAAATTCGACTGGATTTTCGGTGGCGATGACAAAAAAGAGCGATGACAGGTTTCGCTGCACGCCGTCCACGCTCACCTGACTTTCGCCCATGGCCTCGAGCAGGGCCGATTGTGTGCGTGGCGAGGCGCGGTTGATTTCATCGGCGAGCAAAATGTTTGTAAAAATGGGGCCTTCATGAAATTGGAATTGCTGTTCGCGCTGATTGAATATCGAGACGCCCAGGATATCGGATGGAAGCAGGTCCGGGGTAAACTGAATGCGCTTGAATGACGCATCAACGGACCTGGCCAGCGCCTTGGCCAGCGTGGTTTTGCCGGTGCCGGGAAAGTCTTCGAGCAGCACATGCCCGCCGCTGGCCAGCGCCGTCAACATGTTCCGCGTGGCGAAAGATTGGCCGCGCATGACCTGCGCTATGTTTTCCGCGATTTTCTGGAAGATTTCCCGCGCGGCTTGTTGGTCTGGCGTCATTGCCGCAAAATCATTGCGCGGAAGACGGCCAAAGGCAATTTAAATTCCGAAGTACCGGGAGGCGTTTCCAAAGCAGATGTTTTGGATAAACTCTCCTAAAATCCCGTCGTCGTTGGGAATCTCGCCGTTCTCAACGTCGCGCCCAAGCAAATTGCAAAGGACGCGCCGAAAATATTCGTGGCGTGGATACGACATAAATGAGCGCGAATCGGTGACCATGCCCACGAAGCGGGAAAGCAATCCCAGGCTGGACAGGGCATTGATTTGCCATTCCATGCCCTCTTTTTGGTCCAAAAACCACCAGGCTGAGCCGAATTGTATCTTGCCCGGGACACTGCCGTCCTGGAAATTGCCAATCATCGAAGCGAAGACGTAATTGTCCCCGGGATTATTGTTGTAAATGATGGTTTTTGGGAGGGCGTTTTCAGCGTCGAGTTTATCCAGAAAGGCCGCCAAAGTTCGCGCCTGCGGCGAATCACCGATGGAGTCGAACCCTGTGTCCGCGCCGAGCTTTTTCATCAGGCGTGTGTTGTTATTGCGCAGGGCGCCCAGGTGCAATTGTTTGACCCAGCCGCGTTTGGCATCAAGATGGCCGAAGAAGAGCATCATAAATGAAGAGAATTGTGCGTGCTCTTCCAGCCCGGCCGGCTGGCCGCTTCGTGCCTTGTCGAAGATGGCCGCCGCCGTTTTCTCCGGGCAAAAGTCGGCGAAACAATGGTTCATGCCGTGGTCGGACAACCGGCAGCCTTGCGAATGGAAGAAATCATGCCGCTTTTTAAGGGCCGTCGTGAAGGCTCCGAGACTATTGATGTCCACGTTGCTTGCGGCGGCGAGCCGCTCGATCCAGCGGTTGAACGGCCCCGGTGAATGGACAGCCAGCGCGTTGTCGGGGCGGAATGCAGGAAGCATTTTCGCCGGATGAACCGAGCGGGCAAATTCCCGGTGGTCCGAGAGCGTATCCACGGGGTCATCGGTCGTGCACACGACTTTGACTTTAAATTTCTCGAGAATGCCGCGTGTTGTCAACGCGGGCTTTGCCAATTGCGCGTTGGCTTTGTCCCAGATTTTCTTCGCGCTTTTTTCATCCAACAGTTCGCTGATGCCGAAATAGCGTTTCAATTCCAGATGGGTCCAGTGATACAGCGGGTTGCGGAGCGTGTGGGGAACGGTTTTGGCCCAGGCGAGGAATTTCTCGTAAACCGGGGCGTCGCCGGTGCAAAATTTTTCGGGCACGCCATTGGCGCGCATGGCCCGCCATTTATAATGATCGCCCTCAAGCCATATCTCGAAGAGATTGTTAAACCGCCGGTTACGGGCGAGGTCGCCCGGGGGCAAATGGCAGTGATAATCGAAAATCGGAGCGCTCTCGGCGAATTGGTGATAAAGACGGCGCGCCGTTTTTGTGCCTAACAAAAAATCCTCGTGAATAAAGGGCATGGTCGTTCTTACTGCCAAAGCTTAGTTCAGGCCTATTGATTGGCAAGCCTGCGATTGAAGCAAACCCTAGTCTCCATTCCGGACAAACAAGGGTTTGAGATGCCGTTCATAGAGATTTGCCGTGACGTTCTTTGAGACGAACGGCTCATTTTCCTCCAGGGCGTCCAGGTAGCGGTCGCCCATTTTTGCCGCAATTTTGTAGCCCACGTGCAGCAACTGCCGCAAATGCGGATTATACGAGCTGTTTTTAGGATCGTGGCGCAACGCGGCCACAAATTGTTCGGACGTCCACCCATTGACCGTTTCCCTGGATGGCAGTTTAGCCGGGTCAATATCAATCACCGCCGCGTAAGGCGCGCACAATTCGTTCAAATGGTCCAGGGCGCCGTCGTAGATTTCTTTGGCCAGGGCGAGACCTTCTCCGCCCGATTCTGCCAGTCCGATGATTTCTTCGAGCCAGGTTGTACCTGCTGTTTTGATGTGCAAGCCGGCATTGAAACGTTCCAGGGCACGGCGCATCGGACCGTAGATCGAGAATTTGTCGCTGCCCGAGTGAACGCTCAGTTTCAGGTTTGCGGGCAGGGGATATCGCCCGACGGCAAACCGGATAACCGCAAGATCGTCGTTAAATTCCTTTTCAAATTGGGCGACGTTCCCGGCGTAATCGACGCCCTTATTGAAGCGGCCGGTAAATTTAGGCGCGATGGTTTGGATCGGGATTCCCGCGTCTGCGATGGCCGCCAGTATGACCAGCAATTCAATGGGCGTTTGCGGGCTGTCGGTCTCGTCCATCGAAATTTCTGTGATAAAGTGACTTTCTCCCTTCATCGCGGCAATGTGCCGGTAAATCTGGTTTCCCTCCTCGATTGCCAGCAGATATTTTCCGGCAATCCGTTCAATGTCCGCAGACGTGGTTTGGAACGGTTCGGCGATGCCAGGAATTTCGTTTTTGCCGGCCAAGTCAGCATGCCGGCGCACAAAGTCGTGAATGGCGGCTGTGTCCGCCGCATGGCCAATGGTGTCTGCCACGTCAATGGTGTAAAAATCTGAATGTGGGATGAACCGATCCACGGTGTTGAGCCGAATGTGATCCGCGTCCACGTGGTAGGCGCGTCTCCACCCCAAATGGCCAACGGCCGCTTCGGCGGCGTTCCGGGCGTCGGACGGCCCGGAACCGATGATAACGTGTTCGCGATTGGACTTGTTCCAGACCGGGATGACGTCGGCGCCGTGTTGCGCGGCCATGATGCAGGCGCGCAATTGCGCCTGGGCCTGGCGCCCAAACCGGTCGCCCACACCGAACGAAAGTTTTTCCAGCATCAATCGGCCATTGGTCTGTCCATTTACGTTGGTCTGTCCGTTTACGCTCATGCTCGAAAAGGTATATGCATTATGATACCACGCTGTAGCTGTTGAGATAGTGCCCTTTAATTTGCAAACTAGCATGAAAAAGTTGCACTAAACGTTCTTGCAGCTTGAGGGGTTGGGCCTTTTCAGTTAAAACAATGGCTGTTCCAAATGAATCCGCAAAATTCACCAGAGCCGGTACACGAAGTGAATCCGCGAAATTCGCCAAGTCCGGCCATAAGCCGTTTTCGTTGGGTTATTTGCGCGCTGCTCTTCTTTTCGACCACGGTCAATTACCTGGATCGGCAGGTCATCAGCTATCTGAAGGAATTTTTTTGCACGGCCACGGCTGCGGGCGGCTTTGGATGGACGAATACTGATTACTCCAATTTAACCTCGGCCTTCACAAGCGTTTACGCGGCGGCGACCATTTTTGCCGGATGGTTCATCGACAAAATCGGGACAAAGCTTGGGCTCGCCATCGCGCTGATTACATGGTCTCTCTTTGGGTTTTTAAACGCATTCGTCGGAAGCGCAGTCCGGATGCACATGATCATACGCAGCCTTTTTGCCCTGGGCGAAGCGGGCAATTTTCCCGCGTCTATCAAGACAGTTGCCGAGTGGTTTCCCAAACGCGAGCGTGCGCTGGCCACGGCTATCTTCAACGCCGGGTCAAACGGGGGGGCGATGATCGCGGCCATTTTCGTGCCCTGGTGCCTGACTCATTTCGGAGACGCCCGCGGATGGAAAATGGCGTTTATCATAAGCGGAGTCGGCGGTCTCATCTGGTTGATATTCTGGTTCTGGCTCTACGACCCGCCGGACAAACACAAGAGCTTGTCAAAGGCGGAATACGATTACATTCATATTGATGACGAAACGCTTGCCGACGCGAAAAATGGCGACAAGGCGAAAAAAATTTCATGGTGGAAGCTCCTGGAGTACCGGCAGCTATGGGCGTTTCTCGCCGGCAAATTCATGACTGACGGCATCTGGTGGTTTTATTTGTTTTGGCTGCCGGATTATTTGATCAAGCAATTCGGAATGAAGCCGGAGCAGTTGTCGGCGTCCACATTTATCGCTTATGGAGTATCCATTATCGGCAGCATATGCGGGGGCAGCATTCCATTTGCCCTCATCAAACGTGGAATGACGGTGTATAACGCGCGTTTGACGACCATGTTTATCATCGCGGTTTGTCCATTGGCGGTTTTGCTGACGCAATATTTTGGAGACACGAGCCGTTTTGGCAGTGCCGCCGCGGTCCTTGCCGTGGCCATGATCTGCATTGGAACGACGGCCCATCAGGCGTGGTCGGCCAATTTGTTCACTACGGTGTCCGACATGTTTCCTAAAAAGGCCGTTGGCAGCGTTGTCGGTCTCGGCACCGCCGCGGGCGGTGTTGGCGGGGTCATCCTTCAAAAAGTCCCAGGCTGGCTTACCGACCATTTACCTGCGAAAACCGCCTACCTGATCATGTTCATCATCTGCGCGCTGAGCTACTTGATCGCCTGGACCATGATGAAGGCGCTTGTGCCGAGGCATAAGCCGATTACAGATTTGTAGAGGCTGACCTTTCATAATCGCCGCCTGCAACGCCGCAGTGTCCACGGTTTGGCCATCACCCCGCGCTCGAAATTCGCGAATGTTGGATTCAAGTCTTTGCCGTCGTTTGCACGGCCAACAGGCATACATCATCTTCAAATTGCTTCGCGCCTGAGAAAGCCAGTGCCGATTCCAGCACGCGATCCAAAAGTTGTGGAGTGGGCAATGCAAAATGTTGCCGCAACACCGCGCCGAAACCGGCCAGGCCAAATTCTTTTTCTCCGGCAAAAATTTCATAAATACCATCCGTATAAAGCAGCAGCCGGTCTCCGGGCTGGAGAATCCCTTCACAGGTTTGATAGGATGAGGAGGCGAGCAGTCCCAGAGCTTTGCCGCTCCTTTCGCGCGGCACGCACATCATCTCGACAACGCCTTCCTGCCTGCGCAGAAGCATTGGCGCCGGGTGGCCGGCGGAAGACCAGCACAATTTCAGGCTTGCTGTGTCAATGATCATGTAGATGCCGGAGGCATACATCGTTTCATCGCTTTGATGAAGCATGGCAAAGAGATCGTCGTTAAGCCGTTCGAGCAATTCACCGGGTTCATCCGCTTCCGATTGCAGTTCCTCGACCAGCGCCCGCAGCATGGAGGTAATCATAGCCGAGCGCACGCCGTGCCCCATCACATCACAAATGAAAATCCCGACCAAATTATCGCGAATACGGCGAACGTGAAAAAAATCCCCGGAGACTTTGCCCGCCGGCACATAGCGGTGGTGAAATTCCAGCGCGTTCACGTCCAGGCCGGGCCCGATGGGGAACGCGGGATAAACCTGCGGCAGCATGGCCTGTTGCACTTTTCCCGCCATGACGAGTTCCTGCTCGATTTGAATATTTTTGCGTTCGATCTCGGCCCGGTTACGCTCTAATTCCTGAATGTTGTCAAGCAACAGATTGTGCTGCAAACGCACCAGGTTGCGGACAAAAATCGAGCCCAGGAAATTCCCGGAGTCGTCTTCCAACAGCACGTCATCGTAAAAAAATTCGTCGCGCCGGGAGGACAGACGTTCCAGGACGGTATGAACGGAGTCGGCGCAGCGGATAACCAGGGCCTCAGGCACCAGGTAATCACGAACGGGATTGCGGGAAAAAAGTGAGAAGCCGTAACGGGAGCCCAGAACGATTCCAATCCGCCGCCGCGCGCAAAGACCTATAGCCCGCCCACTGTCCACAACCGCGATAAATTCCAGGTCATGCGAGCCGAAAAATTTCTGGGCATCTTCCAATGACGTGTCGCCGGCCAGCGACAAACGGTGGTTTATCAGGATGCGCAAGTCCGCAGGCGCCATTTCCCGTGTGGCTTCCAGTTTCCCGGCCGGCGCAGGAACCGCGGCCGGCCCTTTTGTTTGCGAAACGCCTGTTTCCGGCGTTGCAACGCTTGCCATAGCGACATTCTCCGACATTAACTCAATTTTACCCACGGTTGCTTTCGATGGGGTGTGACAATTGTGTGACTTTATGCACATCACCCGGGTTGCATTATAGCAGTGACCATTCCAACTAAGACATATACAACGAAAACTATTGCAGTCGAACCAGTTGTTTGGTATGTGCAAATAATGATTCGGGCGTTTTCTCTGGTTTGGGACCCTGCGCCGGTTTGGGAACGGATAGCGCAGGAAAGGAAAAGTTTGGGACTGGTATTTACGGCCTATTTCTTTCCAATGATGCTCCTCGCCGCGCTGGGCGAAGGATTTACTCTTGAACACTGGCGCACGTGGATGGCCGGAACGCATGGCGTTATGCGCTTCAACTTTGCCCAACTCGTTGTCTTTGAAACCATTCGTTCTGCTTTGACATGCGTGATTGTCGGTGTCAGCGCGCACGTCACATGGCTGCTGAGAGAACCGTTTTATGCCCGCTATAATTACGCCGAGGCGCTCATGCTGGTGATGTATTCTGCAAGTCCAATGTTTCTATGCCAGGTCCTGACCGGCATTCCGCAGATCAGTCTCTGGCTGTCGTGGGGCGTGGGCCTCTATTTCTCCCTGAAAATTTTTTATCATGGCGTGCGCAGCCTGGCGAGAACGGATCCCGGAAGCGCCACAGGACTCTATCTTTTAAGTTCGATGGTTATCATTGCCCTCACAGGCGCCGAACGCTTCATGCTTATCCAGTGCCTCTCGAGCCGCGGCTCATCCATCAATAACTTTATTTATGATTTTGCCGTGAAATTGACCAGTTAATTTGCGTTGAATTGAGTCGTTGAGTTTTTGGGCCACAAGATAGTCCGCAATCGTCAAAAAGTTTGCGCTGGCCAATTCCTGACTTGTTTGTAAAGTTGGCGCGTGAAAACTCGTTTTTCCGCCACGGTTATCGCCCTGGCTGCCGCGCTTTTGGTGGCAGGCCAACAACTGTTGGCGCAAATGCCACAGGACGTTTCGCAGTATCCCACCAATAGCGCGCTTCTCCCGGGCCGGGGACCCGCTTCCAAATGGGGCGGGTTGCCAAAAGTCTGGGCAGCTCACCACGCGGATTGGGCAAAAACGTCGGAAAATGACCATGGCGCAGTGGTCTTCCTTGGAGATTCCATCACTGAAATCTGGAAATCGCTCCCGCAGGACTTTCCCGATCTCAAAATCGCCAATCGCGGCATCAGCGGAGACACCACCCGCGGCGTTCTCTACCGCCTGGATGCCGACGTGCTTTCGCTCAAGCCGCGAGCAGTCGTGTTGTTGATTGGGACAAATGACATTGGCGCGGGCGCCGACCCGGCGGACATTTCCTACAATATCAGGACCATCCTCAAGCGTATCAGTAAGGAGTACCCTAATATGCCGGTGATTGTTTGTGAAGTAATGCCCAGCAGCGAGAAAAAAAATCGCCCCGCCCGCACCATCGAAAGACTAAACGCGTTAATCAAGAAGGATGTCAGGCACAAGCCCAACGTGTACTTGTGCGATACCTGGAGCATTTATGCCCAGGCTGACGGCGACTGTTCCAAGGCGGAGTTTCCAGACCTCCTGCACCCGAACGCGATTGGCTACGCGAAATGGACTGCCGCGCTGAAGCCGATCTTCGCAAAGCTGGATCTTCAAGCCTCCGAATAAAGGAATTCCTGCTGGTCATCACGGTTACGGTCACGCTGACCGATTGTCAAAAAATCGCAAATTTTTTGTTGACGTGGTGGGGCAAAGTGGGTAAGAGTGGATTGTTGTGGGACAAAGTGTGTTTTTCGCCTTTGCCCGAAATTTTAATGACTGACGGAAAAAAAGATGAGCCGATGTATTACAATTCACGTTTTCGACATGGCGTGGATGAGAAACGGCGCGTCCAAATTCCGGCCAGGTGGCTGCCGCAAAAGGCGGGCGTCGAACTCACTTTGGTCCTGTGGCCGCGCGAGAGCGCAGGCGCCTGCATCCGGGTTTTGCCGCCGGCGCAGATGGCCAAACTCATGCAGTCCATTGACGACATGCCAAACAGCGACCCAAGGAAGGTTGTGCTCAAGCGCATCATCGGCAGCGGCTCAGCGCAGGCCGGTGTGGACAAGAGCGGAAGGATATGTTTGCCGGATGAAATGGCCCGCGAAGCCGGCCTTAAAGAGGAGGCCATCCTTGTGGGGTTGCTGGACCGCTTTGAAATTTGGAACCCGGAACGTTATGAAAAAGTCCAGGCCACCGATGCCGCGCTCGCGCAGGAGGCCTTCAAACTCATGGAGTAATTATGAAACTTGGAAAACTATTGGCCGCCGGAAAGAGCATAATGAACGGGCACACCGAGGTTTCCTACCGTTCAAGCAAGCAAATATATCTGCCCAAATTCGGCTCGGCCAAAAATCCATTCAAGCCCGAATCATCTGAGGAGCCGGCTGAAACTGCGCCGCCGTCCGGGGCGTCCGGGCCACGCGCGTCAGCAACCGGTTCGGAGACGATCGCCAGACCAGTGGCGAGTGGCAATGCCGCCCCCGTGGGCGCCGCGTCCAGCAGCGCAGTTGGTGGCGCGCGGGCCGTGAGGGTGGAAATGGCAGAATCGCCAGCGCTCGTACCGCGCCAGGGTGAAGCGACGGACGTGCCCGGCGTAGCTTTAGCGAAGACGGGTCAACGCTTCAATGCTTGCAAGTCGTTGGCGGACCATTCTCCCGCGGCCAAACCGCAATCCGCGGTGACTGCGGCACAAACCGCTCGCGCGCCGCAAACGTCCAAATTCAATCCTTTCTCGATTTTGCGCGACGTGCTGCCGGGCGGCAAACGGAAGGATTCGGCCAATACTGCCAAAGGCCAAAGGGGAACAGCCACGCAAACGGAGCTTTCATTGGACACCGTGAGGGTGGTTCATAACGACTTGAGCGACGTGGACGTTGAGGTCGTCCCCATTAAATCGCGCGCGGCCGCGCCGGAATTGCCGGCGCCTAAAAAATCGTGGGAATTTGTTGGAGAACGGCTGTTTGGCGTGGAAGCAACCTGATTATGCGCAGTGTCGAAATTCATTCACAAAACAGTGATGGCGGCACAGTCCCTGGCCGCCCTCAATCCGGCGGCGGGCGGGCGCTTCGCCGACGGTACGATTGGCGGTGGCGGGCACGCGGAGAAAATTCTGGACGCGAGTTCGCCGACTGGATGGCTGTTTGGGTTCGATCGCGATGGCGTCGCGATTGAAGCAGCCAGAGAGAGGCTTGAGCAGCGCTTTGCCGGACGATATGAAATCCGGCGCGCGAATTTTTCGGAAATGGCCGATTGGGTGCCGGCGGACAGTTGCGATGGCGTGATTTTGGACCTTGGGGTCAGTTCGCCGCAACTGGATCTGGCGGAGCGCGGGTTCAGTTTCCAGGGTGACGGGCCGCTGGACATGCGCATGGACGACCGGCAAGTGTTGACGGCCGCGGATTTGGTGAACGGCGTGAGCGCCGACGAGTTGGCGGACATTTTTTGGAAATTTGGCGGCGAACGCGATTCGCGCCGGTTTGCCAGGGCCATTGCCCATGACCGCGCGGCGCGAAAATTCGAGACAACGAGGCAATTGGCGGATTTGATCGAGCGCCTGGCGCCGCGTGGCGGGAAAAAGGCGCATCCGGCGACCAAAATTTTCCAGGCGCTGCGGATAGCGGTGAATGACGAGGTTGGTTCTTTGAAACGAGGGCTGGAAGCGGCTTTCAGGATATTGAAGCCAGGCGGACGGCTGGCGGTCATCACGTTTCATTCGCTCGAAGACCGGGTCGTGAAGGAATTTGGCCGCGCAAAGGCGCGGGATTACGCGTTCAGCGGAGCGGTGGACGCGCCGGAATTTCGGCAGCCGCGCGAACCCGAAATGAAATGGGTTTCGCGCAAGGCCATAACGCCTGACGAAATTGAGCTGAAAGAAAATCCTCGCAGCCGCAGCGCGCAGTTGCGGGTATTGGAGAAGTTATAAAAAGGGCTGCCGGGCGGGATTGCCTATGGCTCGGCCCGTGTTCGGTCAAACATAGATTTATCGATGCCAAAATTGCGAAAGAGCCAGTCGGCGGCAATCGGGTTTGGCCCGGTGCTGAAGGTGGTCGTTTTGTGCTTTTTGATTGCTGGTTCGGCGGTGGGTTATGTCTGGCAGAAAAGCCAAATATATCAGTTGGGCCGCCAGATTCGCCAGTGTGAGATCCGGCTCTCGCAATTGAGAAGCGACAACCAGAGGTTGACGGAGCGGCTGGCAATTTTGAGGTCGCCGATGATGCTGGATCAGCGCGCGCGGCAATTAAATCTGGGCCTTGCGCCGGCGCAACCGGGGCAGGTTTATCGTTTGCCTGAACCGGTACTCGGAGCGCCGTCAGGCAAAGGGTCGCGCCAGTTGGCCGGGCGTTTAAATGAAACGCCTCTGACACAATGACAATTTTTTGGCCGCCGCCCGCGGGGTCGCCTCGCAGTGAGGAGCCGGGCGCAACGCGGGCGGACGGCCAGGCTGATATTTGGAGAAAATGATTAACCGATTGCAGCTCAAGCGCGCCGTATTGCTGCTGATTCTTTTATCAGCGGCCTTCGCCGGTTTGGGCTATCGGCTGGTGGATTTGCAGGTGTTGCGGCACGACCAACTGGCGCGGCTTGAGCAGGAAAATACGCAGCGCGAATATTGGCAGGCGCCGCGCCGGGGCGACATCCTCGATACCCACGGCAACCTCCTGGCGACGAGTGTGCCGGTCAAAACGATTTGTGCCGACCCCTCTCTCATTGGCGACCAACAGGCCGTGATCGCGCGCGCCCTGGCGCCGCTGCTCCAAATGCCTGAACCGGAGCTTTACCGAAAACTCTTTTACCACGTCATCAAAGATGACAAGGGCCAAATCGTTACCAATAACTTTCATTACGTCCGTCTCCAACGGGACGTTCCTGAACAAACCTGGCAAAAAATCCAGGAAACAATGAGTCTGCTGAACTTCGGCGTCAATGAGGCCGCGCTTTCAAAAACACAGCGCGAATTTTATCGAACGCTCCGCTCCGACGCCATTTTTGCGGAGCCTGATGAAATGCGCGTCTATCCCAATGGCGCCCTCGCCGCGCAGGTCCTCGGGTTTTGTGGCCAGCAGGACATCACCATGGACAATCACCTATTTACGCAAATGATCGGACACGACGGCATCGAGGAAGCCTTTAACAGCAAATTGAGGGGCGTCGCCGGCTGGCGCATCAGCGAAACGGACGGCACGCACCAGGAGTTGGTGGCCCTGCGCGATGTCAATGTTCAACCCCGTGACGGCCTGAACGTGGTTTTAACCATTGATTCAGTGATTCAGGAAATCGTCGAAACAGCACTCGCCAAAGCCATGCAGGAGCATACGCCACAGAGCATTACCGGAATTGTCATCCGGCCTTCCACCGGCGAAATCCTGGCCATGGCCACATTGCCAAACTACGATCCAAACCATCCTGACACCATCTCCCCGGAAACCCGCGACCGCTGTATTACCGATGTCATGGAGCCGGGTTCCACGTTCAAAATCGTCGTCGTCTCCGGCGCCCTAAACGAAGGCATCGTGCATTTGAATGACCCGTTCGACTGTGAGCAGGGTCACTTCGCTTACGGCGGTAGAATTTTGCACGACCATAAACCGTTTGGCATTTTGACCACCGAAGCCATTATTACAAAATCCTCGAATATCGGCGCGGCTAAGATTGGCATCAAACTCGGCGAAGACCGCCTTTACGATTATGCGGCTGATTACGGTTTCGGCGAGCGCACCGGGATCCCGCTGCCCGGCGAAGTTAGCGGCATTTTGCATCCCGTGAAAGACTGGAGCAAAGTTTCCATTGCCCAGATTCCCATGGGCCACGGCGTCGCCGTGACGCGCCTCCAAATGGCAATGGCCATGTGCGCCATAGCCAATGATGGCTGGCTCATGCATCCCATGCTCGTCAAATGCCTCCAGGACCGCGACGGAAATATCGTCGAACAATATTCGCCCCAGCGCGTGCGGCAGGTCGTCAGCGACGAAACCGACAAGGAAATGATTGAGGCGCTTAAAACGGTGGTCACGGCGGATGGAACTTCACCCAAAGCCGCGATGAAGGAATATGTCGTCGCAGGGAAATCCGGTACCGCGCAAAAAGTCGAGAACGGCACATATGCCACCGACAAATATGTCGCGTCGTTTATCGGGTTCTTTCCTGCGGACAATCCGCAAGTCTGCATCTCCATCGTGATGGATGATCCCAAGGAAGGCTATTACGGGGGCGAAGTGTGCGGGCCGGTATTTCGGGAGGTCGCCGAACGCTGCGCCAGCTATCTGAACATTCCGCCCGATCAAAATATGAACCCGGCCGCGCCGCAAATTCTTACTGCCTCCCGCGCCCATAATCATTTGCAATTGCCATGAGCCGCCCTTCGAAATCATATTGTCATTCGGGAACAACCGAAAACAGACCGGCGTTTCAATTTCAACGCTGGGCCCCAAAGAGCAACCCAAATAAGTCGCGCAGAGCTGCAACCAGCAAGCCGCAATCGGACGCGTCTGATCTTGTGAACCTGGTGCTTGAACGCGCCCTGGTATTTGGATGTGGGAATTTGGATGTTCCGCGGCGCACCTCAATCCTTCAACGCTCAGGTGCCCTATGAACGGAACTCGCCCCCAACTTTTTGGCATGCTTGCCGGGCTGTTCCTGGCTGCGGGGCTCGTCTTTTCCTCAATGCTCGCAACCGCAACCTGGCTAAAAGTAAGGAATTCCCAATTCGTTACTGTAAAGGGTTCAACTCGAAAAAATGTCACGTCCGACCTGATCGTTTGGCAAGGGTCGTTCCAGGTCCAGGCCTCGGCATTGCTCGATGCCGAGCATCAAATCCAGGCCAACCGTGCCAATGTCCGGAATTTCCTGGCCGGCGCAGGTGTGACCAATGCCGTCTTTCAGCCAATAGTCATCGAACAAGTGCTGGCGGATGTTTCCGACAACGCCAATGGCGAGCATATCCAGCAGCAGCGGACCGTCGGATACCGGCTGACTCAACGGGTGCGTGTCGAATCCGAAGACGTGGATCGATTGGCAAAACTGGATCCGACGCCCCTGGTTGCCGACGGTGTGCTGTTCACCGCAGATCCTCCGCAATTTCTCTATACACGGGCGGCTGAGGAAAAGATCGAGATGCTGGCCGATGCGACGAAGGACGCCCGCGCGCGGGCGGAACAGATCGCCAGGCAGGGCGGGCGGGTCATTGCCAGTTTGCACGATGCGGAAATGGGCGTGTTTCAAATCACGCCTCTGCACGCGACCGACACGAGCAGCGAAGGGGAAAGCGATATTACTTCGCAGGACAAAACGATAACGGCGGTTGTGACCGCAACCTTTGTTTTAAAGTGACCGCCCATGGACAAACGCTCTTTGAAATTTATCGCCGAAGCGTGCGGCGCTGAAATCCTGGCGGGCACGGCAGACACGACCGTTGAAAATGTCTGCACCGACTCGCGGCGGGCCAGGGCCGGCGATCTGTTTTTCGCCATCAAGGGTGAAAACTTTGACGGTCACGCTTTTGTGAAAGAAGTCGCGGAAAAAAAAGCGGCAGCGGTCGTTGTCGAGCAAGGGAAAATCCCGGCGCCGTTGCCCGGATGCGCCGTGCTGGCAGTGGACGACACAATTACCGCGCTGGGAAAAGTTGCGGCGGCATATCGGCGCGACTTTGCGCTGCCCGTTGTCTGCGTGTGTGGCTCGAACGGCAAGACAACGACTAAGGAACTGACGGCCGGTGTTTTGCGGCAAAAATTTTCGACGCTCTGGAGCGAAGCCAGTTTCAATAACAATATCGGCGTTCCACTGACGTTGCTGCGGCTTGAAAAAAAACACCAGGCGGCCGTGCTCGAAGCGGGGACAAATCATCCGGGCGAGTTGGCGCCGCTGGTGAAAATGATTCGGCCCGGCCTCGGCGTGCTGACGAATATAGGGCGCGAACATTTGGAATTTTTTGGCGATATGGCGGGCGTCGCGCGCGAAGAAGGCCATCTCGCCGAACTGTTGCCGCGGGACGGCACGCTCTTTGTCAACGGGGATAGCGAATGGACGCCGGACATGGTCCGGCGGACGCGCGCCCAGGTGGTCCGGGTCGGTTTTGGCGAAAAAAACGACTGGCGGGCCGATAAAGTCCGGCTGGACAAAAATGGCGTAACTTTTCGCGTAACTGCTGCAAATAAAGAGTTTTACGGCGATTATCGTGTCCCGCTGCTGGGCCGGCATCAGGTGCTCAACTCGCTGTTTGCGATGGCCGTGGGCGCGATGCACGGCATGACGACTGCTGAAATTCAGCGCGGGCTGGCCGAGAGCAAACCGGCCAAAATGCGGATGCAATTTTGGGAAGCAGGCGGCATCCGCGTCCTGGACGACGCCTACAACGCAAACGCCGATTCGATGGTGGCGGCCCTGGAAACCTTGCGGGATTTGCCGTTGCAGGGAAGGCGCGTGGCCGTACTGGGTGACATGGCCGAGTTGGGCGCGCACAGCGAAGCGGCCCATGCCGAAGTGGGACGCCGCGCCGCGGAACTGCAAATCGGGCAGCTGTTTGCCGTCGGCAAAATGGCGCCGATCGTCGCCAAAGCCGCCCGCGATGCCGGGTTGTCCCGGGTCATCGAATTTGAGAACGTCGAAGCGGCGATAAAGGCCGTTAAAAGTTTTTTGAAAAGCGGCGACCTGGTCCTGCTGAAAGCGTCCCGGTCGTCGCGTCTGGAACGCATCGCAGAAACACTAAAGTCGGAAAAATAATGGCTGTTGCGGTGAACAGCGCGATATAAATGGACAATGTTTTATTATTTGAGCCAGCGATTGTTGGAATGGTGTCACGGAACGCCCTGGGAATACCGGCTTTCGTGGCTGCGCCTGTTTCATTACATCACCGTGCGCACCGCCGGCGCGGCCTTCACTGCGCTGGTCCTGAGCCTCTGGTTTGGCCCCGGAATCATTCGCTGGCTGAAACAACTGAAATTTGGACAGGACTACCAGGACAAAGCCGAAGAAGCCGGCGGCCTGGCGGCGCGCATCCTGAGCAAAAAAGGAACGCCAACGATGGGCGGCATTTTGATCGTGACCATCCTCTTCCTGACTACGGTTTTGTGGACCGACCTGGACAACAAATTGGTCTTGCTGACGCTCCTCTCAGTGCTCGTCCTGACTGGGCTGGGATTTTACGACGATTACGCGAAAATCATCCAGCAGAGCGGCGGTGGCACCCCGCCGAGGGTGAAATTGCTCGCCCAAACGGCTGTGAGCATTTTTATTGGCGTGTATTTGTGGGTGACGCCGTCCACGGGCAAACTCGTTTCAGAAATCACGGTTCCCTTTTACAAATATCCCATCCTGACGAATGCCTCATGGCTCGGGATTATCATCTGTATTATATCCATCGTTGGCAGCTCGAATGCCGTGAATTTGACCGACGGGCTCGACGGGTTGGCCATCGGCTGCACCCTCATCGTGGGATTTGTCTTTTTGATTTTCACTTACGTGGCGGGGAACGTAAAAATCGCGGGCTATCTGCAAATCCCGTTTGTGCCCGGGGCCGGCGAACTCACGGTCTTTTGTGCCGCCCTCATCGGCGCCGGTCTCGGATTTTTATGGTTCAACTGTCATCCGGCGCAGGTATTTATGGGCGATACCGGTTCACTGCCCCTGGGCGGAGCCTTCGGCATTATCGCGGTGCTGGTGCACCAGCCGTTTGTGCTCGTCATTGCCGGCGGCGTTTTTGTTATGGAAGCCGTGTCGGTCATACTGCAGAAAAGCTGGTTTCGTTTCACACGCCTTCGCACCGGAACCGGCCGAAGAATTTTCCTCATGGCGCCGCTGCACCATCATTTCGAGAAAAAGGGCTGGTACGAATCGCAAGTCGTGATGCGCTTTTATATCCTGTGCATTCTTTTCGCCGTCGTCGCCCTGGCCACGCTAAAATTGAGATGAACTTTTTATTATCATTCTCATTATTTTCGTCATCCTCGTTCAAAAAACGGGATAAATTGCGCTCGCAAACCTTTCCTGCTTGCATCCCCGTTTTCCGGCTGCTAAAACAATTTGTGGCAGCCACAGGCTTTCGATGCCGTGAAGTATGCTTTTTCAGTGCAGTGCATAGAATGAATATAGTCAATTTTACCCGCCGGGAAATTGTAGAGGAAGTTTCGCCGCGCTTAACAATCCATCCCTCAATCGAAAGGATAATGTCAAGTCATGAATAATCCCAACCCATTCGTTCCACAAGGCTCTCTGCTCGAACAGCAGAGCAAACGCCGTTCGCGCCTCAAGCTGGGCGTCTTCTGCGTGCTCGCCGTGGGCATCATTGGCCTCGCCGCCATGCTCATCCAGGGCTGCAAACGCGAAGAGGAAAATCCACCCGAAGCGGATAACAATCCTCCGCCGGTGGACACCAACAATGTCGCGGCGCCCACCGATACCAATCTCCCGCCCGCCGAAGCGTCAAACGCGCCGAATGCAACCGCGACGCCCTCGGACGTAACGCCGCAGGTCCCTGTGCCGCCGCCTGTTGTCCCGGCAGCGCCCCCAACTGAGAACGAATACGTGGTCGTCAAAGGCGATTATATGGCCAAGATCGCCAAAGACCATGGCATCACCCTCAAGGCGCTGAGAGACGCCAATCCGGATGTCCAGCCCACCAGGCTCAGAATCGGCGAGAAGCTCGTTATCCCCGCCGGGGCAACCACTGGCGCCAATGCTGCGGGCGAGACCGAAGCCGGAGTTGCCGCCAATGGCGATCAAATCTATACGGTCAAGCCTGGCGATACCCTGACTCGGATTGCCCATAAATTCGGTGTGACGGTCAAAGCTCTTGAAACCGAGAATAATCTGACGACGACCAAGATTAATGCCGGAAAGAAATTGCAAATCCCGGCCAAGCCGGAAGCCGGACCCGCGCCAGTCAACGCGCCGCCTGCGACGACGACTGCGCCCGAGCCCAACCCCTCAACGCCGCCGGCCAATCCGCCTGCGCAGCAGTAACAAAAATTCAATGGCAGGGACGGCCCGCCGGGCCGTCCCGGTGCGGCAGTCGGAACGGTTCGGATGGGGCGGTCCGAGCTGCGAAAATAATCGGAGATGGGTACGAGAGCGGTTTGAGCCGAAGATGGGACAAGGCGGAGGCGGATCGGCCGCCATTTTTGATATGGAATGAAAGTTGCTGTTACAACGTTGGCGTTTTGCGTCGCCGCACTGGTTTCGCTGGGCATGGTTATGCTTTACAGCTCGAGCATGACCCAGTTCGGCGCCGGCCTTCTGGCCAAACAACTCGAATGGTTGGCCGTTGGCGGCGTCCTTTGTGTCACGGCAACCGCGCTGGATTATCAATTGCTGAAAAAGTGCGCCTGGCCGATCTTTATTCTCGGCCTGATTTTGCTTGCCGCGGTCCTCGCCCCGCACATTGGTAGAAAGATCAACGGCGCGCGCCGCTGGTTTGATTTTCACGGCTTCCGCTTCCAGCCCTCTGAACTGGGCAAGATCGCGCTTATCACCATCCTTGCCTGGTATGGAGACCGTTGCCAGCGGCACATGCAGACATGGAGCCGCGGCGTTATCCTTCCCGGTCTTCTCATTGCTTCCATCCTCGGCCTGGTGTTTGTCGAACCAGACCGCGGAACGACCATTTTGCTCGCCACAGTCGGCTGTTCATTGCTGCTCATGGCCGGGACGCAATGGAAGCATATTTTCATGCCCGCCGCGCTCGGTGCAGCGGGCCTGGCTGTTTCCATTCTCCATGATCCCATGCGCATGAGGCGCATCTTCAGTTGGTGGGACCTGGAACAGCACAAAGACGGGGTGGGGTACCAGGCCTACCAGGCCATGATTGCGCTGGGCTCCGGCGGTTGGACGGGTCTTGGCCTCGGCAACAGTCTTCAAAAACTCGGCTTCGTGCCCGAACACCAGACTGATTTCATTTTCGCCATTATCGGCGAGGAACTCGGCCTTGTCGCGACCCTCGCCATCGTGCTGGCCTTTGTCGTCATCGCCCTGTGCGGCTTTTGTATCGCCGTCAACGCCCGCGAGACGTTTGGCTTTCTGCTGGCGTCCGGCGCAACGCTTCTTATATGCCTGCAAGCCGCCATCAACATTGGCGTCGTTACCAGCGCCCTGCCGAACAAAGGCCTTCCGCTGCCGTTTATCAGTTACGGCGGCTCCAACCTTTTGGCCATGCTGACATGCGTCGGCCTGTTGTTTAGCGTCGCGCGCCACGCGCCTGTGCGTGAAAAAAAATCTCAAGGAGTTCGCAAATCATCCGCTAAACGAGGCGGAGACAATCCGTTCGCCGCTCAAGCCACATGAACGCTCCAGAAACCAGGTCGCCCTTCGTCGCCATCGCCTGCGGCGGAACGGGCGGGCATCTCTTTCCGGGCATCGCCGTGGCTGAAGAATTAAAAAAGCGCGGCTGCAAAACCGGACTGCTCATTTCTCCAAAGGAAATCGATCAACAGGCCGTGAAAGGCGCCCGGGACATGCAGATTTTCACGCTGCCGGCCGTCGGGCTGCAAAACCGGAATTACTTTTCGTTTGCCTTTAGCTTTTGGAAATCCCTGAACGCCGCCAAACAGGTGTTCAAAAACCGTCCCCCTCTCGCGGTTTTGGCCATGGGCGGATTTACCAGCGCCCCGCCCATCATGGCCGCCCGAAAATTCGGGGCAAAAACCTTCCTGCACGAGTCCAATACAATCCCCGGACGCGCAAACCGTTTCCTCACTCGGTTTGTTGACGAAGCGTTCGTCGGTTTCCCCGAAACCGCGAGCCGCCTGAATGCGCGTAAAACATCAGTGACCGGCACGCCCGTGCGGCCGGAATTCTTGCAAAGCGGGGGCGCAATCGAAAAATCCCGGGCTGCACTCGGGCTTGACCCCGCGCTCCCGGCCATCCTCGCCGTCGGCGGCAGCCAGGGCGCAAGCGGTTTGAATGAAATGGTTCTCTCAGCCCTGCCGCTCCTGGCCGCAAAGAATTGGCAATGGCTCCATTTGACCGGCGCGAACGATTTCGAAAAGGTCAAAGCCGGATATGCGGCGCAAAAGGTAAAAGCAATCGTTAAGCCGTTTTTGGCTGAAATGGATTTGGCCTTGCGGGCAGCGACCGTTGCCGTCAGCCGCGCCGGCGCGTCGTCCCTGGCCGAAATGGCTGCGATTCGGCTTCCGTCCCTGCTGGTTCCGTTTCCCGCGGCCGCCGACAACCATCAATATTTTAACGCGCTTTCGTTCGAAAAGACCGGCGCGGCAAAATTATTGGAACAGAAAAATTCTGCTCCAGACAAAATCGCGGCCATTTTGACCGAATTGGTGGAGAACGAAATGGCCCGTTCGAAAATGCAATCCGCGCTGGCCCAATGGCACTCGCCAAATGCCGCCGAACAGATTGCGGGGAACATCCTGCGCGCGTCTGTGTTTTCGGAAGTTGTGGAAGGAAACGCCCCGGGCGCCGGTTCGCGGCAGTCGCCTTCGGGCGCGATTGCGCCGCGTCAATTTTCCGCCGCATGACCGCGACCGGAACCATTTTGGAAATGCCAGCGCAAAACACATTGGATTTTGCCAGTGAACTCGAACCTCAGGTTTCGGGGGCGACGGTTATCCGCCGTAACGAGCCGCTGGCCAAACGCACAACGTTGCGCGTCGGCGGCCCTGCGGACGTCTATATTGAACCGGCTAACGAAGGCGACCTTGCCGTCGCGCTGAAACTGTGCGGACAGCGCGCGATCCCGTTCTTCATTCTCGGGCGCGGCTCAAATTTGCTGGTCCGCGACGGCGGCTTTCGCGGCGTGGTCATTTGCCTTTCCCGGCCGGAATTCAGCAAAATTGAAATCAACGGCACGACGATGCGTTGCGGCGCGGGCGCGAAATTGAAAAATGTGGCGGTCGAGGCGCGGCGCAGCGGCTTAAGCGGCCTGGAATTTCTCGAAGGCATTCCCGGCAGTGTCGGCGGCGCGTTGCGCATGAACGCCGGGGCCATGGGCGGCCAGACGTTTGACGCTGTTGAATCCGTCCGTCTCATGGATTTTAGCGGCGGCGTTTCCGAATTGCGGCCCGTCGAAATGTCGGTCGCATACCGGGGCTGCGCGACGCTCAAGGACCATGTGGCGCTCGCCGCGGTCTTTAAATGCAATGCGGCATCGCGCGAGGAAATTGAGAAGCGAATGAAAGCATTCAGCGAAAAGCGCTGGGATTCGCAGCCCGCCGCGCCCAGCGCCGGCTGCATTTTCAAAAATCCAGCCGCGATTCCCGCCGGAAAACTCATGGATGAGCTCCGCCTGAAAGGCACTCGCGTGGGCGGCGCGGTCGTTTCCGCCGAACACGGCAATTTTATCATCAACAACGGCAAAGCCACCGCGCGCGACGTCCTGGACCTGATTGAAATTTTAAAAGCGAAGGCGAAAGCCGAACGCGGAATCGAATTGCATACTGAAGTCGAAATTATCGGCGAAGAAAAATGAATATCACTGTCATGCTGGGTGGGCCAAGCGCTGAGCGCGAAGTGTCGTTGCGCTCCGGCGCCGCGGTCGCCAAAGCGTTGCGTTCCCTCGGCCATAATATTTCGGAGGTGGATCCGAAGAACGGCACGTTTGAATTGCCCGAAAGATGCGACGTTGTCTTTCTCGTCCTGCACGGCACGTATGGCGAAGATGGCCAAATTCAGCGCCAATTTGAAAAACTCGGCGTCACTTACACCGGTTGCGACGCAGAAGCCAGCCGGGTTGCGTTCGACAAGGTTTTGACCAAACAGAAGTGCATTGAAGCCGGCGTTCCTACGGCGAAATTCGCCGTTATTGAATCGCCGGACGCGCCATTCCCGAAGGACCTGGCGCCCCCGCTCGTAGTCAAACCGGTGCGGCAAGGTTCAAGTGTGGGACTGCAGTTTCTTGACCGGGTCGAAGACTGGAAGAACGCAATAGCCGAAGCGCTCAAATTTGATTCGGACGTCCTGGTCGAAGAAAAAATCGTGGGTCGCGAGACGACGGTCGGCATTTTGGACGGACGGCCGCTGCCGATTGTCGAAGTGCGTCCAAAGGCCGGCAATTACGATTACAAGAACAAATATACCTCCGGCGCCACGGAATATTTTTGCCCGGCGGATTTTGATTCGGCCACGGCCAGGCGCATTCAAGATGCCGCGCTCGGCGCCTTTCAAGCCATCGGCGGACGTGACTACGCCCGCGTGGACGTCATGGTCCGGTCCGATGGCAGCCCGGTTGTGCTCGAAGTCAACACGCTGCCAGGCATGACCGAAACCAGCCTGTTGCCAAAAGCCGCGGCAGCGGCGGGTTTAAATTACGCCCAACTTTGCCAGCAGATGGTGGATTTGGCGATCCTTAGGAAGGAAAAAGGAAAAAGGAAAAAGGAAAAAGTATCAGCGTACGCGGCGTTTTTTTTGCTTATTGCAACCGCTTTACTCAACAAACATGTGGTTTAAACGCGAACAAAAGAACCGGCGGCACAGCCGCGGGCATGTGCTCGATGTGAAGGTGCGCTCCGATCAGGCGCGCGCCACGCGCATGCGATTGGCCACGGGCGTGTTCGCCGTTGTTTTTGGAACTGTATTTGGGCTTTACCTGTTTTGGCGGGCCGGCGAATGGGCGCTTGCTGAATTCATCTACGAAAATCCGGAATTCGCAATTCAGCAGGTCGACGTTCAGAGCAGCGGCAGCATTTCGGAAGATCAATTGCGCCGCTGGTCTGGAGTCAAATTGGGGCAGAATTTAATCGCGCTCGACCTGGCCGCCGTAAAGCGAAACCTGGAAATGGCCTCGGCAATTGATTCCGCTTCCGTGGAACGCATTTTGCCGCACACATTGAAAATTCGCGTGACCGAACGCACCGCCGTGGCGCAAGTGGACGTTCCGCGCGCCGGCGGCGAAAACGGCATTTCGATTTCCGTTTTTCAACTGGACGCCAACGGCGTGGTGATGCAGCCGCTGGATCCGCGCCAATGCGTAATTCCTCTTGCGCAAATGAGCGGTTCCTTGCCCGTCGTGACGGGTTTAAGCATTTTTCAATTGCAGCCGGGGCATCGGCTCGAGATGCCCGAAGTTTTGGCCGCGCTCAAATTAGTCGCCGCATTTCCAGCTTCGCCCATGGCGGGTTTGGCCGAACTGCAGCGCGTGGACGTGTCCTCTCCGCGCGTCTTTGTAGTGACTACCGTTCAGGGCGGCGAAATTACTTTCGGTCTCGACCATTTGGATGAACAATTGGCGCGCTGGCGCGAGATTTACGATTTGGGGCAGCGGATGAACAAATCAATTGTGTCTGTGGACCTGGCGGTGGTGAATAACGTTCCGGTGCGGTGGACGGACAAGATTTCCGCCCCCTCGCCGGCGCCTAAAACTTTGGATACTGAAAATTCATGGAGGAAAAATGTTTGACGACTCGAACATCATTGTCGGTCTTGAAATTGGCACGTCAAAAGTGTGCGCCGTCGTTGGCGAAGTAAACGCGGACGGCGTGCTGAACATCATTGGCCTGGGCCAGTCGCGCTCGCGCGGCGTTCGCAAGGGCGAAATCGCCGATCTCGCCCAGGCTGAGGAAGACGTGCGCAATGCCATTGTCGAAGCCGAGCAAATGGCGGACGTCGAAATTCGCAGCGTCTTTCTTGGCGTCGCCGGCGGTCACATCCGCGGATTCAACAACCGCGGCATGCACCCGGTCGTGAGCGCCGATCGCGAAATTTCTGAAGACGACGTGCAGGACGTCATCAAAAATGCCAAGGCCATCAATCTGCCTACTGAAAACAGCGTCATTCACGCCATCCGCCAGCATTTTTTCGTGGATGGCCAGGACGGCGTCACCAATCCCGTGGGCATGCTCGGCTCGCGGCTCGAAGTGGACGTCCACGTGGTTCACGGAATCACCAATCGTCTCCAAAATTCCATTCGCCTGGTCAAAGGCCTCCAATTGGAAGTCGAAGACATTGTCTTCAACGGCCTCGCGTCGTCCCTGGCGCTTTTGACCGCGGAACAAAAGGAGCTCGGCGCGCTGGTCATTGACATCGGCGGCGGCACCGCCGACTTCGTTGTGTATGCCGACGGCGTTATCAAACACACCGGCGCAATCGCCGTGGGCGGCGACCACGTGTCGAACGACCTGGCCTACGGCCTGAAAGTGCCTTTGAGCCGCGCGGAAAAATTGAAACTCGAGCACGGCTCGGCCATGCTCGACCCGGAGTGCAAAGGCCAAACCGTGACCATTACCAACGAACTGGGCCTTGTCATGAAAGTGGTGAACGTCGAGCACCTGCGCCAAATTATGTCCCTGCGCCTCGAAGAAATATTTCAGCTCATCGCGCAGGACCTGGAGCAGGCCGGGCTTGCCGATTATCTTCGTGCGGGCGTTTTTCTCTGCGGCGGATGCGCGCGCACCCCGAACATTTCCCGGCTTGCCGAACAGATGCTGCAAATGCCCGTAACCACCGGCCAGACCAAGTCCATCAGCGGCCTAAAGTCCGCCCTCGACCAGCCCGAATTTGTGGCGGCCATTGGGCTTGCAAAATTCGGCTCGTTCAAAAGCCGCAAACGCGAAGGCAAATCGCTCGTCGCCGGAATCAAAGGCGTCTTCGGCCGGCTGTTGCAAAGGTAATCACCATGCCCGCTCCCCATGAACCAAAGGCAGTGGTGGAACACGGCGCGCTGCGCCGTGTAGCGCCGCGTGCAGCGGCGCAACAAGCGCGTTCATGGTCCCTGTGCACGATGATGCCTGCTCCTCATGAACCAAAGATGGTGGAACACGGCGCTCTTCGCAAGTGGCGCTGCCACCGCCGTGTAGCGCCGCGTGCAGCGGCGCAACAAGCGTGTTCATGGTCCCTGCGCACGATGATGCCTGCTCCCCCTGAACCAAAGGTGGTGGAACACGGCGCGCTTCGCAAGTGGCGCTGCCACCGCCGTGTAGCGCCGCGTGCAGCGGCGCAACAAGCGAGTTCATGGTCCCTGTGCACGATTCCCGATTCATTGAAACCCTCCAAGTAACCCCATGAAAACCAAAAATGACATCCTGATCCTCGCAATGGAATCGCCCCGGACGCGCTCCATCAAAATCATTGGCGTGGGCGGCGCAGGCGTGATTTTGGCCGACGCGTTGAATCAGGCAGAATTTTCCGGCGCGGACTTTGCCGCCATTGATACTGATGCCCAGTCGCTGGCCGGTTCATCGGCGACGGTCAAGGTCCATCTCGAAACGAAATTGATGCGCGGCCTTGGCACTGGCGGCGACCCTGAGCGCGGGCACGCCCTCGCGGAGGAGCAATTTGCCACGCTCAAATCCGCCGCCGAAGGCGCGGAGGTCGTCTTCATTGTTACGGGTCTGGGCGGCGGCGCGGGCAGCGGCATCAGCCCTGTACTGGCGCGCGCGGCCAAAGAGGGTGGGGCGCTGGTGCTGGCGTTTGTGACTCTTCCGTTTTCATGCGAAGGCAATCGCCGCCAGCAACAGGCGCGCGCGGGACTCGATCAGCTTAGGGCCGTGGCCGACGGTGTGATTTGTCTGCCCAATCAAAAGGCGTTCAAGCTCATTGATGAAAATACGAGTGTGTTGGAAACGTTCCGCATTACTGGCGGTCTGCTCGTTGAGGGCGTGCGCGGTGTCTGGCAGTTGCTGACGCGCCCGGGCCTCATTCAAATTCATTTTGACGATTTGTGCGGGCTCGTTCGCGACTGGCACTCTGAAAGCGCATTCGCCTATGTCGAGACCAGCGGCCCGGCGCGCTCGCGTGAAATTGTTGAAAAATTGCTGGCCCACGCGTTATTGGATGAAGGCCGGGCGCTCGCCGGGGCCAATGCCGTGCTGGTGAGTCTCACTGGCGGCAAGGATTTGACGATGGGGGAAGTCAATCGGGTCATGGAAAAAATCACCAGCCATTGCGAAGGCGCCAAAATCATCATGGGCGCAGCCATCGACGCGGGCATGGCCAATAAACTGTCCGTGGTCCTCATCGCCGCAAAAAATGCCGTCGAAAAAAATGAAGGCCCCGTTGTTTCCAATTCAGCCGAGCCGCATCTTGTGCCCGCCCTTCCAGAAACAAATCGGGACCCCTTGCCGTCCTCACCTCGGTTTGACACCGCTTCCTTGTCCGGCGCGCCTTCACCCTCGCTCCCGCGCGAAAACAGCGGCCGTCCCGGCCGAGTCCGCCGGGTTGGCAAAAAATCAATGCTGCAGGGACAATTGCCGCTCGCCATCGTCTCAAAAGGACGCTTCGACAAAAGCGAACCAACGATTCATAAAGGCGAAGACCTTGATATCCCAACCTATATTCGGCGGGGCGTGCCGCTGAATTGAATGCGGAATGCGGAACTAAAACACAACAACAATAATAAATATGAGTGACGAATTAAAGGATGGAACGAAGAAACTTGCGCTACGCGTGATTCGTATGACCGAAGCCTTGCCGCGCAATCGCGTGGCCGGCGTGTTGGGCAGGCGGGGTCTCCGCTCACGATCGCGCCCTCGGCAATGAGGAATTCCGCATTCCGCATTCCGCATTCCGCATTTGCCATCGCCGTCTTCTGCCTGGCTATCTTCCAATTTTCCGAAAATACCGCCGACCCCGACTTGTGGTCCCACGTCTTCTTCGGGAAACAATTTATCCAAACCGGCAAGCCGACCACTACTGATTACTATTCCTGGACGGCTTACGGCCAGCCGTCATTTGATCATGAGTATTTGGGCGAAGCCGTATTCGGCCTGGCATATTTAGCATTGGGCGGGCCCGGTTTGCTTCTCCTCAAAATTGTTGTCGGTTTGCTGACCTTTGGCATCGCGCTCTCGATAAGTCGTCGTGTAGGGCAGGCATCCTGCCTGCCGGTTAGGGCGGCTTCCAGCCGCGAGTTCGACTGGGCGCAAGATGCGCCCTCAACCGGCAGGCAGGATGCCTGCCCTACGGTTGTGGGCGGAAACTCGCGTCCAAACACAATGCTCGTCGCCCGGGCTTTCGGCGCGCTGGCTGTGGTTGAAATTTCGTTTGGTTTCGCGGCGCGACCGCAAATTTTCACCGCGCTGTCGCTGGCGGTTGAATTGTGGATTCTGAACCGTATTCACGCCGGGACATGGCGATGGGCGTTTGCCCTGCCGCCGCTGTTCGCATTATGGTTTAACCTGCACGGCGGCGCGCTCGTCGGACTGTTCCTGCTTTTCATTACCGCTGCGGCAACATCGGCCCAAATCGTTCTAATCAGGCTCGCGCCGAAAACCGCTTTGTGGCTGGAGCCAAATATTCCTCAACGTGTGGTCCCGGCTCTTTGGATTTCCGCCATTATCTCCGCCGCGACGGTAGTCCTGAATCCTCACGGTTTTGAACTCGCCCGGTGGCTGGTCGGCAGCGTTCTCTGGCTGCGGCCGCAAATCCAGGAATGGAATCCGGCCACATTAACATGGGACCACGCCGCATTTTTTTTCTGCGCCGCGTTTGCGGCGGCCGCCTTTATTCTTTCACGACGCCGGCGCCAATTGTGGGAAGTCGCCGTGCTCGTGGTGCTCTTCCTCGTGGCCGTTCGCGCCGTGCGCAACACGCCGCTGTTTTGCATTGCCGCCCTGGCGATCGTTCCGCCGCATTTGGCCGGCGCGCTGCAACGGTTTCGCGGGTCCTTCCAGCGTTTCGAAGAATTATTTCGCCGCCCGGGCATGCAAAATGTTTTCGCTGCGATTTTACTCTGCGTTTCCGCGGCCATCATCGTTGCCGCCTGTACGCTTCATAAAAAGCATTTTTGGACCATGGAAGTTCCGCGCTCGCAATATCCCGTTGCGGCAATTCAATTCATCCGCCAATACGATGTGCGCGGCAATTTGCTCGTCTACTTTGATTGGGGCGAAATGTGCATCTGGCGCCTCCCGAACAGCCCGGTTTCTATTGATGGCCGGTTGGACAGTGTTTATTCGCCGGCCATCATTGATGCCCACTGGAAACTCTATAACGGCGAACCGTTCGACACCAACGTTCTGAACCTGGCCCGGGCTGATTTCGCCCTGCTGCCTTCACACCTGGCCGGAGGGGAGATACTTGCAAAAATTGATGGATGGCATCCCGTCTATTTTGATGACTGTGCCGTCGTCCTTGTCAAAAATCCCGCCCAATTTCCAAAACTCGCCGGACTTAGAACTCCGGTGCAAGGTCCGCCGTCAGCAACAGACGGAAGAGACCCATTCCCCTGAACCGAACATGGTGGAACACGGCGCGCTGCGCCGTGTAGCGCCGCGTGCAGCGGCGCAACAAGCGTGTTCACGGTCCCTGCGTCCGATCCCAAATCAACTCCCCTTCAGCTTCAAAAAGTTCTTCAAAATCTGCCGTCCATTCTCCGTCAGAATGCTTTCAGGATGAAACTGCACGCCCCAAATAGGCAGGGTCTTGTGGCGCACGCCCATGATTTCGCCTTCGTCGCTTTCCGCGGTGATTTCCAGGCAGTCCGGCACTGAATCGCGTTGGATGACGAGCGAATGATAGCGCGTGGCCATGAACGGATTCGGCATGTCCATGAACAAATCCTTCCCGTTATGCTTAATCGGCGATGTTTTCCCGTGCATCATGCGGTAATTGACGACGACATTGGCCCCGAACACATGCCCGATGCACTGGTGCCCCAGGCAGACGCCAAAGACAGGCGCGCCTTCGGCGGAAAAAGTGCGGATGACGTCGTTCGAGAGGCCGGATTCGCGCGGGGAACACGGGCCGGGCGAAACCAGGATCCGTTCCGGCTTGAGTGCGCGGATTTCGTCGATGGAAATTTCATCGTTCCGCTTCACAACCGTTTCAACGCCCAACTCGCCCAGGTACTGGACCAGGTTGTAGGTGAACGAATCGTAATTGTCTAAAACCAAAATCATTTCAGACAATCAACCTACCGTATTCAGGATAAAACAAAAGCGCAAAGCTCCAATCGGCAGCATGTCGGGTGGTACGGTGGCAGGGCGTTTACACATTTTAGTGTATATAGGTGAGTAAATTTGTAAACGAGGCCAAAAAAGGGCCGAAATGTGCGTTTTTATTGGCAAATTTGAAAAAATAGCCGGACAAAGTGTAAATGGGAGGTCTTGCGGATGAAGCGCCGCGAACCATCCGTTCGATGTTGGGCGTTCGACGTTCGATGTTCGATATTTCCGGCGGTTCATGGGAAGTTCCCCACTGGTTGCGCCGCTGCACGCGGCGCTACACGCCGTGTTCCACCACACTTCAACGCTTGAACGCTTTAGCGACGCGGCAGCGCCGCCTTCCCCGTCCTGGTCAGTTCGGTAATGCCGAACGATTCCATCAGTTCCAGAAATTTTTCCACTTTGCTTTCATTGCCGGTCACTTCGATGGTGAGCGACTTGGGCTGCACGTCCACGATTTTCGCGCGAAAAATATCCGTGATTTGCATGACTTCCGCGCGGGTTTTGGAATCCACGGCCACTTTGGCCAGCACCAGCTCGCGGTCCACGTATTCGCCATCGCGAAAATCCTGCACTTTGATGACGTCCGGCAGTTTATTGAGTTGCTTGACGATTTGTTCGAGCGTGGACTCATCGCCGTGTGTGACCACAGTCATGCGGGAAAGCTTCGGGTCATGGGTGGGGCCGACGTTCAGGGTGTCAATGTTATAGCCGCGCCCGCTGAACAACCCGGCCACGCGCGTGAGCACTCCAAACTTGTTCTCCACCAGCACTGAAATCGTATGTCGCATAGGAACGTGCAGGGTAATAGCCGCCATCGAGAGGGTCAAACGGAAACGCGGATGGCAAACACGGCCCATGGTAGAACACGGCCTGTGGTAGAACACGGCGCGCTGCGCCGTGTAGCGCCGCGTGCAGCGGCGCAACAAGCGTGGCCAGACGTCCCATCGCACTTCTGTTCCGACCAGGGACAAAGGCGGCGCCGGTCTGAATCTAACATCCAACGACGTTCGGTTGCGCCGCTAAACGCTGCGCGACACGGCGCAGCGCGCCGTGTTCCACCACCGTGGACGACAAGGCAGCCTATGGTGGACGACGGCGCGCTGCGCCGTCGGCGCCGCGTGTAGCGGCGCAACCGAACGTTGCCGGACGTTCTACGCGAACATCCCCCCTCGCGTGCAGGATAAGCTTGTCCTGACACTCATGTCACTTAAGCTTCATTCGTGAATTACATGGCCAAACCCCGGTCCCTGCCACACGAAATTCCACTATGGGTCGATCCTCAAAAAGAAATTTATTTCATCACGATTAATTGCCGGGACCGTTTCCGCAACCAATTGGCGGTGCCTGAAATTGCCGGCCGAATCTTCGAAACCGTTCGGCATCGTCAGGAAAAATTCTTATGGTGGCCGTACCTGTTTTTGCTCATGCCTGACCATCTGCATGCTTTGCTGTCATTTCCGCC
>Ga0335075_10001739_pt1 | contig 35560 bp, 25 predicted proteins | sample Lox_Sample_24_FD_206723 | JGI IMG/M metagenome (GOLD analysis project Ga0335075, IMG submission 206723) | Soil microbial communities from Loxahatchee National Wildlife Refuge, Florida, United States - Lox_Sample_2.4 | ecosystem: Environmental > Terrestrial > Soil > Wetlands | place: USA...
CCCCGGCCCTAGACGAAGCCGGACACTACGAGCGGCCCCGCAACGCACCGCGCGGCACCACCACATGGAACCTCGCCCGCCGCCCCCCGCCCGAGACCCTCCCCGCCGACAGCCCGATCCAGCACCCGCCCCTGATCCTGGCCACCGCCCGCGACCCCGCCACCCTCACCTGGAACCCGCCGACCTGGCCCGGAAACGACCCGCCCCAACAGCCATGCTGGCGAGCCGAGGACACCACCAGCGGATTAACAGTTACCGTCGCCATCACCGAAGACGGCCAGATCACCCGAGCCTGGATACCACAGCCAGCCCGGCCCAGCACGGACGCGCCCCCGCTGCCCGCCGTAATCCAGCACTTCGCCGCCATGTGCCACGCCCGCGAGGCCAAGGGCTTCACCTACCACCTCAGCGAGGCACCCGGCCACCACATCGCCACCCTCACAATCGGCCCCAACCAGGTCACCATGGTCATCAGCCGCAAGCGCAAGCGATGGGACCTCACCAGCATCACCGCCACCAAGGACGGCCAGCTACTCGACACCGCCCGCACCATCCACCACATCATCAAGCTACTAACCCAGCACGAGATAGGCACCGGGGTCTCATCACCGACAGGAGCCGCCCGCCTCCCGCGCAACAGCTCCATCGAGGCCAAGAAGAACACCGTCATCCGCGTATGAGCCACCGCGCGGAGCGACGAGGCCACCAGCCAGCAGGAGGAAACCCCGCCATGAACAGCCACAAGGACACGTGGACCTGACAGCTCGCAGCAAGGGAAGGGAGGCAGCCTAAAGCATCGCGGAACGGGCCAGCCCCCGGCAGGGTGGAAGCCTGCCGGGGGCCTTTCGCATGCCCCGCGCCAGGAGACGGGAATTCCTCAGGCACCCATCCGGGACACTCGCCACCCAGGGATAACGACCGCCGCACGGGCGATGCCAGTTCCCCAGGGTAAAGGGCAGCCGCCGCCCCAGCCGAACGCCACGCGAGGCAGCCGGAGTCACACGGGGCTCATGGAGCTTACATACCCATCCGGGCAACGTGCCGCCGCACCCACGGGCGCACAAAGCAGCGCCCCGCGTCCCGCCCGCCCCACGGGGCCATCCCAGGTCAAGGGCAAAGGGCAAGGTCAAGGACCAAAGGAATTGGCAGCTATCAGGGTTGGGCGAGAAGTGCGCTCACCCAACCCCGGCTTCCCATCGTCAGCGCCGGGCGGAACCCGTCAAGCGAAACCGCCTTGACCGGACCCGCCCGGCCAGCGCGGGCAGCCCGCCGCAGACCCCGCGCCCCGCCGCACCACCCGGCCGCCGCAACGCGGCGCGCGAAGCGCGCCCCACACCCCCAGCCAGGCACCAGCCCGAGCCGGACCCGCCCGCCGCACCAGCCAGGGACGCCAGCCCGCCGCAGGCCCCGCACGCCACCCGCCACCAGGACCACCCCGCAGGCATGGCATGGGCAGCAAGACAACGGCCACCGCGCCCGCCCCACCCCGGCACCCAAGGCACCAGCCGCCGCAGAGCCAGGCCCCGGCCGGCAACACCCCAGGCCAGGCAGGCACAGCCAGGCAGCGGAGTCAGGGCAGAGTCAGGAACCCCCGCCCATCAAACCGGACATAAATGCCGAAACAAGCACAAAACAGTCACCGCACAATCAGAGTGCCAGTTTTCGAAAAATAGCCACTAGCTCACTGTTTGATCGCTGTAGGAGCACTGAACAGGCTTAGCCAAACCCCTTGACTAATGTTGTCCTTCCCGCCCAGCCAGTAGTTCCAGATCCGCGAGAGGTGCGGAGTGCCCGTGTCCACTTTCCTGAGCATAGGGCCGTGACCAGCAAGGCGAGCAACCGCACGGCTGGCCAGCGGCCGGCCGCGCCCGTCTTGTCGCCGATTGCGGGCACCTGAGATCGCCCGCCGCGGCGACGGCACTAGGCTCATCGCAGGCGGTCGAACGAGAGGAGGCCCAGATGGCGGTCCGGATCGCGATGTGGTCGGGGCCGCGCACGGTCTCCACCGCGATGATGCGCGCCTGGGAGAACCGGCCGGACACGGTCGTCACCGACGAGCCGTTGTACGCCTTCTACCTGTCGCAGACCGGGCTGGATCATCCGGGGCGCGACGAGGTGATCGCCAGCCAGCCCACCGACTGGCACGAGGTGCTGCGCGAGCTGTCGCAAGGACCGCTGCCTGACGAGGCCACGATCGCCTATGCCAAGCACATGACCCATCACGTGCTGCCGTCGGTCGACCTGGCGGCGTTCGCACCGTTCCGGCACGCGTTCCTGATCAGGGACCCGCGCTCGCTGCTCGCCTCCTACGCCCGCGTGCGCTCGGCGCCCACGCTCGATGACCTCGGCCTGCGCCAGCAGGCGTGGCTGTTTGAGGAGTTCGGCGGCCCGGTCATCGACTCGGCCGACCTGCTCGCCGCCCCGCAGGCCGCGCTGCGCGCGCTGTGCGCGGCGCTCGGCGTCCCGTTCACCCCCGCGATGCTGGCCTGGCCGCCAGGCCCGCGCGACAGCGACGGCGTGTGGGCGCCGCACTGGTACGACAGCGTGTGGCGGTCCACCGGATTCAGGCCGCCGGCGTCGGCGTCGGCGGGCGGCCTCGACCCCGCGCTCGAGCCGCTCCTGGACCAGTGCCTGCCGTTCTACCAGCGCCTGGAGAGAAATAAGCTCGGCATTACCATCCAGAACGATCCCGCCTGACTGCCCCCAGGAGCCCCCGCATGCTGCAACAGTTCGACGAGCGCAACCGCGACCTGATCGTCAGCGTGGGCGGCAGGCTGGTCCACCGCGACCAGGCGGGCGTCTCGCCGTTCGACTCGGTCGTCCAGGGCGGCGACGCGGTCTGGGAGGGGCTGCGGCTCACCGGCGGGCGGATCTTCGCCCTCGACGAGCACCTGGCCCGGCTGCGCCGCTCCGCCCGCGCCCTCGCCTTCACGGTGATCCCGGCCGACGCGGAGATCATCGCGGAGATCCGCCGCACGCTGGCCGCCAACGAGATGCGCGACGGTGTGCACATCCGGCTCACGCTGACCCGCGGCACCAAGATCACCTCGGGCATGGACCCGCGGCTGAACACCTCAGGGCCCACGCTGATCGTGCTGGCCGAGTTCAAGGCGCCGGTCTACGACCTGGGCGGCATCCGGCTGATCACCTCAAGCGTCCGCAGGACCGCGCCGGACAGCCTCGACCCCAAGATCCACCACAACAACCTGCTGACCTCGATCCTGGCCAAGGTCGAGGCGAACGTCGCGGGCGCCGACGACGCGGTCATGCTCGACCACCGCGGGTTCATCGCCGAGACGAACGCGACCCACCTGTTCTGGGTATCGGAAGGGGCGCTGCTGACCCCGACCACGGCGTCCTGCCCGGAGGGGATCACCCGGGCGACCGTCCTGGAACTGGCGGCCTCGGCCGGCCTGGCGACGCGGGCGGGCGACTACACCCTCCCGCAGCTGTACAACGCGGCCGAGGCGTTCGTCACCGGCACGATGGGCGGCCTGGCCCCGGTGGTGGCGGTCGACGGCCGCCCGATCGGCGACGGCACGCCCGGCCCGGTCACCAAGGACCTGACCGCCCGCTACGCCGACCTCACCGCCACCACCGGCACCATCGTCACCTGACCGCTCGCATCCCTCTCGCACTCGATATCACATCACTGTCGCACCCGTTTTGTCCTCGATGTCACATTGCTGTCGCTATTGCGAGGGTGATGACGCATTGCCGACCGTCGGCGACGTCTGTAATGCGCCGTTACTGCGCCAGGATTGTCGGAACATACTCGAGCAGCTGGATGCGACCGTCGAAGGTGCGGCTGCCGATCATGTCCAGCGCGACATCGGGATAGCCGTCGTAGATCCGTTCCCGGCCGCTGCTTCCGGTGATGACGGGGAAGACGACGACGCGGAAGCGGTCCGCGAGGCCGGCCCTCAGCAGCGAGCGGCATAGGGTGAGGCTGCCTATGGTGCGCATCGGCCTGGCGGCCTTCTTCATCTCCCGCACGGCCTCGACGGGATCTTGCGCCACGACCCGCGTGTTCGGCCAGGACAGCGGCTCGCTCAGCGTGGTCGAGAAGACGACCTTAGACATGGCCGCCAGGGCATCGGTGCCGGGCTCGCCCTCGGCGGCGAATCCCGACATGACCCGGTAGGTGGTCGCGCCCATCAGGATGGTGTAGTCCGCTTCCGGCTGCTGTCCCAGCCACGCGAGGTACTCCGGCCCTTCGAGTCCCCACCAGCCCGGCCAGCCGTCGGCGGCGGCGTAGCCATCGAGCGAGGTAATGAAGTCGATGAGGAGTTCCGCCATCGAACTGCCCTTCTCCTCGGGTCTGAGGTAGCTGCTGCGCCCCCACTGCCATGAAAGCAGGAACGACCCTCAGACGCAGGACATCGGAAACTCCCGTTATGCAAAACGGGATGAGGGCGGGTCAGGCCCGCACGAGCCTGTTCCCGCTCCTTTTGGCCTGCCGCTATCGCTCGTGGGCTGAACGGCTGGGGCTGGCGTTGATGCCCACCAGCGTCCCCGTCTTGACGACATGGAAGGCAAGCGCGGTCCCGCCACCGAGCGCGGCCGCCGCCACCGTCGCGGAAGTGCCCAGCCCGGCCCGGGGGTGGGGTTACCCCTACTGGTGAAATGGGGGCTCTTCCGGATGGCCGCAGGGGGCACCTAGTTCCTACCGTTGTGCCCGTGACGATCATGATTGCGGCCGCGCTGGCCGCTGCCGTGCTGTACGGGGCCGGGGCGGCCGTGGAGCAGCGGCAGGCGGCCGCCGCTCCCGCGTCGTCGGCGGGACGGCCACGGCTGCTGCTCCTGCTGGCCCGCCAGCCGCTGTGGCTGGCGGGCATCGCCTTGCAGGCCGGGGGGTTCGCGGCGCACGCGGCCGCGCTGCGGTCCGGTGCGCTGGCGACCGTGCAGATGCTGGTGTCGGCGGAACTGGTCGTCGCGGTGGTCGTGGTGCGGATCTTCTCGGGCCGCCGGGTGAGCCCGGCCTCGTGGGGCGCGGCGCTGACGGTCGTCGCGGCGATCGCGGCATTCCTCGCCCTGGCCTCGCCCGCTCACGATCACCCGGCAGGCCCGCCGCACTACGCCGCGGCGGCCGTCCTTGGCGCCGCCCTGACGGGGGCCGGCGCCGTGGCGGCCGCCGCCGCCGGCCTGCGGGCCGCCGGGCGCCGTCGCGCGGTCCTGCTGGCCGTGGCCGCGGGGCTGGCCGATTCCTGCTCGGCCGTGGTGACGATGGCGTTCTCCCACGTGGCCAGCCATGGGCTTGCGGCGCTGGCCACGTCGTGGGCCGGCTACGCCCTGGTCGTCTGCGGGGTGGGCAACGTCCTGCTGACGCAGACCGCCTACCAGGCCGGCCTGCCGATGCTCACGCTGCCGGTCATCGCCGCCGTCACCCCGGTGGCCAGCGTGGCCGTCGGGATTGGCCTGCTGGGCGAGGCCCCGAGGACCGGCCTGGCGGGCGGGATCGCGGCCGGCCTGGCGGTGGCCGTCACCAGCGTGGCGCTGGCCTGCCTCGCCCGCTCGCTCCCCCATCCCGCCGCTAAGGTGGGCCAACAGCAGCAGAACGGGACACGGCCCACGACCAGCGAAGCTACCATCAGGGGCCATGAGATCGATGCGCCGCCTGACCTGGCCCCGGCTCGGCCCGGCCGGGATGGGACTGCTGGGACTGGCCGCGATGACCGCCTGCGCCGGCCCGGCGCCGGCTACCTCTTCGGCCGCGGCTGGTGGCGCTGCGGCGAGCGCCCCCGCGGCGGGCGCGCCGGTCGTGGTGGCCTCCGCGGTAGCCCCGGCTATGACGACATCGCCGCGAGCGTCGGCGACCTCACCGCGGGCGACCGCGTCGCCGCTGCCCGCCTCGGGTAATCCCGGCGGGCACGCGGCGGTCCCGGCCGCGGGCCAGGCGGTCGACACCAGCCACCCGGACCACGTGATCGGTGACGGGACGCCGTCAAGCTGCACGTCGGCCGCCGTGGTGACGGCGGTCGCGGCGGGCGGGATCATCACGTTCAGCTGCGGCCCGGCCCCGGTCACGATCACCATGACCGCCACCGCCACCGTGAGCAGCTCCAGTCACCTGGTGGTGCTTGACGGCGGCGGGAAGGTGACGCTAAGCGGCGGGGGAAAGGCGCAGGTGCTGTTCATGAACGCCGGCTGGGAGCAGCAGTGGCCGCAGCTGGTCGTGCAGAACCTCACGGTCACCGACGCCTACTCCGGCACCCAGCAGGCCAGCGGCAGCTCGGTCTACGGCGGCGGGGCCATCTTCGACGAGGGCGGCCAGCTGAAGGTGGTCAACTCCACGTTCAGCGGCGACAGCTGCTACGCCAGCGGGCCCGACCTCGGCGGCGGCGCGATCCGCGCCGTCGGCATGGACCTGGCCAGCCCCGTCTACATCACCGACGACACCTTCACCGATGACAGCTGTTCCAACGGCGGCGCGCTCAGCGGCCTTTACGCCAACTTCGACGTCATCAACAGCCTGCTGACCGGCAACAAGGCGATCGGCTTGGGCGCGAACCCGGCCCAGGCCGGCACCCCCGGCGGTGGCAGCGGAGGGGCGATCTACACCGACGGCAACCAGTACGACCTCAGCGTCGCGGGCAGCGTGCTGCGCGGCAACACCGCCCGCGAGGGAGGTGGCGGCATCTTCTTCGTCGTCAACGCGGGCGGCGGCGCCCTGCGGATCGATTCCTCCACCCTGCAAGGCAATCCCAGTGCCGCCTTCCAGGACGCGCCCGGGATCTTCGACAGCGTGAACGGCCACGACACCCAGCCGGTCGTGACCGGCTCAACGGTCAGCTGACGCCGCGCGCACAGGCCGCTAGCCGGGGACCCGGGCCGCCAGGGCCCGGATGGACCAGTCGAGCTCCGGTGCCAGGCTCCGCGGGGCCTGCCAGCCGTTGATCACCGCCAGCAGCGTGAGGTACCGCTCCCTGCGCGGGTCGTTGACCGCCTGTAGCCGAGCCAGCAGCTGGCGCCACAGCCCGGCCTCGTCGGGGCGGCCGAGGTCGCGGGCGTAGTGCGCCGTCAGTGCGGCCACGGTCGGCGCGGCCTGCGGCGAGCCGGGCTCGATCCCGGCGGCGAGCGCCTGGGCGGCCTGGTCACGGACGACCGCGATGATGTCGCGCTGGAGGACAGGGGTGCTGCCCTGGACGCCCTCTCTCGCCTGGTGCCGCCGCATGCTCGCGTGCAGGCCCCAGTCTTGCACCAGCCCCCGCATGCTCGCGCGGAAGCCCGGGTCTTGCGACAGTTCGGCCAGTTCCGTCCACGCCTGGACCTGCTCCGCCTCGGGGTCCTCGGGCAGTTCGGGGGTCATCGAGCGCCTGACGCCCGCGAATCCGGGCTCGGTGTCCATGCCGCCGAAGATCGCGTCGAGGAAGTCGGTGATAAGGCGGTGCCGCTCGTCTTCCGATAGCCGGGCTAGCTTATGCATGTGTTCCATCTCCTCGGGGGTAGAACCGCGCCTGGCCACCTCGGTCAGCAGCGCGCGCCGCTGGCGAAGGATGCGGATCTGCACGTCCAGTGCCTCGGCGTGGGCCGCGGCGACCGCGGGCAGCGATAGCTCCTGGCTCAGGACCTTGCCGATGGTGGGAAGGTCCACGCCCAGTTCGCGCAGCGTCCGGACAAGGTCCAGGCGGGCGATCGCGCCGGCGTCGTAGAACCGGTAGCCGGCCGGGCTGCGGCCAGCCGGCGTCACGATCCCGCGGTCGGAGTAGAACCGGATGGTCCTGACCGCCAGCCCGGTTCGCCGGGCCAGCTCGCCGATCGAGTAGCGCCTGTCGCCGTCCATGCCCCCACTCTTCCGCCTCCACCTGCTGGAGGGTCAAGTCCTTTCCTTCTGTGGCGGGCCCCGCGGGCGGCGTCCGCGCCTTGGCCCGCACGCGGCCCCTGGCGGTGCCGGGTTACCTGCCGGTGAGCTCCTCAGCGGGCAGCGCGGACAGCCCCGCCGCCGCGCACCGATGACCGGGTGCCCCATGGCGTGAAGCGCGCTGGCGCCCGGGTCGCCCTGCTGACGCCGCGCCACGATCGGCGGGAGGAGGCGTAAGAAGCGGTGTGCCGTTGCCAGCTAACCAGTCGGCTGCGCGAAATGCCGCAGCGGACAGCGCCAGCCAGCTGGCGCGGCTGATCCCTGGATGACCCCATGGGGGAGCTAATGCATCGCGACCCGCTCGTGCTCGACCCCACCGCCCGCAGGCGCGGCGAGGAAGAACAGGTGCTGCACGCCCCAGGCGGGCCCGTCCTGGTCGACATTCTCGGCGAGCTGGCCTGGGCGGTGGCCGACCCCGACCTGCTGGCCAGGCTCCTGACCGATCACCGGGTCTCCAAGGACCCTCGCCAGCACTGGCCGCGGTTCATCGCCGGCGAGATCGTCGGTAAGTGGCCGCTGTACCTCCAGGTGTCCGTGGACAACATGTTCACCGCCTACGGCCGCGCGCACCGGCGGCTGCGGCACCTGGTCGCCCCGGCGTTCTCCGCCCGCAGGCTCGACGCGCTGCTCCCGTCCGTGCGGCAGAACACCGCCGCGTTGCTCGACGAGCTGGCCGGGCGGGCGGAGCCGGTCGTGGACCTGCGCGCGGCCTACGCCGTGCAGCTTCCCGTCCGCGTGATCAGCGACCTGCTCGGCGTTCCTGCGGACATGCGGCTGCGCTTCAAGGCGACCATCGACCGGATATGGAACACCACCGCCACGCCCGAGGAGGCGATGGCCGCCACCGCCGATGTCTACGACATGCTGGGCGACCTGATCGGGCGCAAGCGCGCCGACCCGGCCGATGACATGACGACCAGCCTTATCGCGGCCCGCAACGAGGACGACGGCGAGACGACCCTGACCGGGCGGGAGCTGACCGACACCCTGCTGCTCATCATCGCGGCGGGCTACGAGACCACGGTCAACCTCATCGACAATGCCGTCACCGCGCTGCTGGCCAGCCCCGGCCAGCTCGCCCACGTCCGCGAGGGGCGCGCGACCTGGAGCGACGTGGTCGAGGAGGCGCTGCGCTACGCCGCACCCGTCAGCCACATGCCCATGCGGTACGCGGTCGAGGACATCCCGGTGCCGGGCTGGGGAACGATCAGGCAGGGCGAGGCGATCCTGGCGTCATTCGGCGCCGCCAGCGACAGCCCGAAGCACCAGGGGCCGACGGCCGGCACGTTCGACGTGACCCGGGCCGACAAGTCGCACGTCGCCTTCGGCCACGGCACCCACTTCTGCCTGGGAGCGCCGCTGGCCCGGGCCGAGGGCGCCACCGCCCTCGCCGGGCTCTTCGACCGGTTCCCTGCGCTGCGGCTCGCCGTCCCCCCGGCCGACCTCGAGCCCATCCCGAGCATCCTCGGCAACGGCCATATCACCCTGCCCGTGCACCTACAGTCCCAGTGAGCACCAGGCGCGCGGGACTAGCGGGTGCCAGCGAGCCGATGGGCTCGGGAAGGAGACAGCGATGGGGCTAGCCGGGCAGCAGGGACCGCTCGCCGCGGGCGCGGTCGGCCAGGGAAAGCTGCTGTCGGTGAACGTCGGGATGCCGAAGGACGTGTCCTGGCAGGGCAGGACCGTGCGCACCGGAGCCTGGAAGCACCCGGTGGACGGCCCGGTGATGGTCCGGCGCCTCAACATCGACGGCGACGGCCAAGGCGACCTGGCCGGGCACGGCGGCGAGATGCGGGCGGTGCTTGTCTACCAGGCCAGCTCCTACCGGCACTGGCAGCGGCATCTAGGGCGCGATGACCTCGGCTACGGCCAGTTCGGCGAGAACCTCACCGTCGATGGCCTGCCCGACGACGAGGTGTGCATCGGCGACCGGTACCGCGTCGGGGAGGCCGAGTTCGAGGTCACCCAGCCCCGGGTCACCTGCTACCGGGTCGGCCTGCGCCTCGGCCTGCCCGAGATGCCATCCCTGCTGGTCAGCCAGCACCGTCCCGGCTTCTACATGCGGGTCATCCGCGAGGGCCGCGTCCAGGCCGGCGACGCGATCATCAAGACCCGCACCGGGCCAGGCGAGCTCACGGTAGCCGACACTGACGCGCTGCTCTACCTCCCCGGCCCCGACCGGGGCAAGCTCCGCGCCGCGCTGCGTATCCCCGCGCTCAGCCCGGGCTGGCAGGGCTCGTTTCGTGACATGCTGGCCAAGCCCACGGCAGGAACCGGGCCGGCCTGGGCCGGCTTCCGCGACCTGCGGGTCACCAGGGTCGTCCAGGAAAGCGACCACGTGTCCTCGATCTACCTCGCTGCCGTCGACGGCACTCCGCTTCCGGCCGCACGGCCCGGCCAGTACCTCACCCTGCGGATCGCCGGCGCCGGCTCGCCCGCGGCCGTGCGCAGCTATTCGCTGTCGTCCGCGCCCGGCGGCGCGACCTACCGGATCAGCGTCAAGCACGAGCCGCACGGCACCGCGAGCGGCTACCTGACCACCAGGCTGCGGCCAGGCGAGGTCCTGCCCGTCGCGGCGCCCCGCGGTGACTTCGTCCTCGGCGACGCCAGCGGGCCGGTGCTGCTCATCTCAGCCGGCATCGGGGTGACCCCGGTACTGGCCATGCTGCACCAGCTCGCGGCCGAGCGCAGCGACCGCGAGGTGTGGTGGATCCACGCCGCCCGCGGGCCCGGCGAGCACCCGATGGCAGCCGAGGCGCGCACCCTGCTCGCGACGCTGCCGCACGCCCGCGAGCACATCTTCTACAGCGCCGTTTCCGGGCGCCTGACCAAGGACAGCCTCACTGCCTTGTCCATCCCGGCCGACGCTACCGCCTACATCTGCGGGCCCGACTCGTTCATGACCGACGTGTCAGGCGCCCTGGCCAGCGCGGGGATCGACCCGTCGCGCATTCACACTGAGCTGTTCGCCGCCCTGCCGCCCATCACCCCCGGCGTGACCGGCCAGGCCATCCGCGCGCCGCACCCGCCTGCGGGACCGCCGGGGACCGGCCCGCTCGTCACCTTCGCCCGCAGCGGTGTCTCCACGCCATTCGGGGCCGACCTGGGCAGCGTCCTCGGGCTGGCTGAGGCCTGCGACGTCCCCGCCCGCTGGAGCTGCCGGACCGGGGTCTGCCACACCTGCGTCACTCCCCTGCTGTCGGGCGAAGTCAGCTACGCCCCGGACCCGCTGGAGCCCGCCGGGCAGGGACAGGTGCTCATCTGCTGCGCCGAGCCCGCCACCGACATCGTCCTGGACATGTAAGGGGGCAGCGTCCTTGACTGTCCGCCACCGCGCGGCCAGGTCGTCCGCGTAACCCGCGAGGTCGTCGCCGAAGGCCAGATTGCTGATGCCGGACCTGGCGACCTGCAGGTCACCGTCGCTGCCTACCCGGACGATCGTGGTGGAGCCGTGCCGCCGTGACGCGTCTCGCAGGTGGTCGCCGTCAAGGACAAGCAGGCGGTCGCCGAACGCGGCCCCGGCCTCGGCCGCGGTCGTGGCGGGCCGGGCGCCGGTAAGGTTCGCGCTGCTCATGTACAGGTGGCCAAGCTCGGCGATCATCGCGTCAATCCCGGCAAGCCACGGCATTGACGCGAAGAACAGCATGCCGCCGGAGATGGCGGGAGACAGCCAGCCGGGCCCGCAAGGCCGGACCGGGGCCAGCAGGCTGACCAGCTCGGACTCGCCCAGCCAGCGCGCCATGGGCAGCACGCCCTCGCCGAGATCGAGGTACGGGGCGACCACGTCAATGTCCGTGACGCTGAGGCCGGCCGGCTGGTCCGCGGGGCGGCCCTTCGCGGCGTTGACCGCCGCCGCGTTGGTGCCGGTGATCGTGTAGGCCATCGGCGACGGGGTCGGGATCACGATCGGCGATCCCGCCCGCAGCGCGGCCATGGCCTTCTCGACGCTCCTGTCCGTGATCGGGAGGACGGGCATAGGGGTGCTTCTCCTCGTCAGGTGGCCTTCGTGCCGCTGGAAGCCTGCGTCAGGCCGGGGTCGGCGCCGCAGGAACCAAAGTAGCCCTTAGCGCCAGAACGTCCAGTCCTGGCTCTCACGGCGAAGGGCCGGTCAGGCCAGGACGGTGTCAGGCCAGGACGGTGTCAGGCCAGGACGGTGTCAAGCCAGTCGTAGACGGCCTGATTACGGGTCTGCGGGGCCATGGGCGCGCAGTGCTGGTCGGCGCCTTCGGCCGCGGTGAACTGATGCCTGGCTTTGGGGCAGGTCAGCAGGCTGTAGACGACCGGGCCCTGGTTGTCGGACGGGACGACGAGGTCGTCGTTCTCGTAGCTGGTGACCAGGGTGGGCGCGGTGACCTGGCTGGCGACGTCCGCGACCGTGAACTTCATCAGGGTGGTGCCAAGGTCGTACAGGTCGGTGAAGACCTGCCCGGCGCGGGCGGCCAGCAGGTACTGCCGGCCGTATCCCTCGACCGCCTTCATGATGTCGAACTGGCTGCCCGGGTCGGCGGTGATGGCGGGAATGAAGTCCTGCTGCCAGGTCGCGTTGATCTGGTCCTTGCTGTACCCAGCGCTGAACAGGCCGGTGATCTTCGGCTCCTTGTCCGTCCAGGACTCCCAGACCGACAGGAACCCGGGGTCGGCGACGACCGCGGCGAGCCGGTGCTCGAACGCGGCGGCGCGGATGACGAGCTCACCGCCGAGGCTGGAGCCGTTGAGCACGATGCGGCCGGGGTCGACGTCGGGCCGGGACCGCAGGTAGTCCACGATGGGGGTGATTGCGCTCTCCCAGTCGTAGCGGAACGGGACCTGTCGCTCGAACAGCATCGACCCCTGTCCGGGACCCTCGAAGATCAGCGCGTTGTAGCCACGCTCGAGGGCGGCGGCCCCGCCATAGGCCCAGAGCCGGATGTTCTGGGCGTCCTCGCCGTTATTGAGGATGATGGTCGGGCGGCGTACCGGCCGGCTGTCGGGCTTGAGGAGGTAGCCAGGCAGCCAGCTGCCCTCGCACGGGATGCGGACCGGCTCGAACGGCGGGTCGAACAGCTGGCTTGCGGCATGCCAGCAGCGCTGCATGGCGGCGTACGCGCCGGCCTCCCCGGCCCGCTGGCTGGTAGCGAGGATGAAGTACAGGCACAGGTCGTAGTACGAGGCCGCCCGCAGGTAGCCGCTGCGCGCGCTGGCCGCGTGCCCGGCCGCCAGGTCCCGGCCTGCCTGCGCCGCGGTGCGCTGGGCCAGGGCGAGGAAGGTGTCGTAGTAGCCCTGGTAGGACGCGCCCGCCGAGTTGATCGCGTTGACCGCGGCCACCAGCTCGCCGAACTCCGCCGCCCCGTACCCGGCGCCGCCGAACGCGAACAGCGTGTCGAAATCGAGGTCAGACAGCGTGAACAGGCCCTGTATCTGCGGGGAAGCGGACGCTGGCGTCGCCGGCCCGGACGCGGACGCTCTGGCGGCGTCGGCCGGGCCGAGCGTTCCCGCTGCTCCCGCCGTCAGCAGCGCGGCGGCTCCGCCGCCGATGACCCCCGACCGCAGCAGCGATCGCCGGGAGCGGAGGACCGGCTGGTCGCCGGAGGCTGGCGGCTGCGAAACGCGGGTGTCCGGGATCGGCGGCATGAAAGGCTCCTTCGCTGCGGGCTTGGTAATGCTGGTGAACGGGCTTGGGTCTCCAGCTTCGGCCCTGCCGGGGTGAGCGGCCCATCGCCCGGTTAGTGTGATTCCGCGCGCCGCCTGCTCGCCCTTGGTGACAGGAACCCGGTAGGCCACCATGTCACCAACATCATTGTGGACGAGATCACTGAGGACCTCGTGCGCTGCCGGTCAAAGGGGATCGGCGTCGCCGTCGATGGGACTGCGCGCAGCGTCACCTATGACGATCAGGTCGAGCGTTCCGAGGCAGGGTGGCGCATCGCACACCGCGCCGTGCAGGCCCGGCGATCGCCCCTGCAGCCATAAGTCAGGCGACGGCTCGCTCGCTGGCCGGGCGGCGGCGCAGCTCCGTCACCGACGCGGCCCCGCACTGCTGTCATGGCCGGGCGCGGCCGTAGGCGGCTGCGAGCGCGCCGAAGGCCTGCTTCGGCTCCCAGGCCATGTCCGGGTACGTGGCGCTGCGTTCCTGCCCCAGGACCGCTACGACTCCGTAGCTGGCGAGGTCAAGATCGCGGTGCGGGTCGGTGTGATGGCGCGGGGCCTCGTAGGCGGCGAAGGTGTGCCAGAACGCGGAGTCGACGCCCTCGGCTTCATAGATCGCCAGCAGGTCGTTCAGGTACCGGACCTGCTCGCCCTCGTCGCGCTCGTAGGCACAGGGGATGACCGACGGGCCAGACTTCACCTCGACGATCATCCAGCCCATGCCGCCGCGGTCGGCCGCGCCGCGGTAGGTGCAGCAGCCGAACTCGGTGACCACCACCGGCTTGCCGAAGCGCTGGTAGGCCCGCAGCTCGTCCCGGTACCGGGCGGCGTTGCCCGCGTCGCGGTAGGCATCGACGCAGACCAGGTCGAGCAGCTGCCAGTCGACGGTCTCCCACGGCCCGGCCGCGTAGGTGACCGGGCCCTGGAAGGTTTCCCTGACGGCACGCGCGTTCTCCCGGAGCGTGTGCCTGGCCCGCTCAAGCCCGCGGCCAAGCGCTGCCATCACGTCCGGCTTGCGCTGCAGGTCCGGGTCGGTCGCCGCGGCGATGCGGCCGAGCACGCTGTCGCCGCCGGGCATGAACCCCGCGCACCACAGCGATATCTCGCATCCGAGCACGAGCACCACCCGGCCCTCATGGGCCCGCCGCAGCCGTTCCGCCTCCTTGGCGCAGCGGGCAAAGTAGCCGGGCAGCGCGCCGGGCTCCAGGTTGATCGGGACGGGCGAGAACCACAGCTCCAGCCCGGCGGCCAGTGCGTACTGGCCAGCGCGCGCCAGCCGCTGCGGGTCATCGCCGGTCACCCGCACGGCGGTCGCGTGCAGGTCGCTGGCGATGATCTCCAGCTCCCGCCGCACCACCGCGTCGTCGAACCGCTTGCGGGTGCAGTCCCCCTCGACGGTCATGCCGGTGTCGTAGGTGATCCCGTAGTTCCGCATGACAGTTACCCTAGCGTGAAAATCATACTGAATATAGTTTCATACTTGGTATAGTCAGTGGATGGCCGCTGAAGCCCCCGATGGCGGCCCGGCTGACCCGCGGCCCGGGCGCAGGGAACGCAAGAAGGCACAGGTCCGCCAGCGCATCGCCGACGCGGCGACAGCGCTGTTCCTGTGCCGCGGGTTCGACCAGGTGTCCGTCTCTGAGATCGCCGAGGCCGCCGACGTGGCCAGGCCAACGGTGTTCGCCCACTTCCCGCGCAAGGAAGACATGGTCTTCGACCGCTACCCCGAGGTGGCCGGCCAGCTCACCCAGGCCATCAGGGAACGCCCGGCCGGGACATCAGCGGTCAGCGCGCTGCGCGACACCCTCGTGACCGTCGTCCAGGCGGGCCAGGCACCCTACGGCATGACCGCGGACATGGCCGGGTGGTGGCGGACGATCGCGGCCTCACGCGCCCTGCAGGCGCGCGCCCGGGAGCTTGCCGACCAGCTGGCAGCCGAGCTGGCGCAGGCCATGGCCGCGACCGGCACCGCCGAGCCCGAGCTTGCCGCGGCACTCGCCGTCGCCGCCTGCCGCACCGTCCACCTTCAGGCCGTCCGCGCCATCCTCGCCGGCCAGGACGCCGCAGCCGTCGCCGCACGGCACCCAGGCCGGATCCGCCTCGCGCTCAGCGCGGTCGGCCAGATAATGGCATAACCGGGAGGTAGCTGTCATGCGTGTATTCGTTACGGGAGCCTCGGGCTTCATCGGCTCGGCCGTGGTCGCCGAGCTGCGCGGGGCCGGCCACGAGGTAACCGGGCTGGCACGATCGCCCGCGGCGGCGGGCCGTCTCTCGGCGCTGGGCGCCGATGTCACGCGGGCGACGCTCGCCGACACCGGCAGCCTGCGCGCCGCCGCTGCCGCCTGCGACGGCGTGATCCACCTGGCCTACCAGCACGGCGAACCACCGGACAGGGCGGCGGCGGCCGACCGGCAGGTGATCGAGGTGCTCGGTGACGCGCTCGCCGGGTCCGGCAAGCCGCTGGTCGTCACCTCCGGCACGCTCGTGCTCCCGGCTGGGCGGGCCGGCAACGAGTCCGACACGCCGGGCCCGGAGGCCCCGGCCGCTGCCCGAGCGGGCGCCGAGCGGGTCGCGCTGGCACTGGCCGGGCGCGTCGTGCGCGTGTCGGTGGTGCGGTTGGCCCCCTGCGTGCACGAGCGCGTCAGGCGCGGCTTCGCCGGGGCGCTTGTCGACGCCGCCGTCCGGTCCGGCTATGCCGGCTACCTCGGCGACGGCTCGCAGCGCTGGCCCGCACTGCACCGCCAGGACGCGGCGAGCCTGTACCGGCTCGCGGTAGAGCGGGCGCCCGCAGGGGCGGTCCTGCATGGCGTCGGCGAGCAGGGCGTACGGCTGCGCGACATCGCCGAGCTTATCGCTGCCCGGCTCAGCCTTCCGCTGCGGCAGGTGCCGACCGACGGAGCGGTGGCGTATTTCGGCTGGCTCGCCGCCCTCGCCGGCATCGACGCCCCCGCCTCGAATGACATCACCCGCTCGCTGCTGGGCTGGGAGCCCGGCCACCCGGGCCTGCTCGACGACCTCGCGCGCGGGGACTTTTTCTAGCTGGCACGCGGATGATGGCGGTCACGGGATGCTCACGCGCCCGCCCGGTGGGTTCAGCAGCACGGTCGTGTCGGGCGCCAGCCGCCCGGCCGCGTCGGCGAAGTGCCGGGGGTCGGGGTCGGACCGGGTGATCAGCCGGTCGCCGAGCCAGCCGCTGGTGAAGGCGTAGTGGTGCGGGATGGCCACGTCCGGGCGCAGCACGGCGGTGAGCTCGGCCGCCTGGATGGCGTTCATCACCACCTGCTCGAGGTTCATCGGCCGGATGCACAGGCCGTTGGTGGGCAGCAGCGCCAGGTCGAAGTGGCCGAACCGATCGGGCAGCTCGCTCAGCTCGGGGATGGCTAGCGTGTCGCCGCCGAAGTACACGGTGCGCTCCCCGCCCTGCAGCACGTAGGTGATCTCGGGCACGCCGTGCCTGGCCGGGGCGGCGGTGACGGTGACGTCGCCAATCTCGGTGCGCTGCCAGGGTGCCAGCACCCGGACATCGGTGAAGCCGTGGTCTCGGGCCTGGGCGGCGACGGTCTCAGGCACGACCACGGGAACGCCCTTGTCGCGGTAGCCGGCCAGCGCGTCCAGGTCGCAGTGGTCGTAGTGCTCGTGGGTGATGATGACGCCGTTGAGCTGCGGCAGTTGCTCCACCGAGAGGGCCAGGGGCTCGCCGGGGTCGTAGGTGGGCGTCACGGTGAACCACGGGTCGGTGAGCAGCCGCTGGCCGTCGATCTCGAGGAGGTGGCAGCTGTGCCCGATCCGGGTCACGTGCAGGTCGGTTGTCATGATGCTCCTATTGCGTGATGTCTAGGCCTGGCCCAGGTCCCAGATGAGGCCGAGCAGTTCCTCGGGCGCCTCTACCTGCGGCAGGTGACCGGCTCCTGGCATGAGCGTGAACCTGGCCATCGGCATGGCCTTGGCGTAGGCGCGGCCGTAGTCGGGGGTCACGATCCGGTCCGCCTCGCCCCAGATCACCTCGACCGGCAGGTCGAGCTCACCCAGCCGGCCCAGCAGGGTCGGGTCGGTCATCGACCCGCCGCCGTAGGCCGCCAGCGCGGCCATGTTCGCCCGGATCATTTCCGGGGTCGGCCCGGCCGCGCCCGGGTCGGGGGCGAACCGGCCGGGGTCGTGGAAGGACAGGGCCACGACCTGCTGCGGGCTGAGCCGCGAGATGTCGGTCACCGGATGCCCCTCGACCTCGATACCGACCGCGTTGATCAGGATCGCGCCGCTGACCCGCGGGTTGTTCAGCAACGCCAGCTCGGCCGCGATCCAGCCGCCGATGGAGTTCCCGATCACGGTGACGTCCCACACGTCCAGCCGGTCCAGGAGCGCGGCGTACAGCCGGGCCAGCCCGGTAATGCTGGCCAGCGCGCCGGGTCGCGGGGTGCCGTCGAACCCGGGATGATTCGGCATGATCACCCGGGCGTGCTTGCGCGCCGCCAGCAGGTCACCGAACCCGGCCACCGAGGCCGGGCCTGCGCCCCCATGCAGCAGGAGGAACGGCTGGACGCGATCCCGTTCTCGCACCGTGACGTCCACCTGGCCAGTACTGGTGGGCATGTCCAGGCGGTGAGTGGTCGTCGCGGGCGCCCAGCGGACCGCTGAGGCTGTCGTCATCATCGTCGCGCTACTCCTGTCGTCTCGGATTACGGGAACCGGTCAGCTCCAGCCTCCGGACGGTCGGGTGACCAGGGAATCGCACCATTGATGTGATTCCGCGGACCCGGCCGCGATTTCGGTTTCGTGAAGGTCTCATTCCATCCCAGCTGGATCGCTGGTGCTTGGCGCTTGATCCGTTATGAGGGCAGGCCACCGCCGTCGAGGCCTTCCGCGGCGGACGCGGACGCGATGGGCGGCGGCGCGGGGTCGGCCGGGTCCGCCTGGTAGATCGTGTCCAGCACGCCGTCAGGGAGCGAGGCAGGGATATCGGCGCGGCCCAGCATGATCTCCAGATAGCAGCCGTTGTCGTGACCGGCCGCGGTGGCCAGGGCCGCGTCAAGCTCGGCGACGGTGGAGACGCGCGTGGTGTACCAGCCGGTGCAGCCGAGGGCCGCCGGGAGCCGGTGATAGTTCCACGGGGCGAGGACGTTGTACACGTGGCCCTGGGTGGGAGAAAGGACTTCCTCGACCCCGTACATCGTGTTGTTGAGCACGATGATCACCGGCTTAGCGCCGTAGCGGCCCATCGCGCCCGCGTCCCCGGCCGTGAGCTGGTGGGAGCCGTCGCCGGTGATCAGGATGGTGCGGCGGGACGGGTCGGCCATGGCGGCGCCGAACGCGGCGGGAGTGGCCCATCCGATCGACCCCCACAGCGTCTGGTTGTGGAAGACGGCGCTGTCGGGGAAGGGCAGTCGCATCGTGTAGGTCACGCACAGGCCGGTTTCCGCGATGACGATGTCGCGCGGGCGCAAGAACTCCGCCAGCCGGGGGTAGAGCGTGGCCGACGAGACCCGGTCCGAGGGCGCGCCGGGAAGCGATGCCGCCGCGCGCGGGGCAATGCGCGGCGTCGCGGCTTTGGGCAGCGTCGCGGTGAGCCGTTCCAGGACGTCAGCCAGGGACACCGAGCCGTAGCTGGTGCCGCCCGCCTGCACGTAATCGGGCCAGACCGTGACCATCGCGTCCGGGTCGAGCCCGTCCGTCCACTCGCCGGTGTTGAAATCGGCGAAGGCGACGCCGCCGAGGTTCAGGACGAGGCCGGCGCCCTCGACCGCGCCCTGGACGCCGGCGTCCGAGGACGCCCCCGCGTACATGCCAAGGAAATGCGGGTCCGTTTCTGAGATCACGGCCTTGTCCATCGGCGTGGTGGCGTAGGCGAGGCCGGTAGCGCCGAGGAACTGCGTCAGTCGCTGCTGCAGGCCGAAGCGCCCGATGGCGTATCCCGGCAGCACGACCGTCGAGCGAGCCGCGGACACGAGGTCGGCAATGGCCGCGGTCGCCGCGTCCAGGGAGGCGGGATCGCTCGGCGGTAGCGCCACCTTGGCCAGCGGAACGCCCATGACCGGCGTGCCGGTGACCGGCAGCGTTGCGCAGTCCTGCGGCACCGTGATGTAGGCGGCCCGCCGCTCCGCCAGGGCCTGCGCGATCACCCGCTCCATCTCCCTGATGGCGTTGGCCGGCGTGAGGCTGGCGGTAACGCACGCCGAGGCCGCCGACAGGTTCTGGAACTGCCGGAACATCCCGTCGCCCAGGGAGTGGTGCGTCACCGCCCGTGCCCGCTGGAGCTTGCCGCTCGGCTGTCCCACCAGGTGGAAGACCGGCAGCCGCTCGGCGTAGGAGCCCATCACGCCGTTCAGGGCGCTCAGCTCCCCGACGGCGTAGGTCGTGCACAGCATCGCGGCTCCCCGGATACGGGCGTACCCGTCCGCGGCGTAGGCGGCGTTGAGCTCGTGGGAGTTGCCGACCCACGTGACGCTCTTGCTAGCCTCGATGGCGTTGTCAAAAGGGAACGTGTAGTCCCCAGGGACGCCGAAGACGTGCTCGATGCCCAAGGCAGCCAGGCGCTCCACCACGTACTCCGCCACGGTCGGCGCCCGCGTCCTGGCGGCCCCCGCCGACGCCCCGGCCCCCGCGGACACCACGGACTGAGTCTCCATGAGCCCCCGCTGCGTACTGGCCGCCGCTGGCCTGGCGGCGAGGGCGACGGATGCCCCTCCGGCGAGGACGCCGGCGCGGAGCAGCGTCCGCCTATTCAGGGTTCGTTTCGCCTCCTCGCCGCCGGCGATCCTGGCGCCGCCTGTCAGGTCCTCGCCACCGTGGCCCGGCTGCTCATCTGCCATCGGTCATCCTTCCGCGATCGGCACCTTTCGTAGGTGCCTTCGGTTCAGGCTCGCGCCAGGCGGGGTGATCTGGCTTCACACCAACGGGGCGATCGCACCGGCGACGCGCGTTGGCGGTCCTGGCCCGCTCACCCGCTCGTTCGGGTGCCCATCCGGCCGCGGCCAGTGGCATGATCAGAACGTGGTGCCACCCGGGACGAGATCGGCTGCCGCGGCCGCGCGGGCCCCTGGTGCGGGCGGACTGGTCGCCCGCCGCGGGCTGTTCGAGCTGCTGGCGGGGCCGGCCCGGGTGGCGGTGGTGTCGGGGCCGCCGGGCAGCGGCAAGACGGTCCTGCTGCGCTCGTGGATCGGCCAGGCGGGCCTTGGGCAGGTCGCCGCCTGGGTGACGGCGGGCCGGGATGAGCGCGACCCGCAGCCGTTCTGGGTGGCAGTGCTGGACGCGCTGCGCATGACCGCCCCTGGCTCGTCGCTGATGCAGGCGATGACGGCCGCGCCGGACCTGGACGGGTGGGCGATCACCGAGCGGCTGCTGAAGGACCTGACGCCGCTGACCGAACCGCTGTGGCTGGTGATCGACGACGTGCACGAACTGGGGCCCGACGCGCTGCGGCAACTGGAGCTGCTGATTCTCCGGGCACCGCCCGAGCTGAGGCTGGTGCTGGCCACCAGGCAGGACGCGCGGCTGGGCTTGCACCGGCTGCGGCTGGAGGGCGAGCTGGCCGAGATCCGCGAGCCCGACCTGCGGTTCAGCCTGGACGAGGCGAGGGAGCTGCTCGCGGCCGCGGGGGTGGTGCTGTCTGAGCAGGCCCTGATCGGGCTGCACGAGCGAACCGAGGGCTGGGCGGCGGGGCTGCGGCTCGCGGCGCTGTCGCTGGCCGGGCACCCGGATCCGGAACGGTTCGCGGCCGGGTTCTCCGGCACGGACCGTACCGTGGCCGAGTACCTGCTCACCGAAGTGCTCGACCGGCAAAGCGAGCCGGTGCGGCGGCTGCTGCTGCGTACCTCCGTCCTCGAGCGGGTGAACGGCAAGCTGGCGGACCTGCTGACCGGGGAGGCGGGCGGGGAGCGGGTGCTGCAGGACCTAGAGCAGGCGAACGCATTCGTCGTCTCGCTTGACCAGGCGCGTACCGGGTTCCGCTACCACCAGATGTTCGCCGGGCTGCTGCGACTGGAACTGCGGCGCACCGCGCCCGATGAGGTCGCCGGGCTGCACCGGGCCGCCTCCGCGTGGTTCGCTGGGCACGGGTTCGCGGTCGACGCGGTCCGGCACGCGCAGGCGGCCGAAGACTGGGAGACCGCGGCTGGCCTGCTCGCGGGCCAATGGCCCGGCCTTTACCTGGACGGGCGGGCCGCCGTCACCCGGGAGCTGCTCGCCGGGTTCCCGCCCGACGTCCGCGCGGCCGACGCCAGGCTCACGGCGGTGGCCGCCGCGGGTGAGCTCGCCTACGGGTCGCTGGACTCAGCCGAGCGCCACCTGCGCCAAGCGGAGCGCGAGTCGGCCGTGGCGCCACCCGGGCAGCGGCTTGAGCTGGGTGTTCTCCTCGGGATCGTCCGGCTGCTGCTGGCTCGCCAGCGGGGCAACCTGCCCGCGGTAGCCGAGCAGGCGCGGCGGCTGAGCCGACTGGACGCGGCGCAGCCGGGGCCGGGCGAGGACCTCCACGCGCTCGCGCTGATCAGCCTGGGCGTGGCCGAACTGTGGGCCGCGAGGTTCGGTGATGCCGAACGCCACCTCGAGCGGGGTGTCGCGCTCGCGCAGCGGATCGGACGGCCGTACCTGGAGCTCACCGGCCTGGGCCACCTCGCGCTCGACGTGATCTACGATTCGACTGCGCGGGCGACCGGGTACGCCAGGCAGGCGGTCAGGCTGGCCGAGCGGCACGGCTGGGCGGACAACTCGGCCACCGGGATCGCCTGCGCGATCGTCGGGTTCGAGATCGCCTACCGGGGACGCCTCGACGAGGCGGAAGCCTGGGTCCAGCGGGCGCAGCGCACCCTCAGCACGGAGACCGAGCCGGCCGCGGCCGTCGGCATCCGCTATGTACGCGGGCTGGTCGACCTGGCCTGCGGACGGTACGCCGAGGCACTCGCCGTCTTGCGGGCCGCCGAGCCCCTGGGCCGTCGCCTGGTCGCGCCGCACTACCTCATCATCAGGACGCGGGCGATGCTCCTGCATGCCCTGGTCCGCCTGGGCGAGGCCGACCAGGCCGAGCAGGCACTGGCCGGATTCGGCGACGAGGACCGCGATCGCGGTGAGATCCGGATCACCACGGCGATGCTGCGGCTCGCCCAGGGCGACCCGGAGGCCGCGCTGGCCGTGCTCGCCCCGGTCATTGACGGCTCCGCTCCGCTGGTCTGGCCGGCCTGGATGGCGCAGGCGTTCCTGGTCGAGGCGCTGGCCAAAGACGCGCTCGGCGACTTTGGCCCCGTTGACGAGGCGCTAGAGCACGCCCTTGACTGCGCCGAGCCGGCGGGCGCACTGCTGTGGTTCCTGCTGTACCCGGTGCCTGACCTGCTGGATCGCCACGCCAGGCGGCGCACCGCTCACGCCGCCCTGATCACCGAGATCCAGAGCCTGCTCGCCGAGCCACCAGGCGCGGCCGCTCCGCGGCACGGCCGCGGGGCGGCGCTCCGGCTGAGCGAGCCGCTGAGCGACGGCGAGCTTCGCGTGCTGCGGTACTTGCCGACCAACCTGACGGCCCCCGAGATCGCCCGCGAGCTGTCGATCTCGCGCAACACCGTCAAGACCCACATGCGGAACATGTACTCCAAGCTCGGCACCCACCGCCGGTCAGACGCCGTCGCCCGGGCCCGCGACCTGGGCCTGCTCGCCCCCTCCGCGTCCAGACGCTGACCCGCGACAAGATCACACCAACTGGATGGCTGCCCGCTCACCTGGACGCCATCGAGCTCCGCGTCGGCCAAGGCCTGCTGATCAGCAACACCCTCAGGCCGCCGGAGTGCCTAAGCCGCGAGGCCGCTGGCCATCTTCTGCATGAAGCACCTCAGGACGCGGTGTCGAGCAAGGCTGACCAGACAGCGGACGGCGGGTCACTCAGCGTAGCTCTCGTGCCCCTGCCGGGTTTCTTCTGGCAGCTGGCCTGCGGCGGCTTCTGGCACCTGGCCTGCTCCGGCTCCTCGAGAACGGGGAAGCCGCCCGGACCGCGGTAGCCGGAGGGCTCCGCTTGCGGTGAGCACGCCCGTGACGAGCAGGACGGCGCCCGCCAGCTCTGCTGGGCCAGGCTGCTCGCCGAGCAGCGCCCACGAAGCGGCCATGGCGACCACGGGCGCGAGCAGTACCCACGGCGCGACCTGGCCGGAAGGGTAGCGGGATAGCAGGCGGTTGAACACCGCGTACCCGACAAGGGAACACAGCCCGGCGGTGTGGGCCGTGGAAAGGACGCCATCCCACCCTAGGTGCGCTAGGCCTCGCGCCATCGCGGCGGGCCCGTCGGCGAGCAGGCTGAGCAGGGCAAGTGGCACGGGGACCACGGTCGCGGACCAGACAGTAAGGGCGAGGCCGCCCGGTGCCTTCACGGCGCGCGACACCACGTTGCCCGTTCCCCATGACAGGCCAGCGAGCAGGCACAAGATGAGCGCGGCCAGCGGCACGTGGGCGCCGGCACCTCCGTGGTTCCCGAGGATGCCCAGCACGCCGCAGCCGACCACCGCCAGGCCGAGCACGCCGAGTCCCACGCCGGCCACCTGCGCCGCTGAGGGCCGCTCTCGCAGCGCGAAGGCGGCGATCACGATGGTGAATACCACCTGTGCCTGCAGGACAAGCGAGGCGAGCCCAGGCGGCATCCCGAGGTGCATGGACAGGTAGAGGAAGCCGAACTGCCCGAGGCTCATGAACGCCCCCACCGCCGCCACGGCGCGGAACGGCACCGGCGGCCGCGGAACGAGCAGGCAGGCAGGCACCGCGACCGCGGTGAACCGGATCGCGGCGAACAGCAGGGGCGGCACCGAGCCCATCCCCCAGTCGATGACGACGAAATTGAAGCCCCACAGGGCAGCGACGAGAATGGCGAGGGCGGTATCACGGCGATTCACGCGAACCAGTGTGTGGCAGCTGCCGATAAAGCACCAGCAAACGTTCATGCGGAAAACCATGTAGCATTTTTTCATGATTGACCTGGCCGCCCTCGGCGCGCTGCGCGCCGTCGGCACGAGCGGCTCCGTCACAGCGGCTGCCGAGGCGCTCGGCTACACCCCCAGCGCAGTGTCCCAGCAGATCAAGCGACTAGAAAGGCAGGCCGGGGTCCCGCTGCTCGAGCGGGTTGGCCGGGGCGTGATGCTGACCGGGCACGGCCGCCACCTGGCAGAACAGGGCGCGCGCCTGCTTGGTGACCTGGAAGAACTTCAGTCCGGCCTGCACCGGCAGGCGAACACGGTAGCCGGGCACGTGCGGCTAGTGGCCTTCGCCACGGCGGTCCGCGGCCTGATCGCGCCAGCCCTGCCGCCGGTCCTGCGTGCCCACCCCGGACTGCGGGTCACCATCACCGAACGCGAGCCCTGGGACGCCATCAACCACGTCGCGACCGGACAGGCGGATCTCGGCGTTGCCCACGGCTGGGGCGACGTCCCGCTGCCGGTCCCCGACCACCTCGCCCGCACCACCCTTGCCTGCGATCTCGCCGAGGTGATAGTCCGCCGCGATCACCCCCTCGCCGACTACCCGGTGGTCACGCCTTCCGATCTCGCCGACGAGGACTGGGCAGCCACCCCTGAGGGGTCGATCTGCCGGCAGTGGCTTCACCGGATGTTCGACGGGACCGGCCGGCTCCCCAGGATCGCCCACGTGTCGATGGAGTTCGACAGCCACCTGGCACTGGTCCGCGCCGGACTCGGCATCGCGCTCATCCCGCGTCTGGGCCGTGGGCCGCTGGGTGCGGACCTAGTGGCCGTGCCCGTCGCCGACCCGGTACCCAGCCGGGAGATCATCGCGCTGCACCGCGCGTCGATGGACGACTCGCCCGCGATCGAGGCGCTGCTTGCCGCCCTGGCCCCCACCGCGGCCGAGGCGAACTTAACCGGCAGGCCTGCCTGGGGAGCGCTGGTCAGCCCGCCACGGCCGGCGGCCGAGCCGGTTCACTGGCCTGGTCCCTGACCGGCTGTCGCGTTCTCCTGGCCGATGATCGCCAGGGCGCGCGGGCGCCTAGCCGCGCTGGGTCAAGCCCGGACCACTTGTGGCCGCCGCCGAAGAACCTGGTCCCGGCCAGCAGGGTGACCAGCGGCTTGGTGAACAAGAACACCACGAGCACGTCGATGAGCGTGGTCAGGCCCAGGGTGTAGGCGAACCCCTGCACGTCGCTGACCGCGAAGTGATACAGCAGCACCGCGGCCAGGAACGACACCGTGTCCGACACCAGGATCGTGCGCCGGGCACGCTTCCAGCCGCTTTCCACCGCGGGCCGCAGCGACTTGCCCTCCCTGACCTCGTCACGCAATCGCTCGAAGAACACGATGAACGAGTCCGCCGTGATGCCGATCGCCACGATGAGGCCGGCGATGCCGGACAGCTCCATCGTGTAGTTCTGGTACCTGCTCAAGATGACGACAGCCAGGTACGCCAGCCCCGCTGCGATGACCAGGCTGGACACCGAGACCAGGCCCAGGCCCCGGTAGTACAGGAGCAGGTAGATGATTACCAGGATCAGCCCGAGGATCCCCGCGCTCAGGCCCGCGACCAGCGAGTCGTGGCCAAGCTGCGCGGAGACCGAGCTGACCGACAGCAGCGTGAAGGACAGTGGCAGTGCGCCGTACTTCAGCAGGGTCGCCAGGTGGATCGCCTGCGCCTGGGTGAACGGCGCGCTGCTGGGGCCGCTGACCTCGAACTGGCCTGACGTGAGCGCGGCCGCGGTCTGCGGTGCGGCCATCACGTCGCCGTCGAGCACCATCGCCGTCTGGTCCAGGACGGCGTCGTCCTCGTTGCTGGCGACGCTCGGGTAGTAGTTGTCGTACTGGCGCGTGCTCAGCGCGCCGAATGCCGTCGTGGCCGCGCCGTCGAGTGTCAGGTTCACCATCCACTGGGTGGAGCTCGGCAGCAGGCCCGCGTTCTCCGATCTCACGTCGGTTCCCTTGAACACCGCCTTGTCCAGCACGTACTTGCCGCCGCTGGCGTCGCAGGACACCACCTGGCTGCTCACGTCATCCCACTGGGACTGCTGTGGGGTGTAGCCAACCGTCGACTTCCAGGCGTCGTTGACGCTGCCGTTTGAGCCTGGCGTGCACCTGAGCCTGGTGAACAGCTTCATGGTGGCGGCGCTGACCTGGCCGGCGTCACCGAAGTACGTCGCGGAGGACGACGAGTTGCCCCGGCCAGTGTGGGGCTGCCACAGCAGCACCTGCCGGAACCGCATCTGGGCGGTGCTGCTCACCTGGCTGATGACTTCCGTCGAGTCTTTCCCCGGGACCGACACGGTGATCAGGTTGCTGCCCTGCGACCGCACCTGGGCGCCGGTGGTGCCGGTGGCGTTCACCCGCGACAGGAGAATGGACCCGGCCTGGTTCATCTCCGCCGTTGATGGCGGGTGGCCCTGCGGCGTCCGTGCCTGGAGCACGGCCTCGGTGCCGCTTGACAGGTCTAGCCCGAGCCCGACCCTGAACTGCTGGTGCCACATGCCTGGACGGAACGTGTCCGCACCGGTGATCGAGACCAGCATTATCGCGATGACCATTGCCAGCATGGCCAGCCGCCGCCATGGCCGCGAGCCGCTCCTGCCCTGGGGTGCCATTGGATCGCCTCCGGCTAGGACAGGCCCGCGGACACGAGCGATAGCATCGCGGGCTGTGACAGCCCGGCGGAGGTGATGATGAGATCCTGGAGCCTTCCACCCGGCTCCGCTCTCTCGACAACGACGGTGGCGCCGCCCGGCTGCCACCATCCGCGGGGTATCAGCCACCCGCGGTACTGGCCTAGCGCCACTGGCCGCGCGTCTCGCGGCAGGCTCGGGCCTCCCCGCGTGCCCGGGGTGAACGGCGAGGTGAGCAGCATCACCAGGCACGCGCCGGACGCGATCGCGGCGGTCATCGCCGCCGGGTTCCCGGTCGAGGAGAGGCCAGGGTGGATGCCGCCGTTGGCTGGCCCGCACGAGGCAGACCTCACGGGTACCGAATGGTACTGACCGGGGAGCTCTAGTGTGTAGGGCGCCAGGCGAAGGGGCACATGGCCCGGGCGCGACGCGCCGGGAGCCCTGAGGCCAAGCGACACGGCGACGCCGGCAAAGACTATGACGAGCCCGACGGCGCCGGCGACACGGTGGCGGCGGCGGCCCGCGCGGTGACGGGCGATGATCGCCCCGGCGAGCTGGTCATCGGGCAATACGTCGCTGAGCTCGCTCGCCAGTGCTGCCCTCAGGTTGAAGTCATCGTCAGGATGGATCGACACGGCGGACCTTCTTTTCTTCGGCAGGCAGGAGGACCCGGAGCTGCTCCAGTCCCCTGCTGGCCGCGGACTTGACTGTTCCCTCGGCGACGCCGAGGGTGGCGGCGGTCTCGGCGACCGTGGCGTCAAGCAGGTAGCGGAAGACGAGCACCTCCCGCTGGACGGCGGGCAGCCGCCGCAGCACGCGGACCAGCACGTGCCTGCGGTCAACCGCCTCGGCGAACGAGGCGACATCCGCTAGCTGGTCGGCGTACGCCATGATCCCCGGTGCTTCAGGGTGGCGCGCGCGGTACCGCCAGCGCTCCCGGCAGACGTTGACCAAGACCGTCCGGCTATAGGCCTCGGGAGCCTGCTTGGCCTGCTCCCAGCGCCGGAACGTCCGCAGCAGCACTGTCTGCACGGCGTCCTCGGCCTCCTCCCGGGTATCGAGCAGTACCAGGGCAGCACGCAGCAGCGATGCTGACCCGGCCTCGACGAACGCGGTGAATTCGATCTCGCGGTCCCGGGATCTGCTCACCGCGTCGTCTCCCACTGCTTCACGACAGTCTTAATGCCATGAGCCGCGCCCAGGTTCCACGACTTCCTCGACTTCGCCAGCCGTCTGCGCAGGAGCCCATCGGGGGAACAGCGGCAGTTCGGTGGCGGTCACCGCGCGCCCTTCCGGCTCGACGCAGTCACCTTGCACCACTCATTGTGCCCGCCCGCGACCGGGCGCTAGTTGTTGCGCTTGTTGCGACCGAGGCGAGGCGGACGCGGCCGGGGCGTGTCTCGATCTACCAGGCGACCGGGAGCGTGATCGGGCCACGCATGGCCAGCCCGCTCTTCCAGGCGAGCTGCTCCGGCTCGACCGCCAGGCGCAGGCCGGGCAGCCGGGCGAGCAGTGTGCCCATCGCCACCTGGAGGTCCATCCGGGCCAGCGGAGCGCCGATGCAATGGTGCACGCCGTGCCCGAAGGCCAGATGGGGCCGGGCCAGCACGCGTGTCACATCCAGCCGGTCCGGGTCCTCGTACACCCGCGGATCGCGATTGGCCGCGTACATCCCCACGAGCACTGGTTCGTCCTTGCGCACCGTGCCCGCGCTCAACTCGACGTCCTGCGTCGCGTAGCGCGGCAGTTCCGCCTCGTTCGCGGACAGCGGCACGTAGCGCAGCAGTTCCTCGACGGCACCCGGGACCAGGTCCGGCTGCTCGCGCAGGACCTGTAGCTGCCCGGGCTCGGTCAGCAGCGTGTAGGCGAAGTTGGCGATCTGGCTGGCCGTCGACTCGTACCCGGCGGTGAACAGCGTGATCGCCATGCCGATGACCTCGGCCTCGGACAGGCTCTCGTGCTCGTCGCGCGCCACCACCAGGGCATTGAGCAAGTCACCGGTCGGCGTCAGGCGGCGCAGCTCGACCAGCCTGCCGAGGTACGCGGCCAACTCGCCGAGCGCGGTCTCACGCTGCTGCGCGGTCAACGCCGTCGTCGACATGAACGCGGTGCCCCACCGGTAGAAATTCTCCCGGTCGGCGAACGGCACCCCGAGCAGCTCACAGATCATCACCCCAGGCAACGGCACCGCGAAGTGCTCCACCAGGTCCGCCGGCGGCCCGGCGGCCAGCATCGCGTCGATCAGCTCGTCGGCCTCCCGCTGGGCACGCTCTCGCAGCGTCTCAACCCGCCGCGGCGTGAACGCGCGCGCGACCAGGCGGCGCAATCGGGTGTGCTCCGGCGGGTCGAGGTCCAAGATCCCGCAATCCACGCGGTGCGCGTGCAACCGCGGCAAGTCGTGCGTCAACGTCGCCGCCCGGCTGAAGCGCCCGTCGGCCAGCCCGGCCTGCACGTCGTCGTATGTGGTCAGCAGCCAGGCGTCATCCCCGTACGGCAAGTGCACCCGGGGCATAGGATCATCGCGCAGCAGGCGCGCGTAGATCGGATCGAGCTCCAGCGCCCGCGGATCGCTGAAGGGATACTCGCGCGGCGCCGGCCCCGCATCGGAGCCCTCGGCCCCGGCACCCGCCGCGCCCTCGGCAGAGTTCGCACTCACTACTGGCACCGCCCTTCGATGTGGGCATCGTGTCACCGATCGCCGCGCGGGGGAAGGCAGAGCTCGATGAAGCAGGCGGGCAATCGGCATCCGGTCGATCCGCGCGGCTTCGAGTTCAAGCCCGGGCAGGGCCGGAACCCCCGACACTAGAGCCAGCCCCGGCGTTCTGCCATGAAGCCGGCCTGGAATCGAGTTGTCGCTCCGAGTTCTGTCATCAGGTCCTGGAGCCGGCGGTAGGTGGTTCGTGTGCTCCATCCACTGGCGCGGGCGATGGCGGTGTCGGTGAGCCCGGCCGTCAGCATGGCCAGTAGGGATCTTGTGTCCCCGTCTGGTGCTGCGCGGTCCTCGAGGGTGGGTGGAGCGGCTGTTTCGCCGTGGAGGGGGACGGCTTGGACCCATTCGTCCTCGAAGAGGGACTCGAGCGCGGTGAATAGTGGAGAGCGCCGGACGAGGTAGGCGACTTGGAGGCCGGTTCGGCTGAGATCGAAGGGGATGAGGGCGTCTTGGTCGTCCCGGATGATCACCTTGAGGGGCAAGGCTCGCCTCATCCGTGCCTGCTCGCCGGCGCGGATCGCTGGGAGGATCTCGGTCTGGAGCCGTCCTGGCCAGGTGATTGCATCTTGGCTGTAGATGACTCGGTAGGCCACGCCGTCGTTTTGGCGGTGCGCGATCTGGGCTTGGGTGTTGCGGACTGCGGCTTCGCTTCCGGGAGGCTGGTAGTAGGGCGGGGAGTCGAAGACTCGCACCTGATGCTGAGCCTCGGAGTCGAGCAGGACGACGGCTGCGGCGATGGTTTCGCGGTCGGTCAGCAGTTCGATGGCAAGGTCAGGGCTGCTGATCTGGGTCGCGGATCGGTGGATCTCGGAGAGTGAGTACGCCTTCAGGCGTGCGGCGCTCAGCTCTCGTTCGCGGGCCTGGGCAAGGCGGTTCAGCGCGATGTCTGGCGGGGCCGCGAGGTAGCGGGCCGGGCGACCGCCCCGGGTTGCCAGGTGCTTGTCGACGAGGGCTGACAGGGTCCGTATGAGGGAGCGTGGCTCGGTGTCTAGGTGGTCAGCCAGCATGGCGGCTGTCGATCCTGGGTGGGCAACGAGCGTCTCGTAGACGCGCTGTTCGGCATCGGTCAGCCCTAGTACAGCGAGTTCCATGGAACAGTCTTAGCCCAGCGTCTTGGTTATGCCAAGTGGCAGTAACCAGCCACAAAGCGTCTTGTCGTGCCAGGTCGTTGACTGGCACCATTGCCCCAACTCAGGTGCGGCAATGGGACCCGCTTCCTCATCCTTCAGCAGAAGGGAATCCCTTGAGATCACTACGGAACCGCCGCGCCTCGCGGCGGCCGCGGTCTTAGGCCTCGTGCAGTGTCACGACACTCGCTGTGGCCGGTCCGCCGTCCGCGGACGTGGCCCCGCTGGGGCAGCCCCCCTCGGCTGGTCAGCAGTCGGCCGGCGACACCCCGATGGGCCACACGCTCACCCTCATTACCGGCGGCGGCAATCCCGCCTCTGCCCGCGACCTCAATGAGGTCAATGAGACTGATCGACAATGATCGGAATGAAATTGATGCATCTCCCTGGAAGGTCTGCCCCGGTGCGCGCCAGAATCTGGCTGCTCACCGGGGTTCTTTCTGTAGCCACCGCTGTCGGCCTACCGGCTGCCGCGCTGGCCAGCGGCCCCATCACGACGAGCAGCCCGCCGCGCGCCGCCGCCCCGGCCAGCGCGAGCTCGGCGAAGGGCACGAGCGAGGCCGGTTCAGCCGGCAAGCCGAGCGTGCAGCACGTATGCGGTGCCGCGGAAAAGGGTTACGCGACGTGCTTCGCGCTAAGGCGCGTCGACATCAGCCCCACGCGCGGGCTGCGGCCGGCCGACACCACGCCCGCCGGCTACGGCCCGGCCGATCTGCACAGTGCTTACGATCTGCCGGCGGACGGCGGCGCCGGCGCCACGGTGGCCATCGTGGACGCCTTCGACGACCCGAACGCCGAGTCCGACCTGGCCCTGTACCGGCAGCAGTTCTCTCTGCCCGCGTGCGGTAGCAGCGACGGCTGTTTCAGCAAGGTCGACCAGAGGGGCGGTACCCAGTATCCTGCGCCCGACGTTGACTGGGCCGGCGAGATCTCCCTCGACCTAGACATGGTCTCCGCGATCGCGCCGAACGCGCACATCCTGCTCGTCGAAGCCGACTCGGCCAGCAGCGAAGACCTCGGCGACGCGGTCGACGAGGCCGTCGCGCTGGGCGCGAAGTACGTGTCCAACAGCTACGGCACCCAATACAGCTCCGCCCCGGGCAGCGGCGAGGACCCCTCGGAGACGACCGCCCTCGACCCGTTCTACAACCATCCCGGAGTGGCCGTGGTGGCCAGCACCGGCGACTTCGACTACGGCGTGGCCTACCCGGCCGCGTCGCAGTACGTTACCGCAGTCGGCGGCACGTCGCTGACCCGGGATTCCAGCGCGCGCGGCTGGTCGGAGTCCGTCTGGAACGACGACTCCGGCGACGGATCCGGTAGCGGCTGCTCACTTTACGAGCCGAAGCCGGCCTGGCAGACCGATGCCGGCTGCACCATGCGCACCGAGGCCGACGTCTCGGCCGTCGCCGACCCAGCGACTGGCGTCGCCGTCTACGACTCCTTCCAATTCGGCGGCTGGAACGTCTTCGGCGGCACTAGCGCCGCGTCGCCGATCATCGCAGCCACGTACGCCGATGCCGGTACCCCCGTCGACGGCACCTACCCCAGCTCGTACCCGTACGCGGAGAAAAGCTCGCTCAACGACGTCACCACTGGGTCGAACGGCACGTGTTCGCCTGAGTACCTGTGCACCGCAGGCCCCGGGTACGACGGGCCGACCGGGCTGGGTACCCCGAACGGGCTCGCCGCCTTCACCACCGGCCCGCACGGCGAGGTGTCCGGTACCGTCCGCGACGCCGCAACCGGGACTGCCATCCCCGGCGCCACTGTTCACGCCGGCACCGCCAGCGGACTGACGAACACGCAGGGCCACTATGACCTGACCGTCCCGGTGGGCAGCTACGACGTGACAGCGGCCGCATTTGGCTACAAAACATCCACCGTGTCCAGCGTGGCGGTCACCGACGGCGGCCAGGTCACCGAGGACTTCGCGCTGACCACGGCGCCCCGATCCACGGTCACCGGGACCGTCACCGACGGCTCCGGCCACGGCTGGCCGCTCTACGCGGCCATCACCGCGGACGGCGTACCCGGCGGGCCGGTCTTCACCAACCCGGCCACCGGGCACTACAGCCTGACCCTGCCCCAGGGCCAGACCTACCATCTGCACGTCACCCCGGCCTACCCCGGCTACCAGACGGCGAGCCCGAGCGTCACGGTTGCCGACGCGAACGTCTCGGCCAACGTGAAAGTGCCGGTCGACGCGCTGGCCTGCGACGCACCCGGCTACCAGGCGAACTACACCGGTCCTACGCAGGCCTTCGACGGCACCACCGCGCCGGCCGGATGGAGCGTCGACAACGCCACCGGCACCACCACCGGGTGGGAATTCGACGACCCGGCCAGTGAGAATCAGACCGGCGGCACCGGCAACTTCGCCATCGTCGACAACACCGTCGGCTCCGGGCAAACCCGGGACTCCACCCTGACCGCGCCCGCGGCCGACCTCAGCGCGGACGCCGACCCGACAATCAGCTTCAACACCGACTACGTCGGCTCCCAGGGCCAGGCCGGCGACGTCGACATCAGCGTGGACGGCGGCACCAGCTGGATCAACGTCTGGCACCACACCACCGACTCGGTTGCCGGACCGACGCACGTGGACGTCCCGATACCGCAGGCCGCCGGGAAGTCCGCCGTGCTCACCAGGTTCCATTTCACCAGCACCCTCGGCCTGTGGTGGGAGCTGGACAACGTGTTCATCGGCAACCGCAGCTGCGACCCGACTCCCGGCGGCCTGGTCATCGGCCAGGTGACCGACGCGAACACCCGGGCGTCGCTAACCGGTGCCGTGATCAGCACGCCGGACGCCACCGGGGTCAAGGTGACCTCCGCGGCCACCGACGACGCCAACCTCGGCGACGGCTTCTACTGGCTGTTCTCCCCGGTGACCGGCCGCCACCCATTCTCCGCGGCGAAGACCCACTACACGACGGCGACGCGCACGGTGACGGTGGCCGCGAACGACACCACCGAGGCCGACTTCTCGCTCAAGGCCGGCCGGGTCACGGTCACCCCGGCGAGCATCACCAAGACCCTCGCCTGGGGCGGCACCGCAAGCGGCACGGTAAAGCTGACGAACACCGGTACCGCGCCGGCCACCGTCACCACCGGCGAGGATCCGGGTCGCATCACCCCGCTGGCTCAAGGCGGCGCACCACTCGACCTGGTCAAGGGCACCTACTCCGCCCACGCAATGCAGGGCGGCGGCAGCATGACGGAGCCGGCCGGTGTCGCGGCGGCGGACAACAACCCGGCCGGCACAGGGTGGACCAACATCGCCAACTTCCCGTACCCGGTCGCCGACAACCTGGTCGGGGTCAACGGAAAGGTGTACTCGGCGTTCGGGTACATCGCCGGCCTGCCGAGCTCCGCGCTCTACGCCTATGACCCGAAGGCCGGAAGCTGGAGCCAGTTGGCCAGCGCGGCCGATCCGCGAGATAAGCCGGCCGGGGGGTTCATCGGCGGCAAGCTGTATGCCGTCGGCGGCTGGGGCGCCGGCTTCAAGACCGACCCGAAGCTGGAGATCTATGACCCGGCCGCCAACAGCTGGTCGACCGGAGCGGACGAGCCCACCGCATACGCCGCTTCCGGCACGGCGGTGCTGGACAACAAGCTGTACGTGGTCGGCGGCTGCACGGCGACCGCGTGCGGCAGCACCAGCGTGCAGGTCTACGACCCGGCGACCGACAGCTGGTCGACCGCGGCGGCCTACCCCGAGTCCACCGACTGGCTCTCCTGCGGTGCCATCACCGGCAAGCTGTATTGCGCGGGCGGCCAGAACGACACCGCCAGCAGTAACCACACCTACGTCTACGACCCGGCGTTTGACACCTGGTCGCCGCTGGCGAACATGCCGATCGACCTATGGGGCTCGTCCTACACTGCGGCGAACGGGCAACTGCTGGTCTCCGGCGGCATCACCGACGACAACAAACTTCTCACCAATCAGGGGTACGCCTACGACCCGCGTAGCAACACCTGGACGGCACTGCCCAACGGCATCGCGCTGTTCCGCAGCGGGAGCGCGTGCGGCTTCTACCAGGTCGGCGGCGCGCTCCCCGGTACACTCGGGGGAGTCAGCCCGATAGCGCCGCCATCGTACTTGACGGCAAACTTCGCTGCGGTGCTACCCGGGTACACCAACTGCGGCAGCAGCAGCGACGTGAGCTGGCTGTCGGAGAGCCGGACCAGGATTACCCTGCAGCCGGGCGCGAGCGCCATCGTGACCGTCAGGATGGACGCGAGCGTCCCGGCGATCACCCAGCCGGGTACCTACCTGGCCAGGGTCACGCTGGGCACCGATACCCCCTACCTCGCCTCGCCGGTATCGGTGTCGATGACGGTCAACCCGCCGAGGCACTGGGGCAAGATCACCGGGACCGTCACCTCGGCCACCGATGGCTCCCCGGTAGCCGGGGCAACGGTCCAGATCAACGGCCGGCACGCCCGCTACACCCTGAAGACCGACCAGAACGGCCAGTACGCGCTCTGGCTGGACACCCGCGACAACCCGTTGCAGGTGATCGTCGCCCAGACCGGTTACCAGGGGCAAGAAAGCACCGTGAAGATCGCTGAGGACACGACGACGACCGCGAGCTTCGTCCTGAAGAAGGAATAGCCTCCAGAAGGTGCAACTCGAAGGTCGACGAGGCGCCTGACCCGCGATCGGCGGG
>Ga0335075_10001740_pt1 | contig 35550 bp, 29 predicted proteins | sample Lox_Sample_24_FD_206723 | JGI IMG/M metagenome (GOLD analysis project Ga0335075, IMG submission 206723) | Soil microbial communities from Loxahatchee National Wildlife Refuge, Florida, United States - Lox_Sample_2.4 | ecosystem: Environmental > Terrestrial > Soil > Wetlands | place: USA...
TTGCCGGTCCTCAGCGCCGCAATGAATCTGCCGAGCGGTTCTTGCCATGCCTAAACTTCGCAAACATTGTATCGCTTGTCAATGCAATTAAGCAGTAGCAGACCCTGTGCATCCATTCAACCGGAATACCGTTAAGGCTGTGTTAAAGGTTAAAGCGTTGAACCGTTGAAGTGTTGAACCGTTGAAGCGGTTCATATCCGTCGCACCGCGCCACGGTTTAATCTAACGCTTCAGCGCTTCAACAATGTTCACGACTATTGCGAAACCAGGCGATAATCACGGGCTCGAAACTTCATCCAATTCGGGTCCGTGAAATTGGCGGTGCCGATGTCCGCAGTCACTGTGTTAGTGGATACGGGCAGCCAAACGGGATCGGCGAGGTTGCTGCAGGCCTCCACCACCACAGAAGCATTTGTGGCCCAGGAGATTATAAATCCGAATAGATTGCTTTGCACGCCAAAGGATCCGTTGTTGACCAAAACCTCTGGTGCGGGCAGAAACCAGAAGTTGGCAGACGCGAGGTCCGAACCTAACGACGTTGAGAATCCCGTCCAACCGGCCGTTCCCGGGAGATAATAGACGACGACTTGCCCATTCAAACCGTCCGCATAAAAGGCGTCGACACCGACAGAGGGCGCGTTCCCTGCGAAATAAACGGTCAGATTGCCATTATACTGAGCAAGGCAATAGGCAAAACAGTCGTCCCCAATGTTGATGACACTGGCTGGCATAGTGACGGTGGCGAAGCCAGACGCGCCAAAAAACGCGTAACCGCCGATAGTTGAGACGCCCGCAGGAACGGTGTAGCATCCGCTGACGCTGGACAGGGCTGCGGGATATTGGATGAGCGTGTCCTGCGCCTTATCAAAGAGAACGCCATTTAGACTGCTGTACGCCGGATTGGTGGCGTTCACGGAGATATTTGTCAGGCTTTGGCAATTCGCAAACGCCTGGTTCCCAATTCCGATGACGCTCCCGGGAATCGTGACGCTCACCAGCGCGCTATTGGCAAACGCGAGATCGCCGATATTGGTGACGCTGTTTGGGATCGTCACGGTGGTCAGGGTCATGTTATTGTAAAATGCAGCGCTTCCTATCGTGGTGACGGGATAACCATTGGTTGCGCCGGGAATGATGAGCGAAAGGCCTGAACCCGAGTAACCTGTAATCGTAATCGCGCCACCGTTTGTGACACAGGTTAATTGCGCCGTAGCGCAGCGGAGCAGTCCGAAAAATACGGCTGCCGCCATGACGATAAGGCGACGCCATTTCAAATGGGTTTTCATAAGGGCTCCTCTTATGGTTATTGTACCGGTTGCAGACCATAAGTGACGCGGGCGGTGGTGTCAATAGGGCGGTTTAAAAATGGATTTTAAACATCGAACATCGAACGCTCAACGCCGAACGCACCGGACGGTGTCGCGTTCCATGTTCGATGTTCGATGAGGATGGCCGGAGGACAGGAGGAAATTCTGGCGGCATTAAAAGTTGAAAACCGGGCGACGGCAATTCTTGCGGCAATGGAATTTTGCGCAAAGGTGAACGCGGGCTAATGTTTCTGATTCAATTCACCCTGGGCTTCAGTCTCACTTCGAAACGGCTTCCTGCGCAAAATGCCGCGCGATTTCCTCGATCCAGCCGTTGTCCGGCTGCGCATAGGGACGGAACGTTTCCAGCACGCCTTCGCGTTCATTGTAAAAGAGGGCGCGATGCAGGCCCAGAGCGCCGGCATTGGGCGCGTCAATGAGGCTGGCTGAATCCGTTGCGCTCATTTGGAAAACAACGCGCATTTCAAATTCGCTCAACGCTTTTCTGCCCAGGAACCGGCTGACGTTATTGTAGGTGTCGACAGTGACAATCACGTGGATTCCACGCGCCGGGCCTTCGGTAATCAGACTGAGCAGCGCGCCTGCGGGCGTGCTTCCGGATTCCGAGCTCGAAAAACTGAATTCATCCTCCTGTTTCAGCTTTTTGAAATTATGGATGCCCTGAATGAAGACGAAAATTTCCGGCGCGTCCGGGCTCGCGCTTTCGCGTTTTTTCAGTTCTTCCGCCAGGGCTGACATTGTTTCCTGGAGCTCGGCGTTGCCGGCAATCACCACATCGTGGGGCAGGGCGTCCACCGCGCGTTGCAGAAATTCGCGCTGGGGAAAGCCGGGAGGCGTGTTGTCGAGCACGATGAACCGGGCGGCCTCGCGCGGATATTGCGCCGCCAGGGACATGAGCGCAACCACCTGAATGCTCTGTGAGCGTTCTTCGCTCTGCGCCACAACCATGAGATTGCCGCCGCTTTGGCGCATGAAAACGGCTTCGGTCGGTCCTTTGATGGAATTGGGCGCCCCCAGCCAGACGCGCGGTTGCAGCGGCGGCGTGGCCGGAAGAGTCTCAAGCGCACTTTGCAACGGCCGGTTGTCCCGGACGTCAGCCGGAGCGTTCCCTTCGAATACAATTGGGCCCGGATAATCGTTGTCTGTCTTGTCGGCATAATCGCGAATGCGCTTCAGGGCGCCATCTCGCACTGTATCCGGCAGCCAGACGGCCTGAAACGGACTGTTGCCTTCGATCGCGCCCGCAGCGTCGTTGTAAATGCCTTCGCCGGGCCGGGACAGGAGCCGTGGCGCCGGGTTGTCCTGGTCCATGATGAGATACGCGTCCGCCTCGTTGCACTGGAGGGCGATGCGGATGACCATCTGGCCAATCGTCGCGCGGGCGAGCGTGTAAGCGCCGCCCAGCGTTTGCGAACCCAGCAAAACATGAATGCCAAATGCGCGGCCCTGGCGAACAATCCTGTCCAGCAAAACCGCCGCGCCCTGGGAGACCCGGTCTTCTTCCGTGAAGAATTCCTGAAATTCGTCAATCATCAGCAGCGTCCGCGGGATGGGCTCGGTCCCGCCGTTGCGCTTATAGCCGGCAACGTCCTGCGCGCCCACTTTTCGGAACAAATCGCCGCGCCGCCGCAATTCATCGTCCACGCGCTGGAGCACGCTCAGGCCAAATTCGCGGTCGCTCTCGATGGCCACGACTTTGGCGTGCGGCAACTTGCGCGCGCCGTAGCATTTGAACTCGACGCCTTTCTTGAAGTCCACGAGGTAAAATTCCACCTGCTCGGGACTGCAACGCAGGGCGAGGTTGGTAATGATGATGTGAAACAGCGTGGATTTGCCCGAACCGGTTTTGCCGGCAATGAGCGTGTGCTGGCGCGTGCCTTTGCCGATGGCCAAATATTGGAGTTTTGTCGCGCCCGACCGGCCGATGGGCACGCGCAATTCCTCGGTGGTTTCCTCGCTCCACAATTGCGATTCCGGCGGCGCGACCTGCTCGAACGGAACTTCTACGCGCGTGGAATCCTTGCTCGTCTGGCCGACCTGATGCAGAAATTGCGTCGCAAAATCGTCCGAGGGCGGCGTATCCAGAATGAGCTTCACTCCCGGCGGATGCCAATTCGACAATATGAAGGAATTTTCGGCGCGCGAAAGACAAACGCTGTTTTTTCGAAGTTCATCCGGAACAAAGTCCTGCGGCGGGGCAATGCGCGAATCCCAATGGATGAACGTATAAACACCGCAACGCGCGCCGCTGGCCGCAATGTTGCGCAGGCGCCGCGCGGCGGTCTCGCTGAAGTTGGCGGGAAAGGACGCAATCACCAGGAAATGATATTTTTCAGCCACCGCGCCGGCTTTGGCATTGTATTCGGTAATTGTCGCGTACTCGTTTCGCAGATACATCTGGATGATTTTTTCCATGTGTTCGTTGAGTTCGGCGAGTTTTTCTTCAAACTGCGCCGATTGAGTCCAGATGCGGCTGTTGATGTAGCTTTCCTCGTAGTCGGCCAGGTGCATGAGAGACGCAAAATTCTCGCCCAGGCCCACCGGATCGAAAATTGTAAACATCAGCTTGCCAGGCGGTGTCGTGGCAAATATCCGGAAAATGATGTTGTTGATGGCGGCCACGGCTTCTTCGTTTCCGGTCTTTCCGGTCTCAAACAAAATCGAGCCTTGCGCCGGACAAACCAGCGACAACGGAACCATCAGCGTGGGCGGGCAGGGGAGGGCGAGCCGTTTGTCTTTGGGCAGCGCGTCGGCGAGTTTTGCAATGTTCACCTCCAGCCGGGCGAAGGTGGCGGCGTTTTGAAAATCGCGCGGCGGCGTCCAATTCTCCCAATTGGCGGTCATCCATGGCGGAAACATCTTTTCGACAGCAGCGGCGGAGGCCTGAAGATCGCGGCACAGCGGCTCCATGGCCCGTTTCCAGTCTGTTTCCAATTGCGCCCAGGAAGCTGAATGTTCCTGTTCCATCTGCCGTTTTTTCGTTTCGTAATCGTTCAGGAGGTTCCGGGTCAGCGTGTCGTTCTCCGACTGCATCCGTTCCATCTCTGAATCGTATTGCGCCTCGATGTGGGTAAGCCGGTTTGTGCCCCGGGTGAGATTTTTTTGATGAATGCGAAGGGCTTTATCGTCGACCTGCATCGGCAGCGATGTGCCCATGCGGGCCAGATTTCTGGCCCCTTCCTTCCAGCGCTGGTTCAGCGCCCGTTCATTAGTTTGAAATTCAGCCTGAACGCGTTCCTGTTCCTGCTGGTGATACAACTCAATTTTATCCGCGCCGCCGTCCAGCATGTCACGGACTTTGAGGAAATGGCCGGCGACGGCGGTGGCAGCGGGTGCGGCGGCTTTCGCCGCGATAAAAGAAAGAACGATGAGAATGACAAACGCCGCCAGTGCCCCGATGGCAATGGAAGGCGGTAAGGCATGCGAACCAAAATGCGCAAGGACCGGCTCCGCCGCGGCCACCGCCAGCAGCACAATCGCCAGCGGCCAAATCGGAACAAATCGAAAGATCCGCGGCAGAAGGGCGTTGTCGAATTGTTTCAGGCCGTTTTCGATTTGCGACCGAAGCTGCGCCAGCCGGACAAAAAAATCTTCGCCGTCGAACGCCGCGGAGATTTCCTGCGGCTGTCCGCGGCGGAGCATGCGGCGAAAGGTTCCGCTGACGTGAAAGGCGCGCCGTGCCCTTTTTTCAAGCTGTTCGAAGGCCGCACTGGTCTCGGCGAATTTTTGGCGGAAATTCTCATTCGCCGCCGCGGCGGCGGCGAGGTCGGCATCGCGTTTTTGCTCCGCCTCGGCGAGGCCGCTTTGGACCTGCCCGCGCCACTGCGCGTCCTGGGTCTCGACGCTGCGCACGGCGCCCTCGCGCACTTTTTTGTAGGCGCGCTCGATGCGGTCTTTCCGGGCGTTGGTCAGCGATTTAGCGCCTGCCTTTGTGGATTCCAGGTCCGCTTCGGCCATGGTCACGCGCGCGTGCCAATCAGACTCGAGTTTTTCATTCTCGGTTTCGTAGAGTTTGAGGGCCGCAGTGGAACGATTGTGAAAATCAGTTTCCAATTTCTCTTCACGCGCCGCAAAATCGCGGACGGTCTGCTTCAAACTGTCCAGAAGCGCGAGGGTATCATTAACGGCGGGAATGTTATTCACAATCGGTCCTGACCTTTTTCAACAATTCATCAAGCTTTTCAATCACTACCACCGTTTTATTGGCGAAAATAAGCAGTTCATCAAGATATTTTTTCTCAAATTCGGCGGCTTTTTCATCGCGCCAGTAATTTTTCGTCTGTTCCCACTGAAGGGAAAGCTCGCGCGCGGCGCCCGTCAGCCGGCCTTTATTGGCGCTCAGGCTCATGCCGGACCCCCCTGTTTTGGAGACGCGACGCCGGCGTAGGCTTCGATCGTTTCGATCACGCGGTCCAGGTACGCCACCGCCCGCGGCATCTCTGTGGTCAAAAACGTTTCAAACTGGGACGCCTGCTTGAGCAAGGGGTCGGCTTTGTCGCTCAGGTCGCGCGACCATTTTCTCAGCATGGCGAGCTTGGCTTCGGCCTCGCGAACAGCCCGGTCCGCGCGTTGCACGGCCATCGTGTGCAGGGAGCTGGCCTCCTGCAATTTGGACATTGTCGCCGTGAACAATTCGGCCTTCGCTTCCTCGAGTTTGCGCCAGCGCAACCGGAACTGATGGTCCCAGTGCCGCCGCTGGTCCTCTTCGATCCATTGCCGCACCCGGATAATTTCGCCTGAGGTTTCCTCCAGCAAAGGCCGTACTTTGCTGAGAAAAACGATCAGCGCCGCGCGAAAGGCGTCGATCGCGTCAACGGAAGTGATATTGGCTGTCTCGGCCATGAATTATCGCTGGTTCAGATATTCCTCGATGCGCTGTGCTTTGCGCAACAGATAAGGTGTGTGGACCTTGGAAGCTTCGATGAATTTTTTCAAGGCTTTCATCGCCTGCTTGAATTCGTCTGAAAATTTTTCGTGTTCCTGGTCCTGCCACGTGTCGCCCAGGGCGGCGAACCGGGCCATCAGGAGGATGAGCCGATTATCCAGGTCGGTGTTGAAGCGCTGTAGTTCTTCGGCAAACCGCCGCACCTTTTCCGGATCCATGATTGCTTGAGCCATCGTCGTGCCTTTCTTGCTATTGTTATTGATAATATCGCAAATATTTGGTCATGGGGCAATGGCGAGCGACGAAAAAGTCTGATTTTCAAAATTCGGGATCGTGTTGCGTGGTGCGTGTTACGTCAAGTATGGTCGCACCTCGTTACCCTTTACTTGACGCAGCACGCACCACGCGACACGTTTTTGGAGCCATTATCCCGCCTTTCTTGTCACTGACGCAACAATTTGGCAACCTTCTTCAATTACGGGCGTCAGCACATGATTTCATTTTCACAACTCGAAGAATGGGTGCGTGCCAGGGAATCGGAGACCCTGGAGTTCAAACGCTCTACTGGCGAACGCCGTGCGGCCGCACAGACGCTCTGTGGGATGCTCAATCATCACGGAGGCCGCGTGCTTTTTGGCGTCGAAGCGGACGGACGAATCGTCGGCCAGATGGTTTCCGATCACACAATCGAAGAAGCTGTGCAGGAGTTGAAAGAAATTGATCCGCCGGTGTTTCCCTCGATTGAACGAGTGGATGTGGCCGACGGCAAGCAGGCATTGGTGGTTACTGTCGCGCAGGGCGCGAATCGGCCCTACAGCTACAAGGGGACGGCCTACCGCCGCGTCGGTAACACGACATTGGAACTGTCGCGGGACGAGTATCACCGGATGCTGCTGGAGCGCTTGCACGGTGAGCGGCGGTGGGAGAATGAGCCAGCCAGCGGATGGGCGGTCGGCGACATGGATACCACCGAAATTATCCGCACTCTCGAAGAATCCATTCGCCGTGGCCGGGCTGACGACCCTGGTGTGCGTGACCCGTCAGAGGTGCTGCGCGGATTGGGATTGATGCGCGACGGGCGATTATTACGCGCTGCGGTGGTCTTGTTTGGCCGGTCGGAACGGCTGGAAGGAGAAATGCCGCAGTGCCTTTTGCGTGTAGCGCGTTTTCGTGGACGCGACAAAACTGAATTCCTGGACAATCGCCAATTTCATGGCAACGCCTTTGAACTGCTGCTGCGCGCGGAGCGGTTCATGCGAGAAAACTTGCCGGTGGCCGGGCGTGTGCAACCTGGTTTGTTCGAGCGGGTGGATGATCCGCTTTACCCGCCAGTAGCCTTGCGCGAGGCGCTGGCGAATGCGGTTTGTCACCGCGATTACAGCATTGGCGGCGGTTCAATCGCCGTGGCGCTTTATGATGACCGATTGGAGATTACGTCGTCCGGAACTTTGCACTTCGGATTGACGGCAGAGGCGCTTTTTCAGCCGCACGAATCGCTGCCGTGGAATCCGCTGATTGCCCGTGTCTTCTACCGTCGTGGAGTAATCGAGGCATGGGGCCGGGGAACAATCAAGATGGCCGAACTGGTCACGCGCGCGGGCTTGCCCAGACCGGAAATTGAGGAGGTTGCGGGTTGCGTGACGGTCCGGTTTCGGCCCAGCCGGTATGTGCCGCCGTTGCGGGTTTCACAGGATTTGACGGAGCGGCAAAGGCGAGTGCTTGAAGTCGTGGGTGCTGGTTCCGGTTTCGGAATGGCCTTGCGAGAAATTGGTGCCCAATTGGAGAATCTCCCCCCAAGGGCAATTCGGGAGGATTTGGCTGTGTTAAAGACGCTGGGATTGCTAAAATCCACAGGTTTGGGCCGCGGGGCAAGATGGAGGCTGGCCTAAATATTGGCTTTTCCGGCTCATTCCGGCTCATTCCGGCTCATTCCGGCTCATTCGGTCATTGCACGGCCTTGTGTTAACCAGAGGCTGCAGACGCGGCGTCGGTTAGACAGAGCGAACTCCAATTCACTCTAATTCAACTCCAATTGAGCCAATTGCGAACTCAATTCCTGCTTATTCCTGCTTTTTCACCCGGCAAAGCGAGTCTTTGCCCCAATTTTGGTTTATTCTTCGGCTCATTCTGGCTGACTCGGTACGGCTAACCATTTGTCGTTTGGAGCTTGAACATTCACTGGAGCTTGGATTTTGGATTTGGATGTTTCAAGATCCCCCTGCGCAAAATCTGCGCTGCCACCTCGCCGAAGCGAGCAGCAATTGCGCACACACGTTTGCAATTTCCAAGCAAAAACGTGGTTTTCGTCCTTTGGTATGTGAATTGCAAAGGGCCAGTTGAACAATAACCGGCATCACGCGAGTGAGCCGAAACAATCAACCAAAACTGATAAGGATAGTCCGATGAAAATGAAACATATATTCGCAATATGCGGCATGGCGGCGGCACTGATTTGCGGTGCAAGCGTCGTGGACGCGCAACAAACTCCCGGGGGAGGACCCGGCGGCCCGGGCGGCGGCGGCGGTTTCGGCGGCCGCGGCAACTTTGACCCCGCTCAATTTCAGCAACGCATGATGGATCGCATCCGTGACGAGCTTGAATTTACCAATGATTCTGACTGGAACGCTGTGCAACCGCTGGTACAAAAAGTCATGGATGCCCAGCGCGACGTCCGTTCCAGCCAAATTCAGGGCATGAGAATGATGTTCCGCCGTCCCGGCCAGCAGGACGATAATTCCCAGCGCCGTCAGCGTTTCGGCGGTTTCATGGGCCAGCCCAGCCCGGAATTTACCGCGTTGCAGGACGCCGTGGACAACAATGCGCCGGAGGCTCAAATCAAGGACTTGCTCGCCCGATACAATACCTCCCAAAAAGCCAAGGAGGAAAAGTTGAAAGGTGCCCAGGACAACCTTCGCGCCGTACTCTCGGTAAGGCAGGAAGCCCAGGCGACGCTGATGGGCTTGCTCTGATCGGCTTGCTCAATTGAGTTATAAACGAAGCTGAAGTCCATGAGTGATCCCGTCCACGAATCGACGCTGAAACCGCTGCTGGAACGCATGGTGGCGAACCGGCAGCTATCGGCGATTGACGCGGAGATATTAGCCAAAGAAAAGCCGGCCATTCAAACCGAAGAGGACATATTGCGCTGGCTCGCCAAAGAATATGGCCTGGCTTTTACCACCCTAGATGACGTGGACCCGGATCGTCAGTTACTGTCCCTCTTTCCCGCGCGGTTATTGTTGAAGGAAGAATTGCTTCCTTTGAAGAGGGACAATGGGACCGTCGAAGTCGCAACCAGCCGCTTGTTTGCGACCCAGGGTCTTGATGCGCTTAAGACAATGACCGGCTTGAACCTCAAGCCGGTCATTGCCTCCGCTGAAGTCATCCAGCGCGAAATCAAGAAACGCCTCGGTGTCGGCGCCGATACCATCGGCACCCTCGACGAAGAAAAAGGTTTCCAGGTTGTTGATGAAAACGCCGAGGACACGAACCTGGACGAAGCCGCCGAAGACGAGGCTTCCATTATCCGCTTCGTCAACCAGGTGCTCAAGGATGCCATCGAATTGCGCGCCTCTGACATCCATCTCGAGCCCTTCGAGGATGAGTTTCGCATTCGCTACCGCATTGACGGCGTATTGCAGGATGTCCCGGTGCCGGCGCAATTAAAGCGGTTTCAACCCGCCATTGTTTCACGCATCAAAATTTTAAGCCATTTGAACATTGCCGAAAAACGCCTGCCCCAGGACGGCCGCATCAAAGTCCGCATTGAAGACGCCGAAGTGGACATCCGCGTTTCAATTATTCCGATGCTTCACGGCGAGGCGGTGGTCATGCGTTTGCTCCGGCAAAATTCCACCCTGCGCGGCATGGGCGAACTGGACATGGGCCGGCGCGAGCTGGACTGCTTCCGCCGCGTCCTCGAATTGCCTCACGGCATCATCCTGGTCACCGGTCCCACCGGCAGCGGCAAAACTTCGACGCTGTATACCGCCCTGAACGAAATTAACGATTCAGAGCGCAAGATTATCACCATTGAAGACCCGGTCGAATATCAGCTCAAAGGCGTCAACCAAATCCAGGTCAACGAAAAATCCGGCCTTACGTTCGCGCGCGGCCTGCGCTCCATCCTGCGGCATGACCCGGACGTCATTCTCATCGGCGAAATTCGCGATCAGGAAACAGCGCAAATCGCCGTGCAGGCATCATTGACCGGTCACCTCGTCTTTTCCACGCTCCACACCAACGATGCGCCCGGAGCGGTGACACGGTTGGTGGACATGGGTGTTGAGCCGTATCTGGTGGCTTCCTCGCTCGAAGCCGTGCTGGCCCAGCGCCTCGTTCGCGTGCTTTGCAAACATTGCAAGCAGCCTGACGATTCTCCCACCTCCCTGGCGCTCAAAGCACAATTGGACATCCCGGCAAACACGACCATCTACAAATCTGTGGGCTGCCGCGAATGCCGCAACACCGGCTTTTTCGGACGGCACGCCATCTTCGAGTGGATGGACACCGACAACGAAATCCGCCAATTAATCCTGAAAAGCGCATCGACTGACCAAATTCGCGACGCCGCCCGGCATCAGGGAATGAAAACGCTCGCCGAAGACGGCTGGCGCCTCGTCCGCCTCGGCATTACCACCGTCGAGGAAGTCCTGAGCGTCACCACCGCCAAAGAAGTCGCCCGTACCACCAAAAACGAAACCCTGGATGCAACCGCAGGACCCCAGGGAATCGCCCTGGCAAGGTAACGATGAACGCTTTCACCAATCCCCATTCCGCATTCCGCATTCCGCAATAACAAATGCCCACTTTCTCCTACAGAGCCTTGCAGTCCAACGGCGCAATCGCCGAAGGCATTCTCGATGCGCAGGGCCGTCCCGATGCCTTGCGGCAAATTGAAACGCTCGGCCTGCGCCCGGTTCACGTCGCTGAAAAAGCCGGGAAGGTTTCGAAAAACGGCGCGGCCTCACCGTCGGGTCTTTCATTTAAATTCGAATCAAAGAAAGTTCCCGCAAAGGCGCTGGAAAATTTTACGCGCTTGTTGTCGAGTCTGCTCGCCGCGGGCGTGCCGTTGAGCCGCGCGCTGGTCATTCTTTGCAAGGAAGCTGCCGCGCCTGTCGTCTCGGCCAAATGGAAGGAAATCCATGATTCCGTAGTGGATGGCGTGTCACTTGCCGATTCCATGGCAAAATCGCCGGATACATTCCCGCGCGTTTATGTGGCGATGGTCGAGGCCGGTGAGGCCGGCGGCTTTTTGGACGTCGTGCTGGCGCAAATTGCCGACTTCCAATCGCGTCAAAAGGAGCTCAAATCCAAGGTGATGACGGCGATGATTTATCCGTGCATCCTGTTCTGCATGGCTTCGGTTATTTTGACCTGCCTGCTGGTCTTTTTCGTTCCTAAACTTCAGAAAGTTTTTCAAACATTTCACGGTACCCTGCCGTTGCTGACTCAAATCATTATCGGTACCAGCCACGCCTTGCGCTCTTACGGCCTGTTCATCCTGCTGGGAATCGTCACGATCGCAATCGCCGCAAGCACGTGGTTCAGTTCCGAAAAAGGCAAGCGCGTATGGGAAGGATTTGTCCTGCGCGTGCCGCTGGTTGGGCCGTTGGTGGCCCAATTCGCGATGGCCCGCTTTTGCCGCATGCTCGGCACGCTGCTCGGCGCGGGCGTGCCGCTGGTCCAAAGCCTGAACGTCGCGCGCCGTTCCATCGGCAACCAAATCCTCGTGGATGCGGTCGGGCAGTCCATCGAGCGCGTGCAGCAGGGCGGACGTCTCGGCCAAAGCCTCGCCGACTGCAAGATGCTTTTTGCCGGGTCCGTGCTGGAAATGATTTCTGTTGCCGAGGAAAGCGGACGCCTTGATGCCGAGTTGATCAGGATTTCCACGGTGACCGAAGTTGACCTGGACAGAAATTTAAAAACCGCCGTGTCCTTTGCCGAACCCATGTTGCTCTTTTTTATCGCGGCCTTTATCGGCCTCATTTTCATCGGCATGTTGCTGCCGGTTCTCACGATGAGCCAATACATCAAATGACAATTGACAACAGGTAAAATACTCAAATATGAAAATACTAAATAATCCCCATTCGAAATTCCGTAGCAGCCGACGTGAGGAGGCTCCAACTAAACCGCTTCACCGCTTCAACCCATCAACATTCTCGCCGCGGCGAAGCGAAGCGAAGACGGGTCAACGAGGTTTCACTCTTGTCGAAATCATGCTCGTCGTCGCCATCATCGGCATTTTGGCCGCGCTCGTGGTTCCGAAAATCGCAGGCAACGCTGAAAGGGCGCGTGTCACCGCCGTCCAGTCCGACATCAATGGCGGCATCAAAACCGCGCTCGGTGAATATGAGGTGGACATGGGGTTTTATCCACAAAGTTTGCAGGACCTGATGCAGCGGCCTCGCAATGCGAGAAATTGGCATGGTCCTTATTTGGAGTCGCTTCCTGTTGATCCGTGGGGCAATGCGTACCTTTACAGCTATCCCGGGAAACACAACGCGGCCGGCTACGACCTTTGGTCCGCCGGGCCGGACGGCAAGTCAGGAGACCAGGATGATATTGGAAATTGGCAAACACAAACACAATAAACCGCTGACGCGATGCCCTGTTACGCAGATCGAGTTGGTTTTGCTCATCGCATTGCTCATCGCGACGGCGGTCATTGTCGTGCCGCGGTTATTGGATTTGTCCGGCGCGTCGGCGCAACAGGTTTCAAATATGCAGGCGTTGCCGGCGCTGAAAGAAATCGAAACCGCCCTTGCTGAATTTGACGTGGACAACGGTGTTTATCCCAAAGGCCTGCAGGATCTGATCCAGCGGCCGGGTAACGCGCGGAATTGGCACGGCCCCTATTTGGAGTCGCTTCCGGTTGATCCACGGGGCAATGCGTACTTTTACAGCTATCCCGGCAAACATAACCCGGCCGGCTACGACCTTTGGTCCGCCGGACCGGACGGCAAGTCAGGAGACCAGGATGATATTGGAAACCGGCAAAATCAATAAACCGCGAAGCCGATGCGCCTTTACGCTGATCGAATTGGTCTTGGTCATGGCGTTGCTCGTCGTGGCCGTTTGCATGGTCGCGCCACGGCTCTCCGATTTCGTCCGCGGCCGCGCCCTGGATTCAGAGGCGCGCCGGTTGTTGGCGCTGACCAATGCCGGAGAATCGCGGGCCGTTTCCGAAGGCATGCCGATGGTGCTGTGGTTCAACCAAAAGCAAAATGTCCTGGGACTCGAAGTGGAAACACCGCCGAAAGGCGGCGATACCAAAGCGGAAAATGTATCCGTCAGCGAAAGCGTTGTCATCTCGCCGGTAAATAAAGGCGTGTCGGGCATGACCACGTTTAATCATTTGCCGGCAATTCGGTTTTTGCCGGATGGCACTGTTGATGAAAACAGCCCGCAAAATGTGCAATTGACCGAAAATGGCGACACGCTCTGGCTGGTCGAATTGCAGAACCATACAGGCTATGAAATTAGCGACAGCTCAAAATAAGGCAGGAAGAGCCCGCATGGCAGGTGGCGTTGCCACCGCTTGCCAGCGTGGTTTTACGCTGGCTGAAACGATGGCGGCGCTGGCGTTTATGGCCATCGTGATCCCTGCCGCGGTCGAAGCGCTCCATGTCGCGAGCGGCGCGGGTGAAATTGCCGTGCGCAAAGGAGAGGCAGCGCACGTAGCTGAACGCATTTTGAACCAGAGTCTGGTCATGACCAATTGGAGCACCGGCGCCCAAAGCGGCGTCGCTGACGAAGGCTCCGAAGAATTTCATTGGACCTTGAAAAGCCAGAATTGGCCGCAAGACACCATGGAATTGCTCACCGCGGACGTGACGTTTTCCACCCAGGGCAGGAACTATACGGTCGAACTCAGCACCCTGGCCAATAACCAGGCGCAAACCACCCCCATGGGGACCCAGGGGACCACCCAATGATAGAAAACATCGAACATCGAACATCGAACATCGAACGTCGAAGGAACGCCGTGCAGCGTCCTTCGATGTTGGGCGTTCAATGTTCGATGTTCGATGTTCCAACGGTTCGTGGGGAGCCCTCTTTCGGTTTTCTCCGCGTGCATTGGGACCATAAGCCGTCGTTGTCGATCGCCGCACCAAATCATCGGCGGACAACTCTCCCTCGCCCAGTGGGAAAGGGCCGAGGTGAGGGCGGTCGTTCAACTAATTCTCCCGCTTTAACGCTTCAACGCTTCAACGCTTCAACGCTTCAGCCCGCCTTCACTCTCATCGAGATGATCCTCGCCATCGGCATCGCGGCAATTGTCCTGGTCACGATCAGCTCCGTATTCTTCGCCGCCATTCGCTTGCGCGACGCGACCCAGGATTATGTGGACGCCGCTACGCCCGTGGACCAAACCCTCGTGATGTTGAATCGAGACCTCGCCTGCATCGTCACGCCAACCAACGGCACCACCAAAATCCTGTCCGGCGGTTTTCAGGTCGGCAATATCGCCGGCGCCGGCAACGGCGGGCCCGTGGCGATTGAAATGTACACAGCCACCGGGGAACTGAGCGACAACCAGCCCTGGGGTGATATCCAGCGCGTCACCTACGAATTGCGCGACCCCGCGACGCGCAACGCACAAGGCAGGGACTTATTCCGGAGCGTCACCCGAAACCTGTTGTCGTCCACTGCGCCCACGTCCGAAGACCAATGGATGATGAGCGGCGTCCAGAGCATCACGTTTTCCTGTTATGACGGCACGCAATGGTGGCCCACCTGGGACACCACCGGCATCACTTCCGCCAATACAAACCTTCCGGTTGCCGTCCGCGTGGACATCCAGCCGGTCGGAAACCAGATGGCGCCCATTGAAATGGTCGTGCCCATTGATTCTCAAACGCGCTCAAACGTCGTGTTGAACGCGAACACGAACACGCCATGAAGTCGTATCAATCCAGTTCGATTCGCAGGCAACGGCGCAAAAATGCGTCGGTGCTTATCATCGTTCTCTGGATTGCCATCGGCATGGTTAGCCTCGCGCTCTATTTCGCAAATTCGATGACCTACGAGCTGCGGGCCTCCGACAATCGTGTTTCCGGGTTGGCTGCGGACCAGGCCATCGAGGGCGCCGCGCGCTACGTCGGCTATATCCTCTATAATTACGCCACCAATGGCGCCATGCCTCTCACCAATGAATATCAGGCCGCGGCTGTGCCAATCGGAGACTCCCATTTTTGGTTCATTGGCCACGACCCGGCCGAAGCGCCCTCATCCGATCCCTATTTTGGCCTCGTGGATGAAGCGTCCAAACTGAACCTGAATACCGTCGGCACCAACACACTCATGGCCCTCCCAAATGTGACCCCCGACTTCGCCCAGGCCATTGTGGACTGGCGCAGCACCAACGGCGTCGGAGACTATTCGTTGGATTACGGTTCGCTCGGTTACGATGATAAAAATTCCCCCTTCGAAACCGTCGATGAACTGCGGCTGGTCTATGGCGCGACCATGGATGTTTTGATGGGAAGCGACACCAATTTCGGTGCCGTAAGCGGCCAGGCCCCGGGCCTTCTCGAGATTTCCACAGTCTATACACGTGAGCCGAACTTTTTGGTTTATAACGGTGAAGACGTCCAATTGACCAACGTCAGCACTGCCGGCGTGACGGACTTGCAGGCTCTGCTTCAAAGCGCGGACGTCAGTTCGTCCTATGCGCAGACAATACATAATTACACTCATCCGGAAACAACCACCGGTCGCGGCGCCACTGCCACTACCACCACCACACGCGCGTTCAATGGCATTCTTGACTTTTGTGTTTTCTGCAAGAACAACGGCATGAGTTCGCAGGACTTTTCGAAAATTTATCCATACGTGACCACGAGCACGGCCGCCTACATTCGCGGGCGCATCAACATAGATACTGCCGGTCTCACCGTCCTTACAGCATTGTTCTGGGGCGTCGGCTACACCCAGGGCGTGGATCAAAGCAGTGCCGAAAGCGCCGCTGAGACCGTGATCAATTATCGTGAGCAAAACCAGAATAACCTGTATTCAGTCGCCTGGCTTGTGGACGCGCTCGGCGCGGATAGTCCTGTCATCAAAGCACTGCAAACCGGAGACTTTATCACAGCGCACACTTATCAGTTTGAGGCGGACATCGCGGCAGTCGGTCCCCATGGCCGGGGTTATCGCCGCGTAAAATTCATTTTCGATACCAGTGACGGCACGCCCAAAATCATCTATCGCCAGGATTTATCCAGCCTCGGCTGGGCCCTGGGCGATAACGTCCGTCAAACCTGGGTCGTCAACGCAACGCAATGAACAATGTTTTAAAGATTAAGTTTGGAAAACGAAAGCGTCTGACCAACCTCCTGGGCCTGACGCTCGATGGTCCCCGGCTCGAAGGCGTCGTGCTGCATCGCAATAACGGTTCCATTACCGTTCAGCAAACCTGCTCGGCGACACTGTCGCTGGACCCGCTGACCGCCGCGCCGGAACTCGTCGCCCGTGAAATACGAAACCATCTCGAAGCCGCCGGCATTCGCGAGCGCCATTGCATCCTCGGTCTGCCCCTCAAATGGGTATTGACCGCCGGCACCGAACTTCCCCCGCTTCCTGACGCCGATGCCGCCAGCCTGTTGCAAATCGAAGCCGAGCGCGGATTTCACAGCGATATCACAACCTTGCAACTGGCCGACTCGCGTTGCGCCCTCGCTGGCGATAAAAAGCACGTCACCTTCGCCGCTGTCTCAAAGGGCCAAATCAATCCGCTGATTGCTGTGCTCACCGCGGCCAAATTGAAGCCGGTCAGCTTTTCACTTGGATTGACAGCGCTCCAGGCGCCGTCAGCAAAAGATGGCGTGCTCGCGCTCGTCATCGGTGAAACCGGCGTGGGACTTCAAATCACCTGCAACGGAGGCGTTGCCGCGCTGCGCGGACTGGAAGGGACCATGGAAAGCGAGGGGAGCCGGCGCGTATTGCAGGCGGGTGTGATCGCCCGCGAAGCCCGAATTACCCTGGGCCAATTGCCGCCGGATTTGCGTGCCGGGGTTCGCCATATCCGAATATTTGGTCCGCGCGATCTCGCAAGGCAACTCGCCGACGAAATGGAATTGGCTTTTGAGCCAATGGGCCTTGACGTTGAAGTCGTCTCGGCCTGGCGGCCAAACGAATTTGGTGTCGAAGTTCCGCCCGACGCGCCGGTCTCAGGCGCTTTTGGGCTCGCGGCGCGCCGCCTGGCTGATGTGGCTCCGGTCTTCGAGTTCCTGCCGCCGCGCCCGACCATGCTCGAACAATTTGTCGCGCGTTATTCCACCGGCAAAATCCGGACTGCCGGCATGGCCGCCGCGGCGGTTGTGGCCATCGTGCTCGGCATGTTTCTGGTCCAGCAAATCGAGTTGATGCACCTGCGCTCGGAATGGAAATCGATGTCCGCAAAAGTGGCGGATTTGTCCGCCTTGCAGGACAAGGTCCAGCGTTACAGGCCCTGGTACGACGATACATACCGCGACCTTTCGATTCTGCGCCAACTCACGCTGGCCTTTCCCAGCACCGGTGTGGTAACAGCCAAGACCATCGAAATCCACAATGGCAACCAGGTCACCTGTACCGGCATCGCTACCGATAGCGGCGAATGGTTGCAGACGTTGGATAGATTGCGCTCCACCGCCGGCATCAGTGACGTAACCGTTGAGCAGGAACGCGGTAAAGCGCCTATGGAATTTACAATCGACTTTCAATGGGCCCCTAACGGAGCGCCGGTCGATAATGGAGGACAAAATGGAAATTAAAAATCGCCAGCAAGTACTTGTCATAGTCACCCTGTCACTGCTGGGACTGTTCCTCGCGAATCTTCTGGTTTACGAGCCTCTGGCCAAATGGTGGAGTTCGCGCCAGTCCGATCTCAATGCGCTGCGGGACCAGGTGAAACAGGGACGCGCATTGATTGGCCGCGACTCGATCATTCGCGGTCGGTGGGAGCACTTCCGTGCCAACGCCCTGCCGAACGATCCATCACAATCCGAACAGCAGGTGCTAAAAGCATTCAATAACTGGGCCGGGGACAGCGGCGTCAACGTCGAAAGCATTACGCCTCAATGGCAGAATGACCAGGATGATTATTCAACCCTCGAATGCCGTTTGGAAGCCTCCGGCGACATCTCATCATTGATCCGTTTCCTTTACGAAATAGAAAATGACCCCATGGCCCTTCAACTCGAATCCGTCGAGCTAACCGCGACCGACGAAAAAGGCCAGCAATTGACACTTGGCCTCGAATTCAGCGGCCTGGCCCTCGTTACAACAACACATCCATGAACTATCTAAAATCGTCCTCGTCCTCGTCCTCGTCCTCGATCAATTGCGGATTGCCGATTGGCGATCGCGAATTGACCCAACGACGCTCAACGTCTGTCCCCTCTCCGCTCGTATGTCAAACCATCGGCCGACAATTCTCCCTCTCCCAGCGGGAGAGGGCCGGGGTGAGGAAGAGTCTTTCGGATGGGGACGTTCTGGATCATGGTGAGTTGAGGCCCATTCCGCATTCCGCATTCCGCATTCCGCATTGGGCTGCCCTTTTCCTTTTTCCTTTTTCCCTTTTCCTTTTAACCGCCTCCGCCCAATCCACAAACGATTCAACCACAAACGAGTCGCAGGGCACTGACTATTCTTCATTCGAAGTCATTCCCGAGCGCAACATCTTCAACCCCGACCGCTATGGGTATACGTACCATCCTCCCCGTCACGAGTATGAAGTTCCCACGTTTTCGCTCGCCGGCACCATGAGCTATCGCAAGGGAATGTTTGCCTTCTTTGACGGCACAAGTGACGACTATCGAAAGGCACTTCAAAAGGGCGGAACAATCGCGGGTTACACCGTTGCAAAAATCGATTTCGATGGTGTGCAACTGCAGTTCTCCGGCAAAACGATTGACTTGAAAGTGGGCGCGGTCATGCGGAAGGATGGCGATGCCTGGGATTTAGACCAAACCGGTGAATGGAACGAAACCGCCGCGACCGAATCCGAGCCGGCGAGTGAATCAACTGCAAGTGACCAAACGTCCACCAACTTGCCCTCCAGCGGCGAAGAAAACGACGTCTTAAAACGATTAATGGAGAAACGAGAACAGGAACTAAAATGAAAAAATTAACTCTAACAATATTGTCTGTGTGCGTGGCGGGATTTTTAGTCCCGGCCAGCGCCCAAAACAGCGGTGACCAGCCGCCGGACGACGGTGGCGCGCCCGCCGGCCCGCCGATGCAGGGCCCGGGCGATATGCCACCCGAAATGCCCGGCGCACCGTCTGATTCAGGCGATGGCGGCCAAACCGCGCCCGCCCAGCGTGCGCCATCCGTGCCCTCAGGCCCAATCCATTTCGTGACAAATTCAACGGCCCAGGCATCGTCCCCAAATGGGGCGCAGAACTCAGGCACGGTCCAAATCCCCTCAGCATTCGCGCCGCCGGACGATGCCGGCGGGGCGGCCAATCCGGATCAATTGGTCCTGAACTTCAAAAATGCCCCGTTGAACGAGGTCCTCACTTATTTAAGCGACGCGGCGGGATTTATCATCGTCATGGACACTCAGGCCCGCGGAAACGTCAGTGTCATCAGCAGCCATCCCATGACCCGCGATGAAGCAGTAGACCTGCTCAATTCGGTCCTGAACCAAAATGGCTACGCCGCCATCCGCAACGGACGCACACTGACCATTATGGATACAACCGCGGCCAAAAGCGGTGATACCCCCGTCCAGGTTGGCAACAATCCCAACAGCATTCCCAGAAACGACGAAATCGTCACTCAAATCATTCCCATCCGCTACGTGGATGCGAGCCAGTTGGTTTCGGACTTGTCGTCGTTCGTTTCACCTGAGGCGACCATCGTCGCCAACCAGGCCGGCAATTCCATTGTCATCACGGATACGCAGCAACACATCCATCATATCGTCGAAATCATCTCGGCCATTGACGACAGCGCCGCCGGCGAAACCGAAATCCAGGTGTTCCCCCTGAAATACGCCAATCCAAACGATGTGGCTGCAGAACTGGGTGAAATCTTCCCCTCCGGCAATCCCACCGGGACCACCGGCAATCTTCCCATTCGTTTCGGCGGATTTCCCGGCGGCGGTGGCGGCGGTTTCTTCGGTCGAATGATGGCCGCAGCCGCGGCCAACAACGGCGGTAGTAGCGATAACGACCGCGCCCAAAAACAATCCCAGGTCACCGCTGTGGCCGATTCGCGCACTCAATCGGTAATCGTCATGGCCTCAAAGGATCTGATGGTCGAAATCGCCGGCATGATGCAGAGCCTGGATGTGGCCTCGCCGCGCGATCAAGGCGTCTATTCATATTCTCTCCACAACGCCGATCCGCAGGAAGTCGCGCAAGTTCTCCAAAATATGTTCCAGTCCAGTTCGTCGGGCCGCGGCAGCGGTTCACAAAGCTCCTCGCAACAATCTGAAACCAGCCCCTTAATCAACCGCGAAACAGGAAACGCCCAAACCGTCAGCACCACTTCCTCGACCATCAGTTCCGTCTCGGGTAACGGCTCTGGCGGTGGTGGTGGCCGCGGCGGTGGTGGCCTGCCGTGAAATGCTTCATGAAGAAAGATTCAAATTATGAAAACAAAACTTAAAATAACGGGTATTTTCATCCTGATGGCTTGCGCCGCCCTTCATCTTTCCGCGCAACAACGCCCCGGCGGCGGTGGTGGTTTCGGCGGAGGCGGCTTCGGCGGCTTCGGCGGTTTTGGCGGCGGCAACCGCGGGGGCTTCGGCGGCTTCGGCAACAACAGTGCTACCACCGGCTCCCAGTACAACAATAACGGCACCGTCGGCAGTGCCACCATCGAAGTGGACCCCGACACCCATAATATCATTGTCATTGCCGACCGTGAGACGGCCATGCAAATCAGCAATGTCATTGCAAACATGGACGCGCCCAAGCCGCAGGTGCTCATCAAGGTCGTCTTCCTCGAAGTCCAACTCAACAACGCCGAAGCCCTTGGCGTCCAGGGTTCTTACACGCCGAACGAAAGCTGGTTCAATCAAATCACAGGCTTTGTGACGAATTTCACAGTCGTGAGCAATGCGATTGTGCCAGAGAGCATCAACCCCGTTCGGCAAACATTTAACGTGAACAACGGTTTCGGATTGCCCCAAACGCTCGCGGGCGCGACCGGAAACGCAGGCGTCTATTCCGTCCTCGGCAGCGACTTCACCGCCACGTTGCAGGCGATCGCCACCGCCGGAAAAGCTCAGGTTCTTTCGCGCCCATCAATTCTGGCGCGTGACGGCCAGCCTGCCACAATCCTCGTCGGACAATTAGTGCCCCTGGTTACAGGTCTCAGCTATGAAACCATCGGAACCACTGTCCAACCGATCAACAATATCAGCTATACTCCAGTCGGTCTTCAGGTGAACGTCACCCCTTTCATTTCTCCCGATAACTATGTGGAAATGATCGTTACGCCGCAGGACTCCGAAGTGGACCCCACGCTCACCGAGCCTATCGGCGGTGGCGTGAATGCTCCTGTCATTGATACCCGCCAGGCCGATACCGTGGTGATCACACCCGATGGCCAGACGGTCGTCATCGGCGGCATGATGGCAAACGATAAAGAATCTTCCGCCACCAAGATCCCGCTTCTCGGCGATATTCCGATTCTCGGCGCTCTCTTCCGTTATAAAGCCAATTCCGATGCCAAGAATGAATTGATGATCTTCCTGACGCCCCATGTCGTTCGCGCGCCGATGGAACTGGCCAGCACCGTCAACGCCCCAAACCTGACCGGCGGCTTTATCACCAATTCCGTATCTGAACAGCAATTGGACAGATTCCTCGAAAATATTCCCGAAAAACAAGGGACTAAGGGCTGGCACTAATATAGGATTCGATTACCGCATGGAACTCCAACGCCGCGACTCGCTGGTTTACATACTCCTTCTGGGGATATGGCTGCTGGTCGTCGGCTGGCAGGGTGATGAACACCATCGCGTCGAATCCGCGGCCAAAGCCGATTTGCGGAGTCGCTCCGCTGTAATCGCCGATACCTTGAGCGCGGTCGTTCGTGCCTCCCGCTTTCGCGGCGGGGTGGTGCAGGACCGGCTGGGTTCAGTCCTCAACGAATTGGTGCGTACGAACGAGCTTGTCGGTTCGGCCGGCGTGTTGTCCATAGCCCTGCTCAACACCAATGGCGAGCCCGTCGTCACCGCCGGCGATACCAACCTCATTCCGAAAGCGGCGTTGTCTGAAGGCGTCTTCTGGACGCGTGACAACGTTACCTTTGTCAATCCGCTCTGGGGCGCGAGCATCGAAAATGCGTCAAACGCCACTTTCGTCCTGCCCCCGCCCGACGAATTCTCAAATTCGATCCCGCGCGGCGAAAGATTTGATCGCCGCGATTTTCGCACGAACGACATTCCATCCAATCCTCTCTCAACAAATGCGCAGGCCGGCGGCTTCATGGGGCCGCCGCCCGGCGAAGCAAATTTCGGCAATGGGCCGGGGCGTCGTGAACGCCGTGATATTCCCCACCGGCCGCCGTGGCTGTGGTGGATGAGCGAAGATGACTTCAAAGCTCTCATAGCCAGACGCGAATTGCACGGCCTGGTCCTGACCATGTCCACTGAAAATCTGCGCGCCATCTCCCGCGACGATTTATATATGCGCGCTATCATCGTCTTTTTTGCCGGAATTTCAGGCATTGGCGTCGGGTGGGCCTGGCGCAACGTCGCCAAGACCTCGGAACTCCAAATCCGTCTCGTTCGCGCCAGCGAATTGAATTCCCATCTGCGCGAAATGAACCTTGCCGCCGCCGGCCTCGCCCACGAGACCCGCAACCCGCTGAACATCATTCGCGGCATGGCACAAATGATTTCAAAATCCGACGTCGCCGGCGACCTCAAGGAAAAATCGAGGGCCATTGTCGACGAAACCGACAAGGTCACCGCCCAATTGAACGAATTCATCAACTACTCCCGTCCTCGCGAAGTCCGCCGCGCCAGGGTCGAGCTTAACGCCGTCGTCACGGAAGTCATTCGCGCTCTCAACTACGACATCGACGAAAAGAAAATCCGCGTCGAATCGAAGATGGAGCCGCTGAGTATCGAAGCCGATGAACAATTGCTTCGGCAGGCGCTGTTCAACCTCCTCCTCAACGCAACGCAGGCCGTCGGCGAAAACGGCCAAATCCAGTTCCTGGCCCGCAAAGACGGCGCCACGGGCGCAGCCCTGGAAATCCGCGACAACGGCCCCGGCGTACCGCCTGAGCAACGCCAGGAAATCTTTAAGCCTTATTTCACGACCCACCAAAAGGGCACCGGCCTGGGCCTGGCGATCGTCCAGCAAATCGTCCTCGCCCACGGCTGGGAAATCCAGTGCTTCGCAAACGAACCAAAGGGCGCGGTGTTCCGTATCAGTCATTTAAAGCCCGTTAGCTAGCCTGGTAGGGCGGACGTGCCCGTCCGCCGAGCGAGCGCAACAGCGCTCGCGTTTCAAAAACTTCGGCGTTCAGCGTTCGGCGTTCGATGTTCGATGTTTTGGAATTAAGACACTACCACCTATATTTGTCTTCGCCCGCCCAACCATGTACCATGCCCACAGGTGATGAAAAACGGAACCAAAACCGCCCGCATCCTGATTGTGGACGATGACCCAGGCCAGCGCAGCCTGCTCAACTCTTTCCTGAAAAGCCAGTCCTTCGAAACCGTGACAGCCGATTCAGGCGAGCGCGCCCTCGAACTCCTTCGCAACGGCAAGTTCGACATGATGATTTCTGACGTCCGCATGCCGGGTCTTTCCGGACTCGAAACCCTCCGCCGCGCCCGCAAGGAACACGTCGCGCTCCCCGTCCTGCTCGTGACCGCTTTTACAGACGTCCGCGATGCCGTGGCTGCCATGCGCGATGGCGCGGTCAATTATCTCGCAAAGCCCATTGACCTCGACGAACTGCTCGCCTCTGTTCGCAACGCCGTCGGCATCACCGAAACCGCGCCCCCGGTCGGCCCGGCCGACAAACCGCTGCCCTCGTTTCTTGTCGCCCGCAGTCCCCTCATGCAGGCCGTCTTGAAAGACGCTTCGCTGATTGCCCCGTCCGAAACCCGCATCCTCATCACTGGCGAAAGCGGCGTGGGCAAGGAAGTCGTCGCGGACGTGATCCATTCCTGGAGCGCCCGCGCATCCGGCCCGATGATTAAGATCAATTGCGCGGCCATTCCCGAAACTCTCCTCGAAAGCGAATTGTTTGGGCACGAACGCGGCGCTTTCACCGGCGCGCATGCGCAGCGCATCGGACGGTTTGAAGAAGCCTCCAGCGGAACGATTTTCCTGGATGAAATCGCCGAAATGTCCCCGCCGCTTCAGGCCAAATTATTGCGTGTAACCCAGGACGGCCGCTTTCAACGCATCGGTTCCAACAAGGAAATCCAAACCGCCGCCCGCATCATCGCCGCGAGCAATCGCAATCTCGAAGACGAAGTCAAAAGCGGCCGTTTCCGCGAAGACTTGTTCTACCGCCTGAACGTCATGGAGATCAACATCCCGCCGTTGCGCGAGCGGCGCGAAGACGTTTTGCCGCTCGCGAGCCGGTTCATCGAAGAATTTGCCAAAGGCCGCGCGCGCTTTTCCGAAACCGTCACCGCCTGCCTGGAAGCCTATCGATGGCCGGGCAACGTCCGCGAATTGCGCAATGCGATGGAACGCGCCGTCCTCCTCTCACGCAGCGAACTCATCCTGCCTGAGCATCTGCCCTCGCGCGTCCGCGACGCCGCCGGGCAAAGCGCTCCGTCGCAAAAACCATTTGAGGCCGAGAGTTGGGAAGAAATCGAGCGCAACGCCATCCTCCAGGCCCTGCGCCAGCACCACTTCAACCGCACCGAAACCGCCAAAGCGCTGGGCATCAGCCGCCGCGCTTTGCTTTACAAATTGCAGCGTTTCCGCGAACAGGGGTTTCAGGTCGAATGAGGTAAAATGGAATGAGGAAGACAGGAAGACAGGAATTCAACACTTCAACGCTTCAACGCCGCAAGCCCAACATCCATTCCCGTCCGCGTCACTCCCGCTTCCACATCCTTGGTTCCCCAATGCTTATTGGGCAAAATCCCCATATCCAATTCAAGCGTGCCGCCATTGATGATGTCATCCTTTGTAATCCACGGATGATTCAACGGCTGGCCGTTGAGTTTGGCTGACTGAACGTAGCAATATTGTTTCGAGCAATTGTGCGCGATGATTGTAAACTTCCCGTCTCGCGCTGCGGGATAATATTTGGGGTCCAGGTTTATGACTGCCTTTTGCACCAGCGGACTGCCAATGACATAAACGCCGCTCGCCGGGTTTACTGGATAAAGTCCCAGGGCGCTCCAGACGTACGTTGCGGAGATTTGTCCGCAATCGTCGTTGCCATCGATGCCTTCCTGCGTGTTGTCGAATTGAGTCAGCTCGATTTCGCGAACGATCCAGGCGGTTTTGTACTGCGCGCCGGCCAGCGCATAAAGGTAAGGCGTCGCTTCGTCCGGTTCATTGCCGTGGGCATATTGGCCGATCAAACCCGTCGCGTCCACGCGCCAATCCGGCATGTAGGAATCCTGGTCAAAAAGCTCATCCAGCCTTGCAATAAATGGTTTGTCCCCGCCATAAAGCTGTATCATCCCGGGCACGTCCTGCACGGCCGCAAAAGCATATTCCCACGCGTTCGCCTCGGTGTAATAGCCGGAAGCGTCATCGTTTCCCTGTACCATTTGACGCGGATCAAACGGCTCGCGATAAGTGCCGTTCACCTGTTTCGAGCGGAAAAACCGCGTGCTCGGGTCCCAAACATTTTTGTAATACTGGGCCCGCTTCGAGAATGTCGCAGCCACGTCGGCATTGCCTAAATCCTCGGCCAACTGCGCAATGCACGAATCGTCGTAGCTCAACTCAATCGTCCGCGACGTTGCCGCGCCCTGGCCCTTCACCCACGGGACGTAGCCATATTTTTGATATTCGTCCTGCCGCCGGCGTCCGTTCGTCGCTGTGTCCACCATTGCCTTGAGCGCAAGGTTCGCGTCGAAGCCCCGGAAGCCCATCACGTATGCGTCGCAAATAATGGGCACGGAATGGTAGCCAATCATGCAATCCGTTTCATAATCGGCCAGCGGCCAAACGGGCAGGGCATGGTCGGGCGATTGCTGGTAAAACGTCAGCATACTGTTGATAAAATCATTGATGCGGTCCGGCTCCGTCAGCATCAGCAACGGCGCTTCCGCCCGGTAAATGTCCCACATCGAAAACGTCGAATAATTCTGGAAATCCGCCGAATGCACCTGCTTGTCCGTCCCGCGATACGTGCCGTCCGCGTTATTGCACAACTGCGGCGCAATCATCGTGTGATACAGGCACGAATAAAACGTCTGCCGGAGTTCCGGGTTCGAACATTCAATTTGGATCCGCGACAGGTTGTCGTTCCAGATGTTCCGCGCAGCCTCGCGAACAGCGTCAAAATCGTCGTTCGGCAATTCCGCCTCCAGGTTCTTTTTCGCCTCTTCCACGCTGGTGGGAGAGAGGCCTACGCGCAAAATGATTTGTTCGCCGTCCGAAGTCTTAAAATCCAGGTGCCCGCGAATGTCGACGCCCTTCGCGTCCTTCTGGCCCGCCGGCAAGGGTTGTCCCTCCGCTTCAAGGCCGAAACGCCGGATAGGCTTCGACGTCTCAAGCGCAAAATAAATCAAACGGCCTTTCGCCCAGCCATCCACGCAACGGTAACCGGTCACCAAATGTTTGTTCTCCACCGTCAACTCGGCGGCGGTCGGCTTGTTCCCAATGCCGTGCACCAAATCGATGATGATATGGCTTTGCGACGAGGCCGGAAATGTATAGCGATGCATCCCGCAATGCGCCGTGGCCGTCAATTCCGCCACAATATTATAGGTATCGAGTTTAACCTTGTAATAACCCGGTTGCGCAATTTCCTCATCGTGAGAAAACTTCGATTTGAGACGGTCAGAACTGATGGGTTGATAGGTTCCCGATGGATTAAGATCACCGACCATCGGCAATACCAGGACGTCTCCCATGTCCGTGCAACCGGTTCCAGAAATATGCGTATGGCTGAAGCCCTGGATCGTATCGTCAGGATAATAATAACCGCCGCAGGCGTCCCATCCTCCCCACCGCGTGTCCGGGCTCAACTGACAAAAGCCAAAGGGCAGGGTAGCGCCCGGAAACGTATGGCCATGCGCGTCCGTGCCCACCATGGGCAATGCATCATCCACCGGCAACGTTGCGGCGTTCAAGGACGGTGCGAGAAAAATGGTTGCGGCGGCGGCATAAGAACCCACTGCGGAAACACTTAACGATATGGACTTCATAGTACAAAAATTTTAGCCATTGCCGCGAGCGCCGTCCATATTTTCCTGCCACGAATAATTCTCATCCTCATCCTCGCAAAATCCGGCGCAGTCGGTGTTAGATGCCAGCGCGTCAGGCCGCATTTCGTCGGCTCTTTCGAGTGAAAAACGAAGTGAGTAGCAACGTAATTCCGACGCATAACGCTGAAACCCAAAGCCAAGGCGTTGCAAAAATGCCCTGCAACTGTGGATTGTGGAAACTGGCCAAAATGTCCTCAAACCGGGTTACAAACCACAGATTGAGGCTGGCCACACAAAAAGCTATACCGTAGGCGGTGATATGCCTGATGCCTGACCGACCGTCGCGGCGATGGCTGAACCACCGATAAGCCAGAAAGGCGAACAGGATCAAGAAAAGTATGATGGGCTGATTGTATGTCATATTCTTTGAACAGCTAAATCCCGAAATAGTTGCACGATGCAGCCTAACACATAAGTGAGATGCCCACGAACTTTAGTATTGGCAAACTCCCGTATGCGTGGACGCGCCAGCCGGTTCGCCGGCAGGCTTCGGCCAAGGTCTCCAAAAACGTCTTACGATCCTGGTCATCGGCGAAAATCGCCTGACCATGGTCTGGCCATCGGGATTGACATGTGAATGATTAAATGGCATGGCCAAGGGAGGAATTGTCCCTTTCGATGGTCAAAAAAATGAGTTTTAAACACGGTTTTTTCACCAAAAATGCCCCAAATCACCGAAAAGAGCGGCCACGGCAATGCCATCGGCGTAGAAGATAGGCGGAAAATATGGGTTTTTGAAAGGGTTTCGGCGAATTGTCCCCCCATCAATCGGGAACGTGGGGACAATTCGGCTATGACCCTTCCGAAAAACATCGAACATCGAACATCCAACGCCGAACGCCGAAGGAAAGGCCGCGAGCCATCTATTCGATGTTGGGCGTTCGATGTTCGATGTTCGATGTTTTTGATTTCCATGCAATTCAAATTTCTCAGATATAGGGCGCAGTACAAGAACTACATTTGGAACCCCAAAAAAGTTCAATGTTGGCGCGGGGATATAAGGACAGAAATTTTTTTATTTCGTTTTTTGGGTTGGTGGAATGGAATACAACCGTCTATTTCACCGAGGGAATTTAACGGCAAGGGTCGCGCGAAGGACGCGAAGAACGCGAAAGATTCGAGAAAATGAGGAAAGCATGAAATTGGGAAATGCTGGAAAGCCGAAAGCAGGTGGCAGCGCCACTGGCACGCAGATCTGCCCTACTGTAGTACGCGCACGTTGTTGTGTGCAGGCGGCCAGAGGCGCGGGGCAATTTCGACGAGGCGCCGCCCTTGCCCAAACCGCTTCATTTACCAAAACGCGAGTGCAGGGTATTGAAAAGGTGAACGAAACTTTTTGAGGCCAAAAAGCGGGTCTTTTATTGGGAAATTCGAAGATTTTCCCGTTCACCCCAGGTGAGTTTCGATTTGCGTTCGTTCACCGGTCTGTGAACCAAAACGGCCAGCAACTGCTCCCGTCGCGACCAAGGCGTTCGCACGCGCACTATCACATCCGTCTTCAAAATCGGTTCTTCCGTAGGGGTCGTAGTCATCGTAACGGTTATGCTACGACGCTTACGATTTTATCAATAGAGGTGCTTCGCCGGACGGATACATTTTGACATTCTGAAGTCAACCTTAAATCAGCCGATGCTATGGATTGACCCTGGGTTGACCCCTTTATGACGGCCTTTGGGCCAACAAAATCAAAGGCCGTTGCAGGGGGTTTCGGCAACGGCCATTTGTTTTATGGGCGCAACTTACTTTTCCTTCACGAAACTTTTCACCAGCGCGGCCAGCGACATGACGTAATTGAGCGTGAGAAGGACTGCGAGAATGAAGCACGCAAGGTTGGATGATTTTTGTTTTGTGGCGTAATCAATCGCCACGCACAGCGGAATGGCCGTAAGGATCAACCAGAGGATATACCGGTTGCACCAGCGCGGGGCTTCCCAACGCCAGAAGGATTTTGGGGCAGGGTGATTCGGTTCCGGGTTTTCAGGTGTATTCATGGCATTGCATTGTTGGTATCTGGCGTATAGGGGATGAGTTCGGAAAAGGTTTTCTCCACGTCCTTTATTTGCCATGCCCTGATCTTTGGGTCTGATTGATGATGCAAATAATGCCACAGAACACCATTGGTATAGGTTAACATATACCAGTAGTCGGGGTAATTCGTCGCGTAACGGGGACTGGTGCAACAGAATTGCGCCGTAAAGGCGGGGTTTCGCAGTTGTTCGGGCGGCGGATCGGGCGTGTGAACCAGACGCCAGACGGTTTTGGACGGGATGAGCGTGGGCAGGCAGCGGTAATAGGTCAGATCGCCGACGGAGAGTTGTAGAAGCTCCTTGTCGAGGCCGATTTCGACCAAGACGGAGGGAGACCATTCATTGGTAAACACAATTTTGGCCATATAATTCAGGCCATAATAGTTGGTGCCCCAGGCCACAAAATAGACCGGCTGCGGACTGGATGCGCCGGGAAGGCGACCTTCCTCCTGCCGTACCGGGTGAGGCAACCGGGATTTTTCCAGCATGTCAAGGTTGACATCTATGGCGGCGAGCCAGTTCGTGGCGATTTGATAAATTTCGGCGGTTTTGAGCGGCGGAAGGTGAACGTGCGGTGCGGTCATGATCTTGTCAAAGTTGTTTGCGTCACCACCGCTTTCAGACTGCCGCGCAATACAATCACATTGGCCGTCCCTGAAGGAAAAGTGATAGGCTGGAGTGTCCAGCCAACCATTGATAGCAAATTTAAGCGCCAGAATGCGTTTGAGGCGCGGAATGTTGGTGTTCCATATATCCATTCCATAAACGGTATCGGGCATCCATGAAGGATATTGATGCAGCACCGAGGTGGAAGGGGAATCGGCCACGGCGTCCACCTGCCAGACTTGGATGGGACGCTGGACGGGTAGATTGAGGCGGTTGGCCAGCCAGTTGGCTTTTTGCAGCATGGCATGTCCCATCGCGCCTTGCCAAGCCAGCCCGGATTCATAGCCGAGATTTATTTCCATTATACGCCACTCGTCGTCTTGGGCTAATGTTGGTCTATACATGCCAAACGCCCATTGACCGCGAGCACGCGGGTTTGTCAGTATCTTCATCTGCTCGTGATAAGGATCGTGAGCCGTTTCATACCGGCGCAGGCCGTAGCCTGACACGCAGGCTACAACCGCGACGGCAACGAGCCACAAGGCAATGCGTTTAATATTCACGGCTGATTTTACCATGGATCGCCATAAAGCAAGTCGCCCGCGCCAAAAACACCGGGCGAGTCTGTAAGGTAATAACCGATGTTAGCGAAAGGCCCTATTTCATCGTGTGCGTCATAGGCGAGGGTATTTAAGTTATATTGTGTTCCTATTCTTCCGCTCTTTCCAGCTAAATAATTTTGAAGCAGCGTGTAGATAATATCAGATTCTTGCGCGTGGTAACCGTCTGGCCCAAGATCAGGATGGAAGAGGGTGGTGTAACCGAGAAAAGCGCGGGAGGGAATTCCCGCCCTGATGAAGTTGTTCGTACTGGCGAGCGTGGCGGGAATTGCAAAAGCCTCGCACAAGGTGCCTGCCGAGCCAAGACAAGCATCGGCCCACACGAAACGGTAAGGATGTCCGGCCACATGAGTCGTATGCTCAGTTAACGGCACGTTGTCCAAAGCAGAGGCGATTTGGGCCTCGTTCATGGCGTTGCAGCATTGGTATCCGGCGTATAGGGGATAAGTTCGGAATTGAGTGGTTCATGGCTGGTTGGCGTCAAAGATGGGATCTGGAATCATTGGCCGTTGGTGTAGGGTATGACATCGGCCTGTTGTTGTTTTTCCGTTTCCAGCCAAACATGGACGGCGCGAGGATCAGCGCCGCTCAATTGATGATGCGCGTAACGCCATGGAAAACTGTTGGTGACGTAACGGGCGGTGTAATCGCCATCGGGATAGTTTGTGTAACGGTTGAACGTGCAAAAGAATTGGGCCATGATGGCAGGGTTGCGTAGTTGTTCGAGAGGCGGATCGTGGGTGTGAATCGCCCGCCAGACGGTTTGCGAAGGGATGAGCATAGGCGGGTTGCGATAGTATGTCAGGTCGCCCACGGAAAGTCGCAAAAGCTCATTGTGGGAGCCGATTTCCACCAGGACGGAGGGTGACCATTCATTGGTGTGCAGAATTTTGGCGAGATAATTCAAACCGTAATAGTTGGTGCCCCAGGCCACGAAATAGACCGGCTGCGGACTGGATGCGCCGGGAAGGCGATCTTCCTCCTGGCGTACCGGATGGGGCAATCGGGATTTTTCCAGCATGTCCAAGTTGACATCTATGGCGGCGAGCCAGTTCGTGGCAATTTGATAAATTTCGGCGGTTTTGAGCGGCGGAGGGTGAACGTGCGGCGCAGTCATTATCTCATCGAAGTTATTCGCGTCACCATCGCTTTCAGACTGCCGCGCAATACAATCACATTGGCCGTCCATGAACGAAAAGTGATAGGCCGGAGTGTCCAACGAGCCATTGATGGCAAATTTAAGCGCCAGAATGCGTTTGAGGCGGGAGATATTCGTGTTGTAAATATCCATTCCATAAACGGTGTCGGGTATCCATGATGGATATTGATGCAAGATGGTTTGAATCGGTAGATAAAAACCAGGCCACACGTCCCAGGGTTGGAGGGGACGCTTTTCGGGCAGATTGAGGCGGTTTACCAGCCAGTTGGCTTTTAACAGCATGGCGTCCCCCATCACCTTATCCCAAGACAAATCGCCTCGAAGGCCGAGGTTGCGCCAAAATGTTTGCCATTCCTGGTCTTGGGCGATTGTGGGCCGATACATACCAAATGCCCATTGACCGCGGGCACGCGGGTTTTGTAAAATCTTCATCTGTTCATGAAAGTAATCGTGAGCCGTTTCATACCGGCGCAGGCCATAGGCTACCACGCAGGCTATGACCGCGACGGCAACGAGCCACAAGGCAATGCGTTTAATATTCACGGCTGATTTTACCATGGATCGCCGTAAAGCAAGTCGCCCGCGCCAAAAATGCCGGGGGGGTCCTTTAGCGCCGGAATATACCTGCACACTGAATGTTGCCGTTCCTACACCATTCAGGTGTTTCGCTAAAATGATCACCCCAATTCGGCGGCTTTGGAAGATCAGATGCAGCCACCGGATGCACTAGAGCTACACATACGGAAAAAACAATCATTTCAAATAGCTTACGCATAAATTGTCAGTATGGGCATGTTCGCGCCTGGGGACTCGTTCTGCCAATCCCAACCACCACGCCAAAACCGCTTTCTCAGGCGATCCTTTCGGTAACGCTTTCAAAGAGTTTTGTCTCCCAAATACCAGCCCCGCCGCAACGCTTTCCATTGTTCCTGCAATTGCTTGCGCAGAGACGGTCGTCCCAGTTCCAACACCCGGGCTTCCATGCACGCTTCATAAGCCTTGCACGGCCTTTCGTCAAGCCCGAGGCTTCCCATCACCCGCTGCCGCTCCAACCATGACGGTTTTGTCCCGCTGCGACTTAAAAACCACCGATAGCTGCTCCGGCGGCAGGCCTTGAGCCGTTGCTGTCCGATCCGAACCAACAGGAACGAAACGGCGAGTGAATTGTTTGAGGCGTTTTCGTAGCGTTCATGAAGACGCGGAGCGAGCCGTACAATCGAACAGCGATTCACGCGGATGAGTTGAGCAGATAAACCCAGATTTTTAACCGGACAATCTCGTGCGGTTATGGGACATTCTCATTATTTACATTTGACAAAATTTCTTATGCCTGCTAAAGGATTTTCATAAGCTGTTGATAGGCGAAGGGTTGACCGCTTAATGCAAGCACATTAAACAGTCAGGAACAACATTATGAAGAGCCATATTCAAAGACTACTTATCGCGCTGGCATTTCTCGCCGGCATTCATCAAGCTACCGCGCAAGGGACGACGGCATTTACGTATCAAGGCCAACTCCGCGATAATGGCACGAACGCCAATGGCACTTACACGATGATTTTCAATCTATATGATTCTCCAAGTGGCGGCAACCTGATTGGCGGGCCGATCACCACCACCGCGACACTGGCCAATGGGCTGTTCACCGTGAATCTGGATTTTGGCGCGGGCGCGTTTAACGGCAGCGCACGCTATCTGGATATCACGGTGCAAAGTGGCAGCGACAGCGAGGAACTATCGCCGCGCGTACAGGTGTTGCCTGAGCCTTATGCCATTTTTGCCAACGTCGCCAATACTGCCAGCAACCTCCTCGGGACGTTGCCCGCGAATCAATTGACCAACACTTTGTTGTCGGCCCAGCTCGACGGCACTTATTCAAATTCGCTGGCGTTCAATAATACGAACAATGACTTCTACGGCACGTTCAATGGTGATGGCAGTCAACTGGTAAATCTGGACGCCTCATTCCTGGCCAGTGGCACGATGCCGGGTTCCCGACTGGCTGGCAGTTATCCGAACACAGTTACATTCGATAATACGGGGAATAGCTTCTTTGGCTTGTTCGTGGGCACATTTTACGGCAATGGCAGCGCGTTAAGCAACGTGGATGCCTGCATGTTGGATGGCCTTACCAGCAGCAATTTTGCCACTCTCGACAGCAACCAAACATTTTCAGGCACAAATGAATTTGATCAAGGAATAAGCATTGGGGATTGGGACATTGGCGCTGGTGAAGACGATGGCTTTTCAGACCTCTTGACTTTTTCGCAGGGCGGCTCTGTTCAATTTGCACTCGCCCCGTTAGGAGCAGAAAACGGCCAAGGCCAGCAAATTGGCGGGATAATCTTCGGTTCAACCGAAATTGATGGCGGCAATCTCAATGTGGATTTCGACGATGGAAACGCTTTCGAGGTGCTTGATGGAGAAGTGAACGTGTATGATGGTTCTCTCTTTGTTGGTTACGGAAACGGTGCCGAAGCTGGCGTCTACTTAAACGCAGATGGCGATGCTAGCGTTAGCGGCGACCTTACCGTTGGCGGCACCATTTATGAAAATGATGGCGATTCAATAGCTGCAAAGGCCACAGTCACTTCCACAGGAAGCCGGGATATTTTGAACTCGGTCGCCAGGCTGAACATTTTTAGTTGGAATTCAAAACCAAACGCAAAACACGCTGCCACATGCCACATTGGTCCGCGCGCGCATGACTTCAACACGGCGTTTGGCTTCGGCAACAGCACGAACTCAATCAGTTTGGTTGACGAAACGGGCGTGGCGCTGGCGGCGATTCAGGGTTTGAACCAGAAATTGAATGAAAGGGACGCTGAAATTAAAGCATTGGAAAAACGTTTGGCCGACTTGGAGGCGCTGGTCAAATCGCAAAACAACAAACCAACCGGCGGCGCGAAATGAAATTTTTTTGTTTGCTTCTGTTTGTTTCCATTTCTGCAACCTGCGTTGCTCAAAGCAGCGCTCGCTTTGCCATCACTCGCGGCGTGATAGCCGGTGGCGGGACGACGTTCAGCAGCAGTGCGCGTTTTCAATTGGGCAGCACCATCGCCCAACCGCTGGCGGCAGTGCCGGCCAGCGCGCGGTTTTCCATTCAGGGCGGTTTTTGGATCTGGCCCGCGCCCATCATTTACGCGGCAACCAAAATCGGGACGAATTTTGTATTCTCATTTCAGGCCGACTTGGGACAACCTTACACAGTGCAGTTTGTCACTTCATTGTCCGCGCCAAGTTGGCAAACGCTAACGACGGTCACGGGCAACGGCGGGGTGGAAACCCTGACGAACCCGGCGTCTGGCTCGCAAGCGGGATTTTTCCGGCTTATCGAACAGTAAACACCAGGGTAATGGCGAATCTGAAACACGTGGTGACTTTTGAGTGGACAGATCACGTCTAGTTTCATTAAGGGGTCAGTCCTAGCCCGGATATTTCATAGTTAGATTTGATTTTGACAAGAATGGTGCGGAGGCGGGCGACGAGGGCGATTTTTCGATCGATTGGGTTGCCTAACCGAGGTCCCCGTGCGTTCGGGGATGGAAA
>Ga0335075_10001741_pt1 | contig 35538 bp, 29 predicted proteins | sample Lox_Sample_24_FD_206723 | JGI IMG/M metagenome (GOLD analysis project Ga0335075, IMG submission 206723) | Soil microbial communities from Loxahatchee National Wildlife Refuge, Florida, United States - Lox_Sample_2.4 | ecosystem: Environmental > Terrestrial > Soil > Wetlands | place: USA...
CCGACTGGCTGGCCGACGAGGCCAATGCCGCCCGTCTGGCAGGTCACTGCGCTGATCTGGCGGTCACGATGGCGGAGGCTTCCCGCGACGACGACGTCCAGCGTGTCTTCACCGCCGAACTGACTCGCGTCCTGGACGCCGTCGATGTGGCGCCGCTGGCCGGGCGGGCCCTGCGGGTGATCCTCACCAGAGACCACAAGGACGAGCTGATCAATACGGTCGCATCCGCCGCTGACCGCTATCTGGCCGATCATCATGCCGAGCTGCGCGAGCGATTTGAGGGCGAAACGCCGCGCTGGGTGCCCGCGGCGGCTTACCGGCTGGTCTTCGATCGCCTGCACGCCCGCTTGCGCCAGCGCCTGGCTGCGATGGCCACCGATCCCGCCGATGAGGCCCGGCAGCAGTTTGAGGAATGGCTTGCCGGGCTACCTGAGCGCCTCGAAACATCCTCCGAGCTGCGCGAGCGCGGCGAGCGACTCAAGTACGACGTCGTTTCTAGCGCAGGGCTGCGAGAGTGGTCGTCCGAGCTGTGGCAGGAAGCCAAGAACGCCTTGCGCGCACAGGCAGCCGACCCCGAGTCGGACTTGCAGCGCGGGCTGGCCGAGGTGCTGGTGACGGCCGGCCAGCGAATCGGATCAGACCATCCCCTCGGGGACGGCATTGAACGCCTGGTCGAATCGGGAGCCAGGGCACTCGCCGACCAGCTCCACGATGAACTTGCGGGCCTTGTCACCGGGACAATCGAGCACTGGGACGCCGCTGAGACGTCTAGTCAGCTCGAGCTGCTGCTCGGGCGAGATCTGCAGTACATCCGCATCAACGGCACGGTGGTGGGAGCCGGCGTGGGCTTGGCCCTGCATGCCATTGCCCTTGCTCACGGCTGACGCGGCAGTCTGACCCAGCGGCGGCCGGCGCGGAGTTTGCCGCCGGCCTGTGTCGGGCATGGGCTGAAGAATCGCAAACGCAGGGACAAGCGAGAGCCGGATGAACGCCAGAACGGGGGCTGGCCGATGAGGCTTGTCGTGGATCTCACCCGGTGCCAGGGCTTTGGGCAGTGCGCCTTCCTTGCTCCTAATGTGTTCCGAATGCGCGGTGCTGAAGCGCTATGGGATAACCCGGAACCCGAGGACGCACAGCGGGAACGCGTCCTTCGAGCAGCAGCGGCGTGCCCGGTCCAGGCAATCCGGGTTGACCGGATCGACGCCACGGACACGGCCACGGCTATGGTGTCGGGTGCCGCTGCAGCCGCAGCACGGTCGAAGCCGGTCCCGCCGCCGGCAGTGCCGCCGCAGCGGGCAGGGGAACCTGCCGCCGATAGCTGGCGGGTTGCCACGGTCGAGGCTTTCCGCCGGAGCGGACGCGTCGTGATTGTGGGCGCTTCGCTGGCCGGCCAGGCGGCCGCGGCGTTCCTGCGGCGCGAAGGCTTCGCCGGGTCGCTGACAGTGATCGGGGACGAGCCGGACAGGCCTTACGACCGCCCGCCACTGTCCAAGCAGGTCCTCGACGGGTGGATACCGCCCGACCACGCCACCTTGCCGCTTGGCGACGAGGTCGACGCGCAGTGGCGGCTGGGCGTCCCCGTGACGGGGCTGGACGCCATAGGCAAGCGGGTGCTCCTGGCCGACGGGAACACGGTCGAGTACGACCGGCTGCTGATCGCGACCGGGACCCGCGCCCGCCCATGGCACAACAAGGCGGAGGCAGCGCTCGACGGCGTCTTCACGCTGCGCACGAGGCAGGACGCCGCCGCGCTGCGGCAGCGGCTGGCTGGCAGGCCGGAGCGAGTGCTGGTCATCGGCGCAGGCTTCACCGGCTCGGAGATCGCCTCGGCTTGCCGGGATCAGGATCTGGCCGTCACCGTCGCTGAGCGGGGATCGGCGCCGCTGGTCGGCGCACTAGGCGGAGTGGTCGGCGGGGTGGCCGCCGCGCTGCAGCGCGATCACGGTGTTGACCTGCACTGCGATGTCACCGTCACCGCTCTGAACGGTGACGGCAACGGCCGGCTCCGCCAAGCCCAGCTATCTGACGGCACAACCATCGATACCGACGTGGCCGTGGTTGCCCTGGGCGCGATCCGCAACACCGAATGGCTGCGCGACTCGGGGCTTGCGGTGGGTATCTGGGGGGTCGCCTGCGATGCCGGCTGTCGCGCGTTCGATGTCAACGCCGTGACCACCGAGGACATTTTCGTCGCCGGGGACGTCTCGCGCTTTCCGCACCCGCTGTATGAATACCAGTTCGTCGCGCTTGAGCACTGGGGCAACGCGGTCACCCAGGCCGAGGTCGCCGCCCACAACATTGTCAGCCCGCCGGGAGACTTCTGGCCGCACCTGGCCACCCCGGTGTTCTGGTCGCAGCAGTTCGGCACGAACATCAAGTCGGTCGGCGTGCCGACGTTCGCCGACCAGGTGGTCGTCGCCCAGGGGTCGGTACCGCAGCGACGGTTCGTGGCGGCCTACGGGTACCGCGGCCGCATGACCGCCGCCGTCTCGTTCGACCACGGCATCTGGCTGGACCACTACCGGAGAATGATCGAGGCCGCTGAGCCGTTCCCGCCGCCGTTCCCCGTCGTCGACGAGCCGTCCTACCGGCAGCCGCTGCCTCCGCAGATCGACCCGAAGGAAAAGTTCCATGCCACGGTTGCGGTGACCGGGCACGATCCCAGCGAGCGCCAGGCGGAGATTATCCACGTCAGCTGACCTGGCCGACCCAGCGCACTACGGGTCGCGCACCTGCGCTGCTGCTGTAACGGAAAGGATGCGTCATGGCCGGGCCTAGCATCTATCAGCAGGTCCTTGACCCCGCCAACCGGGCCAACCCGTACCCCCTCTACGCCGAGCTGCGCAAGACGCCTGTGACGCGAGAGGACGACGGTACCTACGTCGTCAGCACCTACAACGAGCTCGTCGCGCTGATGCACGACCCGCGGGTCAGCTCCGACCCGCGCAGGCGTCCTGGCGAGGCCGGCTCGAGGACCGCAGCGGATCAGGAGCAGACCGGGCTTCCGCTGGCCTTTATTAACCGCGACCCGCCCGACCATGACCGGCTCAGGGAACTGGCAATGCGTCCGTTCGGGCCGCCCTGCACGCCAGGGCTGATCGACGGCATGCGGCCCTGGCTGGCGGAGACCACAACCAACCTGATCGACAAGTTCGCGGGCAAGAACCGCGTCGACATTGTCGAAGACTTCGCCTATCCGCTCCCGGTGACCGCGATCTGCAAGCTCCTCGGCGTTCCCCTCGAGGACCAGCCGCAGTTTCACCAATGGGCCGACGGGATCATCGAGACAATTGACCCCGCGACGGGAACTTACGAGGAGCGGATGCGCAGGCGGGCCGAGGTGAGCGCCCAGCTTGGCCAGTACTTCAGCGGCCTCGCCGGCGTCCGGGCCAGTCATCCAGGCGATGACCTGATATCCGGGCTGCTCACCGAGCGCGGGCCGCACGGGCCAATGTCCCGCGAGGACATACTGGCCACGGCCAACCTGCTGCTCGTCGCCGGACATGAGACCACCGTCAACCTCATCAGCAACGGCATGCTGACCCTGCTTCGGAATCCGAGTGTGCTCGGCCGCCTGAACAGTGAGCCCGGCCTGATCATCACGCTGGTCGAGGAGCTATTGCGCTATGAGCCGCCGGTGCAGATGCGGACCAACCGCGCCACGGTGGCCAGCATCGAGATCGGCGGTACCACGATCCCCCAAGGGTCGCCGCTGGCGCTCGTAATCGCGGCCGGTAACCGCGACCCCGGCCAGTTCGCTGACCCGGACCGCTTCGACCCCGGCCGTACCAACAACCAGCACCTCGGCTTCTTCGGCGGCATTCACTACTGCTTCGGCGCTCCGCTGGCCAGGACCGAGACTCAGGTGGCGCTGCCTCAGCTGGCCCGGAGGCTGGTGAATCCGCGGCTGGTTACCGACCCGCCCCCGTACCGGCCCAACCCGGAACTGCGCGGCCCCCGCCACCTCATCGTCGAGTATGACGCGGTGGCTCCGGCGACGGCGGAGGAAGTCGGGGCACTGTCAACGGGGACGTCAACGTAGGGCGCTGAGACCTGGAGCCGATTCGTTCGCCCGAAAGCGCTGCCGGCGAGACTAAATGTCCGTTCGGTAGATGCAGATTTACGGGCAGGTGAACGTTTCGTCCAGAGCCTTCCCAGAACCTAAGGTGCCGGTTACATCGCACCTAGGCTAGCTTCTGGCACGCTTCTCCCGCGTCAGATCCCCCAGGAAGGCTATGCGCACCGCACGCCTGCTTGCTGTCGCCGCCTGCATGGCGGTCGCGACTGCAGTTACAGCTTGTGGCAGTTCTAACCCGCCTCGTTCCTCCTCGGCGACCGCGATCTCCTTCACCGATGCCTCCTGCGGCGACGCGTGGCACCTGGCCAAACCCGGCTGGCACACGTTCGAGATCACCAACGAGGCCGAGTACGGTGCCGAGGTCGACCTGACCAACCCGGCCAACGGCGCCGTCTACGACGAGCTTCAGAACATCGGACCCCGCACCACCGCGCCCATGGCACTCGACGTGGGTTCGGGTAAGTACGCGTTTCTCTGCGAGGTAGAGGACTTCGACCCGGTTAAAGGGCCTACGGCGACGGTGGCCGGCCACAAGGCGGGCGCGCGGGCGATACTCCCCATTACCTACAACGATCTCTACGCGCTGGCTAAGGACTACGCGAAGTACACCGAGGCGGGGCTGCAGGTCCTCGCCAAACAGACCACAAAGCTGGCGGCCGATGTGCGCGCTGGCAACCTCGCGGCCGCGAAGCGGGACTGGCTGACCGCCCACCTGCAGTACGAGACTCTGGGAGCCGCGTACGACGCGTTCGGGAACTTCGACGACGAGATCGACGGCCGGGCAGACGCAGTCGGAGTCAGCAGCCCTCAGTGGACGGGCTTCTACCGCCTGGAATACGGCCTTTGGCATGGGCAGTCCGTGCACGAGCTCACCGCTGTCGCGGGCAGGCTCAATAAGAACGTGCACCAGCTGCTCAGGTGGTGGCCGGGCCAGCAGATCCCGCTCATCGACGTCGGCCTGCGCACCCACGAGATCATGGAGAATGCGCTGGAGTTCCAGCTCACCGGCCATGACGACTACGGCAGCGGTACCACTCTGGCCACGACTCTCGCCAATATTCAGGGCACCCGGTATCTGCTCTCGCTGCTGCACCCGCTGCTCGCCCCGCGTTACCCGCAGCTGCCCGAGATCTATACCGAGCTGAACCTGTTGCAGTCGCTGATCGAGAAAGAGCGCCGCCCAAACGGATGGTGGGTTTCCGTTTCCGCCTTGCCCACCCTCACCCGGGAGGACATCGACGCGGCATGCGACCAGGCGGTGCAGGATCTCGCCCCGATCGCATCGATCGCAGAGCCGAGGAATACCGCCAATGAGTTCTGAATCTGCTGAGCATGTTGAGGGCGCCGAGCCTGCTGACGGTGAGAAGGTCGCGGCGCCGGCTGAGCCGGTCAAGTCGCTCGGGCCCGGACGGCGGTCGTTCCTGCGTGGCATGGCCGGCGGCGTCGCGGGCGGTGTGGTCGCCGGCGGCATCGCTGGTGCGGCCGTCGGGCACGCGTACCGGGGCGCCGCTAACGCGGATCCGGAGGCAGCCGCGAATCTGGCAGAGCTGCAGGGTCGGCTGCCCGCGGTGCCGTTTCACGGCAAGCACCAGGCCGGCATACTGCCCAAGCCGAAGGCAGCGACAGCGGTGATCTCGTTCAACGCCACGGCAGAGAGCCGTGCCGAGCTCACCGAGCTTTTCCAGACGGTGACCGACCGCGCGCGGTTCCTGACCAAGGGCGGTACGCCGCCGCCGGTCGGCATCGGCGGGCCGTCGTCGGATTCCGGCACGCTAGGGCCGACGGTGGTCCCGGACGGGCTCACGGTCACGTTCGGCGTTGGGTCGACGCTGTTTGACGACCGGTACGGGCTGGCTTCGCAGCTGCCGGCGCACCTGACACCCATGAAGTCGTTTCCGAACGACAACCTCGACCCCGCTCAGTGCGGCGGTGACTTGATCCTTCAGCTCACCGCCGGCAACGAGGACGTTGTGCTGCACGCGCTGCGCGACATCGCGAAGAACACGCGCGGCGGCATGCAGGCCAACTGGCGGATCGACGGGTTCGCCAGTCCAGCCCGGCCGGCTGGCACCGTGCCGCGCAACCAGCTCGGGTTCATGGACGGCATCTCGAACCCGTCAGTGACGAGCGCGAAGCAGATGGACGAGCTGGTCTGGGTGCAGCCGGGTGCCCAGGGCGAGCCGTCCTGGACGGCTGGCGGCAGCTATCTCGTGGTGCGGCTGATCCGGATGTTCGTCGAGTTCTGGGACCGCGTGGACGTCTATGAGCAGCAGACCATGTTCGGCAGGTATCGCGCTTCCGGCTACCCGCTCGACGCCGACGGCATCTACGCCACGCCCGACTACGCGGCCGACCCAACTGGCGAGGTGATCCCGCTGACCGCGCACATGCGGCTGGCGAATCCCCGGACGCCGCAGACGGCGGACCAGCGCATCCTGCGGCGAGCCTGGAACTATGACCGCGGGCTCGACCAGGTCGGTGACCTTGACGTCGGCCTGGTCTTCACGTGCTTCCAGCAGGACATCAAGCGGCAGTTCGAAACCGTGCAGACACGGCTGATCGGCGAGCCGCTCGTCGACTACATCAGCCCCTTCGGCGGCGGGTACTTCCTGGCGCTGCCAGGGGTCGTGGACACAGGCGACTACTTCGGCCGCGCGCTGCTCGCCTGACCGACCCGCCGGCTGCTCACGCTCTCGGCAATCTTCCAGGCATTGTTCCGGCTGCCTTTGTTGGCCGTTTGCCCTTTGGTCATATTTCGCCTCATGCAAGTAAACCTCTGCGTGAGAGGTTAACCCGCGGGGCGTGCGCACAACGTGCCCCCCGGTGGCGCTTCGGGGGTTTGCGAAGCGTCTCGTTCACATTGGTTCCGCAGAACTCAGGAGGGTGGACAATGGGCGAAGGCCCAACGACCTGGGGCCGCGTGAAACGGTCCAGGACCTACATCGCGGTCGGCGCGGCGGTGGTCCTGGCCGCGGGTGGCGCGATCGCGGCCACCGCGGCGGGTGCCGCGAACGCCAGTCCCACACTCGCGGCAAGGCTTGCCGCGCAGTTTCCTGGCTATCACGTCCCGGCAAAGGTCTCGAAGACCCTGTACGACCACAGCAGGAGCGCCACGCCGATCAAGCACCTCGTGGTGATCTTCGACGAGAACGAGTCGTTCGACCACTACTTCGGCACCTACCCCTACGCGGCGAACACGGACGGCACCCCGTTCGTGGCCAAGCCGGGTACGCCGAAGGTGAACGGCCTGTACAGCAAGATCACCCCTGCGGGGCCGACCGGCCCGCTGCTCACCAACAACCCGAATGAGTACAACCCGCAGCGCCTGACCCCGTCAGAGGCGCTGACCGAGAGCAATGACCACAGCGACGTTCCAGAGCAGAAGGCCGACGACGGCGGCAAGCAGGACGCGTTCGTCCAGAACACCGAGGCGTCAACTCCGTCCAACGGCTGCGGCGCCGAGTACTGCCCGCCCGGCATCGTCATGGACTACTTCGACGGCAACACGGTCACCGCGCTGTGGAACTACGCGCAGAACTACGCGATGAGCGACAACGACTATGACACCGCCTTCGGGCCGTCGTCGCCCGGCGCGATCAACGTCACCTCCGGCAACACCAGCGGCGGTTACGCAGCCGACGCGAACGACACCAGTACCCCTGGCGTCAAGACGACCGACCCGGGCAGCGTCTCGGCCCTCGGCTCGAACGGGACCGGGACGATCTACGGTGACATCGACCCGTTCTACGACCAGTGCTCGGACAGCAACCACACCTCCACGAGCCCCGAAGGCGTGCTGACCGGCCCGAACATTGGCGACCTGCTCAACAGTGCGCACGTCACCTGGGGCTGGTTCCAGGGCGGCTTCACGCCAACCTCGACCAACAGCGGCGGCGCTGTCTGTGGCTCAGAGCACGAGCTCACCGCGAACGGGCAGGACGTGTCAGAGGTCCAGGACTACGTGCCGCACCACAACCCGTTCCAGTTCAACGCCTCGACGGCGAACCCTGCGCACCTGCCGCCGTCTTCGCTGAACGAGATCGGCTACACCGACCAGGCCAACCACCAGTACGACACCTCGTACTTCACCGACGCGCTCGACGGCACGGGCGGCGCCAGGCTGCCCGCGGTGAGCTACATCAAGCCCCCGGCGTACGAGAACGCCCACCCGGGCAACTCCGACCCGCTTCTGGAGCAGCAGTTCGTGGTCAACACGGTCAACTCGATCGAGGAGTCCAGGTACTGGGCGTCCACGGCAATCATCATCACCTACGACGACTCCGACGGCTGGTATGACCACGCCACCCCGCCGGTCATCAATGGTTCCGACGACTCGGCGGTCGGCGACACGTCGGTCTGCACCTCGGTTCCGATCACCGTCGGTACCGCGGAAGACCGCTGCGGTTACGGCGACCGGCTGCCGTTCCTGGTGATCTCGCCCTACACGCGGGAGAATTACGTCAGCAGCAAGCTGCTCGACACCACGTCAGTCGTCAAGTTCATCGAGGACAACTGGCTCCGCGGCGAGCGCATCCCCGGTTCCTTCGACGCTGTCTCCGGCAGCATCGACGGCCCCGGCGGCCTGCTCGACTTCCAGGTCCGGCCGCACTACTCGCCGGTCATCCTGAACCCGACCACCGGCGCCGTCGTCAGCGGCGACCGCTGGTTCGGCAACAGGGGCGAGCTGAGGCCGACGCCAAAGAAGAAGAGGAAGTAGTAGCCCTCCGCATTTCGGGCTAGCTCTCCGAGGGCCGCCCGGTACCGATCGTGGTACCGGGCGGCCCTTTTCCATGCCTGGCTGCGGCCGGCCACCACTGTGCGCCTCGGCGGGCATGCAGCACCGAACGAGGACAAACCGGCCGCTTGGCGGGCGCGGATCGGAGGCGGGCTCGCGGTTGCTGGCAAGGTAGAAAGCGTAGGCGGGGGAGGGCCCATGGATGCTGGAGTGAACTATCCCTGGTTCAGCTACGGCTGGGACTTCGGGCCTGCCCCTCCGGGATGGCGCAGTGGCAATGACCCGGACTGGGTCCCGCATATCCGCCAGGACTTGCAGCACCTGGCGGCAATTGGGATTAGCGTGGTCCGCTGGTTCATCCTCGGGGATGGTCTCACCTACGGCACGGGCCCCGATGCGCCGAAGCCGGACCGCTTCGCGCCTGGCGACGGTGCCGGCTGGAGGTTTGCACCTCCCGCGCTGGCCAGCGACTTCTCCGGACACTTCGAGGCCGTGCTGCAGAGCTTCGCAGCGCAGGGCACGGGGCCGGATGCTGTCCGCCTGCTGCCCGTGCTTGCTGACTACAAGTTCTGCGAGCCAGGAGTATTGCCGGTCGCCAGCCAGGATCCTGCCGTCGGGCAGGAGGTTCCTGACGCCGGATGGGTGAAAGGCGGACGAGCCGAGGCCATTACCAGCAACCGCCAGCAGTTCATCGAAAACGTGCTGCAGCCGCTTCTCCGGTTGTCTTCTGGTTACAAGGACGCCATCTACGCCTGGGATGTCTTCAACGAGCCCGAGTGGGTTACCAACGGCTGGCATCCGGACGGCAGGACCGGCCACCCGGTGAATGAGAGCGACATGCGGGCGTTCCTTGAGGACAGCATGTCTGCCGTCCGCCAGGCCGGGTTCAGCTCCACCATCGGCTTCGGCATGATCGAGACCATCAGCCAAACCGGCCTCTACGCCGACATCAACCAGTTCCATCACTACACCGACGGCAGCCGCTCGCTCGAACGCGACCCCTTTGACCCGCGCCATCCGGGCATCATCGGTGAGTTCGCGACATCGACGGCAGAGGACAACTGGCCGGAACTGCGCAAGCGAAGCCAGCGCATAATCGAGCGGCTGAAGCTTGCGCAGAGCCAGGGCTATGCCCTCGCCCTGGCCTGGTCGTTCCGGGCTGAAGACCGGCACACCGCGTGGACCCCGCAGGCCGAGAATGACATCGAATGCTTCACCCAGGGGCGCAACTGCCGCTAGCCGACGTAGCAGGCGATCACGCTCCGCTACTGTCAGCCACGGTGCAGGTCTGCGCGCTTATCCCACGGTCAGGTGGTCGGGGCTGAGCGATTCAAGGAAGTCCTCCGCGTCGAAGCGCGCGCCGACAGAAGCGACGCCGGCAGTGTCGCCCGCTCCGGCCAGCACCCGGGCGGCCGCCCCGACGACCAGGGATGCCGTGACCGCGTAAATGTCCCGGCCGCTGGCCACTGCGCGGCGTTCCGCATTACCCGACCGTGCGACGACCTCGACCAGAAAGGTCTGCGCCGAGCGGCCGCGCTCGTCTGCCGCCACCGGGCCCGTCAGGTCGGGAGCGGACAGGTCCTCGAGGGCATTGCTTGACATGTATGTCGAGATCTCGGGGACGTCCCGATGCGTCGGGATCGTCGCGCTGTCCGCCATCGTCACCTCACCGACGACCGGACGGGTGCCGATAGGCGCCGGGAACGCCCACGTCGTGCGTGGCGCGTCGCCCTCTCGGAACTGCAGCCGCCCGCCGGTGTAGGCGATGCGCCGTCCGTCCCGGCGCTGCGCGGAGACCCGGCCCGTCGCCCTGGTGCCGGGAGTCGGGCGCCAGCTGCTGAGCGCGTAGGCGATGGTCAGGTCATCGGCCGCCGGCCAATCGCCCATCGCCGCGGTAGCGAGCAGGTCTCCGAGACCCCCGTAGAACGCCGCCGCAGGCACAATCGGGATGCTGGCCTGCGGATAGCTAGCGAAGGTGTCCATCACCACCTCGATTTCGGCGGTGACGTCGAGATAAGGGATCCCGGCGCGGATCGCCGACTCGATTACCGGCGTGGCCGCGAACGGCCCCGCACAGTTGATCACCGCGTCGGCTCGCTGCAACGCCAGGTCCAGGTCGGTGGCGCGATCGCACGGGATCGGCGTCATGCCCCGGCGGTGCAGCTCAGCGATGACGAAACTGCCGGTGTGACCACTGGCGCCGAGGACGGCGACTCGCTGATTCATGCTGCTCAGCTTCGTCTCGATGGCCGATGAGGACCAGTGTCCGTAACGACATAACACGTACACTTTCGGACATGCCCTCAGTTGCCCTGGCTGTCACCAACGGCACTCCGCTGTTCGAACTTGCCCTGGCGTGCGAGGTCTTCGGCGTCGACCGGGGCCTGACCCGTCCGTGGTATGACTTCGCCATCTGCGGTCAGGACGACGCCGAGGTCGGCGGGTGGCTCAGGGCAGGCATCTCTCGCAGCCTGGAAGCGCTGGCCGAGGCGGACATCGTGGTCGTTCCCTCTTGTCGCGATGTCGCCGAACCGCCATCGCCTGCGCTGGTCGACGCCGTCCGCGTCGCCCATCGGGGTGGCGCGCGGGTGGCCTCGCTCTGTGCGGGCGCTTTCGTGCTCGCCGAGGCCGGCCGTAGCCGGTACAAGTCCGCTGCGCTGGCTGCTGACGCAGCGGGTACGCCGGGCGCAGGAACTGCTTGAAGCGTCGGACCTGAGCGTGGAGCAGATCGCGTCGCGGACGGGTTTCGGGACCGCGACGACGCTGCGCCGCCATTTCAGCCAGCATGTCGGCGTGCCACCCGAGACCTACCGCCGGACCTTCCGCCCCTGATCCGCCTCCGGGCGCTGCGGGTCAGTCAGGCAGCCGGAACGACTCATCCGGGGTCAGCTCACTGATGTCCATCTGCGCCTTCTGCAGGGTCCCCGAGTAATCCCAGTTCATCGACTGCCAGCGGGTGAACTGGTCAAGCACCCATATCCCGGACTGCCTGGATCCGTTGCCGGACTTGCCGTTACCGCCGAACGGCAGGTGCGCTTCGGCGCCGGAGGTGGAGTTGTTGACGCTGACCATGCCGGCTGAGATGCCGCGGCGGAACCGGAAGGCATCGGCTGGGTCACGCGTGTAGATCGATGCGGACAGGCCGTAGCCGGGCGCGTTGGCCAGCCTGATCGCCTCGTCCAGGTCCCGGTAGGTGGTAAGGCCGACGATCGGCCCGAACGTCTCCTGGCTGAACAGCTCGTCGTCTTCGCGCAGGCCGGCCGCGAGCACCGGGTGGTAGTAGAGTCCCGCTCCGGGGTCGCCGACGAAGCCGGGCCTCGGGTTCTGCGCTGTGATCCGGCCGGTGCCGTCCGAGCCGAGCAGCCGGTGATGCGGCTTGATCCAGGTCAGGTACTCCTCAAACCGCTCCGCGAACCGCTGGCTCAGCATCGGCCCGTACACGACATCGGCGAACGGGTCACCAACAGGCGCGTTGCGCACCGCCTTGTCCAGCTGCAGCGTGAACTCCTCGGCGACATCCTCGTGCACGATCACGGTGCCGAGCGAGGTGCAGCGCTGACCGGCCGTGCCGAAACCGGAGAACAGCGCCGCGGACACGGCCAGGTCAATGTCGGCGCTTGGCGTGATCACCATCGGGTTCTTGCCGCCCAGCTCCAGGCAGGGCGACTGCAAGTGCCGCCCGGCCAGCTCGCCGATCCGCGCGCCGACAGCGCTGGACCCCGTGAACCCGATCTTGTCCAGGCAGCCGTCATCCAGCGCGCCTTCGAGGCCGGCGAAGGTCTGCTCGCCGTCGGCCAGCACCAGGTTCAGCACCCCGGCCGGCAGGCCGCCACCGCGGGTGAGCAGGTCGAACAGAGCGCGGGCGCTGGCTGAGGCGTATTCGGCAGGTTTCCAGATCACCGTGTTGCCGCAGAGCAAGGCGGGAACGAGGTACCAGGACGGAACCGCGACCGGGAAGTTCCCGGCCGTGACCACCCCGACAACCCCGACAGGGTTACGGAACGTGAACAGCTGCTTGTCCGGCATCTCGCTGGGTACCGTCTGGCCGTATAGCCGGCGGCCCTCGCCGAGGAAAAAGTCGCAGGTGTCGACGATCTCCCGCACTTCGCCAAGTGCCTCGGCGTAGGGCTTTCCGATCTCCCTCGTCACCAGCCGCGCCAGTCGCTCGGCGTTGGCCTCGACTAGGCGGCCAATGTGAGCGATCGCCCGGCCGCGGATCGGCGCCGGCACGTCCGCCCAGGACGGCTGGGCCTTGCGGGCAGCACGCGCCGCGGCAGCGAATGTGCCGGCATCACCGAGTGCGACGTCAGCGACCACCTCGGCAGTCCTCGCCGGGTTGACCGAGCGCAGCTGGCCGCCGGGCGCTCCAGGCACCTCCAGGCCGGCGACGACCGACGTGATTCTGGTGCTCATCAAGCCTCCCGCAGTGACACCGTAGCGACCGATGCGCCCGATCCCGCTATCGTATGGATCTCCAGAGACTGGCTGAACGGCGCGTTGCCGGCTGCTCAGGCCGTGACACGATGAGGCCATGCGCGCTAAGCGGTTCAGCGTCCGGGTCTCCGCGGATCCTCGCGGTCACGCCGTCATCGCCATTCCGTTCGACCCGGATGAAGTATGGGGCGCCAAGGCCGTGCATCACGTGAACGGCACCGTCAACGGTTGCCGGGTCCGGGTGACGATTGCGCCTTACGACAGCGGCTGGGCGTTCACGCTGAACCCGTCGAGGATGCGTGGCACGGGCGTTGAGGCGGGCTCCGAGGCGATCGTCGAGCTGGCCCCGGAAGGTCCGCAACGGAGCGATCTTGCCGATGACATCTCCGCAGCGCTGGCCGCCAATCCGGCCGCGGGCGCTTTCTTCGACACGCTGGCGCAGTTCTACCGCAAGGGCTATCTCCGTTACATCGATGCCACGACCAGAAAGCCGGACCTGCGGGCAGCGCGAATCGCGGAGGTAGTGGACCTGCTCGCCAACGGGGTGAAAGAACGACCGCGACCGTCGGCGCAGTAGCGGCCACCTGCGCTAATCCAGGACCGGCGACAGAGTAATGCAATCGTTAGGTCAGTTGCCGCTGGGCAAGTGACATGATCGGCGAAAATCCCTCCTCTGCCCCCGGAGCGATAATGGCCGATGCCGGGCTTAGGCGCGACGCAATTGGATTGCGTGAGGTCCTATTCCAAAGCATCACTGACATGGCACCTGGCGCTGCGATTGCGGCGTCCATCCCGGCGGGAGTGGCGTTCGCCGGCGGTGCACTCCCGCTCGCCGTCGTGTTCGCCCTGATCGCTTGTCTTTTCTCAGCCTGGAGCATCAGCCAGCTTGCGCGCGAGCTGCCATCATCCGGCTCAATGGCGACTTACGCGGCCAGGGGGCTCCATCCCGCGCTCGGTTTCCTCGCGGCCTGGGCTTATGCAATGGTGGGCTGGTTGATGGGCCAGATCCACATCGAGGAGGCACGGGCTGAGGCCGTCGCCCAGCGGTGAGCGGCTGAGCGGCCAGGTCTGCTCGTGGGTGCCGGGTTGGTGTCGTGTGGGGTGCACTGATCCGGCACCCGTGGCGCGGGGTGGCGGAGCTCTTACCGGACTATTCGTGCATAGCGGTCGAAGTGGCACGAGGAAGAAGAAAAGAGGGGAATCACAGCGTCCTGTGAGCTGTTGTTCAGGAACAGAGACGCTGGATCGTGCCCCCGCCGGAGGGGAGGGCGCGGCCCGGCTGTCGCTTTCCGGGAGCGGATTGGCCTTGGACGAGTGCTTCCACGGTAAACGCGTGGTGGCCTGACACGTCGGTGGGTGCGCGGGCTCCCGGTTGAGGCTGAGGTGGTCTTCCGGACGCGAAGTGGGGCCTTGATGGAAAAGGCGATCTTGCTGGCTGTGGCGGCGAGCTTCTGCACTGCCACGGCCTCGATTGCCCAGCGTCAGGGGGCCAGGAAAGTCCAGACCGCAGGCGGCTTCGATATCGGCCTGCTTGTCCGCTTGGCCCGCCGCCCGATCTGGCTTCTCGGTATCGCGAGCATGATTCTCGGGTTCGGGTTCCAGCTCACGGCGCTGCACTTCGGCCCCCTGGCCCTGGTCCAGCCGATCATGGCCGTGGAGCTGCTTCTGGTCTTCGGGTACATGGCCGTGGCCGGCCGGCGCCGGGTAAGGATCAAGCGGCGCGACTGGCTGGCGGCGGCCGCCATGTCGGCCGGGGTAGCGGGATTTCTGGCCCTGGCATCGCCCTCAGGAGGGCGGGCGCATGCGCCCGGCCCGGCGTGGACAGTGTCCGGCCTGGTCACGCTCGGCATTGTGGTGGTCGCTGTTGCCACGTCCGTCCGGCCGGGCAGGCGCGCTCAGGTGTCCTCGTCTCGCCGCGCCGCCGTGCTTGGCGCCGCTACCGGGATCACCTGGGGCTTCGTGGCCGCGGTTATCAAGGAGCTGAGTTCTCACCTCGGCAGCGGCCTTGGCGGCGTCTTTACGACCTGGTCGCCCTATCTGCTGGTGCTGGCCGGGGCGGCGGCGATGCTGCTGGCTTCGCACGCGCTGGCGGCTGGCCCGCTCGCCGCATCTCAGCCTGGCTTTACGATTCTTGATCCGCTGGTGGCGATCGTGCTGGGCGTGTTCTTGTTCGGTGAGCACATCAGGACCGGCCCGTGGGAGATGGCCGGCGAGGCGGCGAGCCTGGCGCTTGTCGTCGCCGGAGCCGTCGCGCTCAGCCACAGCTGCTTCATTCTGGGGGAGGTCGGCGACCCGTCTTGCCTGCCGGCCGGAGCTAAGGTGCAAGGCCAGGGCAGGCGCTTGCCGCAGCTCGTACTCGACTACCAGGCTGTGGGCGCATCGGCTGGACAGGCCGCAGGCAGTGAGCCAGGGCCGGCGGCGCGCGAGCCAGGCGCTGCCCCGTAGAAAGCCACGGTGACGCCGCCGGTCAGCTATCGCCAGCCTTCGCCTGAGGCGTCGGCTCGACCGCAGCGTAGGCGGCCGCGGTGAACAGTGCCGTGAAGTGCCTGACAACGTCGTCCGGTGACACGCCGAGGTCGCCATTGATCCACTCGAGCAGAACCTCGACCACGCCGCCCATCAGGAAGCGTGCGGTCAGTACCGGGTCGAGCCGGAGCCGGACGCCATCCCCCGCGATCCGCAGCGCATTGTCAGCGGTGAACTGCGCCAGAGCTTGCCGGGTGTCGTGCCGGAGCCGTTCAAGCCGGTCGCTCACGCCGACGACCTCCAGCGCGATGATCCTCGCCTTGCGCCGATCCTCGGTGACGACGTTCCACGCGGCGAGCAGACCGGCTCGCGCCTGCCCCTCGATCGTGCTTTCCCCCGCGACCGCCTCGCTCGCCCTCGTGAAGATGTCGCCGACGATGCGCTGGTAGACGCTGTACAGAAGGTCCTCGCGGCTGCTGAACGACTCATAGAAGTAGCGCGAGTTGAGCGAGGCGGCAGAACTGACTGCCCGCACCGAAGTGTTCGCGTAGCCGACAGTGCCGAACAACTCAAGCCCGGCGTCGAGCAGCCGCTGCTTGCGCTCGGCCTGCCGCTCTGCCGGCGTGATCCCGCGGTATGTCCGCGCACTCTGCACACGTGATTTTATTCGGCAGCTTCGCCCGCCCGCTCTGGCAAACCCTAGGAAAAGTGGTATGGCACTGCTACAGTTTGCGCGAAAAGAGGTGCTCGAGTGCTACACATTCTCAGCTGACGGAGGCGACATGAGGCATCGAAGCCCCCGATGGGGCATCTTCGCGGTCACGGCGGCGGGCACGGTCACAGCGTTAGTACTGTCGCTTGCTCCCTGGGCAGCGGCCGCCGCGCCGCTGACGCTGGCACGATCCGCGGCAGCGGGCGCACTGCCAGCACTCAAGCTCATCCCGGCGACCAGCGGTATCCACGGCTATCCCTACGACTCGACAACGACCAAGGCGTACTTCCCCGGCGCGCTGACGGTCAACATCGCGCAGTACGGCTACGTGCAGCGCGAGTATGAGATGTCAGGCACGACGAACATCTACCGGGAGAGCGGGTTCTGGGGCTCGAATGGCCGGTGGAACGTGTCGGTCGCGCACAGCGGTGTTCCGTACACCACGCGTCTGCTCGTGCGCTACCCGGCCAAGCCGGCGAAGTTCAACGGCACGGTCGTAGTGGAGTGGCTGAACGACACGACGGGCGGCGACCAGGATCCCGTCTGGTCTGAGATCTACAACGAGGTTCTGTCCGAGGGCTACGCGTACGTCGGCGTGACGGCGCAGACCGCCGGCATGGAGGAGCTCAAGGCCTGGGATCCGGTTCGCTACGCGGCGCTGGGCGACACAAACGACGGTCAGTCCTACGACATCTTCACCCAGGCAGCCCGCGCCGTCAGGGATGAGAGCAGCACGCTGCTCGGCGGGCTGAAGGTCAAAGACGTGATTGGTGCTGGCGACTCTCAGTCAGCGTTCCGTGTCGCTACTTACGTGAACGCCATCCAGCCGCTTACCCACGCGTTCAACGCGTTCCTGGCCGTCGGCCGCGCGGTCCTCGCCGCGCCTATCGGCTCCGGCCTGGTGTCCTTCCTGCCGTTCCCCGCTCTGATCAGAACCGACAACACGACGCCGATGATCCAGATCGAGACCGAAGGTGACATCGAGGAGCTGGGTTTCGCCTTCGCCAGGCAGCCCGATAACAACTACCTGCGCACCTGGGAGCTGGCTGGCGCCGCGCACATCGACCAGCACGAAGGGCTATACGAAGCCAACACGATCCTGCGCGAGAACCCGGCGCTGACCGCCCCGAAATGCGAGTTCGGCGTCGTGGCCAACGGAGCGACGCAGCCCGACAACATGGGCGTGTACGAGCTCGAGGACGCGGCGCTTGCGGCCCTCCAGAAGTGGGTTACTACCGGCGCGCAGCCAGCGCACGGCAATGAGATCGCCACGACGCCTATCTTCAACGTCGTCGAACGCGACCAGTACGGGAACGCCCTGGGCGGGATACGGCTGCCGGCTATCCAGGCACCGACGGAGACGTACTCGGCGATCAACTTCAGCGAGCCGAGCCAGCAGAGCCTGACCCCGACTGAGCTGCTGAGCACGCTGGAGAGCATCTTCACCACGCTGCAGACCGGTGCTATTACCAACACGACCCTCCGCGACGAGGGCCTGTGCCTGCTGGAAGGCTTCTACACGCCATTCAGCATCACCGCACTGCGACGCCTGTACCCCACGCACGCCGATTACGTGGCCAAGTTCAAGGCAGCCGCGGCAGCCGACCTGTCAGAAGGATTCCTCACTCAGGCGGACTACAACTCGGCGGTGGCGGCAGCAGAAGCCTCGTCAGTCCCGTAAGGCACGGCTGCACTCGACACCCTGATGGTTCCGGGCGCCGCTAAAGTTACAGGCCAGCCAAGCGGAGCCGCGGAACCGTTAGGGTGTCGATCGGTAGGTTCCCGTGCTGTATTCCTATCTGACCCGGGAATAGTCGTCCATAACGCTAGGAATCTTATGGCTGCAGCCCTGGACAGACTCGCTCAGTCGGCTTGGCGTCTCGTTCCCGCGCCGATCGAGCGCAAGCTGCGCACCGAGGCGGGCAGGCGGTTCCTACGGTTCGTGCCGGTGGCACTGGCGGCAGTGATCACTAGCCAGCTGGTGCTGGCTATCCTGACCGGCCCGCTGAACTGGGGCGGCTTCACTTCCGGGGTACTCGCCTCGATGGTCGCCGCGGGCGTCAGCTACCTGCTGAGCCGCTGGGCCTGGGAGCAGAAGGGCAAGCCTGATGTGCTGCGTGAGACGCTGCCGTTCTGGGCAGTTTCCATAGCCTGCTGGATCGTACTGGGCCTGACCACCCACTATGCAAATAGCTGGGCCAAGTCCATGCACATCGAGCACTTTGAGCGCCACCTCGTCGTCAATGGCGCCTACCTGGCGATGAACTGCATTACGTTCGTCTGCCGGTTCCTGATCTTCCACTACGCGCTATTCGCCGACCGCGGCGGCCCGCCGGCTACCGGGCCGTCTTCTGGCGGGCTAGCCGCCGGTGGCAGCAAGCCGAGGCAGGACCCGTCGCCGGACAGGATTGCCGACGCGATGCCGCGCAGCCCAAGGCGCCCAGCTAAGACCGGGGCTCACCGGCGGACATAACAAAGTCAGGCGCGGCCGAAAAACCGGCCCCGAGGGGATCTGCCTACCGGTAACGCCTGCTGGCCGCCCTGCGGCGCTTGCGCCGGACGGTGTGCAGCGCCACGAAGCCCGCCACGAGCACGGCGGCGATCAGGGCGAACTTGATCAGGATCCCGATAATGGTCCCGATCACGGCCATGATCACGGAGACCAAGATGATTGCGCCGATGACCAGCAGAATGACTCGAAGCATGCGGCCATTGTACGGCGGCTGGGCGGTCAGGAGATACCCGCAGTCCCTGGCGCGCTGGCGAGGGTCAGGCCACCCGCGGGGTTAGCTGATTCCGTAAGCGCGGTAGATCGTCTCGATGCTGGTGCCTGTCGAGGAACTGATCACTGTGGCACGTAGCGCCACGAACCCCGACTTGGGGTTGCGCACGGCCAGCAGCCAGAAGCCCTTGTGCCGGACTGCGGGTCGGTCACCATCAGGCTGCTGCCGGTCTGCGGAGGTGAAGCCAGGGTTAGTCACCTCACCCAAGCAATCCGGCGAAGCGACTGCGCACAGTCGCCGCCGTGTCGTCAGGAGGCGCGTCCCAGATCTCCTGGTTGAAGATCTCTACCTCGGCATATCCGGTGTAGCCGGCTGCGAGAACGCTGGCTGTGATCGACCGGAAATCGATGAAGCCGTCGCCCAGGTGGCCGCGGCCAAGCAGTGAGTCCGCCGGGAGCGGCAGCGTCCAGTCGCACAGCTGGTAGCAGGCGATCCGGCCCGCCGCGCGCTCGACATCAGCGGCAAGCTGCGAGTCCCACCAGACGTGGTAGGTATCGACCACTACCCCGATCGCGTCGGCCGGGAACCGCAGCGCCAGATCGACTGCCTCGCCCAGCCGGGAGATGGCGCACCGGTCCGCACAGAACATCGGGTGCAGCGGCTCGATGCCGAGCAGTACGCCGGCCGATTGCGCGAACGGCACCAGATCAGCGATCCCGTCGGCGATCATCCGCCGGGCAAGGGCGAGGTCGCGACTGCCAGGCGCGAGCCCGCCAGAGACGAGGATCAGCGCATCAGCCCCGAGCTCTGCAGCTTCAAGCACGGCTGCCCGGTTGTCGGCCGCTGCTGCAGCGCGTGCCTGCTGATCGGCGTGCGTGAAGAAACCGCCGCGGCACAGGCTCGAGACGTGCAAGCCGGCCGCCCGGACCGTAGCCGCAGTCTTCGCCAGGCCGAGTTCAGCCACAGCGTCACGCCACAGGCCGATCGCCGGAATCTGATGCCTGACGCACAATGCCACCGCCTCAGCGGCGGTTAGCTTTCGCACCGTGGCCTGATTGAGTGAGAGGCGCCCGGCGCAGATCACGGCGCAGCCCCCGTCCCGGCAAGATAGGCGCGCATCCTGCCTACCGCGAGCTCGGGATCCAGCAGCGCCCGGCATTCGGCGGCTAGCTCGAAGACCCGGGCAAGGTGCCGGGCCGGCCGTCGCTCCTGCAGGCCGTCCAGCATGGCGAAATGCGGCTGCAGGCCGTTCAGCCAGGCCAGGAACGCCACGCCGACCTTGTAGTCATACGTCGGCTCGGAGAAGATGAGCCGGCTGAGTGCGACGGTCGGGTTCATGGCGCTGTCGAAGGCAGCCAGGTCCCCGGCGTCGAGCGCGTGCAAAGCTGCGGCTGCCGGCGCGGTGACGGCGGCGAAGGCGCCAAGCAGCGCGTCGCTGTGCCCGCCGGCGTCGCCCTTGATCAGCTCCGCGTAGTTGAAATCGTCCCCCGTATACAGCCGAACGCCGGGCGGCAGCCGCTGCCGGAGCGCCACCTCACTTGCCGCGTCGAGCACAGAAAGCTTGATGCCGCGGACCTGGCCGCCGGCTCGTTCGATCAGCTCGATGACCGTATCGGCAGCAGCGCCGAACTGCTCGCTTCCCCAGTATCCGCGCAGGGCAGGGTCGAACGCGGGCCCGAGCCAGTGCAGCAGCACCGGCCGGTCTGCGAGTTTCAGCAACTGCCCGTAGACCTGCAGGTAGTCAGCTCCTGATTGCGCGCTTGCGGCCAGGGCGCGGCTGGCCATCAGGATGACCTCCGAGCCCGATGTCTGCACCATGTCGAGCTGGTCCGCATAGGCCCGGACGATCGTCGCCAGCGGATGCTGGCCCGATGGCAGCTGGTCAGTCCCGGCCCCGCTGACGATCGACGTGCCGAGCTCGGCGGCGCGAGCAGCCGAGCGGCCAATGAGCTCGCGAGCCTGCTCGAAGCTAAGTCCCATGCCGCGCTGGGCCGTATCCATCGCCTCTGCCAGGCCGAATCCGTGCGCCCAGAGATGCTCGCGGAACCGCATCGTGGAGTCCCAGTCGATGGTGCCGTCACCGAAGGCGGCCACGTGCGCGGCGGCGTAGACGCTCCGCGTCACTGGCGGCGGATAGGAACGGTTCCAGCGGGCCTCAGGGACCTGCACCGGCCGCGGACGGCCTGGCAGCACGATCTGCGCAGCCATCTCAGCTCTCCAGCGGGGGAACGAGGACCCGGCAGCCCTCGGCATCCGAGCGCAACGCTAGCTCGGCCAACTGGACGCCCTTGGCACCTTCGGCCAGGTCCCATCGGAACGGCCGGCCGTCAGCAACTGCCGTCAGGAACAGCTCCCATTGCGCCTTGAACCCGTTATCGAAGATCTCGTTGTCAGGAACGTCAGTCCACTGCGCACGGTAGTCGATCGGATCAGGCAGGTCAGGGTTCCACACCGGCATCGGCGTGGAGACGCGGTGCTGGACGGCACAGTTGCGGAGGCCGGCGACCGCGCTGCCATGCGTGCCGTCCACTTGGAGCTCGACCAGTTCCCGGCGGTTCACGCGCACCGCCCAGGAGGAGTTGACCGACGCCAGCGCGCCGCTTTCGAACTCAAGCACCGCGTATGCGGCGTCATCGGCGGTCACCTCGTAGGGTGCCCCCGACTCGTCCCACCGGCCGGGCACGTGCGTGGCGCGCCGAGCGTACAGCGCCGTGACCGGCCCGAGGAGGTCCTCAAGCAGGTACTGCCAGTGCGGGAACATGTCGAGTACGATCCCGCCGCCATCTTCGCTGCGGTAATTCCAGGACGGGCGCTGCGACGCTATCAGGTCGCCCTCGAAGACCCAGTAGCCGAACTCGAGCCGAGCAGCCAGGACGCGGCCGAAGAAGCCGGCTCTGACCAGCCTCCGGAGCTTGATCATGCCAGGCAGGAAGAGCTTGTCCTGCACGACTCCGTTCGTGATGCCAGCGTCGCGGGCGGCGCTGGCCAGCCGGAGCGCGCCGGCCAGTGACGTGGCGACCGGCTTCTCGGTATACACGTGCTTGCCTGCCGCGATTGCCTTGGCAAGGCTCGGCTCGCGGGCGCTGGTGACCTGAGTATCGAAGTACACCTCGACGGCCGGATCGCTGAGCACTTCATCAAGGTTTGCCGACCAGCGATCCAGCCCGTGCCGCTCGGCTACCGCCCGGAGCCGTTCTTCACTGCGTCCGACAAGGATCGGTTCCGGGTAAACAGCAGTGCCGTCAGCCAGCAGCACGCCGCCCTGCTCTCTGATGCTGAGCAGGGAGCGGACCAGGTGCTGCCGGTAGCCCATCCGGCCGGTGACCCCGTTCAGCGCAACATTGATGATCTTGCGTGTCATATATCGCCCCTCGGCGCGCAGCAAAGCGGCATGTCCGGTCTCAGAAATCCATCTCCTGCATATTGATATCGAATCACCGCCGCTATTGCCCTGAGCGGCGTAGCACCGGACAATTCTCGCAACCCTCCCGCGACTAGTGGCGACCTGCATAAGGAGTGGTCATGAGCGATGCGGCATCTGTGCCGTTCACCGAGACTAAGGCGCCCGAGGCGCCAGAGCGGCTGCACCGCGGCGCGCTCAGCCTGATAGACATCGCTGCCTCGACGATGGCCAATATCGGGCCTGCCTACAGTTTCTTCTTCGGGTTCGGCTTGATCGTCCTCACTGCCGGGATCGCGGCACCGCTAACCATCATCGCGGCCGGCATCGCCGTGGCCCTGCTGGGCAACACGCTGTCCCAGTTCTCCCGCGCGCATCCCTCGACCGGGGGGTTCATCACCTTCGTCGGCAAGACGTTCGGCGGCACGTCCGCGGTCACGACCGCGCTGCTGTGCGGGGCCGGGTACATCATCGCGATCTCCTCGGTGCTGGCTGTGTCGGGCTGGTTCCTGGAGTTCACGCTGAACTACTACTTCGGCTGGAACGTGCCCTGGATCATCTGGTCGGTCCTGCTGACCGGCGGCGCCGTCGTGATGATGCTGCGCGGCGTCGGGGTGTCGACGAAGCTGGCCGGGTTCTTCTTCGGTTTCGAGCTGGTGGTTCTGGTCGTGGTGTCGGTGATCTCGCTGATCAAGAACGGCTCCCACCTGTCCGCCGCTCCGTTCGACCCGCACAACATCACCAACGGCTTCAGCGGCCTGGCCGCGGGCTTCCCACTGGCGGTGTACCTGTTCATCGGCTGGGAAAACTCGGCCGCGCTGGCCGAGGAAACCAGCGCCCCGAGGAAGAACGTGCCGCGGGCTGTGTTCCTGTCCGTGGCGCTCATGCTGGTCGGCTACGTGCTTTTCGCCTACGCGACCGTGTCTGGCTTCCTGGACAACGGCGCCAAGCTGGGCGCCGCGGCCATCCCCTTCATCACTGTCGCGCACTCCGCGCTGGCCGCGCTGGCCGTCATCGCCTATCTGGCGGGCCTGACCTCGACCATGGGCGTGCTGATCGCGGCGGTCAATTCCCAGGCGCGCCTGATCTTCAACGCCGGCCGTGAGGGCCTGCTCCCTCGGATCATCGGCCGCGTCTCGACCGGCCGCCAGGTGCCGCGCAATGCCATCTTCACCTTCGTCGGCATCGCCAGCGTGATCATCATCATCTGGGCGATCGGCCACCTGATCGGCGGTCACGCCAACAGCGGCAACATGAACGGTCTCACGTTCTTCGACGAGTCCGGCACCATGGGCACGATCCTGGTGCTGGTCGTCTACTTCCTGTCCAACCTCGCCCTGCCGTTCTACTACCGCCGGTACCGGCCGCAGGAGTTCAACATCCTGAAGCACGCGATACTGCCGGTCCTCGGCATGATCGCGATCGCCATCCCGATCTACTACCTGTGCAAGCCCCCGCAGCCCGCGCCCTATGACTGGTTCCCGTACGCGGCCCTGGTGATCATCGTGCTTTCGGTCATCTACGCCCTCATCCTGACCCGACGGGACCCCGGTCTCGGTGACCGCGTCGGTTCCATCGTGGCTGACGAGTAGCCGACAACGGGTCAGCCTGGTGTCGACCCGAAGCCCGGGTTTCCCGTTCCCGAAATAATCGGAGATCAAGTCATGACTGACATAGTGCTGCGGCCGGCCGACGCGAATCTCGCCCACCCGCTTGACCCGGTGAGCGCGGCGGAGTACCTGGCCGGGCGGCAGATCATGGCGGCGGCCGGGCTGCTGCCCGAGTCGGTGCGGTTCGCGTACTACGGGCTCGACGAGCCGCACAAGAACGACGTGCTGTCGCGGTCGGGTGGCCAGGCACCCGACCGGCTGCTCCGGGCCTTCCTCATTGACGTGCAATCTGGCGAGTCGGCCGACGTCGTGGTGTCGCTGACGCGTGGCGTCGTGGTCAGCAGCCGCGTGCTCGACACCCGCACTGACGGCCAGCTGCCGATCATCAATTCCGACTTCGCGGTGGCTGAGGAGGCTGTCCGGGCAGATCCGCAGTGGCGTGCGGCGATGGCCAGGCGCGGGCTGACCGACGTTTCCAAAATCAGGACATGCCCGCTGACGGCGGGGTCGCTCGGACTGCCGGACGAAGACGGGCGGCGCATGGTGCGCGTGCTCGCGTTCGTCCAGGCTGACCCGCAGGACTACGCGTGGGCGCATCCGGTAGACGGTGTCGCTGCCTACTTCGACCTGATCGAGCGCCGGGTATTCAAGATCGTCGACGAGTTCGTGCTGCCGGTACCCGCCGAGTCGGGCAACTATGACGACCCTGCGGTGCGCGGCCCGTTGCGTACGGACCTGCGCCCGATCGAGATCACCCAGCCTGACGGGCCAAGCTTCACTCTAGACGGGACGAAGCTGACCTGGCAGAACTGGTCGATGCGGATCGGCTTCGACGCCCGCGAAGGGCTCACGCTGCACCAGATCAGCATCACCGGCGACGGGCGGGAACGACCTGTGATCTACCGTGCTTCGGTGCCGGAGATGGTGGTGCCGTATGGCGACCCGGCGTTCAGGTACTGGCAGACCTACTTCGATGCCGGCGAGTACCTGCTCGGGAAGTGGGCGAACTCGCTTGAACTCGGGTGCGACTGCCTGGGTGAGATCGCCTACCTTGACGCCACTGTCGCGGACGACTTGGGCGAGCCCAGGGTGATCAGCAACGCGATCTGCATCCACGAGGAAGATCACGGGATCCTGTGGAAGCATTTCGACGTCTTCAGCGGCTCGAGCCAGTCGAGGCGCCAGCGCCGCCTGGTCGTTTCGTTCTTCACCACGGTCGGCAATTACGACTACGGCTTCTACTGGTACTTCTACCTCGACGGCACGATCGAGTGCGAGGTCAAGCTGACCGGGACGCTGTTCACCGCTGGTTATCCGGGCGGCGACTACCCCTACTCTGCGGAGGTCGCGCCCGGGCTCGGGGCACCGGTGCATCAGCACCTGTTCAGTGCGCGGCTGGACATGACCGTGGACGGCCTGGCCAACGCCGTCGAGGAGGTCGACTTCAGCGGCATGCCGACCGGACCGGACAACCCGTACGGCAACGCCATCGCGCAGCACGTCACCAGGCTCCGCACTGAGTCGCAGGCATCACGGCGAGCCGACGCCTCCCGTGGGCGGACCTGGCGGGTCGTCAGCACCGAGGAAGTCAACAGGTTCGGCCGGCCCGTGAGCTACACCTTGTACCCGGAGGCAGCGCCGGCGCTGCTCGCCGATCCGGCGTCGTCGGTGGCCCGCAGGGCTGCCTTCGCGACGAATCACCTCTGGGTGACGCAGTACGACCCGGCGCAGCGGTACCCGGCGGGTGACTTCGTGAATCAGCATCCGGGCGGCGCCGGGCTGCCCGCGTACATCGAGGGTGACCGCGACATTGACGGCGCCGACATCGTGCTGTGGCACACGTTCGGCCCGACGCACTACCCGCGGCCGGAGGAGTGGCCAGTCATGCCGGTCGCCCGATGCGGCTTCACCCTCAAGCCAACCGGGTTCTTCGGCCGGAATCCGACGCTCGACGTGCCGCCGCCCGGCGACCACTGCTGACAGCGCCCAGCTGCGATGAGCCCGTTAAGAGCACCGGGCCCGCCCCGAATGCTCGGAGCGGGCCCGGAGTGCAGCGTGTCGTTCACGCGGAACGGCTGCTTTGTTCGCCGCTTAGGAAACCCTGACCGTCACCGGCTGTGACGCGATTCCGTTGGCGACGACGACGAGCGTGCTGGTGCCCGCCGGAATGTCTGACGGGAGAGTGAACCGGGTCGAGGAACGTTTGCCCGGCGCGACCGATACCGAGGTCCAGTTGCTGGTTCGGGCATAGGTCACCACGCCGGTGGCCGAGTTGGTGATCCGTACCAGGGGGAAGTTGGTGTTGTCCTGGACGTCATCACCGTAGGCAGCGCCTTGGTCCAATCCGGCCAGCTGCTTGCCGGACAGCCGGTAAGTGCTGCCGGGGGCCAGCGTCGTCGAACTTAGCGATGTGATCGAAGGCCTCCACGCTGGGTTGGGGGTCCCGCCGGCCGTGTAAACCTCCATCTGGTTGCTGCCGTCGTTGAAGAGCACCTGCCCGTTCGGCAGCGCCAGCATCCGCGTGTAGAAGGAGGAGTCGTTCGCAGCGTTGGGCGCATCCGGGACCTGGGTGAGGGTGCTGGAGCTTGCGTTGTAGACGAAGAAGTGAGTCGGCGTGTTGTACACGCACGCGCTGACGTCGAACAGCACGTTTCCATCGGGCAAAACCGATCCCGGTCCGTCCGTGCTGTCGAACTCCTCGCCATCGATGGCCGGGATCTCCGGTCCCGCAGTCCACGAACCGGACTGGTAGTTATACAGCGCGGTCTGGGTTGGCTCGTCCGTGGTGCACGCCGTAGGCGCCTCTTGCGTGCTCGAGCCAGCTCCGACCACGAACGTGTTGCCGCCGGGCATCTCGACCTGCGGCCCAATCTCGACGACCGGCCACGGATCGATCGGACTGCCGCTCACGGCCGTGCTTCCGGCAAACGACCAGGAGTCGCTGCGCGGGTTGAATAGCTCGGTGTTACCCGGCGCCCAGAGGTCTACGGTCAGCACCTTGCCGTTCGGCTCCAGCGTCCAGCCCTCTTCGTCGTTGGGGTCACTCTTGCCCGTCGCCGGGATGACCCTCCACGTCAGGGTCCTGGCGTTGAGCAGCGCGTCATCGACGGTGAGGTCAGGGTTCGTGAGGCAGGTATTGCACGGGTGCTCGAGCATGAAGGTGCCGTTGGGGAGGACCTCGCTCGCGGCATCCCCGATGTTCGTCCAGCCCGGCGGCGGCGCGACGGACGCCCAGGTGTTGGTCACCGGGTTGTAGATCGCGCCCGCGTTCGACCACTCCGCATTCTCGCCGATGTATTCTCCGCCTTCGACGATCATGCGGCCGTCAGGCAGGATCGCCGAGGCGAAATACAGCGGCGTATACGCGGACGGCATCGACGCGATCTGGCTCCATGTCCCGTCCACGTAGCTGCCGCTCGGACTCGGCGTCAGCTGCCACCACTGGTTCGTTCCGCCCGTGGTGTTGTTGTCCGGCTCATTGTGAACCAGCACCGTCCCGTTGCTTTCCAGCAGCATCGTGCCGGGCGTCCCGAACGGCGGCGGGTTCTCCAGCGGCGTCCAGGGTGACGGCGTGTCGGCGGTTCCGAGATACGGCTTCGCTGCCGACGACTTGGCCTTCTCCAGCGGCGTCACGTGTCCCAACGGCGGGCGCGCGACAACTGACGCCGGTGACTGCGCGGACTCCCGAGCGGTTGAGGCTGCGCTGAGTGCGGGCGCGCCTGCACTGGGCATGCTCGCAATGATCAGTCCCGCAACCGCAGCCAGGCAGCCTGCGCCGCCGGCGAGCACGGTAGATCGATGGCGTAAGGACATTCGGGCCCTCCTTGGCGTTTTCGAGCTTCTGATCGCGGAAACTACCAGCGTCTTGGAAGCGTGTCTGCACCATCTTCGCGGGCAATGTCCGCGCCCCTCGGTACCGGCGCCTTAGAGTTCCGCGCTGCCTTCACGGCAAAAGTGAGCGCGGGCGTCAGGTGCGTAAGAGCTGGCCTGCCCCGAAGGGCGGCAGTTCGTGGCGGAAAGGTCGGTGATCGCATCCATTCATGTGAGTCAGGATGCCCGGCGGAACCTCATGACTCACCCGGGCCACCTGGCACGTCAGGCACAACGCCAGTGCCAGCCGTGATCCGGCGCACCCGCTCAGGATCGGCGATCGAGTCCATTTCGACGATCTTGCCGTCAGCCACGGTAAAGGCGATCACGGTGACAGGCCGGTCGCGCCGGGTGGCGACTACCCCAGCCACCCCGTTGACCACCGCGGGGATCAGGCGGACAGCGGGCAGGAGGCTCGTCAGGCCGCTGAGCGCCTGCCGGGCTACGGCCGCGGCGCCGTGGACCTCCATAGAGCCCGCGGCGTGCACGCCACCGGCATCGATGCGCAGCACGACGCCGGGGTCTAGCACCCTGAGCAGGGCGTCAAAGTCGCCGTCACGGGCAGCGGCGAAGAACGCATCGACCACGCCCCGCTGGCGGGCCAGGTCGGTGTCCGGCGCGGCGAGACCGGCGCCGGAGACTCTGCGGCGTGCTCTGCTGGCGAGCTGCCTGGCGGCCGCGGGCGTCCGGCCGACGACCGGGGCGATCTCCTCGAACGGCAGCCCGAACATGTCATGCAGAACGAACGCCAACCGCTCGGCGGGTGTCAGGGCATCGAGCACGACGAGCAGCGCAAGGCCGACCGAGTCGGCAAGCAGTGCTTCATCCTCCGGTTGCGATTCGGGTACCAGGCTGACAACCGGGTCGGGCAGCCGCACCTCCAGCGGCTCCTCGCGCCTGACGTTGCGGGAGCGGAGCATGTTGAGGCAAACCCTGGCGATGATCGTGGTCAGCCAGCCGCCGAGGTTCACGACCTCGTCTGCGCCCGCGCGGCTCAGCCGCAGCCAGGTGTCCTGCACGGCATCGTCGGCGTCGTCCAGCGAGCCCAGCATCCGGTAGGCAACCGCCCGCAGATGTTCCCGGTGCTCTTCGAATTGGGCCGCCAGCCAGTCGCGGTCGCTTTCGCTCATCTGGTCGCACCCTTCGCTGGCCGGCTGTCATCAAGACTGACACCCGCCCAGCGGCCCATGTGACAGACGGCCCTGGCGAGAGGGGGCGTTCCCGTGCCGTTGACCGGTGGCGTGGCCGTTGCCCTTGTTATCAGGCTTATCAGGCTTGGCTGCCGGCTCTGGTTTGGCTGGGCGGCTCTGGTCTGGCTGGTGACCCTGGCGTCGCGGGCGATGCAGTGCCGTGCTGCCGGACGGCCACGCGGCGCCAGGACACCTCGAGCAATGCTCCGCCGAGCTCAGAGTCGCCGAGTCGTCACTGCCCGTCGGTCGAGCGGACGATCGAGTCGGCGATAGCGAGGCCAAGGCCTGCGCTGCCGCCCTGCTCGGTTGACCTGCGAAAGCGGTCGAACAGCCGGGGCCGCAGCTCAGCCGGGATGCCCGGCCCGGTGTCTTCGACGGCCATGGTTACCCTGCTGCCGCGGTGCGCGACGGTAATCCGCACTGTTCCGCCCGCTCCGGCGAACCGGCAGGCGTTGTCGACAAGCACTCCAGTCAGCCGGTCGATCCACTCCGGCGGCGCGCTAATCCAGGCGGGCGCGGATCCGCTCGTCACCACCTCGATATCGAACAGTTTGGTGGCACCGACGGCACGGAACCGCTCGGCGCACTGGCCCGCGATAGTCGCAACATCCAGCGGTTCCTCGCCCGGCTGTGGCGGCGCCGAGTCAAACCGGGCTAGCCAGAGCAGGTCCTCCACGATCTTTCGCAGCCGGGTGCTCTCGCCTTCGATCCTGCTCAGCGCGGCCCGGTATTCGGCCGGCTCCCGCGGCGCGCTGAGCGCGATGCTGGTCTCCGCGCTGATCACGCTCAGCGGCGTGCGCAGCTCGTGCGACGCGTCCGCGGTGAACTCAAGCTGACGCCGGCGTGACTGCTCGACCGGCGAGAGTGCGCGCAGCCCGATCGTGAGTGCGCCGGCGAACATGGCCAGCAGCAGGACCGGAGCCGCGAGTGCCTCGCCATCCCGCAGCAGCGCGGTCAGGTGAACCACGCTCTGCAGGCTCTGGCCGGCAATCAGCCTGACGCCGTCGGCGGAGCCCGCGACGAGCCGGTACGGGCCTCCGGACAACCGGACTGTCTCCTCGCCGTCAGGTCCGAGGCGGATGCTGGACGGCAGCGGCGGAGCGCCCGAACTCGCGCCCGAAACCGGGCCGGACCGCCCCACTTGCCACAAGTAGACCGGGGTTGAATCGATGTCGTCCTCGTCCGGGGCCTGCAGCCCGACCTCGCGCACATCGGAGAGTCGCTCGGCCAGCCGGGTATCGACCGCCTCGGTCAGCCGAGACGTGACCGCCTGGTCAAGCACGGTCACGCAGGCCGCGTAGACAACGCCGACCAGCAGGCTGGCGGCTGCCGCGACTTTCGCCGCATGGACCACTTTCGGCGGCACTGCGCCGCGCAGCCGCATCGGCTACCGCTCCACGAGACGGTAGCCGATGCCGCGAACGGTCTCGATCCTGATCATGCCGCCAGCCAGCTTTGCCCGCAGCCGGGCCAGGTGGACGTCAATCGTGTTGGATCCCATCGCGTCGGCCTCGTCGTCCCAGACGTTCACCGCGATCGATCTTCGCGGGACGACTGCCGGCGACTTGCGTACCAGCAGCTCGAGGATGCCGAACTCGGTCGCCGTGAGCACCGGCTGGTGGCGGCCGACCCGAACCTCGCGGGTGGCGGGATCGAAACGCAAGTCGCCGACGGCAAGCTCGGGCTGCTTGACTGCCGGCGGGCGGCGCAGCAGGGCCCGCATGCGCGCCAGCAGTTCGGCGAAGTCGAAAGGCTTGACCAGGTAGTCGTCTGCGCCCTGATCGAGACCGGTAACCCGGTCAGCGTGGGCATCGCGCGCTGTGAGCATCAGGACCGGGGCCGGCTGGTTGTGGCGCCGCATCCACCGCACGACGTCCAGCCCGGACATACCGGGCATCCGCCAGTCGAGAATCACCAGTTCATAGTCGTAGCTGCGCAAGTACTTGACCGCGTCCTCGCCGTCGCGCACCGCGTCGACCACATAGTCGTGCTCCCGCAAGCCGCGAGCTAGCACGTCGCATAGCCCGCTGTCGTCCTCCGCGACAAGCACTCGCATGATCTCTCCTAGCCGTACTAGCGAGTCCTCCGCTTGCCCGGCTACCTGCGCAGTTGGCGCCAGATACGCCGCGGCACCAGGCGCATAAGGATAGCTGCCGGGCCAAGCGAGGCAGGCACCCAGATCAGGCTTGCCCGGCCGGCGAGTCCAGCCGCCACGGCAGCACCAACCTGCTCGGGCGTCGTGGCCAGCGGGGCCGGGTCCAGGCCGGCGGTCATCCGGCCGATGACGAAGCCCGGCCTGACGAGCAGGACGCGCACGCCTGATCCGTGCAGCGAGTCCGCCAGGCCGCGGCCGAATGCGTCCAGGCCGGCCTTCGCCGCGCCGTACACGAAGTTCGCCTTGCGCGGCCTGATCGCCGCGACCGACGACAGGATGACGATGGTGCCGTTTCCGATGTCACGCAGATACCAGCGCATCACTGGCCGGTGCGCGGCTGCCTCGCGGCCGAGAACTGAGAGCTCGGTGTAGCGCTTGCCGATCGCCACCATCAGCGCGCCGAGACTGCACACAACCAGGAACCACGCTGATGGCGGGACGCGCGTGGCGACCGCCCCGCCGATAGCGCGCAGCACGAAGCCGAGAGCTACAACCAGCAGTTCCGCGCCGGGCACGTTCTTCAAGCCGAGGCTGTACAGCATGGACATTGTGACGTAGGCGCCGATGACACCTGCGAGGCGTGGCTCGCCGATCGCGAGGCTCGCCAGCAGGGCGACTCCAAGCCCGGCGATGGCCAGACCGATTGCCACCAGGCGCGGCAACCGACCGGATGCGATCGGCCGCAGGCGCTTGACCGGATGCAACCGGTCGCGCTCAGCGTCCGTGACGTCGTTGATGAGATAGACGGCAGACGATGCGGCGGTAAAAGCCGCGAAGGCCACGAGTGCGTAACCGAAACCGTCGGCCCCGCCCAGGGTGGCACCGGCCAGCGGCGCGGCGAATACCAGCAGGTTCTTCGGCCACTGCCGGGGCCGGGTTGCCTGGACAGCGGCGACGATAAGTCCGGCTAGCGCCAGCGGCCAGGCCGCCGCGCGGGGCGCTTGCGGCTGCTGGCTGCTCTCGGTCTCCTGGCTGCGGGTCGTCATTTGGCGTAGACCACGGTGAAGTCGCGGCTGTTCGGGGAGTAGTAACGGTCGGCGGGCTGCATCTGATCGGGCAGCAAGTTGACTGGCCGCGGGTTCGCTGACTCGTCATGCAGGTAGTACTCGAACGACATCCAGTCCGGGTTGATGTCCAGCTCCATGGCCGTCACCGCGCCCGCGTGCTGCAGCAACTCGGCTAGTTCCCGCACGTCGAGAGCCGGGCCGTAGACGAAGATCACCCTGCCGTCGCTGGTGACCCCGATGCCGGAGCGCCAGACGTAGTAGCCCCCGCCGAGCGTCGCGCCCCAGCTGCCCTCGACGTTGTAATCGACCGACGACGGCACGCGCCCGCGCGACACGATCAGCTGCAGGTTTTGCCGGACGCCGACGACGTCCGGGGTCATGCGGACTGTCTGGCCCCAGACGCCGATCGCGATGTGCCCGTCGCTGTAGTAGACCTCGGAGGCGACCCCGGTTGTGAGCGTCCCGCTCGTGGCGCCGTTCAGATAGAAGCCCCCACCGGAGGAAGCGATCTTGAAGCCGCTGTTGAAGGTGGCCAGCAAGCCGCGGCGTGACCCGGGCGGGATGTAATCCGCTGCGCGCCAGTTGCCTGGGCCGGGATCCTCGGCGCCGGGCCGGAGCTGGAACCGGAGCAAGCTCTGATTCATCGTTACGATGCCGGAGACATAGGACGAGTAGACCTTGCTCGGTCTGAGGTAGGTGCCCCAGATAGCGGGCTGGCCACCGACGGTGCCGAGCACTCTCCAGTGCCCCTCGCCGGGTAGCGGCCGTCCGGCCATGGAGGTCAGCGTCGCGGGCGGCGGATCGGCTAGGGCCGTCTTGCCGCGGCTAGGACCGGTATGCCGGGCCGCTGCCACACTCGGCCCGGTGAGCGCGAAGGACGGCTTGCCGCCAATCTTCGGCGCCTGGTAAGTGAGCCACTCACCAAAGGTGACAACCGCGCCGAGGTAGTGATCACGAGCCCACTCGGCCATCCGTTCGGAGAACGTCCCGCCGCCGGGAATCGTCAGCGCGTGCCCGACGGACACGCTGATCGGGATCAAGGCCACGATGATCGCGGACGCCAGCAGGCGCGACCACCGGCGTCGCGGCAGGTGCGGAGCCCAGTTGCGCTGGCGCCGTGCGTTATCCGGGCGGCGCGCTCGGCGGCGCCCCCTGCTGGGCGGGTAGCTATCGCCCGGCGGGTACCTACCGCCAGCACGCGCGCGGTGCGAGCCTGGCGTCATCGATCCCGGCACTCGGCAGCCCCTGTCGCGATTGATTGTCGCCGCCGGGGGCCCTTTTTGCCGCCGGGGCGTGTCCGGCGTCAGGTCTACCCACGGAACATGAAGACCTCATGACGCCGCCGCCACGGCTGTCGCGGCCGGGCGCGGGGCACGGCAAGCGGGCGCGAGCGTGCCTTTCCTGGCGTCGCTTTACGCCGGTTGCATCGGCAAGCTGAAGATTAAGCCACTTCGGTGTCGAGTTCGGTAAGGATGTCCCGCTGTCTTGCCCGCACCCTGTCACGTTCGGCGGGTGCTTCGGTCCGGCGAAGCTGCCGGCGGCGGCGGCGCCGGCTCAGGACCGAGCCGGCCTCCGCGGTATCCACCAGGCCCGCTGCCGACGCTGCGGCCAAGTGCTTGCGGGCGCGGCGCCGGAAGGCAGGGCAGGGTCAGCGCCAGAACGATCACGCCGGCAACCGGGCTCGACTTCAGCATGGCCGCGCCTATCGCCGCGAAGGAGATCGCCGTCCGAGTCCAGGCGAGCCGGGTCCGGTCGGCCGGATCGACGATGCCGGGGTCGGGTGCCTCTGGTTTCGCTGCGCGGCTCACGGTCTCGCTCTCTGTTGCCTGCCTATCGCGCCACTGACAGCAGCACGACAGCGGCTGCCAGTGCCGCCACGCCGGCGATCGTGATCGTCAGCAGGCGCGGCACGACGGACCGCGGCAGCGGTTCGCCGCGTCGCATCGCGGTCTGGCTCCGCTCCAGCTCCCAGTGCGGGGCCGCCGCGATCACGGCTCCCAGGACGATCAGCGGGATGCCGACGACATGGCGACCGAACGGTACACCGGGAAACGGCGGCAGCAGCTGCACGATGCCGAGGCCGGCGGCCACCAGCGCCAGCGCGGTCCGGTTCCAGGCCAGGAACGTCCGCTCATTCGCCAGCGTGAAGCGCGGATCCGGCTCGGTTTCGGCCGGCGGTCCGGGCGCAGGCTCAGGCTCGTGCCCGGCGCTCGTCATGGCAGAGGCCTCGCCCTTGCGGTCTGCGCGACGCCAGCCTAGGCGGCCGGATCGTGCCAGGCCTCGCCGCCGGGCACGAGTGCAGCCGCCTGCGCCGGTCCCCAGCTGCCGCGAGCGTAGGGCTGCACCGGCACGCCGTCGCCGAGCACTGGCTGCACCACTCGCCAGGCGGCCTCGACGGTGTCCTCGCGGGCGAACAGGTACCGGTCACCGCTCAGCGCCGCGCCGATCAGCCGGTCGTAGGGCCGCATCATCTGCTCAGCGGCCTGCCCCGAGTAGGCAAGCTCGCGGAGCTGGGGGGCGAGATCGGGACCTGGCCGCTTGCCTACCAGCGTGACGCCGACCTGGTCGTCGGGGTAGATGCGCACTCGCAGCTGGTTAGCGCCCGCTTCAGCGCCGAGGCTGAAAACGTCGTGCGGCGGGCGGCGGAACCTGAACACCACCTCAGTGGCAGTGACCGGCAGGCACTTGCCGACCCTGATGAGGATCGGGACATCGGCCCAGCGCCAGGACTGCGCGCTCAGCCGGACCGCCGCATAGGTCTCGGTAGTGCTGCCGGGCGCGACGCCCTTGACATCGAGGTAGCCGTCGTACTGGCCACGGACGGTGGTCTGCGGTCTCAGCGGGTCGAGCGCGCCAACAATCTGCGACTTGACGTCACGCCAGGAGGCCAGGCCGTTACCGTCGGGCGGATCCGCGAGCACAGTTGCCAGCACCTGGAGCATGTGGTTTTGCAGGACGTCCCTGACGGCGCCGGTTTTGTCGTAGAAGCTGCCGCGGTCGGCGACGTCGAACGCCTCCGCCATGGTGATCTGGATGCTGGCCACGTGTGCGCGGCTGAGCAGCGGCTCCACAATCGAATTCGCGAAACGGACGAACAGCAGGTTCTCGACCGGCTCAAGGCCGAGCCAGTGGTCGACACGGTAAATGGCTTCCTCAGG
>Ga0335075_10001742_pt1 | contig 35532 bp, 34 predicted proteins | sample Lox_Sample_24_FD_206723 | JGI IMG/M metagenome (GOLD analysis project Ga0335075, IMG submission 206723) | Soil microbial communities from Loxahatchee National Wildlife Refuge, Florida, United States - Lox_Sample_2.4 | ecosystem: Environmental > Terrestrial > Soil > Wetlands | place: USA...
TCGGTATCGTTCGCAGGCCGGCGAGCAGCAGCAGGATCGCAAAGCCGAGCTGCTGCCAGACATAGACGATCATGACCATGGGCAGCGCTGTGTCCCGGTCGCCCAGCCATTGATGCTGCTCAAGACCTGGAAGGCCGAGTTCTGCAAGCGCGGGGCCGACCAGCCCGACGGTCGGGCTTAGCATCTGGGTGGACAGCAAACCGATAACAACGCTCGACAGCACGATGGGCACGAAGAAGATCGTCGAGAAGATCGAATGTCCCCGCGGCTTGGAATTCAGGATCAGCGCGTACACCATGCCAAGAACGATAATCGCGCTCAGTACGACCGCGACGAAGACAACGTTGTTGTACAGTGCGTTCCAGAACCAGCGATCCTGGAACAGCTCACGATAATTATCGAGACCGACCCAGCGTATCGAATCGAAGCTGATCCCGTTCCACTGCGTAAAACTGGACAACAGCGCGATGAAAGCCGGCGCCATCCAGAACGCCGTGTAGAAGACGAATGCCGGAAGCAGCAGCACGATGTGGAATCTGGTCCGGCCGGGGCGTCTCACGGCTGCTCCTGCGGAGGTGACTTAGGTGGCGGTCAACGCGAGCGCCGCCCCACTCGATCTTACCATCCCCTTTGCGCCCGCAAATCCTCGACGCATTCCTGGTGAATCTCGCCCGCCTCCTGCGGTGAGAGATCACCGGTGAGCACCGCCACATTCGCCTCGTTGACGTTCTCCTGCATGCACTTCACGTCTTCGATCATGTCGAGGAACGGCGAGGCGTTCTGCGCCTTGTTGAGCAGTTCGGCAATCTGCCGCAGCAAGGGATCCATCGTCCAGCTCGAGCTGTCATAGGTATAGGGGCTCAGATCGAAATTCTCTTCGACATAGAGCTTCTGCACCGCTTCGCTGGTCAGGAATTCGAGAAACTTCTTGGCCGCGTCGGCGTCCTTGGTCGTCGTCGGTATCGTGAAGAGCAGCGAGTTGGTAACGATGGCCGTCGGCTCAGGACTGTCCGAGACCGGCGGGAACAAGGTCAGCGCGACGTTTTGGGCGCCGTTTGCCTTGGCCATGCCGACGCCCCAGCTACCGGTCGAATAGAACGGTGCCCGGCCGGCGAAGAACAAGCCTGCTGCGGTATCGTTGTCGTCGGAAAGATAACCGGACGTGAAATATCCGGCATCCGCGACGGCCTTGTAGAGTTCCCAGGCGCGCACCGGTTTCGCGTCGCTCCACTTGATATCCGATTTGATCGAAGGATCGAGTGTCTGCAGCCCGATGCGGTCGTACTCCTCCTTTGTCAGAAGGCCGTGGAGGATGTGGTTGAAGTAGTGGTTGCCGGTCCACTGATCGCGGTCCCCAAAGGCGATCGGCGCGATGCCCGCGGCGAGAAACTTTTTGCTCGCCTCCATCCAGCCTTCCCAGGTCGCGAGTGACGCCGGATCGATGCCCTGCTCCTTGAGCATGACGGGATTGTAGTAGAGCACATTGCCGACCTTCAGGCCCCACAGCACGCCATACGACTTGCCATCATACTGATACATGGTCTCCAGGCCCGGGCGGAGCTTCTCCTCGGTCGGTTTCACGAAGTCGGTCAGGTCCATGAGCTGTCCTGATTGTGCATATTGAAACGCGTTCGACCCGGCGTTGACTTCGGCGATGTCGGGCGGCGTGCCGCCGGCAAAAGCCGTGCGCAGCGCGGTTTCATACGCCGTGTTCTCGAACGACGTGTGCTTGACCACGATATCGGGATTGGCGGCGTTGAACATCTCGACGGCCTTGTTCAGCACTGTCGACTCCGGCGGCGCGGAAAGCTCTGACCAGAGATTGAGGGTCACGGGCTCGGCCAAGGCGCTGCTTGCACTCGCTATGGAAACCGCACCCGAAAATGCGAGCGCGCGAAAGGTCCAACGCTTTGTCATCACGAATTTCCTCCCTTGAAACCGATATATCGGTATATTGGAAAGAAAGATGCGTCAAGGAGCGGGCGAACTGAGCCCTCCAGGCGCGCTGAGCCAAATGCGTCACAAATCGTACGCGACGCGAAAGCCGGCGTTGCTGGTCGAGGAATCCGATGTCATCGCCGACCGCGCGGCGATCCGATAGCGATAGCAGTACGACCGGTGACAGAGAAAAGAGCCTCCTTTCAGAACTTTCTCGCTGGTTTCGCGTGCGGTTTTGTTACGCGCCTTGGCATCCTGCGACGCCGAGCGGACGCGGAAAGCATCCTGCGTCCACTCCCAGACATTTCCGGCCATTCCGTATAGGCCATCGCCATTGGGTGCGAAGCGGTCGACCGGGCTGGTGCCAAGGTAACCATCGGCAAGGCTATTGCTGCGCGGAAACTCACCTTGCCAGATGTTACAGAAAACACGACCATCCGTTGGTTCCTCGTCGCCCCAGGGAAAGCGGGGATCGGTCAGCCCTCCCCGCGCCGCGTGTTCCCATTCCGCCTCGGTCGGCAAGCGGCCGCCGCACCAGGTGGCGAATGCGCGAGCATCGGCCCACGACAGGTGCACGGCCGGGTGATCCATGCGCTCGGCTATCGACGAGCCGCTACCCTCGGGCGAAGACCAGCAGGCGCCGTCGATTTTTGTCCACCATCGAAGGTCCCCCTCAGCGGGCAATGCCGCATCAGCGCTGCCGGGCGGCAGCAGTCCACGAAAAACCGTCGACCAGCCGAAGCGCTCGGCCTCGGTGACATAGCCGGTTGCGGCAACGAAAGTGGTAAAGCGGGCGTTGGTCACCGTCGTTGTCTCGAGCGCGAAGCGGCGTAGTTTAACCGGCCGCCGTGGTCCCTCGCCGTCGCGCGCGATGATTGGCTCATCGGTGCCGACGAAGCTCCGCGTCGCCTGAAAGTTGATCCGACGCGGCGGCTGGTCTGCTTTCATATTCGCGCTTGGAGGCAGGCCGGGTTCGAAAGAACCCGAACTGAAGTCGCGCGAGGGTGTGCAGCAGGACATACCCGGTCGTCAGGCCTCGACGCGCGGCTTCGACCGGCTGTTCTCAGGCGACGCCGCACGTTGAAGATCAGAAAGCACTCGCGCGCTCTCGTGCTCAGGCAAATCGCCGATCTCGGCCATCTTGGCATCGAGCTTTCTCAGCATGTCGCGGAACACGCCTGCGTGCGCCGGGTCGGCAGCTCGATTGACGAGTTCGTGAGGATCCGTCTTGCAGTCGAACAACTCCCACTCCGCAGGCTCGTCACCCGCCATCGCGCCGGCCTGGCCGAGCGGATCGTTGTACCAGTAAATCAGCTTGTACCGCTCGTCGCGCACGCCGTAGTGGGCGAAGATGTTGTGAACGAAGTCCTTGTGCATCCAGTAGCGGTGGTAGGCGACGTCCTGCCGCCAGGCGCCGGTCTCTTGCTCGAATATGGGCCGCATGCTTGTGCCCTGCATGTAGCTTGGAACGCGTATCCCGGCGTAGTCGAGGAAGGTCGGCGCGAAGTCCACATTCATCGCAATATCCGCGGAGATCGCGCCGGCTTCGATTGCACGCGGATAGCGCACGAGAAACGGCATCCTAAGCGACTCCTCGTACATGAACCGCTTGTCGTACCAGCCGTGTTCGCCGAGGAAGAAACCCTGGTCCGAGGTGTAGATGACGATCGTATCGTCCGCCAGGCCGGCCTCATCGAGATAGTCGAGGAGCCGCCCGACATTCTCGTCGATCGACGCGACCGTGCGAAGGTAGCGCTTGATGTATCGTTGGTACTTGAACATCGCCAAAGCCGTTTCGTCGGTGAAGACGTAGGTTTGGCCATTTTCAGAGTCGACGAGCGTGAGCGCCTCGCCAGGCTTTAGCTCCGGCACCTTGCGGCTTGTGGAACTGGCATAAGACAGCTCGCCAACCTCATCCCCGCCTTCGGGCTGCACGAGGCCGAGGTCGTCGTAGGTCATGTCGGCCTTGACCCGCATCTTCGCCGCAGCCGCTGCCGCGCCGCGATTTTCGTACGTATCGAAAAACGTTTCCGGCAGCGGCAGATCATCGGCATAGAGGGCACGATGCTTCGGATGCGGCGAGAAATTTCGGTGCGGCGCCTTGTGGTGGCACATGAGGAAGAAAGGCTTGTCGCTCTTCCGCTGCTTCAAGAAATCGAGGCACTTTTCGGTGATGACGTCGGTCGCATAACCTCGTTCGACATGCGTGCCGTCGCGGTCGACAAAGACCGGATCGAAGTACTCGCCCTGCCCGCGCACAACCGACCAATGATCGAACCCTGTCGGTTCGTGCGCCCCGCCCTCGCCGAGATGCCACTTGCCGAAAATCGCCGTTTCGTACCCGGCCTTGCGCAAATGTTTTGCGACATTGGGCAGCCGGTTATCGAGGAACGTGTCGAGGGTTGTGACCTGATTGACGTGGTTGTACGTGCCGGTGAGGATCGCGGCGCGGCTCGGCGTGCAGATGGAATTCGTCACATAACAATTATCGAGCCGCATCCCCTCAGCGGCGATCCGGTCGATGTTCGGCGTGGCGTTGAGCCCCGATCCGTAACACGAAATTGCACGCGCTGCGTGGTCGTCGGACATGATGAAGAGAATGTTGGGTCGCATCGCTTGCATCGGGCCTCGGGATTTAGCGTCGTTCATTAGTTCAATCGTTCGTTCGCGCTTGGCTCGTCACGGTAATGGCCTGGCCTTCGGCATCAAAGAAATGCACCCGTCCTGCCAGCGCCAAACCAACCGTCGAGCCCACCCGACTGTTCGTACCCCCAGGCACACGCACGACGATTTCCTGTTCCCACGCCGTGCGCACATGGACGAGTTCGCTGTCACCCAGCCGCTCGACCACGCTGACTTCACCGCGAATGGCGCCCTTCTCCGGATCTATGATCGTGAGCTGATCGGCACGCACGCCGAGGCGCTGCGGCGCGGTTTTGGTCTGCGGCCTGGCAAGCTGTGAGCCGTCGTCGAGGCGCAGGGCATCCCGTTCCGCCGAGACGTTGACGAAGTTCATCTTGGGCGAGCCGATGAAGCCCGCCACGAAAATGTTGGCGGGTGATTCATAGAGCTCCATCGGCGCACCGATCTGCTCGACGACGCCAGCGCGCAGCACGACGATTTTGTCAGCCAGCGTCATCGCCTCGACCTGATCGTGCGTGACATAGACCATCGTCGACCCGGCCAGTTGGTGATGGAGTTTCGCAAGCTCTACGCGGGTTTGTGCGCGCAACTCGGCGTCCAGATTGCTGAGCGGCTCGTCGAACAGGAAGACCTGCGGATTGCGGACGATCGCGCGGCCGATCGCAACGCGCTGGCGCTGGCCGCCAGAAAGCTGTCGCGGCTTGCGTGTAAGAAGATCCTGGATCTGCAGAAGGCGTGCCGCGTCCTTGACGCGGGTGGCGACCTCAGCACGCGGGTGCCCATTCATGCGCAGGCCGAAGCCCATGTTCTGTTCGACCGTCATGTGCGGATAGAGCGCATAGTTCTGGAAGACCATTGCGGCCCCGCGCCGCGCGGGGTCGATGCCATTGACGCGTCGGCCATCGATAAAGATGTCACCGCCGGAAATCTCTTCCAGGCCGGCGATCATGCGCAACAAGGTTGTCTTGCCGCACCCCGACGGGCCGACAAAGACGCAGAACTCGCCCTTATCGATTTCGATGTCGACGCCGTGGACAACGTCGACCGATCCGTAACGCTTGCTGACGCCTCTCAGGCTTATCCCGGACATCGCACCTAGCCTTTGACCGCGCCGGCCAGGCCATCGATGAAATAGCGCTGGAGCAGGAGGAACAGGATCACGACCGGGATGATGGTAATGGCGGAGGCCGCCATCATGCCGCCCCAGTCGATGAAGTTCTCGCCCTTGAAGGCGTAGACGCCGACCGAGAGAGTCCGGATCGACGGATTGGCGAGCGTGATGACAAGCGGAAGCAAAAAGTCGTTCCACGCATAGAGCGTTTGCATGACGATGACGGTGACGATGATCGGCTTGGAGAGCGGCAGCATCACAAACCAGAAGGTCTTGACGAACCCAACGCCGTCCATGCGGGCCGCTTCTTCAAGCTCGTCCGGCATCTGGCTGAAGTAACCAGCAAAGAGCAGGACAAAGATCACGAAGGAACCGGCGGTCGTCGCCAGCATGACTCCGAGGAGCGACTGGCCGAGTCCCAGACTGCTCAACAGCTCGAAGATGGGAATGATGGTGTAGCCCTGCGGCACGAACAGGGTGAAGACGAGGAGCCCGAACAGGGCAGCCCGACCGGGAAACGAGCTGCGCCCAAGCACGTAACCCATCATCGCCGTGGCGATGGTCACCAGGATCACCGATCCGACCGTCACGAACAACGTGTTGAAGAAGTAGCTGCCCATATTCGCCTCGGTCCACGCGCGCGCATAGTTCTCGAGCGTCGGCTGACTCGGGATCAGTCCCTCATCCGCGAAGATCATCGCATTGGGTCGCAACGACGCGAACAGCATCCAGATGAGTGGATAAACCCAGATTGCGCACAGCGCGGCGAGCACGATGCTCACCAGCATCCGCTTCACCCGTGGCGACAGAGCGGGCAAGCCGCCGCGATCCTTCTCCACAGCGTCAGACCGCACGGGACCGCTCCACCGAGCGCAGGTGACGCGTCGCGACAATCTGCAGGATCGTCAGGACCATGATGGCGACGCCAAAGAAGACGCCGGCGGCGCTCGCATAGCCAAGTTGCGGCACCGCGCCGCCGCCCGGCGCAAAAGCCGTACGGAAAATGAAAACCTCCATCACCTCCGAAGCAAAGAACGGCCCGCCCTGGGTCATCGCCTGGATCAGCGGAAACACGTTGAGCGCGCTGATCGCGGAGATGAGCGTAATGACGATAGCGAAGGGCATGATCATCGGGAGGATGATGAAGACGGCAACCTGCCAGCCTCGCACGCCATCGAGGCGCGCCGCTTCGAACAGCTCGCGCGGCACCGTCTGAAGTGCGGCAAGCCAATACACCATCGTCACGCCCGTCCATTTCCAGACATAGATCGCGGCCAGCGTCGGAAGCACGAGATTGGGATCGCCGAGAAAATCGAGGGCACGTGTCACGAAGCCTGCGTCGAGCAGCGCAATGTTCACTGGTCCGTTGAACGGGCTCAGCATGATCGCCATGACAATGCCGATGACCGCGACCGGCGTGACAACCGGCAAGAAGATGAGCGTGCGAAACAGGGCTGACAGCCGCAGCAGGCGGTCATTCAGTACGATGGCGATGATAAGCGAGATTAATAGCTGCGCCGGCACGGTGATGGCGGTGAAGACGAAGGAACGCAGGAACGCGTCCCAGAAGAAGCTGTCGCCGAGCAGCGCGACATAATTGTCGAACCCGATGAACACCTGGTTGGAGTCGAAACCGGTCCATTGCAGGAGCGAATAGTACTGGGACGCCAGCATCGGATAGATGATGAACGTGCCAAAGATCAGCATCCCCGGCACAAGAAAGAGATACTCTTTCCAGTGAGTCCAAACGCGGTCCAGAAAAACGGCGTGGGCTGTGAATGTCTGCGCCATATGATCATGCTCCACCGGCCCGCCAAACCTGCTGGCAGGCCGGCGAAATTTGTCAGAGAGCCTTGTAGTCCGCTTCGAGATAGTCGCGCTCCGGCTGCCAGTTGGCAAAGACAAAGTCGTCGCGGCTCACCTCAAACCCGGCATCCTTTGCGGACTTAAAGGCAGCGTCCAGCGCCATGTTGGTTGCCGAGGTCAGCGCCGTGAGCTGTTCCTTGACGCCTGAAATCTGACCCGAAAAGAGCCCCTGGACGGTCTGTGCCAAGTTGGGCGTCGGTTCCTTGTAGAGCTTCGCCACCTCGGCCAGCCGCGGATTTCGCGCGAACGGATTCGGCCCGACGCGGACGACGTCCTGCAGCATGGCGAGTGCTGCCTTGGAGCGGTCGGACATCTTCGAACCTGTCGCAGCCGAGGGGAAAACCGGCGCATCTGCCGGGCCGACAACGTTGCCCCATTCTATCTGCCCCTGCTCGGTGCCGAGATAGTGGAACACATCAGCGGCAAACAGCGGGTTCTTGGCCTTGGCGTTGATGAACATCGAATTCGCGACGGAGCCGACGCTCCCCACAATCACGTGGCCAGGTGCCTGGCCAGCAGGCGCCGGCGGCGGTCCGACACCGAAGTCGAAATCCGGGTTCTGGCTTTCCCATTGCGGGATGTTCCAGGGACCTTGAAGAATGATGCCGGCAACGCCTTGCGGCATCATTGCTCGCGCCTGCGGCGCATTGATCCCAAGGTCGCCCGGGAACACGCTGCCATCGGCCTTCAGCGCCAGCAGCAATTCGACCGCGCCAACAAAGGCGTCGCTTGCGTAGACGACCTCGCCGGTCCGGAAATCGATGCCGGTTGCGATCGACGTGTCGCCCGATGCTCCGCCAGCCATTTGCGCCAGGGTGCGCACGGTATCTCCCCAGCGATTGACCTGAGCACCACCCAGGATGAAGCCGTACGCGCGGCCTGCGCCATTCTCCGTCACCTTGCGAGCGGCCTCACGGAACGTATCCCAGTTCAGCGGGGTCGCCTCAGGATCGAAGCCCGCATCGTTGAGATATTTCCGGTTATAGAGGACGTGCGCGCTGGTGAAGCGGTTTGACGTGTAGGTCAGCCCGTAGGTCTTGCCATCAAAAACATTCAAACCCTCGAGGAACGTTCCGGCCGGGAAACCTGCTTTCCAGGTCTCGATGTCGGGAATGAGATCGTCGAGCGGCTGCACCCAGCCCTCGCTGACGGCAAATGCCGGCGGCATGCCGAGCGGCAGCACGAACGCGTCATGCGCCGTGCCGTTGCGCACGGCAAGCGGCACGACGGTTGCGACTTCGGCCCAAGGCAGCGCGTCGTATACGACGTCAATCCCGCGCGCCTTCTTGTACTGTTCGAAAAACGCCTTGAAGAACAGCGCTTTCTGATCGCCCGTATCCAACCAGCGCAGAGGGCCGTCGGGTGTTGCCGCCACGGCGGCCTGGCCGATCGAGAATTCCTGCGCGGCCGCCCGGCCCATGCCCGACAGCCCAAGCGCTGCAAACGCCGCGGTTCCGGCTAGAAATGCGCGGCGGTCGATGGCCTTACCGTTGGCAGATGTCATTTTTGCTCCTCCCAAGCGTCGCGAGCATGTTCCTGCTCCTTGACGAGAGATGGCTATCAGCGGAGCATACTAAAAAACAAATGCCGATATTGCGGCGAGCGATAACAGGATTTTATCACAGTGCTGGATCGGATGGATCTGCTGCTCCGCTTCAAAGCGATCGCCGAGGCCGGCAGCATGCGCCGTGCGGCGGAGGCGCTGCACATCACGCAGCCGGCATTGTCGCGCTCCGTCCGGCAGCTCGAACATGTCTACAAACAGCCCTTGTTCGAGCGACACGCACGCGGTCTCGTTCCGACCGAATTCGGACTGAAACTTCTGTCGACGATTTCACGCCTGTCCCGCGATTGGGAGCTTGCCGAAATTGAACTCAGGGAGGGTAGCGTCGATGTCGGCAGCGTGCTGCGCGTCAACGCGGGACCGATCTGGGCGTCGCTCGTCCTGCCCGTCGTGATGGCTAGACTGCATCAGCTTTTCCCCAACCTCGTCATCGAACTCACGACGGAATTGAGCAGTCAGACCGGGTCGCTGGTCCGCACCGCGCTGATCGAAGGCCGGCTCGACGTGTCGCTGAGCGGCCTCCACGGCAACACCGATTTGCGCAAGGACTTCATCGCCCAGCCGTTTACACCCGTGCGCGACAGGATCATCGCCAACCTAAACCATCCGATCCATCGGCATAGGCCTGACGATTACGGCGTGGTTCATGACTTCCCCTGGATCACATACTCGGCTGATCCGGTCTACGAGGCCGGAACCCAACACTCGATCATCGAACGGACCGGATCACCGCCGCGCATCGTGGCGCGCTTCAGTTCGCTGCTCGCGATCCTGCGACTTCTCCAGGAAGGAAACTATCTTTGCATGCTTCCGGACCTGGTTGTCTCCGGCATGTTCGGAGCGGCACTCAAGGTGGCGCCGACAGATCTCGGCCACCGCAGCGGCGTCTCCGGCGCCGTTTACCGAAAATCGCTGGCAGACTACGCCCCGCTCAAGCAGATGCTGAGCCTCTGCGAGGCATATTTTGAGAGCCGCTGAAAGCCGGTGATATAGACGTTCCGCGCGACGACGAGCGCTGGTCGAGCAGTAAGCTTGCGAAAAAATCGGGCAAAATAGCCGTTTCGCCCATTTCTTAGGTCTTTCCCTACTCCCACTCGATCATTCTAAACGCTGTTAGACTTTTTGGGCAATGAGGATAGGTCTCGATTTGCACCAAAAATCGCTGATGCGGAAATGCGATCGCCTGATGACATCAGTGACCTTCTCCAAGGTCGACGCAAGGGCCATATCGCCTCCTTGAGTAGACTAAGGTGAGGTCTGGTACAAAGGCGTGCCGCGAAAGATTAATCCTTCTTAGCCGAGGATGTGACATGACAACTGCTGTCACCGACGAAGACGTTCGAAAATTGGCGCAAACAGCAAAGCCGTTCAGCCTTGGACTGCTGCGCTGGGCGCCTGCGCGGAATCAGGACGGCGCAGACAACACGGAACGCGAACACCAGAGACGGATGGTCGCGTTACGCAACAGTGGCGATATCGCAGTCCTTTGTCCGGTTTCATCCGACAGTCTTTGCGGACTTGCTATTTTTACTGTTCCGCCTGAAGAGGCCATTGAGATTCTGAAGGACGACCCGTGCGTGAAAGCGAGGATGATGAGCTATGAGGTTCATCCTTGTCACGGGTTTCCTGGGGACACCCTGCCTCATGCGACTTAGTTGCTGCACACTGTATTAAGCGACACCAATCGGGGGCGCTGCAACCTAATTTGGCGCAGCTCACCCAGCGGCGCGCTTAACATCAGACGGCCCAGTTTTCCCGTAAAGTGGCGACGAATGACTTCATGGGCATCGTCGGAAGCCATTGCCGCACCCGAGCTGCGCACAGCGGCATTTCATTGAAGTAGTCAACGTCGATCACCGCGAAACGGCGCCTGAAAGACGCAGACCTAGCATAGCCACGATGGACAAGCGCAACTGAATCTGTGCGTGCAACAATCATCGCAATGATCGCAAAGTTCTCGATCACATGAACAGATGCGGCTGAGGAGCGACCGCCTTTTGCAGCCAGCCGATCCAATTCCGACCTGTAAGGTCCAGCGAGATCGGGCGCTATTATTGGATAACGGCTGAGTGATTTTACATCGATCCGGTTGCGTCCAGCGAGCGGGTGTTGCTGACGAACAAAAAGTTGTGCCTCGAGCGCCCCTATCTCCTCGAGAACAAGCTCGTCGTCGTTTTGAACGTTCGCGGTTGGGCAGACTAGGATGTCGAGATCACCACGCTGCAACGAGCGGGCGGCAGCTTCCGCAGACTGACTTGAAAGGTGGACCCGACAACTTGGATAACGGCTGACCACCGACGCGATCGCCCGATTGAGAAGGCCCTCGATCGAGGGCGGCGCGACGCCGATGCGAAGGACTGCTTCGCGGTCGTTTCGAAGGCCCCTCGCCTCTTCGGTGAAATGGTCAAAATCCGAGACGAGTCTGGCCGCGCGGTTGAGAATGTCGCGCCCCTCATGGCGCACCCGTGCACCACGTGCATGTCGCTCGAAAAGAGCGAATCCAAGTTCCGCTTCAAGTTCTGCGATGCTGCGCGTCAACGCGGACTGGGTGATGTTAAGCGTTTCGGCAGCCACCGTGAAAGAACCTGCTTGATCGATTGCGACTGCGTGCCTGAGCTTACGAAAATCCATGCCATTCCTTCTATGAATAATACGGCTGCAATATGCATTAGACTTTTGCCTCGACTGAACTGAAATGTCGACTTCCTAAATGGAGGCCGAAGCCTTGCTGTCCCGCAAATCCTTTAGAGTGATCGTCGCCGGCGTTGGCATGACGCATTTTGCGAAGGCAGGGCGCTCAAAACCGTATCCGGAGATGGCAGCTGAAGCCGTGCGCGATGCGCTGGCGGATGCCGGCGTTGATTATCGGCAGGTCCAGCAGGCCTATGTTGGTTACGTCTATGGTGACTCCACGAGCGGACAGAGAGCGCTGTACGGCGTCGGCATGACAGGATGTCCTATCGTCAATGTGAACAACAACTGCGCTACGGGCTCGACCGCGCTGTTCCTGGCGCGCCAGGCAGTTGCCAGCGGCGCAGCAGACTGCGTTCTCGCGCTGGGCTTCGAACAGATGAACCCTGGCGCCATCGCCGAGCATTTTCCGGACCGGCCGAGCCCGTTCGAGGCCTTTGATCGCGAATGCGACCGGCTAACCGGCAACACCGAATTGCCGCTCGCGCTCCGTTATTTCGGCGGCGCCGGAAAAGCACATATGGAGCGCCATGGTTCGACGCTGGAGGACTTCGCTCGCATCCGCGCGAAGGCCAGCCGCCACGCAGCCGGCAATCCCCGAGCCGTTTTCCGTGACGCAATTACACCGGAAGATGTCCTTGCCTCGCCGGTGATCTGGCCAGGCGTCATGCATCGGCTGATGGCATGTCCGCCGACAAGCGGCGCCGCAGCGGCAGTGCTGATGTCGGAAACTTTTGCACGCCGCGCCGGCACAAGCACCGACGTCGGGATCGTCGCGCAGTCGATGGTCACCGACAGTCCCGACACGTTCGAATCCGGCGATATGATGAAACTTGTCGGTGCGTCGATGACACGCTCGGCCAGCGCCAACGTCTACGACGAAGCAGGCGTAGGACCGGGCGACATTCAGGTCGTCGAGTTGCATGACTGCTTCGCCCAGAACGAACTGATCACCTATGAGGGCCTCGGACTATGTGCCGAAGGTGATGCTCCGCGCTTCATCGCCGATGCTGACAACACTTACGGCGGGCGCTGCGTTACGAACCCTTCCGGCGGCTTGCTGTCCAAGGGCCACCCGCTTGGCGCGACCGGGTTGGCGCAGTGTTACGAGCTGACGCAACAATTGCGCGGCGCCGCAGGCTCCCGGCAGGTCGACGGTGTCCGTCTCGCCCTTCAGCACAATCTTGGCCTCGGTGGCGCTTGCGTTGTCTCGCTCTACGATCGTGCTTGAGATGACCCAGTCGAGTTCCGCGCCTGTCGCGCCGCCTAGCTATCCGCGAATCTTCGAACGGTCGCTGCTCGGGCATCGTTCGGATCCGATCGGCTTCACGGTTGAGCGTGGCGCCATCCGCTTTTTCGCCGAGACGATTGGCGAGACGAACCCAATTTGCCTTGATGAGCGAGCCGCGCGCGCTGCCGGATACCCGGACATTGTAGCGCCACCGACCTACGCCATCGTGATCGAGATGCTCACCTACCGGCAGCCTTCGATGGATGGCCGCAAGCCGATGCTCGATCTGATCAACTGCGACCAGAGACGGCTTCTCCATGGTGAAGAACGCTATGATTACGCCGGCCTCATCTTCGCCGGTGACCAAGTCGAGGTGAGCTCCCTTGTGCGCGCCTTCGAGGACAAGAAGGGCGGCGCTCTTGAACTGGCATACGTCGACACGACCATTGCTCACGCAGCGCGCGGCATCCTGGTGACCGCCAGCCGCTGCCTCATCCATCAACTCTCGTGAGAATCCGGCAATGACGGTGCCCAATAACGTCGGCGATGCTATACCCGAGCTTTCGTTCGGGCCAATCACGCGCTCGACTTTGGCGCTCTACGCCGGTGCTTCTGGCGATCACGTCAAAATTCACATCGACAGCGATTTTGCCAAGGCTGCAGGCCGGGCCGACGTGTTCGCGCACGGCATGCTGTCGATGGCACAGCTTGGCCGTCTCGTCACGAACTGGGCGGGGATCGACAGGCTGCGCAGCTTGCAGTGCCGTTTCGAGGCCATCACCAATCTGGGTGACACGGTGCGATGCTCCGGAACGGTCGTCGAACGCTTCCAGCAGAACGGCGAAACGTGCTTGCGCCTTGCGGTGAGCGCCCAAGTTGACAACGGCACGCGCACTTTGTTGGGCGAAGCGGTTGTTGCCGTCGACCCGGCAGACTGACATGTCCAGCCTCCACTCATGGGTCACCGCGGAGCATGAGGCATATGCCGAAACGGTCCGCCGCTTTCTGGCAGCGGAGTTCACGCCAAATCGCGAGCGCTGGACCCGCGCTGGTGTGATCGATCAGAGCTTCTGGAAGAAAGCCGGAGAGGCAGGCTTGCTTGGCGCCTCAATGCCGGAAATCTATGGCGGCAGCGCCCTGCCCCGCAGCTTCGACATCGTGACCTTTCTTGAACAGGCACGGTTCGGAGATACGGGGTGGGCGGCGCTCGTCCACAACATCGTCATGCGCTACATCGCAGCGTTCGGAACCGACGCGCAGAAAGGCCGGTGGTTGCCGCCGCTGATCTCCGGCGAGTTGATCGGCGCGATCGCGATGACGGAGCCGGATGCTGGCTCCGATCTCCAGAGTATCCGAACGACTGCCCGGCATGACGGCGAGCACTACGTCGTCAACGGTTCGAAGACATACATCTCCAACGGCCAAACGGCGAACCTGATCATTGTCGTTGCCAAGACAGCGCCCGACCAGCGGGCGCGCGGCATCTCGCTGCTGGTGCTTGACGATGTCGATACCGCCGGTTTCAGCCGCGGGCGCAATCTCGACAAGATCGGCATGTGGCGTCAAGACACATCCGAACTCTTCTTCGAGAACGTGCCTGTACCGGCCTTCAATCTCCTTGGTGGCGAAGAAGGTCAGGGCTTTTTCCAATTGATGAGGGAACTGTCGTGGGAGCGCCTCATCATTGGATTTACAGCACTCGGATCGAGCGAAAGAGCCCTCGCCCTTACGCTTGAGCATGTGCGAGACCGCAAGGCGTTCGGCAAGCGGCTGCTCGAGCTGCAGGACATTCGCTTCAAGCTGGCGAAAGCCAAGACCGAGATCGAGTTGCTGCGCGCATTGCTGGACAGTTGCCTCGCCGACATGGAGCTCGGAACACTGACGACCGAGCGCGCTTCGATGGTCAAGTGGTGGGGCACCGAAATGCAGGGCCGCATCGTCGATGACTGCCTGCAGATGCATGGCGGGCTTGGCTACATGGCGCAGAGTGAGATCGCCCAACTCTATGTCGATGCACGCGTGCAGCGCATTTATGGCGGCGCGAACGAGGTATTGATGGAAGTCGTCGCCCGGTCGCTTGAGAGGGCTTGAGGGGATTGCGAGTGATGAGCAGAAAACTCGACGGAAAATGCGCTTACGTAACCGGCGCCGGTCGCGGCATCGGGCGCGCAGTCGCGCTGAAACTTGCATCGGAGGGTGCCAACCTGGTGATCAATGACCTCGACGAGACTGTCGCACAGGACACTGTTGCGACGATCGCCTCCGGCGGTGGCAAGGCTGTCGCGGTCGCTGGCAGCGTTTCGGACGAGAGTTTCGGCGATCGCTTCATCGAGGCCGGCCTTCAATCTTTCGGCGGCGTTGACATCATCGTGAACAATGCCGGTTACACGTGGGATGCGATGATCCAGGGCATGAGCGACGCGCAGTTCGATGCCATGCTCGACGTTCATCTCAAGGCGCCGTTCCGCATTCTGCGCGCCGCCGCCGAGCCGATCAGGCTGCGCGCCAAAGCGGAAGCGGAAAAAGGTGAGGAGGTCTTTCGCAAGGTGGTCAACATCTCGTCGGTTGCCGGCCTGGGCGGCAACATGGGGCAGGCCAATTATGCGGCCGCCAAAGCAGGCATTGTCGGGCTGACGAAAACGCTCGCCAAGGAATGGGGCCGCCATAAGGTCAACGTGAACTGTGTCGCATTCGGCTATATCGAGACACGGCTCACCGCTGCGACCGAAACGAAGGACACGCTGACCATTGATGGCAATGACGTGAAAGTCGGCATACCCGAGAAGGTCGTCACTTCATTTCGCGCCATGATCCCGATCGGCCGTGCCGGTACCCCAGAGGAAGCCGCCGGCGGGGTCTATCTTTTCTGTGCGCCGGAATCGAATTACGTGTCGGGGCAGGTGTTGATCGTCGGTGGCGGCCTGACCTTCTGACCGCCACGTCAATCCTTGCCGAGATAAGCATCGATCAGCGCCGCCTGGCCGACCAGTTCCGCCTTCGTGCCCGACAATGCGACGGAGCCGTTGGCCAGCACATAGATGCGTGACGCAAACTTCAGAAGCTGATGTGCGTTCTGGTCGACCATCAGAACGGTGACGCCATCCTTGTGGATACGCGACAGGAGGTGCAGCAGTTCGGTGGTGATCTTCGGCGCAAGCCCCAGCGAGAGTTCGTCAACGATGAGCAGTTTCGGCTTGCTGACGAGACTGCGCGCGATCGCCAGCATTTGCTGTTCGCCGCCGGAAAGCATTCCCGCAGGCTGCTTGCTGCGTTCGCTGAGAATCGGAAAGAGCTGCAGAACGCGATCCAACTCTCGCTGCGGTTCGGCCGCTCGGCCGACATAGAGTCCGAGACGAAGATTTTCCATCACGGTCAGTTCGGCGAGCAGACCGCGTCCCTCCGGCACATGGCTCAAGCCCATGCGTGCAATATCGTGAACTTTACGGTCGGAGATGGTTTTGCCGTCGAAATTGATCGTCCCTCTCGCCGGCCGCAGCAATCCTGAGATTGCACGCAGCAACGTCGTCTTTCCCGCGCCGTTCGCGCCAAGGATCGCGACGAGTTCGCCGCGCTCGACGCTGAGCGAAACGCCGTGAAGCGCCTGGACACCGCCATAAGAAACATCGAGATCCTGTACCGACAGCAGCGTCATCATTCGCTTCCGAAATAGGCTGACACCACACGCGGATTTCTGTGGACCTGGTTTGGTGTGCCGTGGGCGATGACGCGGCCGAGATCGAGGACAGTCGTGACATCGGCGATGCCGACCAGAAACTCGACGTGATGCGTTATGATCAGAATCGTAACGCCGCGGGTGTCGCGCAGCGACAGCAGCAGCGTCTTGAGCCTGTCCATTTCCGCCGCATTCAGCCCGGCGGTCGGCTCGTCCAGCATCAAAAGCTTCGGATCTCCGACGCAGGCGCGCGCGAGCTCGACATTCTTACGCGTGCCGTATGAGAGGCCTTTGACGGATACATCCGCGACATGTTCGAGGGCCACCGCTTTCAGCACGCCGCCGGCGGCGTGCAGCGCATCGCGCTCCGCCCTGTTGCGGCGCCACACCAGCGCGACTTCATCGATGATCGAGGCAGGATGGCGAGTATGGAGACCCACCAGAACATTATCGACAACCGTCGCCTGCTCGATGAGACCGAGATTCTGGAAGGTGCGTGCGATGCCCAGCTGTGCGATTTCATGAGGGGCATGGCTCAGCAGGTCGTGACCGTCAAAGGTGATGCCCCCCGCAGACGGTCGTACCAACCGGCTGATGGCGTTGAGCAGCGTCGTTTTGCCGGCGCCGTTCGGCCCGATCAGGCCGTGAATGGACCCACGCTCGATGGCGAGATCGACATCGCTTAGCGCCTTCACCCCGCCGAAACTGACGGTCAGATCGGTCGCGCTCAGAAGCACCGCTTGTGTCATCGCGCGGCAGCTTTTTTGTCGGGGATAGCGTGTGTTCCGCGCATCCGTGCTCGAAGCATATCCGATGCGCCGGCAAGACCGCCGGGCGACAGCGTCACGATCCCGAGGAACAGAAGTGCGTAGAGGATTTCAGCGAGTCCCTGCGACGCCTGCGCAAACTCGGGCACCGCGACGATAAACCCGGCCCCCAGGAAAGGCCCGATCAACGTGCCCTTGCCGCCGATCATGACCGCGGCGAACATCGTGATCGAGAGCTCAGCCGAATATGTCTCCGGCGCCACATAGCCGGTTGCCACCGCATGGAGAAAACCAGAGACAGCGCCGAGCACGGACGCGAAGATGAAGGCAACAAGCTTGTAATAGGTCAAACTGATGCCGAGGCTCGCAGCCGCCGTCTCGTTCTCACCGATCATCCTCAAAGCACGGCCGGTCTTTGATGAGGCAATGCTGCGCGCTGCCAGAACCGACGCCAGCGCCAGCGCGAGAGTCAGATAGTAGACAGGCAATCCCGAAAATGCCGACGACAGCCAGAGCTGCGGCATGAAGATTCCCTGCGGGCCCCCAAAGACGTTGAACGACTTCACCAGATGGAACAATGTGTAGCCGAATGCAAAGGTGACGATCGCCAGCGAAAATTGGCGCAGCCGTAGCGCCGGCAAGCCCACCAGGATTCCCGTGGCAATCGCCAGCATGATTGCAAATACAAGAGCAACCGGCGCTGGCCAGTTCCACTGCGTCGTCACCACTGCCGTGGCATAGGCGCCGACGAGCATGAAACCGCCGTGGCCGAGCGAGTATAGTCGGCCAAGCCCGATCGGCAGGTTCAGCCCGACTGCCGAGATCGAATAGATGAGCCAGATGACGATGAGATATCGGACATAGCTTCCGGCAAAGGCTGGCGCGATTGCCAGCAGCAATGCGGCACCGCAGATGAAGGCGAGACTGGCGGGAGATGCGCGCATGTGAGCTACACTCGCACCCGATGCCTCGTGCCGAGAATGCCCTCGGGGCGAACGAGCAGGATCAGGAGGAGCACCAGGAAAGCGAACGGTTCGCGCAGATGCGGCGAAATCCAGATAGAGGCGAAGCTTTCGGCGAGCCCCAACAGCAAGCCGCCGAGAATAACACCGGGAAAGCTGTAGAGGCCGCCAAGAACCGCCGCCGTAAACGCCTTGAGAATGTAAGGCCGCATCAGCGTCGTATCGAGGAAGGACTGCGGCGCGACCAGCAATCCCACCACGCCACCGAGGAACCCGGCGATTACCCACACCAGCAGGCTTACGCGGCCGACATTGATGCCGAGCAATCCGGCAATATCCGGATTGATCGCCACGGCGCGCATCGTTAAGCCCGTCTCGGTAAAGCGGAAGAAGAGCAGGAAAGCTACGCCAAGGATCGCCATGACAGACAGCGACCCGACCTGCTCGACACTCACGAAGATGCCGCCGATATCGACCGTATGAGCGGGAAACAGCGACGGCACGGTATAGGGCTCGTTGCCGCCCCACCGGTATGAGACCACCGCGAATATCAACGAGTAGAGCGCCAGTGTCCGGATCGTCATGTTAAGATGTTCGGCCTGCGGATTGGGCCGCAGGATAAGCCAGTAGATCAATGCGCCGACCGCGCCCGAAATGAGCACGGTGGCGAGCCACTGGCCCCAGAGCGGTAGGGGCAAGGCGGTGGCGTACATGATCAACAGGAACGCGCTCAGCATCCCCATCTCGCCTTGCGCGAAGTTGGCGATCGTCGTCGTTCTGAAGATCAGCACGATGGCAAGCCCGAGCAGCGCGTACAGTCCGCCGCTCAGGATGCCATTGATAATGGCGGCATAGATAAGGGTAGCCGTCATGGGATCGCCTTCGGCCGGAGCATCCGACCTTACTTGATCGAAACCGGGTCGCCGACGATCTTGAACGCACCAGCTTCAACGCCAAACGGCATCACGCTGGTGATACCCAGATGATTGTCCGGGCTGAACCCGATGGGCCCGCTAATACCGGACTCAAATCCGCTCATCGACTCAAGTGCGGAGATCAAGTTCGCCCGCGTGAGATCGCGGCCGGCCTTTTCGAGCGCCTCGACGAAAACCACCGCGCCGAGGCAGCCGAACATGCTGTAATGTGAGGGTTTCACGTCAGGATGCGTTTTGGCCAACGTGTCGACGCATTCCTTTGCCGCGTCAGCCGTCGGCGGTGCGACGAAACCGGCTGCGACGACGAGACCGTCCGCCGCGCCGGCAACGGGATCGAGAAACTGCTCGGCCGTCATCGGCGACGCGCCGACCACCATCTTCGGTTTCCAGTTCTGCTGCTGCATGTCGAGCAGGAAGCGTGCTGCTCCCGGCGCCGCGTCGACGATAACGAGGAGGTCCGGGTTATGGCTCTTCGCCTGCACGACGAACGTCGTGCGGTCGGGAGACGTCACCTCGACCAATTCGTCATAGAGAAGCTTGATCCCGTTCGCGTCGAAATAACTCTTGGCCGCCGCTCGCCAGGCATCAGCGCCGGCGATGTTGGCCGAAATCATCGCGGCGGTTGCCGGCTTGGGTTCCATCTGCGACGCAGCAAATGGCAGGATGGCGCCGAGTTGCTGATCGTAAAGCGGCATGAGCGCGAAGATCGACGGTTGCGTCGGCGAGACGAGCTCGCCAATGCCGGCATACGGAAACAGATATGGTACCTCGGACTTGGTCTTGAGATACGACAAAGCCGCTGCCGCCGTTGCTGTTCCGCATCCGCCGAAGACGGCGAAGACATCATCCTGTTCGACAAGGCGCCGAACGTTGCCGATGGCGCGCTGTGGAGAATACGCATCGTCGAGGACGGTGTACGCGATCTTGCGGCCGTGAATGCCTCCGCGCTCGTTGATCTTTGCGAACCATGCCTCGGCCGCTTGCGTCACCGGATAGCATGACGATGCAATCGGTCCAGTCGCTGCGGCTGTTGCACCGATGGTGATCGTGTCGTCAGTAACGCCGGATTCGGCAAATGCGCCCGTCGCTGCAAACAGCGACCCGGCAATCAATATACTCAACTTAATCGAGTTCATTGGTCTCCTCCCTGAGATCCTTGCTTGAACGTTCGGCTTGCTACCCCGCCGATCGGGCATGTCTCCTCGTCACCGCAAAAACTGGTACGCCGCTCTCAATGCTGATGCAGGCAACGTCGTCATCGCGATTGAGCTCGGACGCGTTCAACCGGCCCACGACATGCACGCCTTCGGTGAGGCGAACGACACCCACCGCATAAGGCGAAATGCCCAGCAGCTCCTTTGGTGGCCGGTGGATAATGGTCCAGGTCAGCAGTGTGCCGTTGCCGTCGGTCTGATGCTCCGAGAGATCGGCCGAATGGCAATGCGGGCATACCGAGGCCGCTCCGCCGTGGAACGCGCCGCAGGCGCCGCATTTGCCGATGGAAATGGACGCGATCACCCTAGCGGTCCCTGCGCGCGATAATGTTGACGCTACAGATTGCACCCGCACCGCCGAGATTGTGCGTCAGCCCGAAGGTCGCGTTCTTCACCTGATTGGGGTGCGAGCCGCGCATCTGCAGCACAGCTTCATGGATTTGCGCGACGCCTGTTGCGCCAACAGGATGCCCTTTGGCAAGAAGTCCGCCGCTCGGATTGATCGCGACATCCCCGCCGACGCGTGTGCGTCCGTCCTGCGCCCAGATATGCCCCCGCCCGCGTGGAACGAGTTGCAGATCTTCCGAGTCGAGTATCTCAGCGATCGAGAAGCAGTCGTGCAGTTCGGCGAAGTCGATGTCCTGCGCAGATATGCCGGCAGCCGAATAGGCGCGGCGCGCGGCCTCGACTGTCGCGTCAAAGGACGACAGGTCCTGATAGCCGCCGACCGAAGGTGATCCACGCGTCTGGATGGCGGCCAGAACATCGACGGCATCCGGCCGCCCCTTGCTACGGTCTTTCGCAGTGACAACGATCGCCGCCGCGCCATCACTGACCGGGCAGCAATCGAGACGTCTCAGCGGCGCCGCGATCATCGGCGAGCGCTCGATCTCGTCGTTCGAAATCTCCGCGCCGAGTTGGGCCAGCGGGTTTTTGAGCCCGTTCGCCTTGTTCTTGATGACCACCGACGAAACCTGTTCGCGCGTGGTGCCATGGCGGCCAGCGTGGACACGCCATGCAAGGCCATACACGCCGGGCGGCGTTAAGCCGGTGTGGCCGTCTGCAATATCCATCGAGCAATTCAGTGCGCTGACGACCTCGGGCACATCCACATGCGTCATCTTCTCCGCGCCAACGGCGAGAGCCGCGTCGCAGAGCCCGGAGGCCACCGCCAGCCACGCATGGCGGAACGCGATGCTGCCGGATGCACACGCGCCTTCCACCTTTGTGCATGGGATATTTGCGAGCTGCAGCGTATCGCCAAGCCGCGCGGCGAGGATTTCCTGTCCCGAGAGCCTGCCGGACAAAAAGTTGCCGAAGTAAAGCGCGCCGATCTCCTTGCGACCGACTCCGGAATCAGCGATCGCCTGCTCCGCGGCTTCGACTGCAAGCGGCAGAATGTCGGCGGCATGCCGCCCGAAGCGCGTCGACCCGATGCCGACAATCGAGACATCACGCATCGGCGTTAACCTTCAGCTGTTCGGCCAATCGGGCGCGAAGTTCGGTCTTCAGAACTTTGCCGTAGCTGCTCTTCGGCAGGTCCTGAACAAACAGGTAGCGTTTAGGCCGCTTGAAGCGCGCAATCTGCGCCAGACAGATCTGATCGAGATCCTGCTCTGTCGCGGCGCTCCCCGGCTTGAGCACAACGCAGGCCACGACCTCCTCACCCCAATCCGGATGCGGCACGCCGACCACGCTCGCTTCGAGCACGGCATCGTGCTGAAGAAGCACATCTTCGATCTCGCGTGGATAGATGTTGGATCCACCGCTGATGATCATGTCCTTGCTGCGGTCCATCACATAAAGATAGCCGTCGGCGTCGAGGCGGCCGACATCGCCGGTGTAGAGCCAGCCGTCGCGGATCGCCTGCGCGGTCGCCGCCGGGTCGTTCCAGTAGCCTTGCATCACGCAGTCGCTGCGCGTGATGATCTCACCGACCTCGCCTGCCGGAACGCTTTGACCATTGTCGTTGACGACACGCAGCTCGACTCCGAGTCTCGCCGTACCGCAGGAGCCAAGACGAATTCGCGATTGCGAGGCCATCAAGGCCGCATATTCAGCTTTGCTGAAGAGTGTCGCCGTGCACGGCGTTTCGCCTTGCGCATAGAGCTGCACGATCTTCGGGCCGAAAATCTCCAGCGCGCGTTCGAGATCGGCGACATAGGCCGGAGAACCACCCACGATAATGGTTTTCAGGTTCTCCAGAGCAGTGCTCTTGCCTTCGGCGCTACTCATCAAGCGGGTGAGCAACGTTGGCGGCGCGATGAACGATACGTTTTTGTAACGCGCGAGAAGATCGAGGACTTCACCCGGATCGAAATGCGGCGCTGCGGGAATGACCTGGTGCCCGCCTCTGGCGATATGTGGTAGCGAATAGAGGCCTGCTCCGTGCGACAGCGGCGCGGGATGGAACATCGCGTCGTCCGGCCCGACGCCATCGATCTCGGCGTAGTAGGCATGCGACATGAACGTCAAGTTGCGGATGGTAAGCGTTGCGCCTTTCGGCCGGCCCGTGGTGCCGCTGGTGTAGAAAATCCACGCCGGGTCTTCGGGCCTCATGTCGTCTTCTGCCTGTGGAGCGCCCCACTGCAGCGCCTGCAGTGCGTCGCCGTCCGTTGACAGCAAGTGAAGTCCCTTGAGGTGATCAGTCGCCTCCGCAATGCCTTTGAACTGAGTCGGCGAGGCGATGCACATCGATGCACCGACGTTCTCGATGATGTACGCGAACTCGCGTGGGTGCAGTTTCGCATTCATCGGCGCAACGCAGAGCCCTGCATGCCAGGCCGCGAAAATGATCTGGAAGAATTCGGGCTGGTTGTTCATCGCAAGCGCGATGCGATCGCCCCGCTTCAGCCCATAGGTGCTGCGCAGCGCGCCCGACGTCGCCAGCACCCGCCGCGCCAATTCGCCATAGGTCCAGCTTCGGCCGGCATGTGTCACGGCCGAATTGTCCGGCCAGCGACAAGCCGAGCGCAGCAGTAGATGCGCGAGGTTCATCTTTCCTCCCTAAGCGGCCCCGTGCTGTCGCACTTCGTGCTTGCTTTTCAGCGCGCGAAACGTCACTTTATCCTGGTATGAACTAACTTTACTCATGAGTCAAGTTTCATACTTTTAAGTTTTTAAGAGGAGCCCAGAATGGCCGTTGCAGGCAAATCGCAGACCAAGCCGGCGGCGGCCGATAGCGATCCTTTCGATCGCAGCGATCTGAAGGAGCGGCGGCGGAAAGCCGTGATCCGCGCGGCTGCCAGCCTTTTCAGCCGCAAGGGTTTTCATAACACGTCGATGGACGATGTTGCGGCTGAGCTCAGCGTCAGCAAACCAACGCTGTACAATTATTTCCCGACCAAGCAGAAGCTGCTCTACGAGTTTCACATGGCAGCGCTCGACGATGGCGAAGCGGCATTGGCCTATGCACAGTCCGCTGGAAAGAACGGTCACCAGAAGCTGGTGGCGATGTGCCGCCGAAACATGGAGGATACGCTCAGCGGACAAGGACCCTGCGCCTTCGTGGCGGATGTCGACTCGCTCCCGGCCGAAGATCGCGCAAAAGTCGTCACCCGGCGTGATCGCATCAGCGCGGGCGTTCGCGACATCATCGAGGAAGGCAATCGCGATGGCTCGCTGAAGAAGCTCGACCCGTCACTCGGTACGCTCTTTGTGACAAGCGTTCTGAACTGGATACCCGTTTGGTATCGCCCCGATGGAGAAAGAAGCCCGGAAGAAATCGTGACGGCCTTCCTCGATATGTTCCAGACTGGACTGGCGCGGAAACGGATCTGAGCCGGCGAACGTTCAGAGTGTGACACCACCGTCGACGACCAGTTCCTGACCCGTGATGTACTGCGCCTCGTCGGACGCCAGGAAAAGCGACGCGTAGGCGACGTCCCACGCAGTTCCCATCTTTCCCATCGGCACCTGGGCGTTGCGCTTTTCGATCATCGCCTGCTCGTCGCCATATGCCGCGGTAAGTACTTGGATCATCGGTGTGTGCATCAGCCCCGGCAGCACGCAATTTGCCCGAATTCCCGACGGCGCATACTGTCGAGCGATGTTTTTGGTGATCGTGACCACCGCGGCCTTTGTGGTGGTGTAGCCGATATAGGGCAAGCCCATCCACTGCAGGGATGCGATGGAGCCGATATTGACAATCGATCCCGCGCGTTGAGCAGCAAGGATCGGCAACGCGTACTTGCAGGACAGGAAGATGCCGGTCATGTTCACCCGGACGATCTTGTCCCAATCATCCTCGCTCATCTCGTCGATGCCGCCGGCCATCATGATCCCGACATTGTTGTGCAGGACGTCGATGCGGCCAAAACGTTTTTGGGTATCGTTGAAGACCCGCTGAAGGTCGCCGGACTTACTGATGTCCGCGACAAGAGGCATGCACGAGCCTCCTTCCCCTTCGATGATCGATTGTGTCTCGTAAACCGCATCCTCATTGAGGTCGACAGCGACGACGTGCGCGCCCTCACGAGCATACAGCACCGCGCAGGCCTTGCCGTTCCCCCAGCCGGGTCCGACTGAACCCGCCCCCATCACGACGACAACCTTTCCTTCTATGCGCGCAGTCATCCCAATTCCCCGCAACGAATGTCGGGGCAACTTAAGCCAATTCTACTCTTGAGTAAACATATGCGACTTCATAGTTCAACTTGACCCAAACTTAGACACTGCCTGGCAGGTCGGCAGCGGTGCCCGCGACGAGTTGCCAGTAGAGCTCCTGATCGGTTGCATGTTCACTGTTGATGAGCAGCACCCGCGAGTCGGCTCCCAACTTCAGACAACGACGCGCGGCTGGATCGGCGAGGCATCCCAGCAGTCCCGCCAGCCCCGCGGCTCCGCTTTCGCCAGACACCAACTTCGGGTCGGATCCTTTGGGTTGCGCAAACAACCGCATCGCATCGGGAGCCGCGTGCTCTTCCACTGTCACATACCCATCCGCAAAATGATCAAGTATCTCCCAGGCAACTGGGGACGGCGTTGCACATTCGAGCATGGCCATCACTGTGGGCGACGTGATGTCCACACTGGTGAGCCTTCCAACGGCAGCGGATGCGAACAGGCATGCGGCACGCTCAGGCTCAGCGACCACCACCTTCGGCATTTCAGCAGCTATGAAGCGCTGCGAGATATAAGCCGCGACCGCGGCGGCCATTCCGCCGACACCAGCTTGTAGGATCAGATGCGTGGGTGGTTGCTCCAACGCATCGAGGGCCTCACCCACCATGACCGTATAACCCTGCATGACGGTCAATGGTATGGTTTCCTCACCGTCGGTAGAGGTGTCTGCCAGCACCTGCCACCCATTCTTCCGGGCCAAATGTGCAGCTGCCCCGACCGCATCGTCGTACTGGCCGGGAACGTGGTTGATGTGCGCACCAAAGGCCGACATCGCGGCCACGCGGGCGTCCGACACGCCCGAATGAACAAATATCTCGCAGCGCGCGCCGGTCAGGTTTGCGCCCCAAGCAACCGAGCGTCCATGGTTTCCGTCCGTGGCACAGGCAAATGTCAGCGTGCTTGCAACGTCACGCACCTCCGCGGAGTTAAATTCGGCAGGCCGAAGATCACGGCCCAACGAACTACTCGCTCTATCTAACACTGTAGCCACCACCGCATAGGCACCGCCGAGCGCCTTGAAACTTCCAAGACCGAACCGCTGGCCCTCGTCTTTGACGTGAAGTTCTTGAATACCGAATGACCGCGCCAGTTCCGGCAAATTGAACAATGGCGTCGGCTCGTAGCCGGGCAACTCGGAGAGTACTGACTCCGCTTTGCCCCTGCCCGTTTCATTGAACCAGGCAAGTACGTTGGCCCTCGGGCGGGCGCCCTTTTTGGTGACATGTAGGAACATGGAGTCTCCTGCGCGGTCCGCGTATTGCAGGACGCAAACTTGCGTTCAGTCGGGGCGCTGCGTCCAATCGGAGAACATGGTCTTCTGCATGAAGATTGAAGGATCGGGCAGCGCGACGAAACCAAGCCTGGCGTAGAGATCGTGCGCGTCGTCGGTGGCGAGCATCCATCGCTTTACGGACGCCAGGTCATGATGCGCCATCACACATTGACAGAGCCAGGTACCCAGGCCGCTGCCCCTATGTCCTTCATCCACGAACACATCGCAAAGATAGGCGAGCACTGCGCGATCGGTTATGACCCTTGCAAAGCCGACCAACGATCCTGACGGAGCGAGGAGGCCATACACCAGAGAGTTTTGAACCGATGTTTCGAAGGCTGCTTTGGGCATGTCGCGGGCCCAATACGATCGTCGGGAGATAAACTCATACGCGGACTCCAGTTCGGACTGTCCCAAATCCGCCGTCACGCGATAGCCATCACGCGAGCATTTACAGATGTCGCTCATGATAATTGATTCCTCCGCGCCGTGCCGATCATCATTCGAGTTCGAAGTTGAGATGACATGCCGCCCAATGATCCGGTGCCACCTGCCGTAACCGCGGGACTTCCCCACGGCAGCGCGGCATCACGTGTTTGCATCGCGTGTGGAATGGACACCCGGAGGGCGGAGCGAGTGGACTCGGCACCTCTCCTTCGAGCGGCGTAAAGCGCTGCCGTCGCTGATCGAGGCGCGGCGCCGCGGCAAGCAGCGCCACCGAGTATGGATGGCTTGGACGACTGAAGATGTCACTGGTCTTGGCGACCTCAACAATTCGCCCGAGATACATGACGGCGACCCGATCACTGAACAGCCGCACCAACGCCAGGTCATGGCTGATGAAAAGATATGTAGTCCCCTGATCTGCCCTGAGCCTGCGAAACAACCGCATGATCTGCGCCTGTACGGAGACGTCGAGTGCCGAAGTTGGTTCGTCGCAAACGAGAACAGAGGGCTTGACCGCGAGGGCTCGAGCAATTCCCACGCGCTGACACTGCCCCCCCGAAAGCTCATGAGGTCGGCGCGTAGCCAGTGAGGGGTCGAGCCCAACCTCTGACATCAGGCCTGCCACGTAAGCAGCCACGCCACGACGGTCGATAAGACCGTGTGCGAGCGCGGGCTCGCCGATGATATCTCTCACCCGATGTGATGGATTGAGAGAATCCAATGGATTCTGGAAGATCATTTGTACTTCCAGTTCCTTGCGCGATCGTCTTTCCGGACCGGACATGCGGATTTCGATCGTACCCGCACTCGGCTTGAGGATGCCGCACGCGAGACGCCCGACCGTCGATTTTCCGCAGCCGGACTCGCCCACAAGCGCCACCACCTCATGTTTCTCAACCGTCAGGCTGACATCACGTACGGCCCATAGGTCGTGACGTTGCGCCTTTCCAGCAATCCGCTCAACGATGCGTTCCGACAATGGTTGCTGCCGTTGAAATGCCTTTGAAACGCCTGTCAGCGAGAGGCTGGCGGCGTGATCACCCGCACTGCTCATCCTTGCGCATCTCCAGTGATGCCTTGTGTATAAGTGATATCGTCCGGATCGCTGGCCCGCAGCTCGTCGATGTTCGCCACCATCGATGGGATCGATGCAATAAGACGGCGCGTGAAGGGGTGCCGAGGAGCGTCCAGCACCTGGTCGGTGCTGCCTTGCTCGATGATCGACCCGTCATGCATTACGGCAATCCTGTCCACAAGGCCGGCCACGACTGAGAGGTCGTGACTGATCCAGATGAATGCGGCGTCGCGCTCGGCCGCAAGTTTTTGGACCTGATGCAGAATTTGCGCTTGGATCGTCACATCGAGCGCCGTCGTCGGTTCGTCCGCTATCACGAGATCCGGGTCGTTGATCATTGCGATTGCGATCGCCACGCGCTGACGCATGCCCCCGGACAATTGATGCGGATAGGCCGCCATTCGCTCGTCTGGTGCAGGAATCCCGACGCGCCCCAGCGCGTCCCTGCTCTTTTGCCATGCCAACGGCTTGTCAATACGCTCATGCGCCAGAATGGCATCGACGATCTGTGTGCCGATACGGAGCGTCGGGCTGAGCGTCGACATCGGGTTCTGGAAAACCATCCCAATACGCCGACCCCGTAACCGTCGCAATTGCGCCTCGGCCATGCCGGCCAAGTCCATGCCGTCGAACACAATGCTGCCCGAGACGGTATGGCATGGCGCGGGGAGAAGCCCCGGAATCGCCAAGCCAGTCATCGATTTTCCAGAACCGGACTGTCCCACCAGGCCGAGGAACTCTCCGCGCCCAACCTCGAAGCTCACATCGTCAACCAGCCGATGGCCGGGGTGAGCGTCGATGGACAGCCGCTTCACCTCAAGCAGGGCCTTAGCCATGATCTACAGCCACTGCAGACCGCGAGATGAAGGCGCGCCTCAGACCGTCAGCAATCAGATTGGCACTCGCCACGAGGATGAGGAGCGCGAGGCCAGGGTAAATTGTCAGCCAGTAATGGCCGCTCAGCATCAGCGAGTAGCCGTTCGCGATCAGCAGTCCAAGCGACGGCTCCGTAACGCGTAATCCGGTGCCGAGGAATGACAGCGATGCCTCGAGCGCTATCGCATTCGCCAATTCCACGGCCGCTATGACCAGCAATGGCCCAAGGCAGTTTGGAAGAATGTGACGGAACATGATCCGCATAGGACCGAAGGACAGGCTCTTCGCCGCTTCGACATATTCGCGCCCCAGTTCGACCAGCGCCGCGCTGCGCGCGGTCCGCGCGTAGTAAGCCCACTGCACCGCGACCAGTGCTATGATGATGTTCAACAACCCCGTGCCGAAGACCGCTAGCAGGATCATGGCGTTGAGGATTGCCGGGAAGGAGAGCTGGATATCGACGATACGCATAAGGACAGCATCTGCCCAGCCGCCCAGATAGGCGGCCAATATGCCGACCGCGGTTCCCAGAACGATGCCAATCGCCCCGCTGGCCACCGCGACGCCGATGCTGATGCGCAGGCCGTAGAGTATGGCGCTGGCGACATCGCGCCCCTGATCGTCGGTGCCAAGCAGGTGATAGAGTCCGTTCTCTCCTATCGATCCCGGTGGGAGGCGCGAGTCCATCAGATTGAGCGCCGTGAGATCGTAAGGGTCTTGCACCGCGATCACGGAAGCAAAGATCGCCAGCAATAAGGCCACCGACAGCGCCGCGAGAGCCAAGAGGCTGGTGATGTCGCGAGAATATTCCCTGAAAACGACCTTCCAGTTCATCGATTGGCCCCTCCCAGGCGAATGCGGGGATCGATGATCGAATAGGTCACGTCCGTTGCGAAATTAATCGCCGTGAAGACGAGAACGACGATCAGAATATACGCCACGATCACGGGGCGATCGAGCAAGCGTATGGAATCCACGATCAGCTTGCCGATCCCAGGCCAGGCAAAGACGCTCTCGGTAACGACTGAGAAGGCGATGAGCCCGCCGGTGACCAGGCCCATGACTGTCACCACGGGGATCAGAGTGTTGCGGAAGATGTATGCTATCAGGATCCGCGTTGAAGACAGGCCTTTGGCTCGCGCGAAACGGACGTAGTCCATGTTCGCCTGCTCGATCACGCCGGACCTGACAAGCCGCATCAAAAGGGCCATCGGAAACAGCGAGAGGTTCACCGCTGGAAGCAGCACGTGCTTCCAGCCATCGCTTGTCGCTAGGCTCGTGCGTACACCCAGCAAGGCTCCTACCTCGCCTCGCCCGCCTGAAGGAAGCCAGCGCAGTTCGATCGAGAAGATCAGGATCAGCGTGAGGCCGACCCAAAACGTCGGCAGGCTAAACCCCAGTACGGAAAGGTTCGAAAGCGCCCGCCCCGGAAGCCGCTCGCCCATACTGCCGGCAATCAGCCCCAGCGGTATGCCGGCCACCACGGCGATGGACATGGCGACAAAGATAAGTTCGAGGGTGGCCGGAAGACGCTCCAGTATCACCTGCAACGCTGGGCGGCTGTGAACGTACGAATTGCCGAGGTCGCCTTCCATGGCATTGCGCAGGAACAGCAGATATTGCTCCCAGAGAGGCCGGTCCAATCCGAGATTGCGTATGGCCTGGTCGATTACTTCCTGTGACGACCTGGGATCTATGAGAACATGGACCGGGTTCCCGATGGCATAGATGCCGCAGAAAACGAGGAGCGATACCACCACGAGCACGACAGAAGCGTGCATGGCTCTTTGCAAGACAAATTGGGCCATTGCATCCCTCGGGTGTAGGGGTATGGGCCGGCCACTGAAGAGCCGGCCACAGGTATCGAGCTTCGCTAAGGTTGCTTTTTCACTTCAGTGATAAGCGTGTTTTCGTCGGCATGAACGGTATAGGAGAGCCCCTTGCGGGTCGCCACATTGACCGTCTGATAGTGCAGCGGCACGACGGCGACATCCTCCATGATCGTCTTGATCACACCGGCCTCAATCCGATGCCGCTCATCGGCATCGAGCGTGACCAAAGCCTTTTCGATCAACGCGTCCGCTTCGGCATTCGAGTAGTGTCCGAGATTCCATGTGCCGAGTTTCTTGTCCTTGTCGAACGTATGGATACCTTGCCAAAGCAGATCTGCCTCCCCTCCCGATGAGCTACCCCAACCGAACAGGAACAGGCTAGAGCGCTCGCCAGCATGGTCTGTGACCATGGGAAAATACACCGCCCTCGGCATGGGCTCGACAATCATCTTGAGCCCGATCTGAGCCAGCTGCTGGCCGACAGCCTGGCAGACCGCGCCATCGTTGACATACCGGTCGTTCGGACAATGTATGGTCAGACCGAAGCCATCCGGGTAGCCCGCCTCCTTGAGCAGCGACTTCGCCAGTTCCGGATCGTATGACGGCACGTCGATCGCCTCATCATAACCGCCGAAGCCGGGCGGCACGATCTGGCTCGCGGGAATCGCGAGCTTGTCCATGACGCGGTCGACGATCACGTCGCGGTTGATGGCGTGATTGATCGCCCGGCGAACGCGGCTGTCCTTAAACGGATTCTTGGCCAGCGGCTTTCCGTCAAGATCGGTCGCGAAGGGCGTCACGTCACGCTCATGATCCATCCAGAGGAAGATCACACGATCAGACGACCCGGTGTGGACGATTGCTTCGGGTGTCTCCCGCAGGCGGCTGACATCGACGGGTGGCACTGCATCGATCATATCAACGCTTCCCGACAAGAACGCTGCAACGCGCGCCGAATCGTCGGAGATGAAGCGGAAGGTTGCGCGCTCCCATTCGGGCTTGTCGCCCCAGAATTGGTCGAAGCGGCGAAGTTCGAGCCGGTCTCCGGCGACATACGTGTCGATGGCGAAAGGACCGGCACCGATCGCCGCCTTGCCAGTATTGAAGTCGGCTGTCGTTGCGGATTCGGCAATCTCACTTGGAATGATCGGAATTTGGGCGACCTGATGCGGCACAACCGGCGATGGCCCGTTGGTAAGAACGTGGACCGTAAAGTCATCGACAGCGACCACGTCGCGGATCCCGACCAGCGCGCCGGTCAAAGGGCCGGCAGCGTTCGGGACGTTGGGCAGGCGTTTGAAGGTCGCGACGACATCGGCAGCCGTAAACGGCGTGCCGTCATGAAAGACCACACCCTCGCGCAGTTTGAATTCCCAGGTCGTATCGTCAACCGTCCGCCAGGATTCGGCGAGCATCGGCCTCACTTGCGCTTTCGCGTCAAGCTGCAGCAGGGCGCCGTATATCTGAACGTGATATGAGGTGTTTGCACCGGTCCACAGAAAGTGTGGATCCATGGTCAATTCCGAACGGGCACCTATCGTCAGCTCGTCGGCGGCGGCTATTGCGGGCAGCATTGCCGCCGCCAGCGAAACCGCCTTTATCAGCGAAGAAGTCTTGTTACACATTGACGAACTCCCCTCTTGATTGGCCTCCCGCTCTCGACGAGCGATCAGCTGTGTTTCATTTCCATTTCAACGCATGAAGCCAGCAGCTTGATCTGCCGCTGGATGACATTCGGGTCGGGTTCAACGGCCCTGTAGAAGACGATGCCGCGCAGCACCGACATGGTCAGATGAAAGAGGTCCTTCAGCTTCTGCTTGCCGATGCCGACATCCCGGAATGTGTCGAGCCACAACTTTTCAGACATGGCCACCGACCCCTTGCGGTGAGCGATGACGCTCGTGTGCAGATTCCGATCGCCGCGGGTACCGAGTAAAATCTCCCAGATCGCGAGATAGTCCTCGCTGCCGTAGACCTCTCCGAGTTTGCTCATCAATTGTCCAAGCGTCTTGCCGACTTCCGCGATCGATTTCGGCCTTTCCACGGCAACGCTCTCTAACTGCTCTCTGACGATGCCGTAGTGATGATCGAGAACAGCCAGGATAAGGATATCTTTCGAGCCGTAGTGGTGCTGGAGCGCCCCAGTGGTGACACCCGAGCGGCCAGCAATTACCGAGGTCGTTGCGCTGGCATAACCCACGTCGACCAACGCCTGCATGGTTCCGGCAATCAACTGAGCCTGCGTTTCGGCACTGCGATCTTGCTGTGTTCTGCGCTTCCGCGCCGGACGCTCTTTTGTTGTGGAAATTCGTTCCATTTCAGCCTCGCGAATTCAAATCATCGCATTAAGCATATTATAATTGATGTAACTGCGCCAAGCTCGTCCCGCTGGAATCCGATGTCGGAGTAGCCAGGCCCAAGTCGGCCTTCGCAAGCGCCCAGCCCTTGCGGATCTCCGCAGCCGTGATGGGCTCGGGGCTGCCGTTTCGACCGGTATTCACGCGCGCCATGATGGCGCCTTTTGCGTAGACTCTCGCGTGGATGCTCAGCGTGGCATAGACGTTCTGCAGTTCGTCGTAGGCTTCGTCCGTCCAGACCGCCTCATATTCCTTCCGGACTTCGCAGAAGCCGAAGATAGGCACCGCCCCCTCTCCCGCCGCGGCGCGCGCTTCGCTACGTTTAATCGATGAAGCGTCCGCATCGACTTCCATGCTTTCGGGGGACGTGAAGACTAGCCCATACAGTTCTTCGGCAACCGCCCGGCTCACATAACCATAGCGACAGTCGCGCTCTACCTTGGCCAGATCGCGGTCGAGCGGATCGCCAAAGCCACCGCCTCCCGACGTCTGGAATTCCACGACATCTCCCGGCGCGAGGCGGATCAGGCTGATCCTCTTGCGATAGGTAGTCTCATGCGGCTTCCCCCGGTTGACGACGACAGGTTGTGTTCTGCGTCCGCAGTGACCGCCCATCGCACCCCATGGCGCGAAACGCGTGCGTTCCACGCCCCTTAGGGCGATGGTGGTGTCTGGCTTCGTTGCTTCGGCAGACAGGCCGACACCCAGTCCGCCGCGGAAGCGTCCAGCACCTCCGGAGTCCGGTACGAAGTAATAGCGATGCACGTAAAGATCGAGTTCGGTCTCGATGATCTCGACAGGCGTATTCTTCATGAAGCTCAAGGAGTAGTTCGTACCGTCATATCCGTCGCATGTCGGCCGGGCACCGGTACCTCCTACGAGCGGCTGGAGCATGTTCACCTTCCGGCTCCCATCGGAAAGATCGGGCGTTGAGTAAACGGGCATGATGCCCTGCCCGCTTCCTGCTGCCGGCACCCTGTCAGGAATTGCTTGAAGCAGTGCACCGAAGATGATGTCCATGACACGAATGCCGCTGACAAGCCGTCCTCCCAGAGAAGCCGGAGGCACCGCGTGAACCAAGGTTCCCGCTGGCGCGGTAACGCGGATTGGCCGAAGAATCCCGCTGTTGACGGGCATTTTCCTGTCCGACGTCAACAGATATTGCACGACGCCGGTCGTCACCCAGGTGTGATGCTTGTGACCTGCCGTCGCGAGGTTGATCGCCGCAAGAACCTGCGGGTCGGTTCCGGTGAAATCGAGATGAATCTCCGTGCCCTGCTTCTCGATCGAGAGACAGATACGAACGGGAAAAGGCGACGAGATATCGTCATCCAGATAGTCCTTGAAGCGGTAAACGCCGTCGGGAATTTCGGCAATGACGGCCCGGGATTTCGCCTCGCCATAGTCGATGCATTCATCGATTAGACTTTTCGCCCGCGCGACGCCGTAGCGTTCAAATATCTCAATCAAGCGTTCCGACGCGGTTCGGAAGGCAGACACGATCGCCTGAACGTCGCCCCAGAGTTGGTATGGGACACGGACATTGGCCTTGATGATCTTGTAAATGTCTTCGTTCAGTTGCCCGCCGCGATAGAGTTTGGCCGGCGGGATGCGCAGGCCCTCCTGATACACGTCCGTCAGCGACGCATCGAGACTGCCTGGGACGGCACCTCCGATGTCGGACGAATGGAGGAATGCCCAGCAAAAAGCGATCAGTTCGCCCTGATGGAAGATAGGCGCGATCATCGTGATGTCAGGCGAATGAGTCACCATCCCGCCGGACGTGTAAGGGTCGTTGACGAACAGGATGTCGCCCGGCGCCCACTCGCTGATGCCAGCGATGACGCTCTCGGCAGGAAGCGCGACCGCCGTCGGAACGCCAGATCGCCCTGGATAGGCGAAATACGTTCCGTCGGGCTTCGCTAGCGCGACCGAGAAATCCTCGATCTCCTTAACGAAGGTCGTATAGGCAGTTCGTGCCAACACGCCGCAAGCCTCTTCGACCACCGCTGATACCAGGGTCGAGAAAATCGACAATTCGATCGCGTCAGTTGCCTGCTTGCCATCGTCGCGTCTCATCGTCAGTGCGCCTTTTCGAGATGCAGGCAACCGAGTGCATCGATCGCGGCTGTCCATCCGCGAGTGACGACACACGTCGTATCGGCTTGGTCGATGATGAAGGGTCCGGCCGCAGACCAACCCTGACCGATGTCGGCGCGCCGGTAGACAGGTACCTGCAGATGTTCGCACGTGAGAAACACGTCGCGCGATCCGGGCATGGGGTACGGAGCATTTCCGCGGCCAACGGCTAGCGTCGGGACAGTGCGATGGCCGACCACGGTTGCGCGAAAAGACGTGACTTCGATAGCGGCGTCATCCTGTCGCGAACCATAGAGCTTCTGGTATTCCTCCCGGAAGCGTATCGGTATCTCGGTGAGATCGTCGAAAGGAACG
>Ga0335075_10001743_pt1 | contig 35528 bp, 32 predicted proteins | sample Lox_Sample_24_FD_206723 | JGI IMG/M metagenome (GOLD analysis project Ga0335075, IMG submission 206723) | Soil microbial communities from Loxahatchee National Wildlife Refuge, Florida, United States - Lox_Sample_2.4 | ecosystem: Environmental > Terrestrial > Soil > Wetlands | place: USA...
CACGCCGTCGAGTGCCACGATGAGCGGGAGAGCAGGCCCAGGCCGTTCGGAAAAATCCTCTGGGTGCGCGTACTCGTAGGGTCGGACCCGGAGGGCGACGCCCTGATGGATCGCGCCACCGGTCAGCCGGTCGAGTTCGGACGGGCCCGCCTCGAGCACCGCGATGCCCGTCTCGGCCGCAAGCTGCACGGCCTCCGCGACCCGCTCGTCCTCTTGCGCCCGGCCGGCGACGTACAGGGCCACCGCGGGGATGCCCGCCCGCAGCGACTCAAGGACGGAGTTGCGGCCCGCGACCATCTCCGGCCCCTCGCCGCTGCCCCGCGCCGCGGTGTTCTCGTGCGCGGAGTCCGAACGGCTGCGGCCTGCTCCGTCCCGCTCGCCTCCGCGCTGGGCCGGGCCAGGGCCACCGGCGCCCCTCGCCGCCTTGGCCGCCGCCCGCTGCGCGGGATGCCCGGGGCGCAGGTAAGCGGGCGGCGTCGGGCCCTTGCCCTCAAGCCGGTCGCGGCGGTTCCCGCCCGTACCAGGGCGGGGCTTGCCGCGCTTGGAGTAGCCGCCACCGCCCGGCGTCCTGCCGTCTTGGCCGCCCTTTTTCTGCCCGCTCATTGATTGCTCCGTACGTTCGTCGCGTTTTACCGCGCCAGTTCCCATCGGGTGCCTTCCGGCGTGTCCTCGACCACCACGCCGGAGGCCTCCAGGGTGTCCCTGATGGAGTCCGCCGAAGCATAGTCGCCACGCGACCGCGCCGCGTCGCGCTGCCGGAGAGCGATCGCGACGAGCGCGTCCACCACCCCGCGCAAGCGACCGCCGGTGTCGCCCGACGGCCAGGGTGGCGTGAGCGGGTCGAGGCCAAGCACCGCGAGCATGGCGCGCGCCTGCGCCAGGCAGGCCGCGGCGTTCTCCTGGTCACCCCTGCTTAGAGCGTAGTTGCCGTCGCGCACTGTGGCGTGCAGCGCGGCGAGGGCGGAGGAGACGGCGAGGTCGTCGTCCAGCGCGGCGGTAAACGAGATCGGCAGCCCCGGCTGCGTCGCGGCGTCGCCGACGGCGTACTGCGCCCGGGTGACGAACCGCTCGATCCGCTGGTAGGCGGCCGCGGCGTCCTCGAGCGCTTCGCTTGAGTACTCGATCATGGAGCGGTAATGGGCCTGGCCGAGGTAGTAGCGCAGTTCCTGCGGGCGGACCCGCCACAGGGCGTCGGCCGCGGCCAGCGCGTTGCCCGCCGTCTTGCTCATCTTCGTCTCGGCGATCGTGACGAGCCCGTGGTGGACCCAGTACCTGGCGAACTCGTCGCCGGCCGCCCGCGACTGCGCGCGCTCGTTCTCGTGGTGCGGGAAGATCAGGTCCATCCCGCCGCCGTGGATGTCGAACGTGGACCCGAGGTAGCCGACGGCCATGGCCGAGCACTCGATGTGCCAACCGGGACGGCCGGGACCCCACGGCGTCCGCCACGCGGGCTCGCCGCGCTTCGCGCCCTTCCACAGGACGAAGTCCCTGGGGTCTTTTTTGTGCGCGAGCGGGTTGCCAAGGCCGGCTTCGCCGGCCTCCGCTTCGGCACTCCAGGCGGACAACTGGCCGGCCGGCTGCCCGGACAGCGCGCCGTAGTCCTGGGCGCTGGCCACGTCGAAGTACACGTCGCCGCCGGTGGCGTAGGCGTGCCCGGTGGCAAGCAGCCGCTCGATGAGCGCGATCATGTCGGGGATGTGCCCGGTCGCGCGGGGCTCCACGTCCGGCGGCCGGCAGCCGAGCAGGGCGTAGGCGCTGCTGAACTCCCGGTGGTTCCGCTCGGCGAGCGCCCACCACGGGATCTCCTCCGCCGCCGCCGCGCGCAGGATCTTGTCGTCGATGTCGGTCACGTTCCGGCAGTACGTCACCGGCTGGCCGGACGCCTCAAGCCAGCGCACCAGGATGTCGAAGCAAACCGCCGAGCGGAGGTGGCCGAGGTGCGGAGCTCCCTGGACCGTGGCGCCGCACAGGTAGACCGACGCCTTCCCCTGCGTGACTGGCCGGAACTCGCGCACTGCCCTTGCTGCCGTGTCGAACAGGCGGAGCGTCACGTTCGTTAGCGTACGGTACCCGGTCGCCGCTCGCCCGCCGCACGACACACCTCACCAAGACCCGAAATCATTCCAATCCACCACCAACACCGATACCGTGGGCATCGCGTAACTGGGAAAATACTCACGAAGACCCCTGGCAGGGTCTCTCCTGGCAAGTGGAACAAATCCCAATGAACAGTCCCCTACCGGCATCCGGGCCGGCATCCCGGCCGGCATCCGGGTTGGCATCCGGGTTGGCAGAGCGCCCCAACTGGACTCGCCGCCTGGTGAACCTGCTGGTCGCGCTCGTGGTTATCGCCGTCGCCGCGGCGGCCTTCGTCTTCTCCTACGACGGAGTGCACGCGGTCGCGCTGCTCGGCGGCGTGTCGTCGCAGCTCGCGCGGTACTACCCGGGGCTGTTCGACGCCGTGCTGGTGATCGCCTGCGTCGCCGCCGTCATGCTCCGCGACGGTCGCTGGTGGCCGCGCCTGTGGGCCTGGGTGGTGATCATCGTCCTGCTCGGCGCGATCGGGACGACTGACGTCCTGCACGCGATGAACTACACGCTGCGCCACCGGCCGACCGAGGCCATCGTCGCCGCCGCGCCGATCGTGGCGGTGCTGCTCGCGTTCAGCCTGCTGCTGACGCTGCTCAGGCAGTCAAGGACGCACGCGCAGGAGCCGGCCCGGCCGGTGCCGCTCGACGTGCCCGCCTTGCTCCCGGCGGCCGCCGCGGCGCCCATCGCGCTGCCCGCGGCCGGCGCGACGGCCGCGACGGCCCCGACCGAGGCGTTGCCGATGCACGGGGACGCCGGGATGGCGCCGACCCGCGGGGACCAGGCGCTCGGCGATGTATGGGAAGCGTCCTGGGCGGCGCCCACGCGGGAGTTGCCGACCAGGGAGGCGCCAGAGGGTGAGGCGCCGGACGGTGCGGCGCCGGCCAGGGGGGTGCCGACCAGGGAGGTGCCGGTCGCCGCGCCAGATGAGCCGGCGCCGCCGACGGTGCAGGTGCCGGCGCTGTCGCCGGAACGGGAGCCCGAGCCTGCGCCCGAGCAGGCGGCCGAGCCGGTGCCGCCCCGGGGTCAGCAGGGCATCAGGTACGCGGGCGACGGCGTGCCGGGGATGGCGGGGAACCAGCAGGCGGCCGAGCCCGCCGCCGGGCCCGCCGCCGGGCCCGCCGCCGGGCCCGCGGCTGCGGGCGAGGAGTACTGGGAGACGGAAGAGGCGGGGCAGTTCGCCGGCCTGGTCTACCCGGCCCGCGAGGACGATCTTGACCCGGCCCGCGAGGACGATGACGACGATTCCGGCGACGGCGATTCAGGCGACGACGGCTCCGACGACGACGGCTCCGACGACGGGGAGACGAACGACGCTGGGACCGACGACGCTGGGACCGACGACGTTGGGACCGACGACACCGGGCCGCGCACGGCTCCGCCGGAACTCGACGACGACGCACCGCCCTTCGCGACGGCGCCTTTCGCGTCGGTTCCCCGGCTGAACCGCGTCCGCTCGACCCCCACACCGCCGGAGGATGAGGACGAGGAGTAGCTCGGCTGGTTAGCGCTCGACGACCAGGGCGGTGGCCATCGCCGCGATGCCCTCACCGCGCCCGGTGAGGCCGAGTCCGTCGGTCGTGGTCGCCGAGAGGGACACGGAGGCGCCGGAAAGGGCCTCGCTGAGCACGGCGACCGCCTCGGCCCGGCGCGATCCGATCTTGGGGCGGTTACCGATCACGTAGACGGCGACGTTCCCGATGACGTAGCCGGCCTCGCCGACAAGCCGCGCGGTTTCCCGCAGCAGCGCGACCCCTGGTGCCCCGGACCACTCGGGCCGCGATGTGCCGAAGTGCGCACCGAGGTCCCCGAGCCCGGCCGCCGACAGCAGCGCGTCGCAGGCCGCGTGGGCAGCGGCATCCCCATCAGAATGCCCAGCAAGCCCGGTCTCTCCTGGCCACTCAAGCCCAGCGAGAAACAGGGTCCGCCCCACCTCGAAGGGATGCACGTCCATCCCGAGCCCGACCCGCGGCAACTTGTCCACGCGCAGCACCCTACCGGCAGGCACGCCTGCCTCATCCCTGGGTGCAGAAGGAGCGGGGCCGCCACGGGAGATTTCCTCCCTGGCGGCCCCGCTCCTTCGACTACGACCTGAGAAGAACTAGTTCGTGAGAACCTCGTCCAGAAGCGCCTCGGCCTTGTCCTCGTTGGTCTTCTCCGCGAGCGCGAGCTCGCTGACGAGGATCTGCCTGGCCTTGGCGAGCATCCGCTTCTCGCCGGCCGAGAGGCCGCGCTCCTTGTCCCGGCGCCACAGGTCCCTGACCACCTCGGCGACCTTGTTCACGTCACCGGAGGCAAGCTTCTCCAGGTTGGCCTTGTACCGACGCGACCAGTTCGTGGGCTCCTCAGTGTGCGGCGCACGTAGCACCTCGAACACTCGTTCAAGCCCTTCAGCGCCCACCACGTCCCGAACACCGACGAGTTCCGCGTTGTCCGCGGGGACACGCACGGTCAGATCACCCTTGTCGACCTTCAGGACCAGGTAGGTCTTATCCTCGCCCTTAATCGTGCGAGTCTCAACGGCTTCGATGCGAGCAGCCCCATGGTGGGGGTAAACGACGGTATCGCCGACCTTAAAAGACATCTGGCAAGTACCCCTTCCGCTGAAGGCTATCTTACCACGACCTAGAGCACCGATAAAATGCCCCTGCCAGCAAATATGCAGGTCAATACGCTAATTTCGAGCACACTGCAGTGTGCTCGACAGGCATCTGCGGCAGCCGACACGGTCTTCGTCGCGGGGATACCTAGGCCACGGTTCGGGACGTCGCCGCTGACGATACATACCTAGTCTACCTGAGAGTTCCACCGCACCTTCGTAAATCCCCGCGCGCGAGTCGGCACACCCGGGCGCGCGGGGTGATACTTAAGTGAAAGGCCCAGTGGCCGCGGCCACCGCCAGGAGAGGTGCACGTGAGCTTCGCCAGCGAGCCAGGGCGGGATGACGGCAACCTGCCCCCGGTAAACGTCGTGATCCCTGACGATGCCAGGGAACTCGATCGCGACGTGCTCGCTTACCGCCGCGAGCAGCGCGCCCTGCGGCGGCGGCGGCGCCTCCTGCGGATCTTCCGTCCGTTCCGGCTGCCCGAGTTCGGCGGTCACGCGGCGGTAATCCCGCTGATCGCCGCCTGCCTCGCGATCGCGCTGGTCGGCGGGGCCCTGTTGTCGGTCGCCACGATGAGCCCGGCGTCGGCGCCCACGCTAAGCGCACCGCGAGCGGCGGCGCCCGCCGTGCCGCGCGCCGACCTGACCCAACTGCCGGCGGGCACCGTTCACCTCGACGGCCACACGGTCCCGATCCGGTCGCTGGTGACCGCGACGATCGCGCTGGTTCCCGTCAATTGCGGCTGTGACGCGGCCCTCGACCGCCTGGCCCAGCAGTCGGTCGCGGCACATGTGAACCTCTACTTCGCCGGCGCCGGCCAGGCGATAACGCAACTGCCCGGCCTCGTCGCCCGCGACGGCGACGGCGCGGCGGTCGCGGCGGCGGACTACGACTTCGTGCTCACCGTCGCGTACCACCCGACCACGCTGACCGCGCTCCTTGTCTTCAAGGACGCCACCGCGGAGGTCTTCCGCGGTCTCGGGACGAACTTCCAGCTCGCGTCCACACTGCGGGAGCTGAAACTGGCCGGCGCCAGCCTCGCCACCGGCCAGCCGACGACGTCCTGACCCGACCGGGCGAAATCGCATCCCCGGCGCATCGGTCGTTCCGCGGACCGATAGCATTTCTACGGCCTGTAGTGGACCGTCAGGCCACCTGGCCACAACGGGAGTAAGCTCCTCCTCCCGCATCCATGAACAAGGAGGCATTCGCCGTGATCCGCGCAAGCTCCGGGAAGACCGCCGCTGGCCGCCTGCTGCTCGGTGCTGGCGCCCTGGCCTTGCTGATCCCGGCCATCGCCGGGTGCGAGGCCGGGGACAATGCCCCGACGCTTGAATTTCACTCCGCGTCCTCCGGGGCGCACACCGTCTTCAACGGAATCCAGATCACCAACGCCTTCGTGCTCGGCGCGCCGGCCGACTCGACGCTGCCGAGCGGCGGGTCGGCCGGCCTGTTCGTCTCGCTCTACAACAGCAACGACAGCGGCGACGAACTGGTGAGCGTCACGGCACCGGGGACGGCAGGAAGCATTTCGCTGACGGGCGGGACGGTCGCGCTCCCCGCGAACGCCGCGCCGGTCAACCTGACTGGTCCGCAGCCGGACGCCGTGCTTGAGAACCTCTCGCAGTCGCTGCGCGGCGGCACCTCCATCGAGGTGACCTTTGACTTCGAGCACGCAGGCAAGGTGACCCTGCCGGTGCCGGTGGAGCCGCAGTCATTCCAGTGGGCGACCTTCTCGCCGCCCGCGTCGTCCACGGCCGGCGCGGCGGTGTCGACGGCGACCGCGACGCCGGTCACGAGCGCGACCGCCACTCCGACCACGACCGCCACTTCGACCGCGACGCCGACCGCGACGCCGTGACCCGGTTACCGCCTGGCGAGATTGTTGTTGCTTGCTGCGTCAATAAGGCACAAGGCAAGGGGCCCGCTACACCAGCCTGACTGGTGTAGCGGGCCCCTGCCTTTACGTTGTCGTCCGGTCTCAGCCGGCCGACTCGAACTTGTAGCCAAGGCCGCGCACGGTCACGATGTGCCGTGGCTTGGCCGGGTCGACCTCGATCTTGGCGCGAAGCCGCTTGATGTGCACGTCCAGGGTCTTGGTGTCACCCACGTAGTCGGCGCCCCATACCCGGTCGATGAGCTGCATACGGGTGAGCACCCGGTCGGCGTTGCGCAGCAGCACCTGGAGTAGCTCGAACTCCTTGAGCGGCAACTGGACCTGGTCACCGCGCACGCTGACCACGTGCCGCTCCACGTCCATGCGCACGGGCCCGGCCTCAAGCGTCGCGTCGGCCACCTCCTCGACGTCGCCGCGCCTGCGCAGCACGGCCCGCATCCGGGCCACGAGTTCCCGCGAAGAGAACGGCTTCGTCACGTAGTCGTCGGCGCCGAGTTCAAGCCCGACCACCTTGTCGATCTCGCTGTCCTTGGCGGTCAGCATGATGACCGGCACGCTTGACCGCTCGCGGAGCGAGCGGCACACCTCGCTGCCGGGCAGCCCGGGCAGCATCAGGTCGAGCAGCACCAGGTCGGCCCCGGTGCGGTCGAAGGTGTCGAGCGCGTCCGGGCCCGTCGCGCAGACCGCGACCTCGAATCCCTCCTTGCGGAGCATGTAGGAGATCGCGTCGCTAAACGATTCTTCGTCCTCGACCACGAGCACGCGTGTCACTGAAGTCCCCCTCCTGATGGGGTCGAACGGGCAGTACTAGTCGCGCGTCCGATCGGCGCCGGTGCCGTCATGGTCGCTCCGCAGTGGTAGCCACAGGGTGAAGGTGGAACCCGCGCCCTCCACGCTACGCACGGTGACTCGGCCGCCGTGCGCGGCCGTCACGTGCTTCACGATGGCGAGCCCGAGTCCAGTGCCGCCGGTGGCCCGTGAGCGGGCCGGGTCGACGCGGTAGAAGCGCTCGAAGATCCGCTCAAGGTCACGTTCCGGGATGCCAATGCCCTGGTCGGCCACGCTGATCTCGACGCCGCCGTCGCCGGGCTTCTTTACGCACACGACCACCCTCGTGCGCTCGGGGCTGTAGACGACGGCGTTCTCAAGCAGGTTCCGCACGGCGGTCACCAGCAGGTCGTCCTCCCCGAGCACGCTCAGCCCGCGAACGCCGATCGACGCGAGCGTGATGCCCCGCGCGTTCGCCTTCATCCGGCATCGGTCGAGCGCTTCTGCGACCACCGCGTCGATGGCCACCGGCGCCGGATCGGGCACCGGCTCGGCGGCCTGAATCCTGGACAGGGTGATCAGATCCTGGACGAGGAACGTCAGCCGGGCCGCCTCCTGCCGCATCCGGCCCGCGAACCTGCGCACCGCCTCTTCGTCGTCGGCGGCGTCCTCGATCGTCTCCGCGAGCAGGGCGAGCGCGCCAACAGGGGTCTTCAGCTCGTGGCTCACGTTGGCCACGAAGTCCCTGCGGACTTCCTCCACCCGGTGCCTGTCGGTCTGGTCTTCCGCGAGCACGAGCACCAGCCCGCCACCGCCAACGGTGCCTGACAGCGGGGCGACCCGGACGGCGAAGGTGGTCGTCCGGCCGCCGAAGCGCGGTACGGGCACCTCGAACTCGGCTTCCCTGATCTCGCCGTCCCGGCGAACCTGCCGGGCGAGCGCGGCAAGCTCGCTCACCATGAGCCGGTCACCCTTGACGATCCCGAAGGACCGGGCGGCGGCACTGGCGCGCAGCACACGGTCCTCACTGTCGACCACGACGGCGGAAGACGAAAGCACGGAAAGGACGGAAGCGATGCCTGGCGGCAGTTTCGCGGGCTGCTGCGCGGACCGGAGCCGCGCGCTCCGCGGCTGTCGGATTCCCTTGCCAGCGCGCGTTCTCACCGCCATGCGATGTCCCTTACCTGGGCAGACATACGCCTCCAGGGCAACACACGCGGCTGTGACCAGTCCATACTCACATATCTGATGGTATGCGCAGCTTCCGGGGCGACCACAATCGGCAGGTTGCCGGAAATTTCACTCTTTTCCGGATGTTCACCTTCTCGCCAAGGCCCGGACAACTTCTACGCCCTATCCATTTACCAGTCGCTCACGTTAGCGGCCCTGGTTCTTAACGGCCTCGGCCGCCGCGACGGCCGCCTCCGGGTCCAGGTAGCGCCCGCCGGGCACCGTGGGGCTGAACGCACCGTCCAGGTCATAAAGCAGCGGGATGCCCGTCGGGATGTTGAGCTCGGCGATCGCGGCGTCGCTGATCCCGTCCAGGTGCTTGACGAGACCGCGCAGCGAGTTGCCGTGCGCAACCACGAGCACCGTCCGGCCGGCCGCGACGTCGGGGACGATGGCGTCGTACCAGTACGGGAGCATCCGCGCGACGACGTCGCGCAGGCACTCGGTGCGCGGCATGAGCTCAGGCGGCAGCGTGGCGTACCGCGGGTCGCCGACCTGGGAGAGCGGGTCGTCGTCGGCGATCGGTGGCGGCGGCACGTCATAGGAACGGCGCCAGATCTTGAACTGCTCGTCGCCGAACTCCTCGCGCGTCTGCGCCTTGTCCTTCCCCTGCAGCGCTCCGTAGTGCCGCTCGTTCAGCCGCCAAGAGCGGCTGACCGGCAGCCAGCTGAGCCCCGCCACCTCGAGCGCGACGTTGGCGGTGCTGATGGCCCGCGCGAGAACCGACGTGTGCACCACATCGGGGCGAAGCCCGGCGTCGACAAGCATTTGACCGGCGGCCGCCGCTTCCTGGCGGCCCTTCTCGGCCAGTTCGACGTCCACCCAGCCGGTGAACAGTCCCTTGGAGTTCCATTCGCTTTCACCATGCCGCAGCAGCACAAGGGTTCCCATGCGGGTCAGCCTAGCTGTGCCACCCGGAGAGCGACCCCCGTACCCCCGCTGTCTGTCCGTGCGGGCCTGGTCGCAAAAACCGCGATCTTATCAGGCCCGCACGGACAGACAAAAGCTCCGAGGTGTCCCTATCGGTCGCCGACGCCACCCAGGCACCATCGGGGTGCGCGGTGGGAACACGAAAAGCCTCGGCGCGGTTGGTTACAGCTGTGTCCAGCCTGCCCAACGGCCTTCCGCGTCGGATCGCCACGCTCAGCGTCCACACGTCCCCGCTCGACCAGCCGGGTACTGGCGACGCCGGCGGCCTGAACGTTTACGTTGTCCAGGTCGCTAAGCGGCTGGCGGCACGCGGTACCGAGGTAGAGATCTTCACCCGAGCGGTTTGCCGCGACACGCCGCCGCTCGCAGAACTGGCCCCTGGCGTGCTCGTCCGCAGCGTCGTGGCGGGCCCGTTCGAGGAACTCGACAAGCAAGACCTGCCCGCGCAGGTGTGTCCGTTCACGCTTGAGGTGCTCCGCGCCGAGGCCGCGTCCGAGCCCGGCCGGTATGACCTAGTGCACGCGCACTACTGGCTCTCGGGCAAGGTCGGCGCGGCCGCCAAGGAACGGTGGGGCGTTCCGCTCGTGCAGTCGATGCACACCCTCGGCAAGGTGAAGAACGCGGCACTCGCGGTGGGCGACGCCGCCGAGCCGGACGAGCGGATCCGCGGCGAACTAGAAGTCGTGGCCGCCGCGGACCGGCTGATCGCCAACACCGCGGAAGAGGCATTCCAGCTAACAGACCTGTACGGCGCGGACCCGGCCAAGGTGCTCACCGTCAACCCTGGCGCGGACTTGAGCGTCTTCGATCCTGGCAGCCCGGGGGCCAGGGCGGAGGCGCGGCGCAGGCTCGGGATCGCGCCCGACGCGGTGGTGCTGCTCTTCGTCGGCCGGGTCCAGCCGCTTAAGGGACCCGACGTCGTGCTCCAGGCGACCGCCAGGCTGCTTGAGATCGATCCCGGCCTGCGAGAGACCTTGCAGGTCGTCATCGTCGGTGGGCCGAGCGGCCGGCAGGAACGCGCCGACCCGGACCGCATGCGCGAGCTGGCCGCCCACCTCGGGATCAGCCACCGCGTCCGCTTCGAGCCGCCGTGCCCGCAGCCGGAGCTCGCGCAGTGGTACCGCGCGGCGACGATGATGCTGACCCCGTCGCACTCCGAGTCGTTCGGGCTGGTGGCCCTCGAGGCGCAGGCGTGCGGCACCCCCGTGGTGGCCGCGAGCGTCGGGGGCCTGCGCACGGTGGTCAAGGACGGCGACTCCGGCGTCCTCGTCGACGGTCATGACCCCGCCGACTGGGCCCGGGTCATCAGGTACCTCGTCCGTGCCCCCAGGCGGCTGCAGGCGCTTTCCCTTGGCGCGCAGCGGCACGCGTCCGCTTTCGGCTGGTCCGCGACGGTGGACCGGCTGGCCAGGGTGTATACCGGTGTCATGGATGAGGTAGCCGCACGGGTCGGTGCTTAACCGTCATGCCTGCCGACAACGCCGCCTGCGATGCCATCAAGGCGGCCCTGGACAGCCTTGGGCTCAGCTACGAGCAGCCGGAGCCGGGCGCTTACCTGGTGCGCCTCGATGGTGAACACAAGCTCGCCACGCTGGCCTGGCTGATCGCGGGGGAGCACAGCCTCCAGGTCGAGGCCTTCTTCTGCCGCCAGCCGGACGAGAACCACGCCACCTTCTACCGGTTCCTGCTGGAACGCAATGGCCGCATGTACGGTGTCCACTTCGCCCTCGACCGGACGGGAGACGTCTACCTGACCGGCCGCCTTCCGTTGTCCGCGACCTCCGAGGCGGAAATCGACACGCTACTCGGCTGCATTCTGACCTACTCTGACGAGACATTCAACGAGGCGCTCAGGATTGGGTTCGCGTCGGCCATCCTGAGGGAATGGGCATGGCGCGAGAAGCGGGGAGAGAGTTTGGCCAACCTCCGCCCGTTCGCCGATCTCGCTAACCCCGCCGAGCAGAGGAACCAGCAGAAGAAGAGCCCAGCGTGACCACCCTGGACGAGGCCAGTCTCCATGTGCACCTCCACACCATCGGGGTGCACACGCTGCTCTGCGTTCTCTTCGCCCTGCTGACGGCGGGAAGCAACGCCTGCGCCTCGGTCCTGCAGCGCAAGGCGGCGGCCCAGGTGCCGCCGGAGCGGTCCATGCACGTCTCGCTGATCTCCGATCTCATCAGGCGCCGGGTGTGGCTCGCGGGCATCGGCATGGTCATCGTGGCGGCGGTGGCTCAGGCCGCCGCGCTCGCGACCGGCCCGATCGCGCTGGTACAGCCGATCTTCATCATCGAGTTGCCGGTCACGCTGGTGCTCGCCGCGCTGGCTAATCACAACCGCTCCGCGCTCGGGCAGCTACCGTGGAACGCCATCCTGCTCACCACCATCTCCCTCGGCGTGGGGCTCGCGGTCGCCCAGCCGACGGGCGCCATCGCCTCGGCGCAGAACACGAGCTGGATCATCGCGCTCATCGCCACCGCGCTGTTCGAGGCCGTGCTGATCAGCGCCGCCATGAGCACCAGGGGCGAGCCGCGGGCCGCCCTGCTCGGGCTCGCCGCCGCCTGCGGCTACGCGCTGACCGCGGCCCTGATGAAGAACTCGATGGCGGACCTTGCCCAGGGCGCGACCCAGCTCTTCACCAGCTGGCATATCTACGCCACCGCCGTGGCGGGCGTCGGGGCGCTGTTCCTGCTGCAGAACGCGCTTCAGGCGGGCAGCCTGGTGGCATCGCAGCCGATGCTCACCGTCGGGGACGCGCTGATCAGCATCAGCTACGGTGTGACGCTCTTCAGCGAGACCCTGCGGGTGGGCTGGTGGCTGGTGCCGCAGCTGATCGCGCTCGGGGCGATCATCGTGGGCTGCGTGCAGATCTCAAAGTCCCCGCTCGCCGCAGAGACCTCAGGTCTGGCCACAGAAACCGCATCGACGGTACTCTTATACACGTGAACAGGCTGGGCGACCTCGAACGTGCCATCATGGAAGTCCTCTGGCAGACCGATTCGGCGTTGACCGTAAGACAGGTCAGCAACGGGCTCTCCCAGAGCCTGGCTCACACCACAGTCATGACTGTGCTTGACCGGCTGGCGAAAAAGGGGTTCGCGCGCAGGGAAAGGGACGGCCGCGCATGGCGGTACCGCCCGGCCGCGACCCGCGAGGCCTACGTGGCCGAGCTTATGCTGACCGCGTTGGCACAGACCGGCGACAGGGACGCGGCTCTCGCCAGGTTCGCGCAGAGCGTGTCCGGCGCCGAGGCAGAGGTGTTGCTCGATGCCCTCTCGGGCCTTGAGCGGGAGCACCAGGAGAACGAGACCCAAGGAGACAGCGGAGTCGGATTATGGGGGCACTGGCCGACGCGGTACTTCTCGCCGCGGTCGCCGTGGGGTGCGCGCGATGCGCGCATGCGATGCTGCGCGTCAACTGGCCGCGCAGATCCCCGGCGGCCGCGATTTTGCTGTGGCAGGCTCTTGGCCTGGCAGGAGGCCTCGCAGCCGTCGGCGCGCTGCTCGCGGTCGGCGTCAGCGGCCCTGGCCCACAGGCGGGAGTCCTCGGCGGCCTGACCGTGGTGGCGGGCCGGCTGGCATCGGGTGAGTTGGTCACCTCGCACCAGCCAGCGGTGTTCACGGCCGCCCGGCTGATATCTCTCACCGCCGGCTTGGCGCTGTTCACCGTCCTGTGCTGGATGCTCGTGGTGGCGTTCGCCGACGCGGTTGGCGCGCGGCGCAGGCAGCGTGAACTCCTCGCGCTGCTCGCCCACGGCGATCCCAAGGTCCCCGGCGCGCTGGTGATCGACTACCCGGCGGCCGCGGCCTACTGCCTGCCGGGCATCCGATCGCAGATCGTGGTCAGCGTCGGCACGCTCGACCTGCTCGCGCCGGCAGAGCTCATGGCCGTCCTCGCCCACGAGCGCGCTCACCTGCGCGCCCGGCACGACCTGGTGCTGATCCCCTTCACCTCGCTGCGCCGCGTGTTCCCACGGTCCCGGGTGATCGCGCAGGGCTATCGCACGGTGGCGCTGCTCGTCGAGATGATGGCGGACGATCGCGCGCTCCGGGTTCGCGGCCTGCTCGCGCGGCAACTCGCCATGGCCCTGCTCCGTTTCGGCACGGCAGGCGCTGAGTGCGCTCCCGCGGGCGCGCTCGCGGCGGCCGAGGGCGAGTTGACCGCGCGGGTCAACCGCATCCTGGCACCGCAGCCGCCGCTACCGCGGGTGACCCAGGCGGCGGTTGTCATGGCGGCGGTCGCCCTGGTCGCGATCCCGGTGCTGCTCATGACCATTCCGAAGTAGGAGCCTGCTCCTACCAGGGACCGTAAGGGCCCGAGTGGGTGGTGCCCTTGCGGAACTCCTTGACCTTGGGCCGCACGTCCGACAGGTAGACCCCGGCGGCGACGAACGCGATCAGCGACAGGAAGCCGATGGCGCCGCCATAGGCGGCCGAGTAGAGGCCGAGCACGAACGCGACGCCGAGGATGAGCAGCCACTTCGTCTTGGTCAGCTTGCCCGCCGCGAGGTACGCGGGCGCAGGCCTCATGATGGCGTCAACGAATGCCCATGCCTCAACGCCGAACGCCACGACGGAGAGCGCCAGGAAGAAGAAATTGAGCGGGCCGTAAGCCCCGCCTATTACGTTGACCACAGAACCAACCTACCTCTCCTGCGCAACTACGCGGGGTCTGCGGTGCCGGACGGCCCGTCTTCTCCGGCGGACGGCGCGTTCTCCCCCGCGGGCGGGACATCCTGCCCCGGCGCGGGCCGGTCGCGCACGACCGCGACGACCTCGGCCGTGGGCGGCTTGTGGCTCTCCCGGCGGAACGACTCGTAGATCTCGACCAGGACCTGCTTCTGCCGCTCGGTGAGCTGCGGGTCGGTCAGCAGGGCGGCGCGGACCCCGGAGTCACCCGGGCGGTCCTCAAGGATGCCGGCCTGCACGTAGAGCGCCTCGGCGGAGATGCGCAGCCCCTTGGCGATCTGCTGGAGGATGTCCGCGCTCGGCTTGCGTAGCCCGCGCTCGATCTGGCTCAGGTAGGGATTTGACACGCCGGCCTGCTCGGCCAGTTGCCGCAGCGAGATCTTCGCCTGTTCCCGCTGCTGCTTGATGTAGTCCCCGATGCTGTTCATGTTTGCCACAACTTCCATGCTAGCTCGCCTGCTTGCAGTTGCAAGCCGCCAGCAAGCGGCCTCAGATGACCGGGACGGACGCCAGGTGCGTCCTGGCGAAAGCGAGGGTCTCCGTGAGGTCGGCGAGCCGGTCGTCCTTGGTCGGCGCCCGTCGCGTGTTGACCTCGGCCACGACCATGCCCCGGTAGCCGGTGGCGGCGAGGCCGCGCAGCAACTCGGCGCACGGCTGCTTGCCCCGTCCTGGCACCAGGTGCTCGTCGGGCACCGGGCCGTTCGACACGCCCGTGCCGTCCGCCAGGTGGATGTGCGCGAGCCTGGCCCCCACCTCGTTGGCCATGACGATGGCGTCGGACGCGGACGCCGCGGTGTGGGAGAGGTCGAGCGTGACGTTCGGCACGTCCAGCTTGGTGGGGTCCCAGTGCGGCGTGTACCCGGACACCTCGTTGGCGCCCGCCCGGATCGGGAACATGTTCTCCACCGCGAAGATGACGTCGGTCTCTTCCGCCATCCGCTGAATGCCCTGCTCGAATCCGCGCGTGTACTCGCGCTGCCAGCGGAACGGCGGGTGAACCACGACGGTCTTCGCGCCGACCCGCTCGGCGAGGTCCTTGGCGCGCACCAGCTTCGACCACGGCTCGCGGCCCCAGACGAGCTGCGTGAGCAGCAGGCCAGGCGCGTGCACGGCGAGCACAGGCACCTGGTGGTAGTCAACGAGCCTGGCCAGGGCGTCACCCGACTGGCTCACCGGGTCGGTGTAGACCATCACCTCAAGGCCGTCGTAGCCAAGGCGGGCGGCGGTCTCGAAGGCGTCGGTGGTCCGTTCCGGATAGACCGATGACGTGGACAGCACGACGGGGATCGCTGGCAGCACGGACAAGGCCGGTCGTCCTCCTCCCGTCGCTCGGTGGTATCAAGACCAGCTTATGCTCAGGGCCGACCGGCCTTAACCCCCGCCACAGCGCCTTGAAAACCGAATGTCGGCGGCGGCCGATATGGTGCGGCCATGGCGAAGTCGACGGCGGCCTTCCGGTGCACCGAGTGCGGCTGGCAGGCGGCGAAGTGGGTCGGCCGGTGCGGTGAGTGCCAGGCATGGGGGACGGTCGAGGAGGCCGCGGTTCCCCGGCTGGTCCGCGCCGGGATCAGGGCGGCGGGCTACGGTGGCACGGGAAGCGCACGGCTCGGCGGGGGGCCGGTGTCGACCGCGGCGATGCCGATCGGGCAGGTGGACGCCGCGCACGCCGCGGCGCGGCCAACGGGCCTCGACGAGCTTGACCGCGTGCTCGGCGGCGGCCTTGTCCCCGGCGCGGTGCTGCTGCTCGCCGGCGAGCCTGGTGTCGGGAAGTCCACGCTGCTCCTTGAGGCAGGCGCGCTCGTCGCGACGTCGGGCCCGGTGCTGTACATCACCGGCGAGGAATCCGCGGCCCAGGTGCGGCTGCGCGCCGACCGCATCGGCGCCGTGCACGAACGCCTCTACCTGGCGGCCGAGACGGACCTGGAAGCGATCATCACGCACGTGTCCGCCGTCGAGCCCCGGCTGCTGATCATCGACTCGGTCCAGACGATCGCGGCCGGCGAGGTCGACGGCGTGCCGGGCGGGGTGACCCAGGTCCGCGAGGTGGCCGCGGCGCTGACGGCCGTCGCCAAGGACAAGGCGATGTCGACCATCTTGGTCGGGCACGTCACCAAGGACGGCTCGGTGGCGGGCCCGCGCACCCTCGAGCACCTCGTCGACGTGGTACTGCACTTCGAGGGCGACAGGCACTCACGGCTGCGCATGGTCCGCGCGGTCAAGAACCGGTACGGGCCGACCGATGAGGTCGGCTGCTTCGACCTCGGGGAGTACGGCCTTATCGGGCTGGCGGACCCGAGCGGCCTGTTCCTCTCCAGGCACAGCGAGCCGGTACCAGGCACCTGCGTCACGGTCACCCTGGAGGGCCGGCGTCCGCTGCTCGCCGAGGTTCAGGCGCTCGTCGGCCACTCGGTGCTCGAGCAGCCGCGACGGGTCACCTCGGGGCTCGACGCCTCCAGGATCGGCATGGTGCTCGCGGTGCTGCAGCGGCGAGCGGACGTCAAGGTGGGCAAGTCCGACGTCTACGTCGCCACCGTGGGCGGCGTGCGGCTCACCGAGCCGTCCGTCGACCTGGCGGTGGCGCTTGCCATCGCGAGTTCGGTCGCCAACCTGTCCCTGCCGCCTGGCGTGATCGCGGTCGGCGAGGTCGGCCTGGCCGGCGAGGTGCGGAATGTGGCCGGCGTGCCCCGCCGGATCGCCGAGGCGGAGCGCATGGGCTTCCGCCAGGCCATAGTTCCCTCCGGCTCGACCAGCGGCTCAAGCTCCGGCGCGGGGATGGAGGTCATCGAGGTGGAGGACGTGCGGGACGCGATGAGGGCCGCCTTCCGTGGCTAGCCCCCGACCGTGAAGGCGCGGACCGGGCTCGACTGGCCCTGGCTCATGGCGACGGCGTCGAGCGTTCCCGTGGCGCCGGCCGGCAGCGACCCGGCGCAGTCCGCGGGCTTCGCGGCCGTGGGATCCCAGACCATCGTCAGCACCTGCGGCACGCCGAGCGTGAAGCGGACCGGCTTCGCCGGGGCGGGCTTGCACGCCGCCGAGTCCCACACCACGTGGCCCTGCCGCGTCACGACCACCTGGACCGAGCCCGCGCCGTACGGCAGCGTGCACGGGTTGGCCGAGGTCGACACGGCGTAGACGCTGAACTTCGGCCGGGCGCCCTTGGGGTAGCTCGGCTGGCTGGTGAACAGGCTGAGCACGATGTCGCCGGGGGCGCAGGCACCCGCCGCGGCGCCGGTGGCGGACGCCGCCTGGCTCGGCTGGTACGCGGTGCTCACCTTCTGCTTCTTGGCCGAGTTGGCGAGCTTCGCCGGCGCCGCCGTGCTCGCGGCGCCTGTTGGCGTGCTCGTCGGCGTGCTCGTCGCCGTGGGGCCCGGCCACGCCTTACCGTACGCGGCCGGGGGCAGCGCCTGGCGACTGGCCATCGCGGCGACGGACGCGCGGGTGGCCGCGGCACTACGCGCCGACGGCTGGTGCGCGCCTGGGAGCATCCAGGCGCACACCCCGAGCGCGATGACCCCGGCGCAGAGGATAAAGAACCGCCGCCGCCAGAAGGCCCGGTCCGCTTTGTCGTAGTCATCCACGCCGTCGTAGCCGCCGGACATCTCATCACTGTCCGCACCCATCCCCATGCACAAAGTATGCAACTCGTCACACTCGGCACCCAGCCGCCGCGCCGGCCGCCTCAGCGCCTGCGCGCGCCGTAACTCCAGGTCAAACCAGTGCCGGCGCCGCCAGGGACGCCGGGCGCCAGGGGTCAGGCGGGGAGGGCGAACCGCCCATCCGGTAGCGGGTCGACCAGGCCGTCCGCCACCAGGCCGTCCAGGGCGCGGGCGCGCTGGATGTGGTCGGGCCACACCGCGTCCAGGCGGGCCTGCGCAACGGGCTCACGAGAGTCCCTGAGGACCGCCAGGAGGCGGCCACGGCACTGTCGGTCGGTGCCCTCGTATGCCTGCCCCACGGGGCGCGCGGCGGCCGCTGGACGGCCCTCCGCCAGCCAGGCGCACTGCTGTGCCACGGGACAGTCATCGCAGCGGGGGGACGCCGCCGTGCACATGAGCGCGCCAAGCTCCATGACGGCGACCGACCAGCGTGCCGCGGCGGCATCGTCATCGGGCAGCAGCGATTCGGCCAGGCGGTACTCCGCCACCGTGGGCTGCGCGCCCGGAAACTCGTTTCCCGATGCCAGCCGTGCGAGCACCCGGCGCACGTTCGTGTCCAGAACGGCGTGCTTGCGCCCGAAGGCGAAGACGGCCACGGCGGCAGCCGTATAGGCGCCAATCCCCGGCAGCGCGAGCAGTTCATCGCGCGTGGAGGGCAGCTCGCCTGCGTACTTCTCGGTCACGATCGTGGCGGTCTCGTGCAGCCGCAGCGCCCGCCGTGGATACCCAAGCCGCCCCCACTGCCGCACGGCCTCACCCGCCGGATCGGCCGCGAGCGCCGCCGGCGTAGGCCACCGCGCGAGCCATGCCTGATAAGCGGGCAGCACCCGGCTAACGGGCGTCTGCTGGAGCATGATCTCGCTGACGAGCACGGCCCAGGGCGAAACCCCTGGCGCCCGCCAAGGAAGGTCACGCGCGTGAACCGCGTACCAGGAGAGCACCGCATCGGCATGGGGCGTGGGCATGAGGAGATTATGCGCGATCAACCAAACCGGCCGCGCACCCTCTTCGCCAAGCCACCGGGGCCCTCTGCCAAGTCTCCCCGGCGAGTGAAGCGGTTGCGGGTGTCGCGCCTGGCTGGGAGCCCAGCCCGCCCCGGCAGGCACCCGGCACCCAGCGCCCGGCGCCAGCGCCCGGCCCGGCCAGCGGCCAACGCCCGGCGTCAGGCGGCCAGCGCCCGGCAGCGGCGTCAGGCGGCCAGCCCCCCGCGGCCAGCCCCCCGCGGCCGAGCCCCCCAAGCTGCTCTCCGAGCCAGTTCGGCCCCGCCCTGCCTGGCCTGCCCGACATTTCACCATATGGGCGGCGGATTAACGGGTAAATTTTGTTCATCGTGTAAATTTTGTTCAAGATGTAAATAAAGCACTCGTCAGGCGAGCTTTTCCTTCATGATAAAAAAAGTCTTCACGTTGTACGGAATTTACCTCTTAATCGCAGGCGGGCAAAACGGGCGGATCGCGGCAGCTGTCACGCCCGCCCACCTGGCCACCCCGGCGGCCAGCCGCCGGCGGTACCAGCGCGGGGGCGCGGGGGCGCAGGCGCAGGGGCGCCGGCGCGGGGGCGGCCCGGCCAGCCCGGTCGTCGGTGAACGTCCGGTTTCCCCGCTCCGGCAGTTATGGGACGCGCAACGTCAAACACGAACCCGTTCTGACTGCCCTCTTTGAATTTCACCACCAAGAAAGCCCGCGGCCGCATGACAACCTAAGCCACTGATCACCGCGGCCAGAAAACGCAGAGCGGGCCGGGAACTCAAGGAGTTCCCGGCCCGCTCGGGCCATCCGGGCCTAGCCGAGTGCCTGGGCCGTGCCCGGACCTTCGCTAGACGGCGCGACGCTGGGGTTCGTGCCGCTGGTCGGCTCGCTGGCCGTCGCGGCGACGAGGGCCGCCGCGTCGGGCACCGAGTCGGGCTTCGGCCGGCTGTTGAAGGTGAACTTCGCCTCCTCGCCGCTGCCCTCGGTGCTGACGACCACGATCGTCCCCGGCCGGAGCTCACCGAACAGGATCTTCTCGGACAGCATGTCCTCGATCTCCCGCTGGATCGTCCGGCGGAGCGGCCGCGCGCCGAGCACCGGGTCGTAGCCCCGCTCGGAGAGCAGCTTCTTGGCCGCGAGGTCGATCTCGATGCCCATGTCCCGGTCCTTGAGCCGGTCGTCGACCTTGTTGATCATCAGATCGACGATCTCGAAGATCTCGTCCTGCTCCAGCTGGTGGAACACGATGATGTCGTCGACACGGTTCAGGAACTCCGGCCGGAAGTGCTGCTTGAGCTCCTCGCCGACCTTCGCCTTCATCCGGTCGTAGGACCCGCGGGTCTCGCCCTGCCGGGCGAAGCCGACCGACACGCCCTTGGAGATGTCACGCGTCCCCAGGTTCGTGGTCATGATGATCACGGTGTTCTTGAAGTCCACCATCCGGCCCTGCGCGTCGGTGAGGCGCCCGTCCTCAAGGATCTGCAGCAGCGAGTTGAAGATGTCCGGGTGGGCCTTCTCGATCTCGTCGAAGAGGACCACGGAGAACGGCCTGCGGCGCACCTTCTCGGTGAGCTGGCCGCCCTCCTCGTACCCGACGTAGCCGGGCGGGGAGCCGAACAGCCGGGAGACCGTGTGCTTCTCCATGTACTCGGACATGTCGAGCTGGATCAGCGAGTCCTCGTCACCGAACAGGAACTCCGCGAGCGTCTTGGACAGCTCCGTCTTACCGACACCGGACGGGCCGGCGAAGATGAACGAGCCGCCCGGGCGCTTCGGGTCCTTCAGCCCGGCGCGGGTGCGCCTGATGGCCTGGGACAGCGCCTTGATCGCGTCGTTCTGGCCGATGACCCGCTTGTGCAGCTCATCCTCCATGCGGAGCAGTCGCTGGGACTCTTCCTCGGTGAGCTTGAAGACGGGGATGCCGGTCGCCGTGGCGAGGACCTCGGCGATGAGCTCCTCGTTGACCTCGGCGACCACGTCCATGTCGCCGGCCTTCCACTCCTTCTCCCTGGTGGCCTTCTTCGCGAGCAGCTGCTTCTCGTTGTCCCTGAGGGCAGCGGCCTTCTCGAAGTCCTGGGAGTCGATGGCCGACTCCTTCTCCTTGCGGACCTGGGCGATCTTCTCGTCGTACTCACGCAGGTCCGGCGGCGCCGTCATGCGGCGAATGCGCATGCGGGACCCGGCCTCGTCGATCAGGTCGATCGCCTTGTCCGGCAGGAAACGGTCGCTGATGTACCGGTCGGCAAGCTGCGCGGACGCGACCAGGGCACCGTCGGTGATGGACACCCGGTGGTGCGCCTCGTAGCGGTCGCGCAGGCCCTTGAGGATCTCGATCGTGTGCGCGATCGTCGGCTCCGCCACCTGGATGGGCTGGAAGCGGCGCTCGAGGGCGGCGTCCTTCTCCAGGTACTTGCGGTACTCATCGAGCGTCGTGGCCCCGATGGTCTGCAGTTCGCCGCGGGCCAGCATCGGCTTGAGTATCGACGCGGCGTCGATCGCGCCCTCCGCGGCGCCCGCACCGACGAGCGTGTGGATCTCGTCGATGAACAGGATGATGTCACCCCGCGTGCGGATCTCCTTGAGCACCTTCTTCAGGCGCTCCTCGAAGTCACCGCGGTACCGCGAGCCTGCGACAAGCGCGCCGAGGTCAAGCGTGTACAGCTGCTTGTCCTTGATCGTCTCGGGCACCTCGCCCTTGACGATCTTCTGCGCGAGCCCCTCGACCACCGCGGTCTTGCCGACGCCTGGCGCGCCGACGAGAACCGGGTTGTTCTTGGTGCGCCGCGACAGCACCTGCATGACCCGTTCGATTTCCTTCTCGCGGCCGATCACCGGGTCGAGCTTGCCCTCGCGGGCGCCCTGGGTCAGGTTTCGGCCGAACTGGTCAAGCACGAGCGACGTCGACGGCGCCGACTCGGTGGAACCGGCAGCGGCCCCAGACGTCGGCTCCTTGCCCTGGTAACCATGGAGCAACTGGATGACCTGCTGGCGGACCCGGTTCAGGTCAGCCCCAAGCTTGACGAGAACCTGCGCGGCAACGCCGTCGCCTTCCCTGATCAAGCCAAGCAGGATGTGCTCGGTACCGATGTAGTTGTGGCCGAGCTGCAGCGCCTCACGCAGCGAAAGCTCAAGCACCTTCTTCGCACGGGGGGTGAATGGGATGTGCCCCGACGGCGCCTGCTGGCCCTGGCCGATGATCTCCTCGACCTGTTGCCGCACCGCCTCAAGGCTAATCCCAAGCGACTCGAGCGCCTTGGCCGCAACACCCTCGCCCTCATGGATGAGGCCGAGCAGGATGTGCTCCGTGCCAATGTAGTTGTGATTGAGCATCCTGGCTTCTTCTTGCGCCAGGACAACAACCCGCCGCGCCCGGTCGGTGAACCTCTCGAACATGTCGTCGCTCTCCTCACAGCGGGATCCGGCAGGTTTCGGCGTGCCTGCCTGCTCCGCATGGTAGCCGCGTGCCCGACCCTGTACGTAACGCGATATGCGCCAACTGACAGGAGACGTTCCCCGGACTACGCGCCTTCACCCCATCCAACAGCGCCAATTGGCGGCGTAGTTCCAAGTACGCCACCAGCGAACGCGCTGGGTACGCCGCAAGCGAACACGGCCAGGGGGACCGGCGGCGGAGGGCAGCCGCCGGGATGATGATGCCGACCGCCGACCCGCCTAGTGCGCGGCCTCGTACTCGGCGACGATGTTCGCCGGGATACGACCGCGCTCATTCACCTTGTGGCCGTGAGACCGGGCCCACTCACGGATTCGCGCGCTCTGCTCGCGGCCCGCCCCGTTGCGCTGGCGGCGACGGCGAACCTGAGCGCCGCCTGATTTACGCGCGTGTTCCACGTAGGAAGCGAGCTCGCCACGCAGCTGTCCCGCGTTGCCTGAACTCAGATCGATCTCATAGGCCACCCCGTCGAGTCCAAAGCTCACGGTCTCAGTTGCCTCACTACCGTCGATGTCATCGACCAGTAGCACCTGTACCTTCTGCGCCACGGAGATTCAGCCCTTCTGCGGAGAACTATTTTCGGATGCTAAACATATACCCACGTCTTGACCCACACAATTGCGGGGCGTGTACTTTGTAGCAGCAAGATAGCGGCGCGACGTGATACCGCCCAACGACGGCAAGCAAGCCAAGGTTCACGTTTTGTATCGGCCAAGTGACGTATCGAACAATGTGTACAGACTTGGCATATCACCCAGACCAGGGCGCGGGATGTGCGCAATCTCACGGCTACCGCATACGTTTGGACGAGTCGCCTAGATAATTCGCAGATGTTGCGAAATGTCAGCTTGCGCCTTGCTCGTGATCGGCGTGCTCGCGCTCTCGTTCGTCCTGCGCCGCTTCGGCTTGCGCGCGGGCACGGCGCTTAGGCGCGAGTTCCCTGCGCACGATCGCCCACGCGCCCACCACAAAAGCGACGCAGACAATCGCCGGCGGCGCGAGCGCGGCCAGATCCTGCAGCATGAACGTTACCTCGACCTATGTGGTCAGTGGCGGTCAGCCGGATGCTGAGCCCGCGATAGCACTCTACCCGCAGGCAGTGAGGTCCTACGTGTCGCGGTGCCCGCTGGCCGGGCGGGGGGCGTCGGGGCGACCGCGCCGCGGTCAGATGTAAAGAAAATCCTTAGAGCCGAAGCAGCATGCGAGAGTTTCCTAGCGTGTTCGGCTTAACCCGGTCCAGGTCGAGGAACTCGGCCACGCCGTCGTCGTAAGAACGGAGCAACTCGGCGTAGACTTCCGGCGCTACCGGTGTCCCGCTGATTTCCGTGAAACCGTGGCGGGCGAAGAACGACACGGCGAAGGTCAGCACGAAAACCCGCGATACGCCCACCGCCCTGGCCCGGTCAAGCAACTCATCGACGATGAGGTGCCCGATGCCCGCGCCCTGCCTGCGCTCATCAACCGCGACAGTCCGAAGCTCCGCTAGGTCGTCCCACATAACGTGCAGCGCGCCGCATCCGACAACGGCGCCGTCAGTGGACGCCTCGGCGACGGTGAACTCAAGGATGTCTTCGTAAAGGTTCACGTTGGGCTTGTCCAGCAACCGCCGCGTGCCCACGTTCTGATCGATCAGCGCGCGGATTTCCGGCACGTCCCTCGTGCGCGCTTGCCTCACTATGTACTCCATCGCGGCACTACTGTAGCGCTTAATTACAATCGGGCGGCCACGCCGTGTATCGGCGTGACGACCACGAATGCTTCGGCTCGCGACCGTGTCGTCACTATCCGGCGCCGCGAAGCCCCTCCAATACCACAATCCGGACAATCCGCGCGGGTAAACGGTCGCACTGTCATAAACCGAAAACTTCACGTGAGTTGGTTGGCAGCCGCTTGGCTATCTAATATCGTGCATCGACGTGCGTACAGTCATCCGACGAGTCGTGCCACTCGCCGCAGCCGCGGCAACAGTGGCCGTCCTGCTGCAGGGCGGCATCAGTCAGGCCCAGACAGTGAGCTCGCAGCCGTCCCTCAAGGAGCAGGTCGCGGAGGCAACGCAGCTGTCGAACGAAGTCGACTCGCTCGGCCAGCAGTACGACGGGCTCAAGATCCAGCTCGCACACGCCAATTCAGAGGTGAAGATCGCCAAGCAGGCCGCCGCGCGGGCGGAGGCCGCGATGGCGGGCAGTCAGCAGGCGGTCGCGCAGCTCGCCGCCATGGGCTACATGAACGGCGGCGCGGACCCGTCGATGCAGATGCTGACCAACGGCAACTCCAATCAGTTCCTCGCCCAGGCGTCCACGCTCGAGCAACTCGACAACGAGGCGGGCATGCGGCTCAGCACCCTGCAACGCGAGCAGATCGCCGCGCAGCGGGCGCAGACGACCGCCACGGAGGAGATCGCGACCGCCAACCAGTTGCAGTCGCAGATCAACGGCAAGGTCAAGACCATCAACGCCAAGCTCGACGTCTTGAACAGCTCGGCGATGTCCCAGGCGATGGCCATCTTCGACAAGACGGGCTCCTACCCCGACATCGTGCTGCCCGAGGCCACGAACGTGGGCACGACGGCGCTACGGGCCGCGCTCACCCAGCGCGGTAAGCCTTACGTCTGGGGCGCGGCGGGCCCCGATTCCTACGACTGCTCCGGCCTGGTCGTCTGGGCGTTCGCCCAGGAAGGCATCTCGCTGCCGCACTACACCGGATCGCTGTGGAATTCCGGCATGCACGTCTCGAGGGCCGACCTCGAGCCGGGCGACCTCGTGTTCTTCTTCCCCGACATCAGCCACGTGGGCATCTACATCGGCAACGGCCTCATGGTCGACGCCCCGAGCACCGGCCAGGTCGTCCAGGTGCAGGCGGTCTTCTGGGACGAGTACGTCGGCGCGGTGCGCATCGCCTGAGCCGCGGCGCCCGGGCGCTTACGCGCCGGGCCTGACAAAGGGGAACAGGATCGTCTCCCTGATGTTCTCCCCGGTCAGCATGATCATCAGGCGGTCGATGCCCATGCCCATGCCCCCCGTGGGCGGCATGGCGTACTCGAGGGCGAGCAGGAAGTCCTCGTCAAGCTCCATCGCCTCCGGGTCTCCGCCCGCCGCGAGCAGCGACTGCGCGGTGAGCCGCTCGCGCTGCACGACCGGATCGACGAGCTCCGAGTAGCCCGTGCCGAGCTCGGTGCCGAACGTCACGAGGTCCCACCGCTCGGCGAGCCGCGGGTCGGTCCGGTGCTGCCGGGTGAGCGGCGACACCTCGACGGGGAAATCGCGGTAGAACGTCGGCTCCACCGTCTGCTTCTCCACGAGTCGCTCGTACATCTCCAGGACGACCTGGCCCCGGTTCCACGTCGGCTGCAGCGGCACCTCCAGCCTCTCGCAGAGCGCGACAAGCGCGGGCAGCTCGGTGTCCGGCGTGACCTCTTCGCCGGCCGCGAGCGAGATGGCCTCGTGCACGCCGAGCGTCCGCCACTCGCCGCCGATGTCCCACTCGGACCCGTCGGCGCGCCTGATCACCGTGGACCCGAACGCCGCGACCGCCGCGTTTTGCACGAGTTCCCTGGTCAGCTGGCCGATCCCGGTGTAGTCCGAATAGGTCTGGTAGGCCTCGAGCATGGTGAACTCGGGATTGTGGGTAGTGTCCACGCCCTCGTTCCTGAAGATCCGGCCGATCTCGAAGACCGACTCGATGCCGCCGACGACCAGCCGCTTCAGGTAAAGCTCAAGGGCGATGCGCAGGTAAAGCCGTGAGTCGTAGGCGTTCCCGTGGGTGATGAACGGCCTGGCGTTCGCGCCGCCGTGCAGCCCGGTGAGCACCGGCGTCTCCACCTCGAGGAAGCCGCGCGCGATCAGCGTGGACCGCACCGACTGGACGACCGCCGAGCGCGTCTCCGCGAGCCGCCGCGCCTGCGGGTTCACGATCAGGTCGACGTACCGCTGCCTGACCCGCGACTCGGGGTCGGTGAGCCCCGCGTGCTTTTCCGGCAGCGGCCGCAGCGACTTGGCGGTGACGGCGAACGAGTCGGCCAGCACCGACAGCTCGCCAGAGCGTGACGTGATCACCTCACCGGTCACGCCGACGTGGTCGCCCAGGTCGACGTCCCGCTTCCAGGCGGCAAGCGCCTCCTCGCCCACCCGGGCGAGCGAGATCATCACCTGGATGTCGCCGCTGCCGTCGCGCAGCGTCGCGAAGCAGAGCTTCCCGCCGATCCGCGAGAGGATCACCCGCCCGGCGACGCCCACGACCTCACCGGTGGCCGTGTCGGCCGGCAGCGACCCGTGCCGGGCCCGGACCTCGCCGATGGTGGCGGTTCGCGGGTATCCCACGGGATAGGGGTCAATACCGGATGAAAGCATCCGCGAGCGCTTCTCCAGCCGGACGCGCACCTGCTCCGGGACGTTATCGTCAGCCACGACCGAAGGTTACCGGGGATCACCATCCGGCAGCGCGGCAGTTCCCGCGGTACCACCGCCGTAAGGGGCGGTGGTGCCCTCGTTGCGCGGGCCGCTGCCCATGTTGCGCTCCCAGACGAGGCGCAGGCCGATCAGCGTTAGCCAGGGCTCGTGGGCGTCGATGATCGGCACCTCGTCGATCACGAGCGGCGCGAGCCCGCCGGTCGCGATCACCGTCACGGCCCCGGGGTCCTCTGGCGACAGTTCGGCCGCCATCCGCCGCGCGATCCCGTCCACCTGCCCCGCGAACCCGTACACGATCCCGGACTGGAGCGCCTCGACCGTGTTCTTGCCGATCACCCGCGGCGGCCTGGTCAGCTCGACCTTCAGCAACTGCGCCGCCCGCCGGGACAGCGCGTCCACGGAGATCTCGATGCCGGGGGCGAGCGCGCCGCCGACGAACTCGCCCTTCGCGCTGACCGCGTCGAAGTTCGTCGACGTGCCGAAGTCGACGACGATCGCGGGCCCGCCGTACAGGTGCACGGCGGCGAGCGAGTTCATGATCCGGTCGCTGCCGACCTCCTTGGGGTTGTCCATCCTGATCGGCACCCCGGTCTTCACGCCGGGCTGGACGATCACCGCCGGCACGTCGTCGTAGTACCTGCGGACCATCTCGCGCATCTCATGCAGGACCGACGGCACCGTGGAGCACAGCGAGATGCCCGCGAGGTCCGGCTCCTTGACCACGGTGGACCGGGCGAGCAGGCCGTGCAGCAGGGCGGCGATCTCGTCGGCGGTCCTGTCGGGCACGGTCGCGATCCGCCAGTGCTCGACGATCGTGTCCCCCTCGAACACGCCGAGCACCATGTTCGTGTTCCCGATGTCAATCGTCAGCAGCATGCCCGAACTCCATAAGGACGTTGTCGATGAGGCGGGTAGTCCCGACCCGCGCCGCGATGGCCAGGATGGCGGTCCCGCGAAAAGCAAGATCATCATCCCGAACGGGTTCGTAGCTTCGCCCGTCAACCAGCGCCAGGTAGTCCAGGCGGGGCGACGCCCCGGCGGGGAGGGACCGGCCTGCGTCGGCTGACCGGGAGCCGTCAAGCACCCCCTGCGCCGCGGCGAGGACCGCGCCCGGGCCACCCGGCGCGGCGGCCGCGCCGGCGGCGAGCGCCCGGTACAGCACGGGCGCGACGGCCCGCTCCGCCGCCGACAGGTACTTGTTCCTGCTCGACAAGGCGAGCCCGTCGGCGGCCCGCACCGTCGGGACCGCCTCGATCTCGATCCCGAGCGCGAAGTCGCCGACCATCCTGCGGACGAGGACCAGCTGCTGCGCGTCCTTCTGGCCGAACACGGCGGTGTCCGGGCAAACCAGGCTGAAGAGCTTGAGCACGACGGTGAGCACGCCGTGGAAGAACCCCGGCCGGAACGCGCCCTCGAGGATCTCCCCGGTCGGGCCCGGGTCGACCCGGATCAGCTGCTCCTGCGGGTACATCTCGCGGACCGAGGGCGCGAACACGAGGTCCACGCCCTCGGCCTCGCAGGCGGCCAGGTCCGTGTCCAGCGCGCGCGGGTACTTGTCCAGGTCTTCGTTCGGCCCGAACTGAAGCGGGTTGACGAAGATCGACACCGCGACCGTGCCTCCCGGGCCCGCCAGTTCGCGTGCCCGGCGCAGGAGCGCGCGGTGCCCGTCGTGCAGCGCGCCCATGGTGGGGACGAGAATGACGGGAGCGGGAAGCTTTTCCCGTGTGGACTTGAGCTCCGTGCGGGTGTTAGCGACGATCATCAGTGGTCTCCAAGCACGTCGAGTAGCCGCTCCGCGTCGTCGGCGCTCAGCATTCCCGCCGCGAGCGCCCGGTCGGCGGTCAGCCGGGCGAGCGCGCGGTAAGCAGGGAGGGCGGCGGGCTCATCCGCCGCGATCGCCGCGACGTGGGCGGCCACGGTGCCTTCGTCGCCGCGGGCGACCGGCCCTGACAGGCCGGCGTCGCCGAAGCGCAGCGCGTTATCGAGCGCCGCGCTCAGCAACGGGCCGAGCATCCGGTCCGGGTTGTCCGCGCCCGCGTCCCGCAGCAGGCTCGCCGCCTGGGAGACGAGGGTGACGAGGTGATTGGCGGCGAAGGCGAGTGCGGCGTGGTATAGGGCGCGATTCTCCTCGGCGATGAACACCGGCTCGCCGCCCATCTCGATCACCAGGGCCTCGGCGGCCGGGCGCAGCGGGTCGGGCGCGGTCACGCCGAAGCTGACGCCCTTGACCCGGTCCGCGTCGTCCTCGCGGCCGGTGAACGTCATCACCGGGTGCAGCGCCAGCGGCAGCGCGCCGGCCCTGGTCGCGGGGTCGAGCACGCGGATGCCGTGCGCGCCGCTGGCGTGCGCGATCAGCCGGCCCGCGTACGGCGCGTCGGTCGCGGCGAGTCCCTCCACGAGGCCGGGCAGCACGTCGTCGGGAACGGTGAGCAGCACCAGGTCGGCCGCGCCGAGCACGCCCGCCGGGTCGGTGAGCCTGGCGCGCGGGAAGTACTCCCTGACCCGCTGCTTGGACTGCTCGGAAACCGCCGCGGCGGCGACCACCTGGTGCCCGGCCCGCGCCAACGCCCGGGCGAGCGCGGTCCCCGCGCGGCCCGGCCCGACTATGCCGACCCGCAACCGGGCCGGATGCTCACTAGTTCCAGTCTCCACGAGTACCGGACAGCTCCTTCTCACGCTGGCCAACGCCCCGACAAGGATAACTACCCGGTGTCGCGCTAATTCCAGCCCACCCTCCCCAGGAGTCGCCTTTCCAAGGCCACCTTGCCGACCGCGTATGACGCGGGCCCGGTAACCATTCGACCGTGGTGGCGCCCGAGAACCGGATCCCCTGCGCCCGGGTGCCACAAGGCCAGTAGAACCACCCGCGCGGCACCCAGAGCCAATACGAAGTGCGCTTGGGTGCCACAAGGCCAATGCGTTCAAGCGCCGCGGGTGGGGTTAGTGGTGGAAGGGAGACTCGCGGGGCGGCGGTGGGACGTCGTCCTTGTCCTCGTCCGGGTCACCGGGGACTCGGCAGCAGTACTCGAGGAAGAGCGCCGCGGCCAGCAGCACGAGGCAGGCGCCGAACGAGAGGCTCGCGTCGATGAGGTCGGCGCGCGGGGTCGGCGCGCTGGCCATGTCCGACAGGTAGATCATGAATCCCGCGCAGATCCCCGCGAGCAGGGCGGCGGCCTGCGAGCTGGCCTTGGCGAGCGCCACCATCCGCGCGACGAACAGCGGCGGGGCGGGGCGCGTCCCCCGCTTGCCCTGGATGCGCGCCCGCAGGTCCCGGCCCGTCCATGCCTCCGCGCCCGCCGCGATGAGCAGGGCGGGCACCCCGGTCCAGGTGAGCGGCGGCAGGCTGGCATAGATGGCGTCGAGCACCGCCCAGGTCACCGCGGCGGCGAGGACGATGATGAGCACCAGCGTCCTGGCCCGCGTCGGCTTCACGATTCCGCCTCCTGACGAACGAGGGGCACCTTGGACCGGCGGATCCCCGTCTGGTCGGTCGCCGCCAGCAGGTCCGCGACCGGGCCGTACCCGGGGAGCACCGCGTCGGGGTCGACGGCATGCCACGGGGCAAGCACGAACGCGCGTTCATGAGCCCGGGGGTGCGGCAGCGTGAGGTCGGGGTCGTCGCTCCGCTCGCCGTCCACCGTAATGATGTCGATGTCAAGGGTACGCGGGCCCCAGCGCACCAGCCGGACCCGGTCAAATGCCGCCTCGACCTCGTGCAGCCGGTCGAGTAGCTCGCGCGCCGATATGGTGACGTCGGCCAGCACGACGGCGTTCAGGTAGTCCGGCTGCGGCGGCCCGCCAACCGGCACCGTTTCGTAGACGGGCGACACGCCCGTCAGCCGAACCCCCTCGATGCCCGCGATGGCGTCCACGCCCCCCTGGAGTATGTCCTGCCTGTCACCGAGGTTACTGCCCAGGGCGAGAACGACCTGCTGCGTCAGCATGCGCGGCCCTTCACGGGCGAGCCGCCGCACGGTAGGCCGCGGCCACCCGGACCGCCGCCACGTTGGGCGGGACGTCGTGCACCCGGACGCACCAGGCACCGGCCGCCGCCGAGATCGCGGTGATGGCGGCCGTCGCCGCGTCGTTGTCCCTGAACGGGCGCGGCTCGCCCCCGTCACTATCGAACAGCCTGCTCAGGTGGCGCTTGCGGGACGCGCCGACAAGCACAGGGAAGTCCCGTCCGCCGATCGTGGCCAGTTCGCCCAGGCCGGCGAGCAGCTGCCAGTTATGCGCCTCGGGTCCCCAGGCGGCCGGGTTCTTGCTGAACCCGAGGCCGGGGTCGAGCACGATCATCGACGGGTCGACCCCCTCCGCCGTGACCGCCTCGATCCGCTGCGCCAGTTCGTCGTGCACCTCACGGACCACGTCGGCGTAGACGGCCCGCGAGTTCATGTCGTGGCTGTGCCCGCGCCAGTGCATCACGACGTAGGGCACGCCGGCCTTCGCGACCAGCCGTGGCATGTACGGATCGGCGAGCCCGCCGCTCACGTCGTTGACCAGGCCGACGCCGGCCTCAACGGCCCACTCGGCCACCTGCGCGCGCATCGTGTCCACGCTGACGAGCGCCCCCGCCCGGACGAGTTCGGTGATCACCGGCTTGACCCGGCGAAGCTCCTCAACGACGGGGACGCGCTGCGCGCCGGGCCGCGTTGACTCCCCGCCGACGTCGACGATGTCGGCGCCCTGGGCGATCAGCTCAAGGCCGTGCTCGATCGCGGACGCGGCGTCGAACCAGCGGCCGCCGTCGGAGAACGAGTCCGGGGTCACGTTGACGACACCCATGACCAGGCAGCGGCCCGCCCGAGGCGATCCGGCAAGACCAGGCAGATTGACCATAACGGGAATGGTAGTCAGCCTGCCGGGCCTTTCCATCGGGCGCACCTCGGAAGAAAACCGCGGTGGGTAAGGGTGGCACTCGCATTTCTTTGCCCGTGCGGCGGGGGTACGGGGGGCGTCCCCGCGGATGATAGCCGTAAGACGGACGCCTGCCGCCGCGCGGCCGCGGCGCGCATCCTCCGCTGTACCTTGCTCAGTCCGAGTCTACGGCCGATGCGCCGCACGTACCGCCGCACTTCCAGCCGTGGCCACACCAGGAAGGCCTCGGCCTCAAGGGCCGCGAACGCGATGCGGGGGGCGTCCCTGCCGCTTGGGAAGACGAAGAAGCGCGGCTCCCAGACCGGCGAGAACTTGGCGTTGAACTTGTAAAGCGATTCGATCTGGAACCAGCGGGACAGGAACACGAGCAGCCCGCGCCAGGCCTTGAGTACCGGCCCGGCGCCGATCCGCTCACCCCGCTCAAGCGCGGCGCGGAACATCGCGAAGTTCAGCGACACGCGCTTGACGCCGAGCCCGGGCGCGGCCTTGATCGCCTCGACGATCAGGAAGTCGTTCAGCCCGGCCTGCGCGGTCTTGTCGCGTCGCATCAGGTCGAGGGAGAGCCCGTCGGTCCCCCACGGCACGAAGTGCAGTATGGCCCTGAGCACGCCGTTTTCCTTGGCGGTGACCAGGACGCAGTTCTCGTCGCCCGGGGCGCCGAGGCGGCCAAGCGCCATGGAGAAGCCACGCTCGACGGTGGTACCCCGCCAGTTGTCCGCTTCGCGGATGACCTGGTCAAGCTCCTGCCTGGGGATGTCACCGACCCGGCGGACCTCGGCGACGTAACCGTTCTTGGCGACGCGGTTGACCATCTGCCTGACGTTGCGCATCGACCGGCCGGAGAGGCTGAACTCGGCGACGTTGACGATCGCCTCGTCGCCAAGCTCGAGCGCGGTCAGGTCGCCCTCGCGGCACCAGACCTCCGCGCCAAGCTCGCTGCACCCCATCACGGCGGGCCGCCACGCGTGCCTGGCGGCCTCGCCGAGGAACTCGCCGATGGCGCCGGGCCACGCCTCTGGATCGCCGAGCGGGTCGCCTGCGGCGAGCATCACCCCGGCCACCACCCGGTAGCAGACCGCCGCCTTGCCCGACGGCGACCAGATGACGCTCTTGTCGTCGCGGAGGGCGAAGTAGCCGAGCGAGTCCCTGTCGCCGTGCTTGTCGAGCAGTTCGCGGATCCTGACCGCGTCGGCCGCGGCGAGCCTGGCCCGGGGTCGCGCCGAGAGGAAGAACAGATAAACGGTCACGATGAGCGTAAGCAGGCCGAGCGCGCTGGTCAGCAGGTGGTACAGGTCGCCGCGCGGATCCGACGCCCAGTTCACCGGCCCGTAGACACCGACCAGCTCGTACAGCACGTCCTGCAGCCGCTGGCTGAACGTGTAGGTCCCGGCGAGCGGCCCGATCGCCAGGTAGCCCAGGCCGATGGCGAAGTCCACGACCACGAGGCCGACGAAGACCCCCGCCGCGGTCCGCCTGGTCCGGGGGTCGCCGACCGCGTAGAAGTCCTCGTGCCGGAAGAGCAGGACGACGAGCAGGACGACCGCGACGACGTCGGAGATCGAAATGAAGCGGAAGTGCAGCGGGAAGCGCATGAAGTGGATGACGATGTCGAATGCGAGCACCGCGACGACCGCCTGCCATGCGCGCCGTTTCCGCCGGCGTAGCCCGCGCGCGAGCATCAGCAGCAGCAAACCGGTGATGACCGACGACGTGTGGGTTACGTTCGTGAGCGTCCCCGGCACGACGGCGTTGACCTTGTGCAGCTTTTCGTGCACGGTGGGGCTCTCGAAGACCGAGACAACGTCAGATACGCCAATGAGGAAAGTAAGAAGTGAGGCGACGACGGGAACCCACGTCAGCCGCCTGGCTTCGTTGCGCTCCCGGGGGTCGTCTCCCGGATCACGCGCACGCGATACGTTAGTGTCGCTCATCCCAAATCTCTTGTCAGGCCCCTGACCACGGTCTAGCAGCGTAGTCATGACAAGCCTGCCATGCGCTGGTCCCGCGGTCTGCTAAAGATTTTCCTAAACCTCATAGCATCCCCCGCTGCGCGCGACAAGCCTCGGCGGCAGCGCAGGTTTTCCACCACAGACAAGGTACCCCCAACCACCCGCGGCCGACCGAACGAAAGGTTAAGACAAGTCGGCCAATTCATAAGACGGATGGAGGGCCGCGACCGGTTCAAACAATTAAGACCGTTTTCCGCTGCCCGCGCCGAAGACGGCTAAACCCGGACATATCACACAGATAATACGGAGGAAACCTCCGTATTTCCGCTTCTTATCGATTTCCGAAGAGTAGCGACATCGCCTCGGCACGGGTCCGCGCCTCCTTGCGGAAGATGCCGCGGACGGCGGAGGTCACGGTCGTCGCCCCCGGCTTGCGCACCCCGCGCATCGACATGCACAGGTGCTCGCACTCAAGCACGACGATCACGCCGCGCGGCTCGAGTATCCGCATCAGCGCGTCGGCGATCTGGCAGGTCATCCGCTCCTGCACCTGCGGGCGCCTGGCGTAGACGTCGGCCAGCCGGGCCAGCTTGGACAGGCCAGTGATCTCGCCCTTGGCGTTCGGGATGTAGCCGATGTGCGCCTTGCCGAAGAACGGCACGAGGTGGTGCTCGCACATGCTGTAGACCTCGATGTCCCGCACCAGCACGATCTCGTCGTGCTCGGCGTCGAAGACGGTCGTCAGCACGTCCTCCGGCTCCTGCCGGAGCCCGGCGAACTGCTCGGCGTACATCCGCGCCACCCGGGCCGGGGTGTCGATGAGCCCGTCCCTGTCCGGGTCCTCGCCGACCGCGACAAGTATCTCGCGCACGGCACGCTGGATCCGCTCCTGGTCGACGGCCCGCGCTTGCGGATACTGAGTCGCAGGCAGGAGTTCCTCCTGCGGCTGGTCGAAGGGGTACTGCTCAGCCGCAGGCTGCTTGCTCATTCAATACTTCCTTAGTCGCTAACCTCGCCGTCGTGCCCGTAGCCGAGCACCTGGCCGTTCGCCGGGCCGGGCAGGCCGTCGAGCCCTGAGCTCGCGGCCAGCGCCAGTTCCTTCGGCGACATGATCGGCGGCCGGTCGGACGGGAGGCGCTTGCCGTAGCCGGTGTACGTGCCGCGGGCGGGCCGCCGCTGCACCGGCGCGAAGACCTCAAGCACCTGCTTGCGGTTCAGCGTCTCGTGCTCAAGGAGCTGGAGCACCAGGTTGTCGAGGACGTCGCGATACTCAACGAGCACCTCCCACGCCTCGTCGTGCGCCGCCTCGATCAGCCGCTTGATCTCCTCGTCGATCGCGGACGCGATCTCCTCGGAGTAGTCGCGGCCGTGCGACTGGCTCATGCCGAGGAACGGCTCAGCGTCGCCGCTGCCGAACTTCCGCGCACCGAGCCGCTCGCTCATGCCGTACTCGACGACCATGCCGCGGGCGATCTGAGTGGCCTTGTCGATGTCGTTGGCCGCGCCGCTGGTCGGCTCGTGGAAGATCAGTTCCTCCGCCGTCCGGCCGCCAAGCAGCATCGCCAGCTGGTCCTGCATCTCGGCGCGGGTGGTGAGGAACTTGTCCTCGGTCGGCAGCGCCTGCGTGTAGCCAAGCGCCCGGCCGCGCGGGATGATCGTGACCTTGTGCACGGGGTCGGCGTTGGCCATCGCGTGCCCCACCAGGGCGTGCCCGCCCTCGTGGTAGGCGATGAGCTTGCGCTCCTTCTCCGACAGCAGCACGCTCTTGCGCTCGGGCCCGGCCATCACCCGGTCGATCGCGTCCTCAAGCGCGGACATGTGAATCTGCTTGCCGTTCTTGCGCGCGGTCAAGAGCGCGGCCTCGTTGATCACGTTGGCCAGGTCCGCGCCGGTGAAGCCGGGGGTCCGCCGGGCGATGATGTCCAGGTCCGCGTCGGACGCGATGGGCTTGCCCCGTGCGTGCACCTTGAGAATGCCCTTGCGGCCGGTCAGGTCCGGCTGCGCCACGACGATCTGC
>Ga0335075_10001744_pt1 | contig 35516 bp, 38 predicted proteins | sample Lox_Sample_24_FD_206723 | JGI IMG/M metagenome (GOLD analysis project Ga0335075, IMG submission 206723) | Soil microbial communities from Loxahatchee National Wildlife Refuge, Florida, United States - Lox_Sample_2.4 | ecosystem: Environmental > Terrestrial > Soil > Wetlands | place: USA...
GCTCCAATATTGAAGCGCCCGTTGCGGAGTCGAGGTTGCCGGTCGGTTCGTCGGCGAGAATCAGCGACGGGTCCATCATCAACGCCCGCGCGACCGCGACCCGCTGCATTTGACCGCCCGACAGTTCTGCCGGCCGGTGCTGGGTCCGGCTGCCGAGCCCTACCCGGTCCAACAGCCGAACCGCATCCCACTTGACCTTGCCCAACCGGACACCGTCGAGCAGTTTCGGGACCGCCACGTTCTCCCATGCCGACAGGGTGGGCAGCAGGTTGAAGAATTGGAAGACGAACCCCACGCGATGGTGCCGAAATTCCGACTGCTGTTTGTCGCTGAGATGGCCAATCTCGTCGCCGTCAAAGATGATCGAACCGGAATCGGGCGAGTCCAATGCGCCGAGCAGGTGCAGCAACGTGCTCTTGCCCGCGCCCGACGGGCCTACTACTGAGACAAACTGGCCGCCCCCGAACCGCAGGCTTACGCCGTCGAGCGCGCGCACGCACTGACCGCCGACCCGGTATTCGCGCACCACGTCGCGAAGTTCGATCGTCAGTCCGTGCATTGGTGTATCGCGGATTTCGAGTCGTGTGTTCATGCTCCTCCCGCCAGGCCGCAGCACATACCGGGCCGCGACGACCTGTACGCGACCCATTACTACGAAAGATAACGAGTCGGATCCTCAATCGGTTCGACCATTCCGCTCATTCGATTCCATCGGTAATCTGCGAAGAGCTAGCAGGCATTCGCAACGCTTTTGACAGGAGCCGCGCCCGAAGGAGGCCGATCCGATGTCACTGCCCGCACTTGAAGATATCGCCGCCCACACCGGCAGCACTCAGCCGATCGAAGGGGTAACCCGCATCGAGACCAGCCCGCGGGAGAAGGCCACCCCGATGATCATGGAGATGATGCATTCGGTGTACCCGCACGACGAGGTATTCGGTCAGTACTGCACCGTCAACGACTACATTGACTGTCCGCCGGACGAACTGTTCGCTTACATGGCCGATACGCGTTGCCTGGAAGAGTGGACCTACAGCCTGCGCGGGTTTACCGAAACCGACGAACCAGGGTTATGGCACGCCTACGACCGCCTGGGATCCGAGACCGAGATTTACGTCCGCACGGAGGCCGCCGAGCAGGGCCGCACTGTCGACTACCACTGCGCGTGGGACCAGGGCAAACACCTGTGGATGATCTACCTGATGCGGGTCATCGACGCGCAAGCCGTGCTGGACAAGCCGGGCTCGGTGGTGCTGTGGACCAACTGTCACCATCCGTTCTACGACCACAACCCCTATCCGGACGCCAGCCCCCCGGAACGGCCGGTGTGGGTCGGGGATTTCTGGGAGATGTTCGGCGCGGGCCATCTGCTGGAGATGAAAAACCTCAAAGCCATTGCCGAATACCGCCACCACAATGGGCTGCCGGTGACACCGGACTGGATGCGATAAGCCTTCGGGCTAAACGGGTTTCAGTCCGGCCAGATAGCGCTGGGCCAGGTCCTGGTAGGCCTTCGGGTTCACGTTCACCCACATCTCGGCGCCCGTTCCCGCGATCGGGCCCTTCACCGTGGCGGGCGCCCCGACCACCAGCACCTCGTCGGGAATCTTGGTGCCACCGACCACCACTGCGCCAGCCGCCACCAAGCTGCGCGAACCGATCACCGCGCCGTCGAGCACGGTGGCATGGTTGGCGATAAGCGCCGCAGCCCCGACATGGGCCCCGTGGATGAGACACATGTGCGCCACCGTGGCGCCCGGGCCGATGTCGACGGGGATGCCGGGCGGGGCGTGCAACACCGATCCGTCCTGCACGTTGGCCCCCTCGCGCACGATGACGGGCGCATAGTCGGCACGCAGCACGGTGTTGAACCACACCGACGCCCCTGCCTCGATCGTGACGTCGCCGATCAAGGTGGCGGTGGGTGCGACGAAGGCGGTGGGATCGACTTTCGGCGATCGGCCTTCGAAGGAATACAGCGGCATCGTTCACATATACCGCAGGCCGCATACTGCGGCGTCAGGACCTGATTAACCGGCAGTAAAGCTTGCCTTCGTTGCGCGATCCCGGAAGAAAACTGTAACGTGTTCTAGTTAGAAGCTGACGAAGTTGGAGGCCTCATGGCTACCGAGACTGCCGCCGTTCGCGAGATCGACGCCGGCACGCTGCCCGACCGCTATGCCCGCGGCTGGCACTGCCTTGGCCCGGTCAAGGACTACCTGGACGGCGAGCCGCACGGGATCGAGGCGTTCGGCACTCACCTCGTCGTGTTCGCCGACTCACACGGCGACGTGCACGTCCTCGACGGCTACTGCCGGCACATGGGCGGCAACCTGGCGCAGGGCACCGTAAAGGGCGACGAAATCGCGTGCCCGTTCCATGACTGGCGCTGGGGCGGCGACGGCAAATGCAAGCTGGTGCCCTACGCCAAGCGCACGCCGCGGCTAGCCCGCACCCGGTCTTGGACCACCGATGTACGCGGCGGCCTGCTGTTCGTCTGGCACGACCACGAAGGCAACCCGCCGCAGCCCGAGGTGCAGATCCCGGAGATTCCCGAGGCGGCCAGTGACGAGTGGACCGAATGGCGTTGGAACTCGATCCTGATCGAAGGGTCGAACTGCCGCGACATCATCGACAACGTCACCGACATGGCGCACTTTTTCTACATCCACCTCGGTCTCCCGACCTTCTTCAAGAATGTCTTCGAGGGCCACATCGCCTCGCAGTATCTGCACAACGTCGGGCGGCCCGACGTTGACGATATGGGCACCTCATACGGTGAGGCGCACCTGGATTCGGAGGCTTCCTACTTCGGCCCGTCGTTCATGATCAACTGGCTGCACAACAAGTACGGCGACTACAAAGCCGAGTCGATCCTGATCAACTGCCACTACCCGGTGACCCAGAACTCGTTCATGCTGCAGTGGGGTGTCATCGTCGAAAAGCCAAAGGGGATGGACGAGAAGATGACGGACAAGCTCTCCAGAGTCTTCACCGAGGGAGTCAGCAAGGGATTCCTGCAGGACGTCGAGATCTGGAAGCATAAGACCCGCATCGAGAACCCGCTGCTGGTCGAGGAGGACGGCGCCGTCTACCAGATGCGACGGTGGTATCAGCAGTTCTACGTCGACGTCGCCGACGTCACGCCGGACATGACCGACCGCTTCGAGATCGAGGTCGACACCACCATCGCCAACGAGAAGTGGCACATCGAGGTCGATGAGAACCTCAAGCGCCGGGCTGACGAAAAGGCGGAGCAGCCAGCGACATGAGCCCGCCCGACGAGGCGCCCGACGTCGACCGGCTAGCCCGGTCGATGGTGATGCTTCACGGCGGTCATGACAGCCATGACGAGTCGGCTCCGGTCACTAGTCGCACCGGATCCTGCTCTAAGGCACCCGCTTTCGCCGATGATCCGGACCGTGCCGCTGCGGTGCGTGCGGCCACCCAGGCCGACAAGACCCGCTACCTGACGTCAGGGTTGCAGCCGGTTGACTGCCGGTTCTGCCATGCGACGGTCAGCGTTAAGCGACTCGGGCCAGGACACACTGCGGTGCAATGGAATAGCGACGCATCGCAGCGCTGCGCCTACTTCGCCGAGCTACGCGCGTCTGGCGAGCATAGCGCCCGCATACGCGCGTGCCCAAAACTGGCCGACAGCATCGAGCACGCCGTCACCGAAGGCTGCCTGGAGGCGGAGTCCACTGCCCCGCCAGCCGGCGACGGGTAGCCGTTACAGCCCTGCGAAACGCTCCTTGACCTCCTCGGCGGTCAGCCCGTAATCGTCCAGCGAATACTTGTGTTTGGGCGCGCGCTCACCGGATTGGCTTTCGGCGTGGCTCTTCTCCATAGCTTGCCGGGCCTCGTCGGTCAACGGGATATCGAAGTGCCGGTAGATGTCTGCCACCGTTCCGATCGGGTCGGCAATCAGTTCGCGATAGTCGACATCGTAGAATTGAGCCGAATCGTATTTTGCGCGTACCGTATTGAAACGCTCGAGACCACGCGACCAGGTTTCCATTGCGTCCGCCCCGATCTGGGCGCCGACGAAGTTCGTCGACCACCCCTCCGCGGTGTGCTGCGCCAGCGAGCACATCGAGGCCATGATCGTCTCGACCGGCCGGTGCGTCTGAATCACCAGCGCGTCAGGGTAAGTCGCCATCAGGGCGTCCAGCGCGAACAGATGGCTCGGGTTCTTCAGCACCCACCGCTTGTCGGCATCGTTGAGTCCGATCAGCTGAAGATTCTTGCGGTGTCTCTGGTAGGCCGGCGTCCAGTCCTGCTGCGACAACCACTTTGAATAGCTGGGCAGGTGTGCCAACGTCTCGTAGGACACCGAATGCAGCGACTGCCGCAGCAGCTGCCAGCACTCCTCGAGCTCGTATGCGGCCATGAAATGCAGGCCGGTGTAGCCGGGGTTGTCCTCGTGGTGCTGGGTGAACTGCGCGTCGAGCTGACGGTAAAACGGATTGGTATCCCACGTTTCGCGGGGCGGGCGCGGCTGCGGGAACTCGGCCAACCACATGTGCAGGCCCTGGTGCGCCGGATCGGCGCCGAGCAGCCGGTGTAGTGCGGTGGTGCCGGTGCGCACCAGCCCGGTCACGAAGATGGGTCGCTTGATCGCGACGTCGGCATGTTGCGGGTATTGCTTCCACGCGGATTCGGACAGCAGCCTGGCCACTAGTGCGCCACGCAGGAAGAACCGATTCATCTTGCTGCCCAACACGGTAAGGCCGGCCTCTCGCCGATAGGAGTCCAGCAGCACATCCAGCGCTTCGCGGTAGTTGTCGTCGTCGGGGCCGAAGTCGTCGAGGCCCACCATCTTGGTGGCCGACGCATGCAGCTCGTCGACGGTTGCGATGTCGGTGCGTTCAGCCATTATGTGTGGTACTCGCCACAGTTGACATCGAGCGTCTGTCCGGTGATGCCGCTGGACAGGTCACTGGCCATGAAAAGAATCGCCGACGCAACCTCGTCTTCGGTGGGCAACCGCTTGAGGTCGGAGTTGGCCGCGGTGGCCTGATAGATCTGTTCGGCCGTGGTGCCGTACTTGCCAGCCTGATGGTTAAAGTACGCTTGCAGGGTGTCGCCCCAGATATAGCCGGGTGCAACAGAATTGACGCGTATCCCCTGCTCACCGAGTTCGGTGGCCAACGACTGCGACATGGACAGCAGCGCGGATTTGGCCATTTTGTAGGCGCCGTATTTCGCCTGGGAGTGACGGATCACCATGGAGTTGACGTTGACGACCGAGCCGTGCGATGCGGCCAGCGCCGGGGTGAAGCCCTGGATAAGCCGTAACGCCCCCAGCGCGCTGAGCTCGATTGCATCGCGGATGTGCTGAAATGTGGTGCCGGCCAATGGTTTCATCGATGGGACCCGGAACGCGTTGTTGATCAACACGTCGGCCTTGCCGTACGCCTCGATGGTGGCGTCGACAAGGTTGGCGACCTGGTCGTCGTCGGTGATGTCAGTGGGTACCGTCACCGCCCGGCCCCCGACGTCGGCGATTTGCTTGGCGACGTCGTCCAGACGTTCCGGAGTGCGCGCGGCCAGCACCAGGTCGGCGCCCTCCCGTGCGCACCGGTGTGCCAGCGTCGTGCCCAAACCCGGGCCCACCCCGCTGATCACCACGACCTTGCCGTCTAGTATCTTCGTCATCCCAGCATCCTTGCCGCAATTTGTTGTTGGCGCAATGCAATTCGCGTCCGCCAGTCGCTTTCGGAAATGTTGTTGTGCTCGAAATACGGCAGCGACGCGGGCACCGCATCGAGATCGACCAGCTCGACAGACGGTCCGTCGGCCTCGGTGAGCTGTCGCGACACCCGCTGCCAGCGGAACTGCAGGAATCCGCGCCGATGCCGCAATGTCTCGACCCAGTTGGTGATGCCGGGGTTCTGATCGGCGACGACGATGCGGACCTTGCCATCCGGATCCGCTTGGGCCTGAGTGTTGTTCAGCGACGTCTGGTGGTTGATGTAGTCCAGCGAGATGTACCACATGCTGCCCAGCTGGAAGCCGAGGTAGGGCGCGTCGGTGACCGGCAGCGTGATGATCAGGGCCTGGTCGGGCCGCAGCTCGAAATGCCCGACCGAAGAGTATTGCGTCGCCAGACCGCCGGGCGTCAGGCGTGGCGGCACCATCGTGTTGACCGGGATGTCAAGGTAGAACCACTGCGGGAACTGCAGCCAGGTCTTGATACGGTTGACGAGTTGTTTCCCCGCTGTGGCGTAACGCTTTTCGATGGTCGCGCGGGTGAGCGGCGGCGGCGCGGTGCCGGCGGTGTCCAGCCTGGAGATGGCCAGTGTGCCGCGCCGCGCCGACCAGTCGCCGTAAACCTCGCGGATCACCAGCTGTCCCGGGCTGGTGGGTCGCACCTGCCACTGGAAAGTACCGTCCGCAGCGATCTCGAGCTCACGGTCGTCGAACGCGGCCTGGCTGGCGGGCACGTTGTCGTCTGTGTACTCACCGCCGAGCAACTGAAAACTCAGGTCCGTAGTGGTGCCGCGAGTGCCGGTGACCACGTAATCGTGGTTCGGTTGGACCCGGCAGCCGAAGTAGAGGGTGTCCGGGTTGTCCAAGCCCATCTTGGTGAACGGCCCGGTGCCCGACAGGAGCATCGGGTGATCGCGCTCGTAGTCGAACACCATGTGCGTGCATGCGGCCACGCAACCCGCAAGGTATTGCAGCCCTTCGAGCAAGTCGGCTTCGGTCTCGATATGCGGCGCGGCGGCAACCAGTTTTTCGGCTTCGGCGATCGCGTCGGTAAGGGGCTGAGAGAACACGCATTGACGCTAGAACGTGTTCTAATTTCCGTCAATGGGCGAACATCACCGCGTGTTGGCGCAGGCGCTCGTGGACGACGCCCGCTCGCTACCTGGCTACGGGGCGCACTGCTGCGACAGGTCGATCAGGTGCTGCCGCACATCCGGATGCCGATTGAGGTAATCGATGACGTTGGGGCCGCCACCCTCGGCCTCAGACTTGGCCTGCAGCTGCTGGTGCAGGTCGGGGTGCCGCTCTAGGTACGAGTTGATGGAATTACCGACGGTCTGGCCATTGCATTGGGCGTTCGCTACCGGCAACGCAATGAGCATCGAGGCCGAGGCGCTCAACAGGCCACCTACCAGCAGGCCAGACAGTCCGCGGCGAAGGGACCTTGAAGTTCCGGAAGTCATGCGATCAGCTCCTTCGGGCACTGGTCTATTGCTTCGATGTACTAATCGAGAGTACCCATGACAGCATTACCGCTGCCTTTGCTGAAGCTGTGAAGCTAGTGTGTGACGGCTTGCTGACCGCTCGCGGCTTGTTCGCGCTTGATCTCCAGCGCGATGTCGATCAGCTGGTCTTCCTGACCGCCGATGAGTTTGCGCTGGCCGGCCCGGTGCAGCAGTTGGTGAGCCGGAACGTCGTAGCGCTCAGCCTGGCGCACGGCATGCTTGAGGAAGCTCGAGTAGACCCCGGAGTAACCCATGATCAGGGCGTTGCGGTCGAGCAGGCATTCGGCCGGCATGGCGGGGCGGACCACGTCCTCGGCGGCGTCGGCGATATCGAAGAAGTCGATGCCGGTCTTGACGCCGATCTTGTCGAACACGCCGATCAGCGCCTCGACCGGCGCGTTGCCCGCCCCCGCGCCGAAGCGGCGGCAGGAGCCGTCGATCTGCTTGGCGCCGGCTCGAACGGCCTCCACCGAATTGGCCACTCCCAGACCGAGGTTTTCGTGGCCGTGGAAACCGACCTGCGCATCGTCGCCCAATTCGGCGACCAGCGCGGACACCCGATCGGCCACCCCGTCGAGGACCAAGGCGCCGGCGGAGTCCACGACGTAGACGCACTGGCATCCGGCGTCGGCCATGATCCGCGCCTGGGCGGCCAGCTTCTCCGGCGGAATGGTGTGCGCCATCATCAGGAAGCCGACAGTTTCCAGCCCCAGCTCGCGGGCCAGGCCGAAGTGCTGGATCGACACGTCGGCCTCGGTGCAGTGGGTGGCGATTCGGCAGATCGACCCGCCGTTGTTCTGGGCTTCCTTGATGTCCTCCTTGGTGCCCACCCCCGGCAGCATCAGGAAGGCGATCTTCGCCTCTTTGGCGGTCTCGGCGGCCAGCTTGATCAGTTCCTGCTCGGGCGTCTTGGAGAACCCGTAGTTGAAGCTCGAGCCGCCCAGCCCGTCACCGTGGGTGACCTCGATGACCGGCACACCCGCAGTGTCCAGCGCTGCCACAATCGCGCCGACCTCGTCTTTGGTGAACTGGTGACGTTTGTGGTGCGACCCGTCCCGCAACGACGTATCGGTCATCCGGACGTCCCAAATCGGGTTGAAGAAAATCTCCCGGGTGCTCATGCCTGTGCTCCTCCCGCCGTCGCGGAAAGCGATTCCTTCGCGATCTCCTCGCCGACCTTGGTGGCCGCGGCGGTCATGATGTCGAGGTTGCCCGCATAGGGCGGCAGGTAATCCCCGGCGCCCTCGACCTCGACGAACGTCGTGACCAGAGCCTGGCCACCGGAGTTCATCGACGGGTCGTCGAACTGCGGCTCGTTGAGCAGCCGGTAGCCGGGAACGTAAGTCTGCACCTCGGCGACGACGTCGCGGATCGACTGGGCGATCGCGTCGCGGTCGGCATCCTCCGGGATGGCACAGAAGATGGTGTCGCGCATGATCATCGGCGGGTCGGCCGGGTTCAAGATGATGATCGCCTTGCCACGCTTGGCGCCGCCGATGGTCTGGACTCCGCGCGAGGTGGTCTTGGTGAACTCGTCGATGTTCGCGCGGGTGCCCGGCCCCGCTGAGACAGAAGCCACCGACGCCACAATCTCGGCGTAAGGGACTTCCACGACTCGCGATACGGCGTAGACGATCGGGATGGTCGCCTGCCCGCCGCAGGTGATCATGTTGACATTGGGCGCGTCGAGGTGCTCGCGCAGATTCGCCGGGGGGATCACCGCCGGGCCCACCGCGGCCGGCGTCAGGTCGATGGCCCGGATGCCCGCGGCCTCGTACTTCGGGGCCGCGTCGCGGTGCACGTATGCACTGGTGGCCTCGAACACCATGTCGGGCTTCTCAGATTGGGCCAGCAGCCAGTCGACACCTTCGTGGGTGGTCTCCAGACCCAGCTTGCGGGCCCGCGCCAAGCCTTCGCTATCTGGGTCGATACCCACCATCCAGCGTGGTTCGAGCCACTCCGAACGCAGCAGTTTGTAGAGCAGGTCGGTGCTGATATTGCCCGACCCGACAATGGCCACATTGGCCTTGGACGGCATTTGGCGCTCCTTTTACTCGAAAGACAACCGGACGGACCCGAGGCCGGCGAACTCGGCGACGAAGGTGTCGCCGGGGCGGGCGTCGATGGCCTTGGTGCACGAACCGGGTAACACGATGTCACCTTTTCGTAGTCGTACTCCGAAGCTTTCCACCTTGCGGGACAACCAGGCCACCGCGGTCGCCGGATTGCCCAAGACCGCGTCACTGCGGCCCTTGGCCACCACCTCACCGTTGCGGGTCAGCACCGCATCGATCTGGGTGATGTCGACGGCGGTCGGCGCAACCCGCGCGGCGCCGAGCACGAAACCCGCCGACGAGGCGTTATCGGCGATGGTGTCGCACAGCGCGATCTTCCAGTCGGTGATTCTGGTGTCGATCAGCTCGATGGACGGCACGAACGCTTCGGTCGCCGCCAAGACGTCGTCTTCGGTGCAGGCCGCGCCCGGTAGGTCGTGGGCCAGGATGAAGCCGACTTCGACCTCGACCCGCGGGTACAGGTACTTGTCAGCCTTGACCGGGGTGTCCTCGAACACCTGCATCTCGTTGAGCAGATGCCCGTAGTCCGGCTCGTCGACGCCCATCATCTGCTGCATCGCCAGCGACGACAACCCCACCTTGTGCCCTACCACCCGGGCGCCCTCGGCGACCCGCTGACGGATGTTGATCAGCTGGATCTCGTATGCGTCGACGACGTCGATCTCGGGGTGCGCAGCCGTCAAGGGCGCGATCGGCTGACGGCTGCGCTCGGCCTGCGCGAGATCGGCGGCCAGCTCATCGCGGGTGGCTAGCGGGATCATCTAACCGAAGTCCCCTCGTTCGTTTGACCGGGCCAGTAGCGCCCGGCCCCGGCAATTCTATAACGTGTTCTACATGACAGCTCAGGAGTTCGACGTCGTCGTGGTCGGCAGCGGCGGCGCCGGCATGGTTGCTGCCCTTGCGGCCGCCCACCGGGGTCTTTCGACAATAGTCATCGAGAAGGCTGCCCACTACGGCGGATCAACCGCACGTTCGGGCGGCGGCGTGTGGATTCCCAACAACGAGGTCCTGCAGCGCGACGGCGTCAAGGACACCGCGGAAGCGGCCCGCACCTACCTGCACGGCATCATCGGCGACATCGTCGAGCCGGAACGCATCGACACCTACCTGCAACGCGGGCCCGAAATGCTGTCGTTTGTGCTCAAGGAGACCCCGCTGAAGATGTGCTGGGTGCCCGCGTATGCCGACTACTACCCCGAGGCACCAGGCGGGCGGCCGGCCGGTCGTTCCATCGAACCGAAGCCGTTCAACGCCAACAAGCTCGGTCCCGACCTTGCGGGGCTGGAGCCTCCGTACGGCAAGGTCCCGCTCAATGTTGTTGTGATGCAACAGGACTACGTGCGACTAAATCAGCTCAAGCGGCATCCGAGAGGTGTGCTGCGCAGCCTCAAGGTGGGTGCACGCACCATGTGGGCGAAGGCGACCGGCAAGAACTTGGTCGGCATGGGACGCGCGCTCATCGCGCCGCTCCGGATCGGGCTGCGCAAAGCCGGCGTCCCGGTAGAGCTGAACACCGCCCTGACGGACCTATACGTCGAGGACGGGGCGGTTCGCGGCGTCTACGTGCGTCATACCGAAGCGCCCGAATCCGTTGAGCCACAGCTTATTCGGGCTCGCAAGGGAGTGATCCTCGGCTGCGGAGGATTCGAGCACAACGAGCAGATGCGCGTGAAATACCAACGCGCTCCGATCACCACCGAGTGGACAGTCGGCGCAAAGGCCAACACCGGCGACGGCATCGTGGCCGCCGAAAAGTTGGGTGCGGCGCTGGAGATCATGGAGGATGCCTGGTGGGGGCCGACGGTGCCGCTGGTGGGCGCGCCGTGGTTCGCATTGTCGGAGCGCAACTCGCCCGGCTCCATCATCGTCAACATGTCCGGCCGACGATTCATGAACGAATCGATGCCCTACGTCGAGGCGTGCCACCACATGTACGGCGGCGAGTACGGGCAGGGTCCCGGCCCGGGCGAGAATATTCCGGCGTGGCTGGTGTTCGACCAGCAATACCGTAACCGCTACATCTTCGCCGGATTGCAGCCAGGACAACGTATTCCGCGTAAGTGGCTGGAGTCTGGCGTGATCGTCCAGGCCGACACGCTCGAGGAGCTGGCCACCAAGGCCGGTCTCCCGGCCGACGAGTTCACAGCGACGGTCGCACGTTTCAACGGCTTTGCCCGCTCGGGTGTCGACGCCGACTACCACCGCGGCGAGAGCGCTTACGACAGGTATTACGGCGACCCGACCAACAAGCCCAACCCCAACCTCGGCGAAATCAGTCACCCGCCGTACTTCGCCGCCAAGATGGTGCCCGGCGACCTGGGCACCAAGGGCGGTATCCGCACCGACAAACACGGCCGGGCCCTGCGCGACGACGGCAGCATCATCGAAGGCCTCTACGCGGCGGGCAATGTCAGCGCTCCGGTGATGGGACACACCTATCCCGGCCCAGGCGGCACGATCGGGCCGGCGATGACGTTCGGCTACCTGGCGGCTCTGCATCTGGCGGGAGAGAACTGACATGCCCATCGACCCCGACGTCGCACTCGCTGCCGAGCTTGATCCGATCGAATTCTCGTGGAGCAGCAGCGATGTGCAGCTCTACCACTTGGGTCTCGGCGCGGGCGCCGACCCGATGGACCCGCGTGAGCTGCGCTACCTCATCGATGACACCCCGCAGGTGCTGCCGACGTTCGGCAACGTAGCGGCCACCTTTCACGCCACCAAGCCGCCAAGCGTGCGGTTCCCCGGCATCGACATCGAGCTGAGCAAGGTCCTGCACGCCAGCGAGCAGGTGAGCGCGCCGGCGCCGCTGCCATCGTCGGGCGCCGCGAAGGCCGTCACCCGGTTCACCGACATCTGGGACAAGGGCAAGGCCGCGGTGATCTGGTCGGAGACCACCGTTACCGCGCCGGACGGAACCCTGTTGTGGACGCAGCGGCGGTCGATCTTCGCCCGCGGCGAAGGCGGATTCGGTGGCAAGCGTGGGCCGTCGACATCCGCGGCCGCACCGGACCGGGCGCCGGATCTCGAGCTCGACATTCCCGTGCTGCCGCAGCAGGCGCTGCTGTACCGGCTGTGTGGCGACCGCAATCCGCTGCACTCTGATCCCGAATTTGCCGCTGCCGCAGGGTTTCCGCGGCCCATCCTGCACGGCTTGTGCACCTACGGCATGACCTGCAAGGCGCTCGTCGACGCGCTACTCGACGCCGACGTCGCCGCCGTCGCCTCCTATGGCGCCCGCTTTACCGGTGTGGCTTACCCGGGTGAGACGCTGCAGGCCGCCGTCTGGAAGGAGGACGGCCGGCTGCTTGCCAGCGTCGTCGCGCCCGCCCGCAACGACGCTGTCGTGCTCACCGATGTGGAGCTGGTTCCGGCCTAACGTCCCTTTCGCCGAAACTGCGTCCAGCCGCACTCTCGGCCGCGAGCCTGCGGCTAGCCGCAGTTTCGCCGGGCCAACGCCGCGCGGACGCGGCTAACGACCTCGGCTGGCCGATCCCCTGCCAAGACGCGGATGACGATCCACCCGAGTCGCTCAAGCATCTCCAATCTCCGGATATCCCAGGTGTACTGCCGGCGATCACTGCGGTGTTGTTCGCCGTCATACTCAACGGCGACCTTGACAGCCTCCCAGCCCATGTCCAAATATGCGATCGCACGGCCGAATTCGTTGAGTACCGGAATCTGTGTCTGCGGTCTGGGCAGACCCGACTGGATCAAGACAACCCGCAGCCAAGACTCTTTGGGCGACTGCGCTCCCGCATCGAACAGGTCCACCGATTCGCGGGCTCGCGTGATGCCTCTGCGTCCGGCGTATCTGCGGGCGAGTATCTCGACATCAGCCGGTTTGATTTCGACGGCTCGGGCGAGTGCATCGATCCCCGCCACGGCTGTCACGGCTGGGTACCAACAACCGATGTCCAGTGCTGTCCTCGCTGGCGAGGTGGCCCGTATACCGGCCACCTTCTTAATCTCGTCCTCCTCGATTCGGTCTCCATGCGACCGGATCCCAGGTGGATTGCGCCAGTTGTTGTGAATCAATTCCACGACCTGTGCGTCGTCGACCCACTTACTGCCGTGCAGAGCGGCCGCCGCGAACCCTGCGACCACGCCTCGTCGTCCAGTCCAAAGCCACCCTGCCTTTGCGCGTAGCTCGGCAGTGAGGTTGACATCGCGTTGAACGTAGACGTCGGGGAACAATCGACGGCAGCGGCTCGCCAGTTGAGCCTTGGTCAATGCCCCGCTTGCGACGACCTCGCTTCCAATGAAGGGCTCCCCCATGGGCGGCAGCCTGCCAGGGAGCATGACGGCCGTCACATCACCACAACCCGCCCATCCACAGCGTCTCTCCTGCGCGACGTTCGGCGAGATGAACTTCGCAAGCGGCTTGCTTTCTGAGAAACTCTTAGGCACTGTTACACAGCTATACAATTCTGGGAGTCGCTTTGGGACCTAATCGGCAGGTCTGCCGCTCGCTGCTCATCGCGCTGTTCGCCGCGGTTTCGTTGTCGATGACCTTGGTTCCAATCTCGCGGGCCGAGAACACCGATGACGCATTGAACGCGTTGATGATGGGCGGCTCATTCATGCCGACGCCCAGCGTGTTCTGGCAGAACACCATCGTCGCTGACTACGTCGACCCCGCCACCGGCGGCAGCTATACCCCGGTGCTGGTCCCCACACCGGAATCGTTCTCCAGTACCTCGATGCCGACCGGTCTGGCCGACCTGCAGGCCGCGATGGCTGCCCAACAAGCAGCCGACCCGGGCGCCCCTTACCTGGTCGAGGGGTATTCGCAAAGCGCTGCGATTGCGGTACTAGAGAAGATGCAGCTGATGGACTCCGGGCAGCACCCGGACGTCACTTTCCTGCTGCTCGGCGACCTCAACCGCCCAAACGGTGGGCTCGACGAGCGGTTCGACGGCCTGTACGCCCCGGGCGCAGGCCTTGCCTTCAATGGCGCCGAGCCGACCGATGCCGGTATCCCGACCATCGACATTGCGAACCAATACGACTTCGTCGCGGACTTTCCGCAGTATCCGGTCAACGGGCTGGCCGACCTGAACGCCCTTTTCGGCTTTATCTACGCGCATGCCGCATACGGCGATGGCCCACTGGCTGAGGAGATTCCGTCCATCTGGCCGCCCTCGGCACCGCTGTCCGGGCCGTTCGCCGACGAATACGTGCTCGGGTCAACAGAAATCGTCAAACAGGTCGACGGCGACACCACGTTTTATTTCATCCCCACCACCGAGTTGCCGCTACTGGATCCGCTCCGGAGTCTGGGTGTGGCCGAATCGGTGCTCAACATCTTCCAACCCGCACTGCAGGTGATCGTCGAAGCCGGCTACGACAGATCCATCCCATTCGGCGACCCAACCCCGGCCGAGCTCATTCCGACCATCGACCCGGCCACGTTCACCCTCGAATTCACCAACGCCGTCGTCCAGGGGGCTGACAACGCGTTCGAACTCTTCGGCGTCCCACTGCCGGGAGCGACCGAGTTGGAAAGCCTGCTGACGTCGGCCGAGTCCTGGTCCGAGCAGGCCATCGGCGTGCCTTACGACCAGGTCGTAAACGAACTCAACAACGCCTTCGACCCGTTCACCCTTTTCGCTGACGTGGAGGCACCAATCGGTCAGGACATCGAGAACCTGTTGATGGACACCGGCATTCAGCAGGACATCCTCGACCCGATCTTTGGCCTGATCGGTCCACTCGGCGGACTGATCACGAGCTGAGCTAGCCCAGGATCAGGCCCGAGGTCGGCACACCGGTGCCGGCGGTGACCAGCACATGCTCGACGTCGGGCACCGGGTTCACCGAGGTGCCGCGCAGTTGGCGCACTCCCTCGGCGATGCCGTTCATGCCGTGGATGTAGGCCTCGCCGAGTTGCCCGCCATGGGTGTTGATCGGCAGCCGACCGCCTACCTCGACGGCGCCGTCGGCGATGAAGTCCTTGGCCTCACCCCTGCCGCAGAATCCCAACTCCTCCAACTGAATCAGGGTGAACGGGGTGAAGTGGTCGTACAGCACGGCGGTCTGGATGTCGGTCGGCGACAGCCCGGACTGCTGCCACAGCTGCTGACCGACCAATCCCATCTCGGGCAGGCCGAGTTCGGGCCTGTAATAGCTGACCATCGTGTACTGGTCGCGGCTCGAGCCTTGGGCCGCAGCCTCGATGATCGCCGGCCGGTGCTTGAGGTCCGTGGCGCGCTCCGCCGACGTCACCACGATCGCGACCGCACCATCGGTTTCCTGGCAGCAATCCAGCAAACGCAACGGCTCAGCGATCCACCGCGAATTCTGATGGTCCTCAATGGTTATCGGCTTCCCGTAGAAGTAGGCCTTCGGGTTCTTCGCGGCATGCTTACGGTCGGCCACCGAGATGACGCCGAAGTCCCGACTGGTCGCACCGGACCAGTGCATGTAGCGCTGAGCGATCATCGCCACCTGAGCCGCGGGCGTCGAGAGCCCGTGCGGATACGAAAACGAATTGTCCGCGGCGGTCGAATCAGCTTGGGCGCTGGCGTCTCCCACCAACCGCGTCTGCACCTGGCCGAACCGCATGCCGGACCGCTCGTTGAAGGCCCGGTAAGCGACCACCACGTCGGCCACGCCGGTCGCGACGGCGATCGCCGCTTGCTGGACGGTTGCGCAGGCTGCGCCGCCGCCGTAGTGAATCTTGGAGAAGAACTTCAGCTCACCGATGCCGGCCGCGCGTGCGACGGCGACTTCGGTGTTGCTGTCCATCGTGAACGTGGTCAGCCCGTCGACGTCAGCGGGGGTGAGGCCGGCGTCGTCGAGGGCATCGCGGACCGCCTCAGCGGCCAACCGCAGCTCGCTGCGGCCGGAGTCCTTCGAGAAGTCGGTGGCACCAATGCCGACGATGGCAGCGCGGCCGCTTAGCACTACGCGTCCCCGATCGTCAGCGTCACCGTCGCAATGACGTGATTGCCAAGGCCGTTGGCGCCCAGCACCTTTACCGTGATCAGTCCGTCCTCGATCTCGGTCACCTCACCGGAGAAGGTCACCGTGTCGTAGGCGTACCACGGCACACCGAGCCGCAACCCGATCGATTTGATCAACGCCGAAGGCCCGGCCCAGTCGGTGATGAAACGTTCCACCAGCCCGGTGTCGGTCAGGATGTTGACGAAAATGTCCTTGGACCCTTTGGCCTGTGCCTTGTCGCGGTCATGGTGGACATCTTGAAAGTCCCGGGTGGCCAACGCCGTCGAGATGATGAACGTCGGGTCGCCGTACAGTTTGAGCTCCGGCAGCGTGGTGCCGACCGCTATCGTCGGGGCGCTCATGCGTCGGGCTCCCATGCATAGAGCGACCACGCCGGACCGCCGTCACCTGCCGGAAAGTCGATATATGTTGTGCGAACGGGCATTCCAATCTTCACCTTGGCAGGATCTACGTTGCGCAGCTCGCCGAGCATCCGCACCCCCTCTTCCAGCTCAACGAGCGCGATCACGAACGGCAGTGTGCGACCGGGCACTTTCGGTGCATGGTGCACCACGAAGCTGAACACCGTCCCGGCGCCGGCGGCTACCACGTAGTCGATCGGCTCGGCTTTGTCCTGCCAAACAGCGGGCACCGGCGGATGTTGCAGGCTACCGTCCTGCAGCCGCTGGATCCGCAACTCGTGCGCGTTGACGCCCTCCCAGAAGAATGCGGTGTCGCGCGACGACGCGGGTCGCATCATGGCGTCGGCGTCCAGATCCTCGGGTACCGAAGTCCCGGCGGCGCTGTCAGCAGGTTTGAATTTGAGTATGCGCCAATTCATCTCGGCTACATCCTCATCACCTACCCGCCAGATGATGTGCTGGTTGATGAACCAACCCTCGCCAAGCGCGGTCTGCTTGGGTCCGACCACGTCGCCCATCTCGGAGGTGATGCTGACCTCGTCGCCGGGCTGCAGGTATCGGTGGTAGGTCTGCTCACAGTTGGTGGCGACCACACCGATGTACCCGGCGTCGTCGAACAACTTCATCATCGGACCCATCGGATCGTCCGTTGGGCGCTCTCCGCCCAGACCGAACATGGTCCAGACCTGAATCATCGCCGGTGGAGCGACAATTCCCGGATGGCCGACCGCGCGTGCGGCGTTCTCATCGGTATAGATCGGGTTGCGGTCGCCGAGCGCCTCCACCCAGTTGTTGATCATCGGCTGGTTCACCGGATCGCGGCCCGCGCGCGGCTTGGGACCGCCGGCCGCTTTGATCTCTGCGACGGCTTCGTGAATGTCGGTCATCGCGGAACCCGGGGAACCTTGAGGCCCGAGGCCGCGATCATCTCGCGCATCACCTCGTTGACGCCCCCGCCGAAGGTGATGACGAGGTTGCGTTTGGTCTGCGAGTCGAGCCAGTCGAGCAACTCGGCGGTGTCCGGCTCGGCGGGGTTACCGTATTTGCCGACGATCTCTTCGGCAAGCCGACCGATGTACTGAATACGCTCTGTCCCAAAGACTTTCGTCGATGCGGCATCGGCCACGTTGATGTCCTCGCCGGCGGCGGCCACCTGCCAATTCAGCAGTTCGTTGATCCGCCACATGGCATAGATCTCACCGAGGGCGCGCTTGACGTCCTGATGATCGATCGGCGTGACCCCGTTACCGCCCGGCTTGGACGCCCACGTGTGCAGCCGGTCGTAAATCCCCGCGGTGCGACCCGCCGGGCCCAGCATCACCCGCTCGTTGTTGAGCTGCGTGGTGATCAGCCGCCATCCGCCGTTCTCCTCGCCGACCAGCATGTCGGCCGGCACCCGCACGTCGTTGTAGTACGTGGCGTTGGTGTGGTGGGCGCCGTCGGACAAGATGATCGGTGTCCACGAGTAGCCGGGATCCTTGGTGTCGACGATCAGGATTGAAATGCCCTTGTGCTTCACGGCTTCCGGGTCGGTGCGGCATGCCAGCCAGATGTAGTCGGCGTCATGCGCGCCGGTGGTGAAGATCTTCTGGCCGTTGACGATGTACTCGTCGCCGTGACGCACGGCGGTGGTCCGCAACGAGGCCAGGTCGGTGCCGGCCTCGGGCTCGGTGTAGCCGATCGCGAAGTGCACCTCGCCGGCCAGAATCGCGGGCAGGAACTTCTTCTTCTGCATCTCGCTACCGAACACCTGCAGGGTGGGGCCCACCGTCTGCAATGTCACAGCCGGCAACGGAACGTCGGCGCGGTGGGCCTCGTTGACAAAGATCTGCTGCTCGATAGGACCGAAACCCAGGCCGCCGAACTCTTTTGGCCACCCGACGCCGAGCTTGCCGTCCTGACCCATCCGGCGAATCACCGCGCGGTACGCGGCGTTGTGCCGGTCCTGCTCCATCGCCTTCATCTCGTCGGACGAGATCAAATTCGAAAAGTATTGGCGCAGCTCAGCTTGCAGCTGTCGCTGCTCCGGTGTCAGGTCGATGAACATTGCGCTCCCACCAGATCGAGGCGATGAGAAGGCCCGCCCAGCAATCGGGTCAGGTCTTTGATCGTGGAGTAGTACCGGTGCATCGGATAAGTGACGTCCATGCCCATGCCGCCGTGCAGGTGATGGCAGATCTGCATCACCGGCGGCGCCTGCGAGGTAACCCAGTAGCCGAGCACATCCAAGTCGTCGTCAGCGTCGCGCCCTTCGGAGAGCCGCCAAATCACCGACGTCGACGCCAAATCGATGGTCCGCGAGGCGATGTAGACCTCGGCGAGCTGCGCGGCGACGGTCTGAAAGGTGGACAGCGGCTTACCGAACTGGTGGCGGCTCGCCACGTAGTCGGCCGTCAACCGCAGGGCGCCGGCGACCAGGCCGGCCGCATAGGCACCGATCGCGGCCAGCACCAACTGGTTCACGCGCTGAGTCGTCGCACCGACCAACACGTCCTGTTCGGGCACCGCGACATCGGAGAACGTGACGACGTATTCGTCGGATCCGTTGGATGTGGGCGTCTTTGACAGGTGCACGCCCTCGGCCTTGGGTGAAACCACGACGACGGCGCTGTCGGCGGTGACGATCATCCACTCGGCGTTCTCGGCATACTCGACACCGACTTTGGTGCCGGACAGGCGACTATGCACAAAGGTCGTCGCCGGCCGTTCCGGCAGCGCCGCGCCAGGTTCGTTGAGCGCCGCAGTGAGCAGCGAGCCCTTGGCCAGGCCGCCGAGGTAGCGATCCTGTTGCTCCGCGGAGGCCAAATCCAGCAGCGGCACGGCACCGAACCCGAGTGTGGCCAGCGCCGGGCCGACGAAGCCGTGGCGACCGATCTCGGTTAGCGCCGTCGCGATCTCAGGCAGGCCGACGCCGTCGCCGCCGAGTCGCTCGGGCACCGGCAGGGCCGTCACGCCACCTGCTACCAAAGCCTCCCAGGTGTTGTCCCGATCCAGTACCGAGGTGACCACATCGGCGACAGCTTGCTGGGCCGGGTCCGGCGTGAAATCCATCGTCGCTTTGAGACTCATCCCTGCGTGACCGCGCTTTTGCCGGTGTAATCGACCTGCCAATGCTTGATGCCGTTGAGCCAACCCGAGCGCAGACGCTCGGGCTCCGAGAGCGGCTTCAAGTCTGGCATGTGGTCGGCCACGGCGTTGAAGATCAGGTTGATCGTCATCCTGGCCAGATTAGCGCCGATGCAGTAATGCGCACCCGTGCCGCCGAATCCGACGTGTGGATTCGGGTCACGCAGGATGTTGAACGAATGCGGGTCGTCGAACACCTCGTCGTCGAAGTTGGCTGACCGGTAGGACATCACCACCCGCTGGCCCTTCTTAATCAGCACGCCGCCCAACTCGACGTCCTCGTTCGCGGTGCGCTGGAACGCCGATACCGGCGTGGCCCAACGGATGATCTCGTCAGCAGCGGTAGACGGGCGCTCCTTCTTGAACAGCTCCCACTGATCCGGGTTGTTCGCGAAAGCGATCATGCCGTGGGTGATCGAGTTGCGCGTGGTCTCGTTGCCCGCAACCGCGAGCATGACAACGAAGAAGCCGAACTCGTCGTCGGAGAGCTTCTCCCCCTCGATGTCGGCCTGAATCAAAGTGGTGACGATGTCGTCGGTCGGGGTCTTGCCCCGTTCGTCGGCCATCGCCATCGCATACATGATCAGGTCCATCGACGATTGCGCGGGATCGACATCGGCGTACTCGGGGTCGGTGCCACCGGTCATTTCGTTGGACCAGCGGAAGAGCTTGTCTCGGTCCTCCTGCGGCACGCCGAGCAACCCGGCGATGGCCTGCAGCGGCAGCTCGCATGACACCTGTTCGACGAAGTCGCCGGCGCCCGCGGCCGCTGCGTTCTTGGCGATGTTCTGGGCGCGCTGCGCGAGTTCCTCCTCCAACTGGCCGATCGCGCGGGGGGTAAACCCGCGGGAGATGATCTTGCGGAGCCGGGTGTGGTGCGGCGCGTCCATGTTCAACATGACGCTGCGTTGCAGCTCGACCTGCTCCCGCTTCATCTCCGGCGGCCACGTCGGGATGGCGCCGTTCTGCCAGCTGGAGAAGACGTCGCTACGGCGCGATACCTCCTTGACATCCGCGTGTTTGGAGACGATCCAATAACCCTTGTCCTCGAAGCCGCCCGTACCGCCGGGCACGTCGACCCAGTGGACGGGTTCGGACTTGCGGAGCTCGGCAAGTTCCGCCACCGGAAGCCCGGCCAGGTTGACGTCGGGATCGAGAAAGTCGAACTCGGCTGAAATGTTAGGGGGTGCCATTAGGGTGCTCTCCTGAATTGCAACGTGTTCTAGTGCCAGTAAAACATGCCTCTATCGCTGATAAAAGCCGCCCGAGCATCGTCGCTTGTCAGGGTAATGAAACGTGTTCTAGCCTGACCCCATGGGTAACCCGGTAATAGTTGAAGCCACCCGCAGCCCCATCGGCAAACGCGCCGGATGGTTGTCGGGACTGCACGCCACCGAACTGCTGGGCTCGGTGCAAAAGGCGCTCGTCGATAAGGCCGGTATCGACGCCGGCGACGTCGAGCAGCTCATCGGCGGCTGCGTGACACAGTTCGCGGAGCAGTCCAACAACATCACCCGCACGGCCTGGCTGACCCTGGGTCTACCCGAGCAGGTCGGCGCCACCACCGTCGACTGCCAGTGCGGCAGCGGGCAGCAGGCCAACCATCTGATCGCGGGACTGATCGCGGTGGGCGCGATCGACATCGGCATCGCCTGCGGCATCGAGGCGATGAGCCGCGTCGGGCTGGGCGCCAACGCCGGTCCGGACCGCAATTGGCGCGCCGAGTCGTGGGACATCGATCTGCCCGACCAGTTCACCGCCGCCGAGCGGATCGCCAAGCGCCGCGGCATCACTCGCGAGGACATCGACGCCTTCGGCTTGGCCTCCCAGCAGCATGCCAAGCGGGCCTGGGACGAGGGCCGCTTCGACCGGGAGATCTCCCCGATCGAGGCGCCGGTGCTCGACGAGCAGAAGCAACCCACCAAAGAGCGGCACATGGTCAGCCGCGACCAGGGCCTGCGGGACACCACGCTGGAGGGATTGAGCCAGCTCAAGCCGGTCATCGACGGTGGCATTCACACCGCGGGCACGTCGTCGCAGATCTCCGACGGCGCGGCGGCGGTGTTGTGGATGGACGAGGACAAGGCCAAGGCGTTGGGCCTGCGGCCGCGGGCGCGGATCGTCAGCCAGGCACTCGTCGGCGCCGAGCCCTACTACCACCTGGACGGTCCGGTGCAGTCCACCGCGAAGGTGCTCGAGAAGGCCGGTATGAAGATGGGCGACATCGACATCGTCGAGATCAACGAGGCCTTCGCATCAGTCGTGCTGTCCTGGGCGCGGGTGCACGAGGCCGATATGTCTCGGGTCAACGTCAACGGCGGCGCGATCGCGCTGGGCCATCCGGTGGGCTGCACCGGCAGCCGGCTGTTCACCACCGCGCTGCACGAGCTGGAGCGCTCGGATCAGAGCACGGCGCTGATCACCATGTGCGCCGGCGGCGCACTGTCGACGGGCACCATCATCGAGCGCATCTGAGGTGGGCGTTTCCGACGACGACCGCATCGCCGCGGCGCAGTCCTATATCGACGCGCTGTCGAGCCACCATGGCGACGCGGTTCCGTTCGCACCGGACTGCGTTCGGGTCGAGCAGGGCATCAAGACCGGCTTTTCTGGAGACCATTTGCGGCGCAGCCTCAATCGCGGCCCTCAGTTCCGCATCATCGAGGCGACCACACCGCCAAAGTTCACCGTCGATGGCGACCGAGTGCGCGCGCAGTTCGATGTGATCACCAAACCGTCGCTCGCTGGGCGGCGGGTGTGCGCACACGTCGACGAGACGTTTCTGATCCCGGACGGCACGATCCGGCATATCCGAGCTCAGATGCGTCCGTTCATCCAGCGAACCTAGAATCGCTGGTATGCCCGCGAAATCACCACCCCCGTTTCTGAACTCGCCGTTCATCGATTTGTTCCTCAAGTGGATGGGACGCGTCCACACGTTCCTGTACCGCCGTAGCGGTGGCGAGGGCCTCGGCGGCACATTTCAGAAGATTCCGGTTGCGCTACTGACCACCACCGGCCGCAAGAGCGGGCAGCCGCGGGTCAGTCCGCTGTATTTCCTGCGTGACGGTGACCGGGTCGTCGTGGCTGCCTCCCGGAGTGGTTCCGACAAAAACCCGATGTGGTACCTCAACCTCAAGGCCAATCCCAAGGTTTCGGTGCAGATCAAGAAAGAGGTGCTGGAGTTGACCGCGCGTGACGCCACCGACGACGAACGCGCTACGTACTGGCCGCAATTGGTCGAGATGTATCCAACGTACAACGACTACCAATCCTGGACCGACCGGACGATCCCGATCGTCATCTGCGACCCCGCACGGTGACGTGACGCGGCGGCAATGGATCCGTAATTCGCGGTTTCTGCCGCGTTGCCCAAATACTTTGCCCGCGTGCATATCTTGGTCTACCGACGGACCAACGGCCGACTCGGCGTCGGGCTGCTGTGGTTTCCGGCCGCTCTGCTGACCACCACCGGACGTAAATCGGGTGAGCCGCACCACCGCCACGTTCTATCTGCGCGAACGCGATCGGGTGATTCTGCCGGCGTCATTCGGCGGTCGCGCGGAGAACCCGACGTGGTACCTCAACCTCAAGGAGAACCCGGCGGTTCAAGTCCAGATTCGTGCTGAGCGCCTTGCGCTTTCGGCCCGGGACGCCGCGACGTGGGGGCACCTCCCGCTTGCGGCGAGAACGCGAGCGCTACTGGCCGCCGCTGATGAGGATGTATCCGCCCTACCGCGGATAGCGAGAGGCCACCGATCGGGTAATCCCGCTGGTGGTGTGTGAACCGACTTGAGTTGACCTGTGATTTCTTAAAATTCGGGGTCGTCCTGGAGTAGATTGCGCTACACGTGCCCGCCGGGGAGGGGAGCAGTGATGAGGAATGGGTATCGCTACGTCGCCGTCGGACTGCTCTCCACGGCCATGATGTCGATCGGTTCGGTGCTGGCCTGGGCCGACGATGGGTCGATCGTGCTGGACTTCGTCCGACACGGCGAGTCGATCGACAACGCCAAGGGCATCATCGACACCGCGCCGCCCGGAACCGGCCTCGATGCCGCTGGCGAAGGCCAAGCCACCGCTGTCGCGACCGCGATCCAGAACGAATACACCACGTTCGCCGGGCTCTTCGAGTCGGATGAACTCCGGACCGAGGAGACCGCGACACCGCTGGCCCAGGAGCTAGGCGTGTACCCGTTGGCGCCGGACCACATACTGGCCGGGCTCAACGAAATCCCGGCCGGCAGTTTCGAGGGCGACCCGACCAACAGCCTCGAAGGCATCCTGTACTTACTAGGCCCGCTGTCCTGGGTTTTCGGGGACGTCCTGATGCCGGATATCGGCGATCCCAGCGTTAACGGGGTGACATTCGACGAAAGCTTTGGTGGCGCGGTCCAATCGATCTACGACGACACCGTTGGAGGCGCCGGCACCAGCGTTAATGACGTCGCGTTCTCCAGCGAAGGCGCGATCGCAGTCTGGACGCTGATGAACGTCAACAACCCCGATTTCGCCGTCCTGCTGCAAGAGATCGAGCAGACCGGCGGCTTTCTGCCCAACACGGGCCAGGTCGTCGTCGAAGGCAGTCCCGGGGATTGGACGCTGGTCAGCTACGACGGGACAGCGGTGCCGGCGGATCCGGGATTGGGGACGGAGTTGTTCGTCGACTTCCGTAACCTGATCGAGGCGCCGCAGTTTGCCGGCTACGACATCTACGAGGCTCTGCTGGGTGGCAATTCGGCGACGATCGATGCCGCGCTTCAGACCGGCCTCACGCAAGTCGACACCGCGCTCTCGCAATTCCCGGTAGAGGTTTTCGATCAAATCGTCGCCGCTTTGGGTGGCAGCATCTAGCAGCGGTGACCACGAAGCCAATCTTGTTGACGGCGCACAAATTCCGCGTCGACGACATTGCCGTGGCCCGGCACGTAGACGGCGGTGGGTCCGCCGATCGCAAGCAGCCGGTCAAGCGTGTCCGGCCACGCCGCCACATCCGAATCGGCATCGATCGCCGGGTCGCCGGATTCCTCGATCAGATCACCGGTGAAGACCACGACCCGCTCGGCGTCGTCACCCGGCACCACCACGACGAGGTCCGCATCGGTGTGGCCGCGTCCGAGGTGAGCGATCGTCACCTCGCGGTTGCCCAGGTCGACGACGGCGTTGTCGATTGCGTGTTGGGGCGGTCGAAGGGCCGCGATCGCGCGATCGATCTCATCGACGTCGGCGCCATAACGTAGCGCATCGGCACGAAGCTCCTCGGTGGCCGTCGTCAGGTAGTCGAACACCTCTTGCGTGCAGTAAATTTCGGCTGCTTCAAAAATTCCAGAGCCCAGCACATGGTCGAAGTGCTTGTGGGTCAACACCACATGGGTGACACGGCGTCCGGCGATCTGTTGCACGTCGGCGTTGATCGCCTGCGCTTCGGTGAGCGTGGTGCCGGTGTCGATGAGCAGCACTCCGGTTCGGCCCTGCACCAAACCGACGGTGACGTCGAGAAACGGTAGCCGACAACGATGCACGCTGTCGGTCAGCTGCTCCCAGTCGAAGTGCACCACCCAGTGCTTAGGCGCCGTACACCGGCACCGGGGGCCGGGACTTGGCGAGCAGGTCGCCCACTACCGGACCCAACTCCGCCGGATCCCACTGGGCGCCCTTGTCGATCTGCGGGCCGTGTGCCCAGCCTTCCGCAACGCGGATCTTCCCGCCTTCGACCTCGAACACCTTCCCGGTGACATCGCGGGATTGGGCGCTGCCCAGCCAGACGACCAGCGGTGAGATGTTCGCCGGCGCCATCGCATCGAAGTCGTCGTCTTGGGTGGCCATCATTTCGGCGAACACCGTCTCGGTCATCCGGGTGCGGGCTGACGGCGCGATCGCGTTGACGGTGACGCCGTACCGGCCCATTTCGGCGGCACCGACCAGGGTCATTGCCGCGATGCCGGCCTTGGCGGCGCTGTAATTACCCTGCCCGACACTGCCCTGCAGGCCCGCGCCGGAGCTGGTGTTGATGATCCGTGCGTCAACGGTTTTGCCCTGTTTGCTCAACCCTCGCCAGTACGACGCGGCATGCCGCATCGTGGCGAAGTGACCCTTGAGGTGCACGGCGATGACGGCGTCGAACTCCTCTTCGCTGGTGTTGGCCATCATCCGGTCGCGCACGATGCCGGCATTGTTCACCAGGACGTCCAAGCCACCGAACGTGTCGACGGCGGTTTGGACCAGGTCTGCGGCCTGATCCCAGTCCGCGATGTTGGAGCCGTTGGCGACGGCTTCCCCTCCCGCTGCGGTGATTTCGTCGACAACGCTCTGCGCAGCGCTGCCACCGCTTGCGGGCGAGCCGTCCAGGCCCACACCGATGTCATTGACCAGAACACGCGCGCCCTCGGCGGCGAAGGCCAACGCGTGCGCGCGCCCGATACCGCCGCCCGCGCCGGTGACGATGACGACGCGACCGTCGACTATCCCCATGCTTCTTTTCTCCTCTATTTGATCGCGCTGGCGTTCGTTGTGGCCAGATAGTGCGGCGGCTCACCGCCGCCGTGTACCTCTAGCGAGGCCCCGCTGATGTAGGAGGCCGCATTCGAGGCCAGAAACGCTGCGGCCCAACCGACATCGGCAGGTGTGGCCAGCCGACCGAGCGGCACGTTCTTCGAGATCGCCGCGATCGATTCGGCATCACCGTAAAATAATTCCGACTGTTCGGTTTCGACCATGCCCACCACGCAGGCGTTCACCCGGACCTTGGGTCCCCATTCCACCGCCAGCGTCTGCGTGAGGCTCTCTAAGCCGGCCTTGGCCGCCCCGTATGCGGCGGTGCCCGGGGACGGGCGCCGGCCGCTGAGACTGCAGATGTTGACGATCGACCCGCCACCCGGCTGGTGTCGCATCCTGTCATTGGCGTGCTGGGAAACCGACAGCGCACCAATCAGATTGAGCTCGATGATTTTGCGGTTGAACTTCGCGCTTGCCTCCGCGGTCAGCACGTAGGGCGAGCCGCCGGCGTTGTTGACGACGACGTCGAGGCGACCGTGCCGGTCCACAATCGCATCGATCATCGCCTTCACCGCATCGTCATCACGGACGTCGCAGGAGTGGAACTCGTAGGGCAGGCCCTCGACCGCGCGCCGCGCACAGGTCACCACGGTGGCACCCTGTCCCGCGAAGACTGAGCTGATGCCGGCGCCGACCCCCCGAACGCCGCCGGTCACCAGCACGACCCGGCCGTTGAGCCCGAAGCTGATCGCGGGGCCTCCTTCGGCGTGAGTCACTGTGCTAGCGTACCAAGCAAGTGCTTGCTTAGGTAATCGTCCCCCAAGGAAGTGGCCGAGGATCTCGATGACAATCACGTCACGCACCACCGAACCGGGGATAGTCGCGGTCACCGTCGACTACCCCCCCGTCAACGCCATCCCGTCGCGCGGCTGGTTCGCACTGGCCGACGCGCTGACCGCCGCCGGCGACAACCCGGAGACGCACGCGGTGATCCTGCGGGCCGAGGGCCGCGGCTTCAACGCCGGGGTAGACATCAAGGAGATGCAGCGGACCGAAGGGTTCACCGCGCTGATCGACGCCAACCGCGGCTGCTTCGCGGCCTTCCGGGCGGTCTACGAGTGCGCGGTGCCGGTGATCGCCGCGGTCAACGGTTTCTGCGTCGGGGGCGGCATCGGCCTGGTGGGCAACGCCGACGTGATCGTGGCCTCCGACGACGCCACCTTCGGGCTGCCCGAGGTTGAGCGCGGCGCGCTGGGCGCGGCCACCCACCTGTCCCGGCTGGTGCCACAGCACCTGATGCGGCGACTGTTCTTCACCGCCGCCACGGTGGATGCCGCCACCCTGCACCACTTCGGCTCGGTGCATGAGGTGGTGCCGCGCGAGGAGTTGGATGAAGCCGCGCTGCGGGTGGCACGCGATATCGCCGCCAAGGACACTCGGGTGATCCGGGCGGCCAAGGAGGCGCTCAACCTGATCGACGTTCAGCGGGTCAACTCCAGTTACCGTATGGAGCAAGGCTTTACCTTCGAGCTCAACCTTGCCGGGGTTGCCGACGAACACCGCGACGCGTTCGCCGGAACGGCGAAGGGCAAGAAGTCAGAATGAGCGACAAACGAACCACGCTTGACGATGCTGTCGCGGAATTACGCAGCGGCATGACGATCGGTATCGGCGGCTGGGGGTCGCGGCGCAAGCCGATGGCGTTCGTGCGGGCCATGCTGCGCACGGACGTCAAGGATCTGACCGTGGTCACCTATGGCGGACCGGATTTGGGACTGCTGTGCTCGGCGGGCAAGGTGCGGCGCGTCTACTACGGGTTCGTCTCGCTGGACTCGCCGCCGTTCTACGACCCGTGGTTCGCCAAAGCCCGCACCACCGGATCCATCGAGGCCCGGGAAATGGACGAGGGCATGCTGCGCTGCGGATTACAGGCCGCAGCACAACGGCTGCCGTTCCTGCCGATCCGCGCCGGACTGGGTAGCTCGGTGCCGGACTTCTGGGAGGGCGAACTGCAAACCGTCACCAGCCCTTACCCGGCGCCGAACCGCGGGCACGAGACGCTGATCGCGATGCCCGCGCTGCGACTGGATGCCGCCTTTGTACACCTCAACCTCGGTGACACTCGAGGAAATGCCGCATACACCGGCATCGACCCCTACTTCGACGATCTGTTCTTGATGGCCGCCGAGAAGCGCTACCTGTCGGTGGAACGCGTCGTCCCAACCGAGGACCTCATCAAAGCGGTGCCGCCGCAGGCGCTGCTGGTGAACCGGATGATGGTCGACGCCGTGGTGGAAGCACCCAATGGCGCCCACTTCACCACGGCAGCACCGGATTACGGCCGGGACGAAAAATTCCAGCGCCACTATGCCGAGGCGGCTTCGACCGACGAGGGTTGGCAGCAATTCGTGCAGACCTATCTGTCGGGCGGCGAACCCGAATATCAGGCGGCCGTCCGCAAGTTTGGAGCGCCATCATGAGCACCCGAGCCGAAGTCTGTGCGGTCGCCTGCGCCGAGCTGTTCAGAGACGCCGGCGAAATCATGGTCAGCCCGATGACCAACATGGCCTCGGTCGGCGCGCGGCTGGCACGCTTGACCTTCTCCCCCGACATCCTGCTGACCGACGGCGAGGCGCAATTGCTGGCAGACACCCCGGCGCTGGGCGCGTCAGGCGCCGTCGAGGGCTGGATGCCATTCGGCCGGGTATTCGAGACGCTGGCCTGGGGGCGACGGCATGTGGTGATGGGTGCCAATCAGGTTGACCGCTTTGGCAATCAGAACATCTCAGCGTTCGGTCCGCTGCAGCACCCGACCCGGCAGATGTTCGGGCTGCGGGGCGCGCCCGGCAACGCGATCAACCACGCCACCAGCTATTGGGTCGGCAACCACTCCAAGCGGGTTTTCTGCGACGCCGTCGACGTGGTCTGCGGCATCGGCTGGGACAAGGTGGACACCGACAACCCGGCGTTCCGGTTCGCCAACACCTACCGAGTGGTGTCCAATCTCGGCGTGTTCGACTTCGGCGGGCCGGACAAGACGATGCGGGCGCTCACGCTGCACCCGGGTGTTTCGCGCGACGACGTCCGGAACAACACCTCGTTCGACGTGGACGGCCTCGACGACGCGGACGAAACGAGGCTGCCGACAGACGACGAATTGCGCCTGATCCGCGAGACCATCGATCCTAAAGCCCTGCGGGATAAAGAGATACGCTGATGAGATTGCGCACACCGCTGACCGAGCTGGTCGGTATCGAGCATCCGGTGGTGCAAACCGGGATGGGGTGGGTAGCCGGTGCCCGGCTGGTCTCGGCGACCGCCAACGCTGGCGGACTGGGCATCTTGGCGTCGGCCACCATGACACTCGACGAACTGGCCACCGCGATCGGAAAGGTCAAGGCGGCCACCGACAAGCCGTTCGGCGTCAACATCCGCGCCGATGCCGGCGATGCCGAGGACCGGGTCAACCTGATGATCCGTGAGGGCGTCAAAGTCGCGTCGTTCGCGCTGGCGCCCAGGGAAGAGTTGATCAGCAAGCTGAAAGATGCCGGCGCCGTGGTGATTCCATCTGTCGGTCTTGCCAAGCATGCACGCAAGGTGGCGTCCTGGGGCGCCGACGCGGTCATCGTCCAGGGCGGCGAAGGTGGTGGACACACCGGGCCGATCGCCACGACCCTGCTGTTGCCGTCGGTGCTTGACGCCGTGAGCATTCCGGTCATCGCGGCCGGTGGCTTCTTCGACGGTCGCGGCCTGGCCGCAGCGTTGTCTTACGGAGCGGCCGGGGTGGCCATGGGCACCCGGTTCCTGCTCACGTCGGATTCCACCGTGCCTGACGCAGTCAAGCAACGCTATCTGCAGGCCGGGCTGGACGGGACCGTCGTCACCACCCGCGTCGATGGCATGCCGCACCGGGTATTGCGCACCGGTCTGGTCGAGAAGCTGGAAAGCGGTTCGCGGGCACGAGGATTCGCCGCGGCAGTGCGTAACGCCGGGAAGTTCAAAAAGATGTCACAGATGACCTGGGCGTCGATGATTCGGGATGGCCTGGCGATGCGGCACGGCAAAGAGCTCACCTGGTCGCAGGTGGTGATGGCCGCCAACACTCCGATGTTGCTGAAAGCCGGTCTGGTCGAGGGCAATACCGACGCCGGCGTGCTGGCTTCCGGTCAGGTGGCGGGCATCCTCGAGGACCTGCCGTCATGTGCGGAGCTGATCCAGACGATCGTCGCCGACGCGGTCAAACACCTGCAGTCGGCGTCCGCCTTCGTGCAGTAGTCAGGACTCCACGACCATCAGGGTGTGTCCGGTCGGGTCGCGGAACCAGAACATCGGTGGAACCGGTTCACCCATGCGCGATACCTGCGCATCGACGTCGACGCCGAGTTCCTTCATCGCCGCATGGGTGGCATCGATATCGTTGGTGTGCAGCGTGATTCCGGTGATGGTCGGCTGCACCGGTCGACCATCCGGCGGGGGTGGAGCAAGCGCGATGCCGGTCGCACCATCGGGTGGGTACACCTCGATCCACCGATAGCCGCCACCGAACGGCTGGTCAGTTCGCTTCTCGAACCCGAGCGATTCGTAGAACGCGACCGCTTTGTCCTGCTCGGGTGTCGGCACGCACACCAGGCCGATCGACGTCAGTCCGGTTGTCGTAGTGGTCATCTTGTACCTCCGTATGCTTGTGCGATGTCCTGCGAGCCGGCCCAGCGGCTGTAGGTCGGATGCTGCGGCCAACCGTTCGGTGAGTCCTGCCACTCTTCCTGACGGCCGTACGGCAGTAGGTCGATCAATGCGAACGAATGACCCAGCTGTTCGCATCCACGCCCGTTGGTGTGCCAGGTGCGATACACCTTATCGCGCGTGCGCAGAAAGACGTTCACGGCGAACCCACCACCCGGTGGGGCGTCGACGTCAGCGCCGAAGGAGCTGTTGGCAGTCGAGTACCAGGTCATCCGGTTACCCACCCGCCGCTTGTAGGCGAGCGCTTCGTCGATGGGTCCCAGCGTGACGATGACGAACCGGGCGTCATAGCTGTCCAGGAACTCCAGCCGGGTGAACTGGGAGGTGAAGCCGGTGCAACCCGGGCACTGCCATTCCTCCCCCGGGAACCACATGTGATTGTAGACGATGAGCTGTTGTTTTCCGTCGAATACGTCGGCCAGTCGCACCGGCCCGTTCTCGGATTCCAATACATAGTCCGGCATCTCGACCATCGGCAGCCGTCGCCGCTGCGCGGCGATCGCGTCAAGCTCGCGGGTGGCCGCCTTTTCCCGGACGCGCAATGCGTCCAATTCGCGCTGCCAGGTCTCCTGGTCTACGACGGGCGGCAATCCCACGGTTGTCACGACAATCCTCCCCTTGCGATGTTCACGCTGTCAACATGGTAATGTTCACACCGTACACTTTGGTGCCGAGGAGGGTCAAGGGTTGACGGACTCGAAGACCAGTTACCACCACGGAGATCTGCGCGCCGCATTGATCGACGCCGGTCTTGAACTCACCCGGGCTGGTGGACCGGAAGCGCTGACTATCCGGGAAGCAACTCGGCGCGTAGGAGTTTCACCGAACGCGGCGTATCGTCATTTCGCGGACCGCGAAGCATTGCTACAGGCCGTTGCGACCGCGATCCAGCATCGCATGACGGCGAAGATGCGGACCTCCGTGCGCGGACGGGGCTCAACCGAGCTGCTGCGGGCCGTCGGCATTGGCTACATCAAGTTCGCGCTGGACGAGCCAGGGTGGTTCGCGGTCGCATTCTTCGGAGCCGGCCAATCCGGCGAAACCGACAGTGCTCCACCATATCTGGCCTTGGTCGAGGCGCTCGACGCCATGGTGAATGCGGGCGCGCTGCCGCCCGAACGACGCGACGGCGCCGAGTGGCCCTGCTGGTCGGCCGTGCACGGGTTCGCCGAACTGGCCCTGCATGGACCGCTGCGCGGCGCGAGCCGTCGTGAGGTGGACTCGCTGGCGGGGCGCACGGTCGACGACATCATCGCCGGACTACGGCTGCGCGCCTGACGTCACACCAGCCCCCTGCGCACCATCATCAGGTCATCCACATCGTCTGGGAAACGAACCTATATGCGATATCACTCGGGCTGATATCACATGTGGATTGAAAACCGCAGAAGGCCACATCCCTCGAGTCAGGGACTGGAGAGCCCAGCGATTACAGCCGCTCGATGATGGTGACGTTGGCGGTGCCGCCGCCTTCGCACATCGTCTGCAGGCCGTAGCGGCCACCTGTGCGCTCAAGCTCGTTCAGCATGGTGGTGAACAGCTTTGCCCCGGTGGCACCCAACGGATGCCCGAGTGCGATCGCGCCGCCGTTGGGGTTGACCTTTTCCGGGTCGGCCTTGATCTCCTTGAGCCAGGCCAACACAACCGGTGCGAACGCCTCGTTGATTTCCACCGTGTCGATGTCTCCGATGGACAGCCCGGTCTTCTCGAGCGCGTAGCGGGTGGCCGGAATCGGCCCGGTGAGCATGAATACCGGGTCCGCAGCGCGGGCGCTGATGTGGTGGATACGGGCTCGCGGTGTGAGTTTGTGGTCCTTGACCGCCTGCTCGGAGGCCAACAGCACTGCGCTGGCGCCGTCCGAAATCTGACTGGCCATCGCGGCGGTCAGGCGACCGCCTTCAACCAACGGCTTGAGACCGGCCATCTTCTCCAGCGACGACTCCCGCGGGCCCTCGTCGACGCGGAACATGCCGGATTCGGTTTCCACGGCGATGATTTCGTTGTCGAAGTGGCCGCCGCGGATCGCCGCAAAAGCGCGTTCATGGCTGGTCAGCGCATACTGTTCCATCTCTTCGCGCGATAGGTTCCACTTCTCGGCAATCAGCTCCGAGCCACGAAACTGCGAGATCTCCTGATCGCCGTATCGATGCAGCCACTGCTTGGACTCGTTGGTCGGCGAGGTGAATCCGAACTGCTCACCGACCGTCATCGCCGACGAGATCGGGATCTGGCTCATGTTCTGCACGCCGCCGGCCACGATGACGTCCGCGGTGCCCGCCATGATCGCCTGTGCGCCAAAGGAAATCGCCTGCTGACTGGAACCACATTGCCGGTCTACGGTGACGCCGGGTACCTCTTCCGGATAGCCGGCGGCCAGCCATGAGAGCCTCGCGATGTTACCGGCCTGCGCTCCGATCGCGTCGACACAGCCGGCGATCACGTCGTCAACAGCTGCGGGGTCGATGTCCACCCGGTCGAGCAGGCCACGCCACCCGAGCGCGCCCAAGTCGACGGGATGCACGCCGGCGAGCGATCCGTTGCGCTTACCAACGGCGGTACGCACCGCGTCAACAATGTATGCCTCGGGCATTTCAGACTCCTTCTCTGGTGATTCCACCTAGGACGATAGCGAGATACTGCTGACCCACCTGCTGAGCGGTGAGCGGTCCGCCGGGTTGATACCAGCGCACCGACACCCAGGTGGTGTCGCGGATGAATCGGTACACCAGGTCGACGTCGAGATCGGGACGGAAACAGCCTTCCTCGATGCCTTGGTGCAGCACGTCGACCCACATCTTGCGTTGCTGCTTGTTCATGTCCTCGATGTAGGAGAACCGCGGCTGCGACAGCAACCGCTTGGCCTCGTCCTGGTAGATGACGACCTGGGCATGCCGGTGCTCGATCGCGTCGAAGGACGCCATGAACAGCCCCTTGAGCCGCTCAAGCGGATTGGGCTGGCTGTCGATGATCTCTTGATAGCGGCTAAACAGCCAGTCCAGGAAGCTGTGCAGCAGCTCGTCGACCATCTCTTCTTTGGATGCGAAGTGGTGGTAGAGGCTGCCCGACAAAATGCCGGCTCCGTCGGCGATGTCGCGGACCGTGGTCGCGCGCAGGCCTCGTTCGGCGAACATCGTCGCCGCCAGTGCCAACAGCTCGTCGCGCCTGTTCACGGGTGTTGGCTCGACACCGAAATCACTTCTCCAGTCAGGTAACTGGAGTATTCACTGGCCAAGAACGCGACGGTGGCGGCCACCTCCCACGGCTCGGCCGCGCGCCCGAACGCTTCCCCGGCCGAGAGCCGATCCAGTAGATCGCTGGAGGTGGTCTTGTCCAGGAACTTGTGCCGCGCGATGCTCGGCGACACCGCGTTGATCCGCACGCCGTAGTCGACGGCCTCGATGGCGCTGCACCGCGTCAGCGCCATCACACCGGCTTTGGCCGCCGCATAGTGGGATTGCGAGTGCTGGGCGCGCCAGCCAAGGACGCTGGCGTTGTTGACGATCACCCCGCCGTGGTCGGCGTCGCGGAAGTAGCGCAGCGCCGCGCGAGTGGCGCGAAAGACCGACGTCAACGTGACGTCGAGGACACGGTCCCATTCCTCGTCGGTCATGTCGGCCACCGGTGTTTGTCCGCCCAGGCCGGCGTTGTTGACCAGCACGTCGATCCGGCCCATCCGCGCGTGCGCCGACGCGATCAGCGCATCGACCTGAGCAGACGACGTGACATCGCAGAGCACATGCTCGACGCGGCCCAGGCCCAGCGCCGACAGTTCCTCGGCCGTCTCGCCCAGGCGTCGCTCGTGGTGATCGGAGACGACGACGTCAGCGCCTTCGGCCAAGGCGCGCCGAGCCGTGGCCGACCCGATGCCGGTGCCGGCTGCCGCTGTGACGATCACGACCTTGCCGGTCAGAAGCCCGTGTCCGGCAACCTCTTTCGGCGCGACCGCTAACGTCATCTAGCCTCCCTGGGTAGGCCGAGCACACGCTCGGCGATGATGTTGCGCTGAATTTCGTTCGAACCGCCGTAGATGGTGTCCGCGCGGGTGAACAGATACAGCCGCTGCCACTCGTCGAAATCTCCGCCGCCCAGCACCAGGCCGGCCTTTCCCTGCACATCCATCGCGATCTCGCCGAGCTCGCGATGCCAGTTGGCCCACAACAACTTTGAAACGTTGTCCTGTCCGGGCTGCTCGACGTCCATGGTCGCCAAGGCATACGAGCGCATCGCCCGCAAGCCCGCCCAAGACCGGGTCAGGCGTTCACGGATAAGCGGATCGTCAGCGGCGCCAGTGCGTTTCGCGAGTTCCGCGACGCTGTTCAGCTCGCGCGCGTAGACGATCTGTTGCCCCAGCGTCGACACCCCGCGTTCGAAGGTCAGCGTTCCCATCGCGACCCGCCAGCCGTCACCGGGTGTGCCGACCACCAAGTCGGCATCGGTGCGGGCGTCGTCGAAGAACACCTCGTTGAATTCCGAGTCCCCGGTCAGCT
>Ga0335075_10001745_pt1 | contig 35509 bp, 27 predicted proteins | sample Lox_Sample_24_FD_206723 | JGI IMG/M metagenome (GOLD analysis project Ga0335075, IMG submission 206723) | Soil microbial communities from Loxahatchee National Wildlife Refuge, Florida, United States - Lox_Sample_2.4 | ecosystem: Environmental > Terrestrial > Soil > Wetlands | place: USA...
GCCAGCTATATCGGCGTCCCGGTCGAAGGTCCCTACAAGCCGGACCACTACCGCTACTGAGCGGCCGCGCGGCGGCTTGCCCGACGCGCGCGCTCCGGGAGCACTGAGCGGCCGCGCGGCGGCTTGCCCGACGCGCGCGCTCCAAAAAGCACTGAGCGGCCGCGCGGCGGCTTGCCCGACGCGCGCGCTCCGGGAAACAGAGAGCGGCCGCGCGGCGGCTTGCCCGACGCGCGCGCTCCGGGAGCACTGACGATGCCAGAGAACATCCGCTCGGAGGTCGCCGATCCGGGTCAGGCCGACGTCGGCCAGGCCCGGATCGGCTGGGCCGAGCAGGACATGCCCGTCCTGGGACTGATCCGGGCCGCGTTCGGGCGCGAGCAGCCGTTCGCCGGCCTGGCGGTCGCCGCCTGCCTGCACGTCACGGCGGAGACGGCGGTCCTGGTCAACCTGCTCACGGCGGGCGGGGCGCAGTTGCACCTGGCCGCGTCCAACCCGCTGTCCACCCAGGACGACATCGCGGCGGCCCTCGCCCGGTCCCCCGGGGTCACCGTGCATGCCCGCTCCGGCGTGGACAGGGCCACCTACTACGCGCACATCCACCGGGCCCTGGACGCCAAGCCCAGCCTGGTCATCGACGACGGCTGCGACCTGGTGAACACCCTGCATACCGAGCGGCCCGAACTGCTCGCCGGCGTCCGCGGCGGCTGCGAGTCCACCACCACGGGTGTGGCCAGGCTGCGGCGGATGGCGGCCGAAGGGACGCTGGCATTCCCCATGGTCGCGGCGGATGCCTCACGCACCAGGCGCAGGTTCGACAACTTCTTCGGCACCGGGCAGTCGGTGATCGACGGGATTCTCCGGGCGACGAACACGCTGCTCGCCGGCAAGGTAGTCGTGGTGGCGGGCTACGGCCCCTGCGGCAGCGGGATCGCCGAGCGCGCCCGGGGGCTCGGCGCCCAGGTCGTCGTCACCGAGGTCGATCCGGTGCGGGCACTGGACGCGCTCATGCAGGGGTTCCGGGTCATGCCGATGGCGCTCGCGGCCCCGCTCGGACAGGTGTTCATCACGGCGACCGGCTCCCGGGACGTGATCGGCGCCAGCCACCTCGCGAGCATGCGCGACGGGGCGATCCTTGCCAACGCAGGCCATTTCGACGTCGAGGTCGACGTGCGCGCCCTTGCCGACCTTGCGGTCGCCGTCCAGCCCGGCGTCCGCCCGCACGCCGATGAGTACCTGCTGGCCGACGGCAGGCGGCTGATCCTGCTGGCCGAGGGCCGGGTGGTCAACCTGGTGGCGGCCGAGGGCAACCCCGCCGCGGTGATGGACCTCTCGTTCGCGGTGCAGGCACTGGCCCTGGGCTGGCTGGCTGATCAGCAGACCGACCTGCCCCCCGGGGTTCACGAGGTCCCTGCCGGGATCGACGCGCGGATCGCGTCGCTCGCGCTCGCCTCGCTCGGCGCCGAGATCGATGCCCTCACCCCAGCGCAGCAGGAGTACCTGGACTCCTGGCGGCTGGGCTCCTAGCCGTCAGCGGGGCCTGCGCGGCAGCCAGCCCGCTACCGAGGCGGGGCGAATCCGCCGCGCTCGGGCGGCTGGCGGTCGGCGGGCCACGCCGGCTCTGTACCGCCGCCGGCGGCCGCGCCCGGGGTGGCGGGCCACCCCCCGTCCCCATGACCGGCCTGCATGGCCGTCAGCCTGGCCACCTCCCGCTGCCTGCGGACGGCGAGCACGGCCGAGAGGAAGGCCGCCGCGGGAGTGCCGGGCGGCGGAGGCGGTGTGACCTGGGCGGCAACGGCGGCCGCGATGCGCTGGCCGAGCTCATCCCTGGCAGCCGGCGTGAGCTCGTAGAACCGGCGAAGGTAGCTTCCGGCCTGCTCGGCGGTCTGGTCGTTCAGGCCGGACAGCTCGATCGCCTGGGCCCAGCCCGCCAGCGGCGGCGGCACGACCGCGAGCGCCGCCGGGAGCTCTGGCCTGCGCGGCAGCCGCTCCTGGATCACGAACGTCCCGGCGAACAGGTCGCCGAGCCGCTTCCCCTTGGCCGACAGCAGCGAGCAGATCAGCGCCGGAGCGCCGGTAAAGCTCCAGATCTCGACGATCGACGCCAGCGCCCGCACCAGCGCCTGCCGGAACCGCTCCGGCCCGCCGTCGTCGCTGACCACGCGCAGCCCGAGCGCCATCTTCCCCAGCGACCTGCCCCGGCTCAGCGTCTCAAAGGCGGTCGGGTAGCCGACGATGACCACCACCAGCGCGGCGACCAGGACGGCAGCCAGCGACGCACCGTTCAGGTGGTTACCAGTCCCGATGATGATGCCGATGACGGCCACGATCATCGTGATCTGAACGGCCATGTCGAGAATGATGGCGAGCATGCGACTGGGGAACCGGGCGCACGGCACGTCCAGGACCACGGCCTCGCCGCTGACCACCCCCGTCATGGGCCTAACTCTGCCTTCCGGTGACCACAGGCCGTCAACCGCCCGCCTCCCCTTCCCCTTCACTGCCAAGGCTATCCAGTATCGGGCAGTAATCTCTTGCCGTGGACGTGGACGCCTTCGTCGCCGCGCACCAGGCCGAATGGGACCGGCTCGACCGTCTCGTCGCCCGCCGCCGCCACCTGTCCGGCGACGAGGTGGACGAACTGGTCGCGGCGTATCAGCGCGCCGCCACACACCTGTCGGCCGTGCGAACCGCCGGGCACGACCCGGCGCTGGCCGCGCGGCTGGCGAACAAGGTTGCCAGGGCCCGCTCCGCCGTGACCGGCGCGCACACACCGGCCTGGGCCTCGGTCGGGCGGTTCGCCGTCGTGTCGTTTCCGCTCATGGCCTACCGGGTGCGGTGGTGGTGGCTGGGCACCGCGGCCGGGTCGCTGCTGACCGCGTTCGTCATCGGCTGGTGGATCGCGAGGTCACCTGCGGTGCAGGCCAGCCTGCTGCCGCCCGCCGAGGTCCGGCAGCTCGTGAACTCACAGTTCCGCGGCTACTACTCGCAATACCCGGCCGCCTCCTTCGCGGCAAAGGTGTGGACCAACAACGCCCTGGTCGCGGCCGAGTCGCTGATCTTCGGAATCCTGCTCTGCGTGCCCACGCTGCTGGTGCTGCTCGAGAACGCGGCCAACATCGGCGTGGACGGCGGCCTGATGGTCGCGCACGGCCGGGGCGTGGAGTTCTTCGCGCTGATCCTGCCGCACGGGATGCTCGAGCTGTCGGCGGTGTTCCTCGCCGCAGCGGCCGGGCTGCGGCTCGGCTGGCGGATCATCGACCCCGGGCCGCTGCCGCGCTCGGCGGCTCTGGCCATCGCGGGCCGCGAGACGGTCACGCTCGCGCTCGGGATGGTCGTGGTGCTGCTGGTGTCCGGGATCATCGAGGCGTTCGTCACCCCGTCGCCGCTGCCCACCTGGGCCAGGATCGGCATCGGGGCGTGTGCCGAGGCGGCCTTCCTGGCGTACGTGATCGTGCTCGGCCGCCGTGCGGTCGCTGTCGGCCTGTCCGCCGACATCGAGGAGGCGCCCGACGTGGTCCCCGTCGCTGGCTAACTCGCGTGTTGATCACCGACGTGCGGGCCCCCGCCCGAGAGCAGGCTGACCGGGTCGCCGCGCGGCCGGTTGTCCCTTGATCGTGGTAGCTGGCCCGCGCCAGAGGCGGGAGATCTGCCACGATCATGGTTTGCCGCGTGGGGCCCTGGACGGGGGACGGGTGCGGAGTCGCTTGGCCGGGCCGCAGCGACGGGGTTGGTGCGGGCCGGCTTAGAGGCGGCCGGCCGCTTTCAGGTTCAGGTAGGCGTCGGCAAGGGCGGCGGGCAGCCGGTCCGGAGGGGCGTCGACGACGTCGACGCCCCTCCGCCGCAGCACCGCCGAGATCGTGGCCCGCTCGGACCGCGCCCGCTCGCCCGCCGCGGCCTGGTAGACGGCGGCGGCGCTGCCGCGGGCCGCCGCCATCTCGTCGAGCCTCGGGTCGGCGACGGCGGCGACCAGCAGCCGGTGCCTCGCCGTCAGGACCGGGATCCTGGGCAGCAGGCCTTCCTCGACCGCCGCCGGGTTCAGGTCCGTGAACAGCACGACCAGGCAGCGCTGCCTGGCGATGCCGAGCACGCAGGAGGCCATCAGGCCGGCGTCGGACTCGATAAGCTCCGCGTCCAGCCCGGCCATCGCGCTGGTCATCGCCGCGAGGATCTCGCTGCGGCTGGCGCCGACCACCCGGGTCCGCACCCGCCGGTCGACGGCGAGCAGGTCGACCCGGTCCCCGGCCCGCGAGGCCAGCGCCGTCAGCAGCAGCGCGGCGTCCATCGAGGTGTCCAGCCGCGGCAGGCCAGCCACCCGCCCCGCGGCGGTCCGGCCGGTGTCCAGCACGATCAGGATGCGCCGGTCGCGTTCCGGCCGCCAGGTCCGCACCATCACGTCGACCCGGCGCGCCGATGAGCGCCAGTCGATCGACCGGACATCGTCGCCCAGCACGTACTCGCGCAGCGAGTCGAACTCGCTGCCCTGCCCGCGCAGCAGCGAGCGGTGCTGCCCGTCAAGCTGCCGCAGCCTGGCGAGCTTCTCCGGCAGGTGCTTGCGGCTGCCGAACGGCGGCAGCACCCGGACCGACCACGGCGCCTGGTGACTGCCCTGGCGCCCGGCCAGCCGCAGCGGGCCGAGCGAGCGCACGGTGACCCGGCCCGCGGCGAAGTCCCCACGCCGCCCAGGCGTCAGCGTCGTTGTCAGGGTCGCGACGCGGCCAGCCGGAACGCTGACCTCGGCCCGTGCGGGCTGCGCCCCGGCGCTGGGCTGCCAGGCGTCGCGCACGGTGCCGCGCAGCGCGCGGCGGCCCGGGTTGGCCACGGTCAGCGTCAGCTCACCGCTGGTGCCGAGCCGGATCCGGGTGTCACCGCCCCGGGTCACCCGGAGCGTGCGGACCGGGGCTGCCAGGCTCACGTCCGCGGCGACCGCCACCAGGATCAGCGCGTCCACGGCGAGCAGCGCCGGGACGGTACGCAGCGCCAGCACGACCAGCGTCCCGGTCACGGCCGCCGCGGCCGCACGCCCGGTCAGCGCCATCGTCGACCCGCCGCGCCCCGGCCGCCCCGCCCGCCCGCGTGGCGTTCAGGATCGTTCACCGCGGCACGGTGACCGAGGCGAGAACCGCTTCGAGGATCCCGTCCGCCGTGCTGCCCTCGAGTTCGGCCTCCGGCCTGAGCTGCACCCGGTGCCGCAGCGTGGGCCGGGCCAGCGCCTTGACGTCGTCCGGCGTGACGTACCCCCGGCCGGACAGCCACGCCCAGGCGCGGCTGGTGGCCAGCAGCGCGGTCGCGCCCCGCGGGGAGACCCCCAGCAGCAGCGCGGGCGACTGCCTGGTGGCCCGGCACAGGTCCACGATGTAGCCGGTGACTTCGGGGGAGAGGTGCACCCGGGCAACCGCGTCCCTGGCGGCCGCCAGGTCTGCGGCGCCCGCCACCCGGTGCAGCCCGGCGGCGGCCAGGTCCCGCGGGTCGAAGCCCGCCGCGTGCCTGGCCAGGATGCCGATCTCCTGCTCGCGCTCGGGCACGGGCACGGTCAGCTTCAGCAGGAACCTGTCCAGCTCGGCCTCGGGCAGCGGGTAGGTGCCCTCGTACTCCACCGGGTTCTGGGTCGCGGCCACGAGGAACGGCTCGGGCAGCGGCCGCGCCGCGCCCTCCACCGAGACCTGGCGTTCGCCCATGGCCTCGAGCAGCGCGGCCTGCGTCTTCGGCGGCGTCCTGTTGATCTCGTCGGCCAGCAGCAGGTTCGTGAAGATCGGGCCTTCGCGGAACTCGAACCTGGCCGTCCTGGCGTCGTAGATCAGGGAGCCGGTCACGTCGCCCGGCATGAGGTCGGGCGTGAACTGCACCCGCTTGCTCTCCAGGTCCAGCGACGCGGCGAGGGCCCGGACCAGGAGCGTCTTGGCGACGCCGGGGACCCCCTCGAGCAGCACGTGCCCCTGGCACAGCAGGGCGATCAGCAGCCCGGTGACGACCGGGTCCTGACCCACAACGGCCTTGCCCACCTCGGCCCGCACCGCGCTGAGCGCGGCCACCGGGTCGCGCTGCCCTGGCGGGTCTGGGCTAGAGACCGGGGCTGCGTCGGGCCAGGGGCTGGCAGGTGCGCCCCGGCCGGCTGTCAGGCCGGCCTGTGCCGGGTATTCGGCGTTCAATGCGTGCGCACCTCTCTCTCGAGGGCATCCAGGCGGTCCGCGAGCGCGACGAGAGCGCCATCGTCGCGCGGCGGCGGCCCGAATAGCATCGCCTCGATCTGGGCCGGCCCGCTACCGGAGCGGGCCGAAAGGGCTCCCACCACGTCAGCGTCTGGCGCACCAGGGGCCAGCCCCAGCGCGGGCAGGGCGCGGGCGAGCATCGCGGTGCGCAACGCGGCGGCGGCGCGCCCGCGGGCCCGGCGCGACCGGTAGAGCGCTGCATGGCCCTCGACCGTCTCCGAGGCGCGGACCACGACCGGCAGAGGCTCCGGCACCAGCGGCCCGAGCCGGCGCATCCGCCACAGCGCGGCGAGCACCGCGGCGATGCCCAGCTGCAGCGCCACCAGGTAAGCGGGCAGCGGGACCAGGCTGGTCAGCGACTTCTGGCCGCTGCCCGGCAGCCCGGTGGCCTGCAGTACCGGGTTCGGCACCAGCCAGACGATGCGGGCAGGCGTGCCGAGCAGGTTCAGCGCGAGCGCGGCGTTGCCCAGCTGTGCCAGGCTGCCGTTGGTCAGCGCGTAACCGGTGCCCAGCACCGTTACCCGGCGCCCGGCCGCGCGGTACTGCACCAGGGAGGCAGCGCCCCCGGTCGGGTAGCACTGCGCCGCTGGCACCCTGGCCGCGCGCCGCGCGCCGCGCGATCCAGTTCGCGGCGCCGGCCGCACCGCGAGCTGTTCCCCTCCCATGTCAGCGTTCCCGGCGAGCCGCGCCGCGGCCAGCCCGCACGCCGGCGGCAGCGCCTGGACCGCGGCAGAGGCGAGCAGCCGGACGCGCGGCGCGAGCGCGGTGAGCGCGGCCTGGTCCGGACCGATCAGCACCCGGTTCGCCGGCACCTGGGACAGGCCGCGCAGCTCGCGCGCGGTGAGCAGCCCCGGGCTGGTGACGACCAGCGTGACCGCGCCGTGGCCCGGGCTGCGCGCCGCCGCCTCGGCAGCGGCGGGCGTGGTCGCCCGGACCACCGTGTCGCCGCGGGCGGACAGCAGGTCGGCGAGCGCGTGCGCGCCGGCGCTGCCGGTGCCCGCCGGGTCCAGGTACCCGGTGATAACGGAGGTCGGCTGCAGCAGGGCGATCACGGTGCCGCCGAGCAGGATCAGCGCGAGGAGGATGGCCGGGACACGCCACCTGCGCCACAGCCCGGCGGCGGGCGGGGCCGGCGGCTGGCCGGCCGGCCCGGTTCCCTGCAGCGGTGCGCACGCGCGCTCCGGCGGGGCCTGCGCGGGCGGCGAAGGCCGGGCGGCCACGGTCATCTCACCGGGCCGGCCGCGGCCGGCGCGCCCGGATACGGCGCGCCCGGATACGGCGCGCCCGGATACGGCGCGCCCGGAGGCTCGAGGCCCGGGGGCTGGCCGGTGGGGGACTGGAAGCCTGGCGCCGCCGGCCGGGCGGCCTGGACCTGCGCGTCGAGGTCACGGACCCGCTGATAGCCCGCGGCGGTCCCGGTTTGCTCGCCGTACCGGACGTCGTCGAACAGCCGCGCGGCCGCACCGAGCCCCGCGGCCAGGCCGGGCAGCGGCCGGCTCGCCTCGGCCGCGAACTCGTCGGCGGTCCTGCCCACCCGCGGCGGCAGGATGCCGCGTTCCTCGAGCTCCACCGCGACCGCCCGCACCGACTCGATCACCGCGGCGGAGTAGTCGCCGGCGGCCGCCAGGCGTTCTGCCTCCCGGCGGTGGTCGCTCGCGGTGCGCTGAGCCGGGGAGAGCATCGGCTGCCGGTCGCGCGCCCTGGACCGGGCGACCGGGCCGATCCCGGCCAGCACCGCCGCGACGGCGATGACCAGCAGCGCGGCCAGGGCGACAACCGCCCACCAGCCGACGGGCACGGCCGCCCCGGCAGCATTCAGCAGCCGGGCGACCGCGGCCTCGATGCGCTCGGCGATCGGCACCCCGGGGTGATACATCGCCTTGGACAGCTCGGCCCGGGCGAGGCGCTGGCCCCCTTCGCGGCTGACCGCCGGGCCGCCCGCGATCACCACGAAGGCGGCGCCGCCGTCGGCCGGTGGCGGCCAGCGGGCGGGCGCCACACCGTCTCGAACTCGTCGCCGGTCAGGTGCTGTCCGGCCGCCGCTCCCTGCAGCGCGAGGTCGAGGCCCTCCTTGCGCATCCGCATGTCCAGGTAGAGCAGGACCGTCACCCCGGCGCTGACCGGGCGGGTGACGGCACCCGCGACGATGCTCCCGACCGCCGCGATGATGACGGCTCCCAGCGTGCGGGTTCCGCCCACGCCGAGCACGCCGGCGGAACCCCCGGCCAGTGCCTCGAGCAAGCTGAACGGCACCTGCAGCACCAGGCCGGCGATGACGACGATGATCACGGTCAGCAGGAAGACGCCGAAGACCCGCCACCAGCTCCGCGAGACCAGGCCCCAGGACCTGCGGAGGGCGTTCACGGGGCCCTGGCGTTCCAGCACCACGACGGGGACCGCCAGGCTGAACTTGATCGCCAGCCAGACCGAGACGCAGAACGCGGCGATGCCGCCGAGGATCCCGATGGCGGCCGCTCCCGCGCCGAGGTGGGCGAGCGCGAGGATGACGATGATCACGGTGAGGCCGATCCAGACGCCGAGGATGCAAAGCCCGCCGAGGATGATCGCGCCGAGGATGGCGCCCAGCCGCGGCGCGCCAAGCCGCCAGGCCTCGCCGATGCTCACCTTGCGGCCGAGCACGCCACCGCCGATGACGGCGGTGAGCATGCCGGTCAGCACGAGCTCGATGATGATGTCCAGGGCGACCAGGGCGAGGGCCGCTGGCACGATCGCGGCCAGGTCGGACACCTGGGCGTTGCTGAGCGGCTGCCCCGGGACAACGCTGATCTGGTGGAGGGTCCGGTTGAGCAGGTACAGGAACGCGGCCGACGCGACGCCGTAGATGGTCAGCACCATCGCGGACAGGCCGAGCGTGGCCGCGGGGTTCTGCCGGATCGACGTGAACGCCCCGCTCAGGATCTCGCCGACCCCTAGCGGGCGGAGCGGGATCCCGCCTGGTTCGGGTCCGGGCGGCCCATAACCCGGGTACCGGCCGTAGCCGGGCTGCCCGTAGCCGGGGGGCTGCTGCCCGTAGCCGGGCTGCCCGTAGCCGGGGGGCTGCCCGTAAGGCGGCTGCTGCCCGTAGGGCGGCTGCTGGCCGTATTGAGGTGGCTGGCCGTAGGGCGGCTGCTGCCCGTAGCCGGAAGGCTGCCCGTAAGGCGGCTGCTGGCCGTAGGGCGGCTGCTGGCCGTATTGAGGTGGCTGGCCGTAGGGCGGCTGCTGACCGTATCCGGGCTGCGGCCCCGGCGGCGACCAGCCGCCAGGCCCGCCCGGCGGGGTGCTGCCAGCGGGTGGCCTGCTGCCCGCGCCGTAGTCGCCGGGGATGGGCTGGGTCTGGCCGGGCTGCCCCGTCTGCCCGTCTCGCGGCTCGCCGGGCGCTCCCGCTGAGGGATTGTCGGACATGTCTCTCCTTGGCCTGGCTGGCCTGGCCGGGCCGGTGCACCGTCGGCGAGCAGGCCCCCCGCATGATGGCGCCCATACTTTCACGGTTGCGGCCAAGGTGCCGCCGCTGTGGTGCGATTAGCCGTAAACTACGCCAAATGCCAGCAGCCGGACTCCCGGGCCCGGCCGCGGCTGGCCTGCAGGCCAGCCCCCGGCGCACACTCGTGGTGTGGAGACACCTGCGCTGCGCTGGCTCGACCCGCCCGATGGCCCGGCGATCGCCCTGCTGGACCAGACCAGGCTTCCCGCCGAGGAGGCGGTCGTTACCTGCACAGATGTCCCGTCCCTGGTGGACGCCATCCGCCGCCTGGTGGTCCGCGGGGCGCCGATGCTGGGGGTCGCAGGCGCCTTCGGTGTCGCGCTCGCCGCGTACCGCGGCGACGACGTCCCCGCGGCCGCCGCCTCCATCGAGAGCGCCCGGCCGACCGCGGTCAACCTCGGCTGGGGCGTCCGGCGGGCGCTCGCGGCCTATCAGCAGGCCGTCGGGGATCAAAGCGACGATCCTGAACGCCACGCCGCCCGCGCTGTGGCCGCCGAGGCCCGGTCGATAGCGGCGCAGGACGCGGCGGCGAGCGCGGCGATGGCGCGGCACGGTCTCGGCCTGGTGCCGCCAGGGGCGCGGGTGCTTACGCATTGCAACACCGGAGCCCTGGTGTCCGGCGGCGAGGGCACGGCCTTCGCGGTGGTCCTTGCGGCGCACCGGGCTGGCAGGCTCGCCAAGCTCTGGATCGACGAGACCCGGCCGCTGCTGCAGGGCGCGCGGCTGACCGCGTACGAGGCCCGCCGGGCCGGCCTGCCGCACGCCGTGCTCGCCGATTCGGCGGCGGCCTCGCTGATGGTGGCCGGCGCGGTCGACATCGTCCTGACCGGGGCGGACCGGATCGCAGCGGACGGCAGCGTCGCCAACAAGGTCGGCACGTACAGCCTCGCGGTGCTGGCCCGCCACCACCGCGTGCCGTTCGTGGTGGTGGCGCCGGTCTCCACCATCGATCCCGACACCCCGGACGGGGCCGCAATCGAGGTGGAGCAGCGGCCAGCGCAGGAGGTCACCAGCCTGGCCGGGGTCCCGGTGGCGCCCGCTGGCACGCCGGGCTACAACCCCGCGTTCGACGTGACGCCGCCTACGCTGATCACCGCGATCGTCACCGAACGCGGCGTCGCGCAGCCGCCAACAGCAGGTACGCTGCGTGTTCTAACGGCGGGATCAGGCAAGGTTGAAGGTCCCCTTGCCGCCGTTTACGTGGAACGATGGGGGTCATGAAAGGTCGCGTGCTGGTCGTCGATGACGACGCCGCCCTCGCCGAGATGCTGGGCATCGTGCTCCGCGGAGAGGGCTTCGAGCCAACCTTCGTCTCCGACGGGGACAAGGCGATCGAAGTCTTCCGCGAAACCCACCCGGATCTCGTGCTGCTCGACCTCATGCTGCCCGGAATGGACGGCATCGACGTGTGCCGCCAGATCCGGGCAGAGAGCGGCACCCCGATCGTGATGCTCACCGCGAAGAGCGACACGGTCGACGTGGTGCTCGGGCTCGAATCGGGCGCCGACGACTACATCGTGAAGCCGTTCCAGTCCAAGGTCCTGGTCGCCAGGGTCAGGGCCAGGCTGCGGCGGACCGAGGACCCGGCTCCGGAGACACTGCAGATCGGGGACGTCACCATCGATGTCGCCGGTCACGCGGTGACCCGGTCGGGCGAGCCGCTCAACCTCACGCCGCTGGAGTTCGACCTGCTTGTCGCGCTGGCGAGGAAGCCGCGCCAGGTGTTCACCAGGGAGGTCCTCCTGGAGCAGGTGTGGGGCTACCGGCACGCGGCAGACACCAGGCTGGTCAACGTGCACGTCCAGCGGCTGCGGGCCAAGATCGAGAGAGACCCGGAACGGCCGGAGATCGTGGTCACGGTCCGCGGCGTCGGATACAAGGCGGGGCCAGGCTGACCCGCCTGCGCGGAGGAAGGTCATGAAGGGGGTGGCGACCGGCAGCGCTGCACCCCGGCATGTCCCGGCCGCGGCGCAGCGGGCTCTTGCGCGGCTGCGCGCGCTGGCCCGCGGCCGCGTCGACGCGGTGCGCGGAAGGCTGACCGCCGCGCACGTCGTGCTGCGCGCCCGCTGGCTGCACTCGCTGCAGCTGCGCGTGGTCACGACGACGCTGGTCAGCTCCGCTCTGGTGGTCGCGGTGCTGGGCTTCTTCCTGATGCAGCAGATCACCTCGGACCAGCTGAAGGTCAAGGAGCTGCAGTCGGGCAATGTCGTGGAGAACGGCCTGATCTCCGCCCAGACCGAGACCGCGGTAGACGCGCGCCCGAACGGCGAGACCTCAGCGAAGCTGATGGACACGATCATCGACGGGCTGGAGCCGCCGCCCAACGCCGAGAGCTCCTACGGCGTGGCCATCATGCTGGCGCCCGGTTACTCGGGCCCGCCGGTGTACCGGCTCGGGGAGACCGCCGGCGTGGTGACCAGCCAGATTCCGGCCAAGCTGACCAGCAGGGTGAACCAGCTGCAGAAGAAGGGGGAGTCCACGGCGAGCTTCACCTTCGCCAGCATGGGCTCTCCCCCCAACGGCAGCCACCCGGAGCCTGGCCTGGTGTACGGGGCTCCCGTCGGCACGTACTACCAGCTTTACTACTTCTTCCCGCTGAACCAGGTAGAGCAGAGCCTCGCCCAGATCCAGCGGACGCTGCTCGTTGCGGGCATCGCGCTGGCGTCGCTGTTCACGGCGATTGCCGCGCTGATCACGCGGTGGGTCGTGACACCGGTCCGGCAGGCGGCACGCGGGGCGCAGCGGCTGTCCACCGGCAATCTGGACGAGCGCATGCCGGTGCGGGGCGTGGACGAGCTCGCGGCGCTGGCGGGGTCGTTCAACGAAATGGCCGGGAGCCTGCAGGAGAAAATGGGCGCGCTCGAGGCCCTGTCCCAGGTGCAGCGCCAGTTCGTGTCCGACGTCTCACACGAGCTGCGTACCCCGCTGACCACGATCAAGCTGGCCGCGGACGTGCTGTTCTCCAGCCGGGACCGCCTGGAAGGCGACGCCGCCCGTTCCATGGAGGTGCTGCAGAGCCAGCTGGAGAGGTTCGAGTCGCTGCTCACCGACCTGCTCGAGATCAGCAGGTACGCCGCGAACGTGGCGGTGCTCGACGCGGAGCCGGCCGATATCTGCGACCTCGCCAGGCAGTCCGCCGACGTGGCGCAGCAGCTCGCCGAGCGCCGCGGCGCCAAGATCGAGTTCCGGCTGCCTGCAGACCCGTGCATCGCGGAGGTGGACCGGGTCAGGGTGGAGCGAATTCTCCGGAACCTGCTGGTCAACGCCGTCGAGCATGGCGAGGGAAAAGATGCGGTGGTCACCGTCGCCGGGGATTCCGGTGCGGTGGCGGTCGCGGTCAGGGACTACGGCATCGGTCTCGCCCCCGGCCAGGAACAGCTGGTCTTCGACCGCTTCTGGCGCGCGGACCCGGCCCGCGCCAGGACCACCGGCGGCACCGGTCTCGGGCTGGCGATCGCGCTCGAGGACGCCAGGCTGCATGGCGGGTGGCTGGAAGCCTGGGGTGAGCTTGGCCGGGGATCGGTGTTCCGGCTCACGCTCCCGCGGATCGCTGGCGGGAAGCTGGCGGGGTCGCCGCTGCCGCTCGCCCCCGACGATGCCGAACTGGCAGACGCGCCGGGCGCGGGAACGCTGGCCGATGCGGACGGCGTCACGCCGCCGCTAGCCGTGGCCCTCCCCGCCGTGCTCGCCGTGGGCGTGCCCGCGGCGAACGGAACCGAGGCGAACGGAACCGAGGCGAACGGGACCGCGGTTCCCGGCTCCGGCGGTGCCGGCTCCGGCGGTGCCGACCCGGACCTGGCCGCTGCCACCGTCGTCGCACCGGCGAGAGCCACCGGGCCCGCCGCGACCGGTCACGACAGCCGGTGATCACGTTGCGCGGTCGCTCGCGGGCCGCAGGCTGGCCGCCCAGGATGAGCGCTGCAGGCGGCATCGCCGCGGCGGCGCTGCTGCTGGCCATCGCGGCCGCGGGATGTGCGACCGTGCCGGCCAACGGGCCGGTGCAGCAGGTTGGCGCTGGCGAGAACGGGCTCAGCCAGCAGCAGGATTACTCCCAGCCCATCCCGGTCGGACCGGGTCGTGGCTGGAGCCCCACGCAGATCGTCTACGGCTTCCTCGCGGCCAGCGCCAGCTTCGCTCATGATCACCAGGTAGCCAGGGAGTACCTCTACCCGACCGTGCAGCAGAGCTGGCGGCCGGGCTGGGCGGTAACCGTGGTGAGCACGATGCCCACGATCACGCCGGTCCGTCCGCTGGTCAGGTCGGTGTCCAACCAGCCGGAGCTGGACTCCGATGTCGAGGTGACCGGCCTGCCGGTGGCGACCATCACCGGCTCCGGGCAGTACCAGTCCTACTCGGGTTCGCGGACCAAGTCCTATAAGTTCCCCCTGCTGAAGTGGAACGGCCAGTGGCGGATCGACGGCCTGCCCACGACGTCGCTGCTGCTGACGCAGGCCGACTTCCAGCGCGTGTACCAGCCGCGCGACCTGTACTTCCTGTCGCAGTCCGGTCATACCCTCGTCCCTGACCCGGTCTTTGTGCCGCAGCAGGCGACGAACACCGAGCTCGCCAGCGGGCTGGTGACCGCGCTGCGGCAGAATCCGACCGGCTGGCTGGCCGGCGCCGCGGTCACCGGGTTCCCCGCTCACTCCCAGCCGATCGGCCAGGTGCGGATCAACGGCCCGAATGCCACGGTCGACATCGGCGGGAGCAAAGGCAAGCCGATCGCTCCCGACCGGCAGCGGCTTGAGCAGATGGCCGCGCAGCTCGTATGGACGCTCGCCACCGGGCGCACGCCCGTGCAGTCGGTCGAGCTCGAGCTGAATAACCGCCCGGTGCAGGTCATGGGCAGGCTGTACCAGCTTCCGCAGATGTACCAGGGATGGCTTCCGTCACAACAGGCGGGCTCCAGCCTCTACTTCGTCGGCAGCAGCGGGGCCGTCGAGGCGCTGTCCGGTGCCGGCCAGCCCGGTGCGGGGCAGCCCGGGCACGTCAGCGCGGTTCCCGGAACGGCGGGCACCCCCGGCATCCCGCCGCTGAGCTCGATCGCGGTCTCGCCGGACGGCCGGTGGCTGGCCGGCATCGCCGACGGTGGTGCCGCTGTCTATTACACGAAGCTCAGCCACGGCGCGTCCCTGCAAAAATGGCGGCCGACCAACGGCACCTGCACGTCGGTGAGCTGGGACGCGCGGGGCAACCTCTGGGTCGCGTGCGGGGGCATTGTCTGGATGCTGCAGCCGGGGACCGGTTCGGCCACGGTGGTAACCGTGGGGCCGGCCGGGAGTGACGTGACCGACTTCCGGATAGCGCCTGACGGCGTGCGGGTTGCCATGATCGTCCGCGGGCCGTCGGGCAGCCAGCTGGAGCTCGGCGCCATCGTTTACAGCAGCGCGACATCCGCGGCGGTCCTGCAGCCGCCGGTGATCATCGGCGCTAACATCCGGCAGCCCGAGTCGCTGAGCTGGTATGGGTCGGACGATCTCATCGTGCTGGCCGGAAGCTCTGCCAGTGCGCAGCTCGATGAGGTGCCGCTGAACGGCGGCCAGCCCACGGTGATCCCGACTCCCGGGGCCCCGGTGTCGGTGACTGCGGCCAGCGCCGGGGGTTCTGCCTCGGACATCGCCATCGGGCTCCCGGGCGGCAAGATCATGCTGTCGGCAAACCAGGGTGCCTTCCAGCCGGCCCGCGTGGGCGGCGTTGCTCCCGCGTACCCGGGCTGAGCCGCGCCGGGCAGCGGGCTGAAAGCACCTCGATACCCCCATAGAGGGTGCGCCGCGGGCCGTTCCCTGATAGCCGTGCTACCCCCCTCCTGACAATCGGTTCCGGTGGGACTAGCGTCGGTGTTATGGCACCCGCCCGGGTCCGTGGTTGCACCGCGCCGGCCTTCCCACCAGCGGGAAGTCCGCTGCGGCAAGCCGATGCCAGCCGCAGGCGAAACGGCCCACGTAAGGCGACTTGTTGTCGACTGATCACGGTGCGGCTTAGAAGTAAGTCCTGCCCCGCCGGGAGACCGGACGTCTCCCGGGCCGGGAGAAGGGCAGTAGTGGCACAGGCGGCTGCGAACCCCTCAGCAGGCGGATGTGGGGACGAAGACCAGGTCGGCCGGGCGGGTGCCGCGTCAAGTCCGGGCAGAAGGGGGTTCCACGGTGAACATCATCTTCAGGGGTCGGCACACAGACGTGCTTGACAGGTTCCGCAAGCACGCGACGGCAAAGCTCTCCAAGATCGTCAAGCTGGACCCCAAGGCGATCAGGATCGACGTGGAAGTCTGCGCCGAGCACAATCCCCGTCAGTCCCAGCAGCGAGAGCGCGTCGAGCTGACGATCTCGTCGCGTGGCCCCGTGATCCGGGCCGAGGCTGCCGCTGAGGACCGCTATGCCGCCCTCGACCTGGCCTTGTCGAAGCTTGAATCGCGTATGCGGCGCGCGTGCGACCGCCGCAAGGGCCGGCATGGCGCGCACGCGGCCGTCCGCGTGATCGACCTGCCTGCAGCCGATGAGACCGTGGGCGGCCAGCCGGCGCCGCTGCCCGCTGAGCCGCTGGAGGCGTCGCAGCTGGAGACGCCGGCAGCCGCGCAGGACGCCCAGGTGCCCGAGGACGTCGTCCCGGTGGCGATGGAAGGCAAGGGCCCGCTGGTGGTGCGCGCGAAGTACCACGCCGCCAGCCCCATGTCCATCGACCAGGCCCTGTTCGAGATGGAACTGGTCGGCCACGACTTCTTCCTGTTCCGCGACGCGGAGGATGGCCGGCCCAGCGTGGTCTACCGCCGCCGCGGTTACCAGTACGGTGTGATCCGCCTCCTCGATACGGCCGCCGAGGAGCAAGCGGGCTCGCCGGCAGGCGCTGGCGCGCCTGCTCACGCCAACGGGCGGGCCGCGCGGGCCGAGCAGATGACTGCCGGGTAACGTCGCTTGCGTAGCCGGGTACCGTCGCTTGCGTAACGGCCGCCCGTCGGCGAAGGTTTGATCACACGGCATCGCGTGCCCTAGTGTTCGCGACTGCTGGGCGGTGCCGCAGGGGACCATCCCAGGAGCGGTGAGGAACGGAGGCGTCATGAGCGGCAGTCGCGGCAGCGCGGCAGCGCCGGATACGTCGCCACACCCGGAGCCGATCCGCACGATGATCGTCGACGACCACGCCCTGTTCCGTCGCGGCCTGGAGATGGTGCTGGAGGAAGAGGCGGACATAGAGCTTGCCGGCCAGGCGAGCGACGGGACCGAGGCCATCGAGAAGGCGGCCGAGTTCCTGCCTGACGTCGTCCTGATGGATATCCGCATGCCCCGCAGCAGCGGGATCGAGGCGTGCCGGGCGATGAAGGAAGCCGCTCCGAGCGCGAAGATCGTCATCCTCACGATCAGTGATGAGGAAGAGGACTTGTTCGAGGCGATCCGGGCCGGCGCGAGCGGGTACCTGCTGAAGGACATCCCCCTGGACGACGTCGCCGACGCGGTCCGGGCGGTGCACGGCGGCCAGTCGCTGATCAACCCGTCCATGGCGGCCAAGCTCCTTACCGAGTTCGCGGCGCTGGCAAGGCGCGACGAGGAGGAACGCGCCCAGGAGGTGCCTGCGCCGAGGCTGACCGAGCGCGAGATGCAGGTGCTCAAGCTGGTCGCCAGGGGGATGAACAACCGCGACATCGCCAAGGAGCTGTTCATCTCCGAGAACACGGTGAAAAATCACGTCCGCAACATCCTGGAGAAGCTGCAGATTCACTCCCGGATGGAAGCAGTCATGGTCGCCGTGCGGGAGAAGCTGATCGAGTTCAGCTAGTCAGCTCGGCTACCGCGTTCCGCAGCCGCGGCTCCAGACCGGCCGGCTCCACCTGGCCGAGTTCGACGTTGTCGCAGCCGACCCACGCCGCCGCCTCGGCAAGCGCGCGCGCCATCGGCTCGGCGGCCGAGGGCTTGTCCAGGGTGAGCTTGCGCGCGGCCAGGGTGCGGCCGCTGCGCGCGGGGTCAACCCGGCCGAGCAGCCTGCCGCCAGCCAGCAGCGGCATCGTGAAGTAGCCGTGCACCCGCTTGGCCTTCGGGACGTAGGCCTCCAGGCTGTGCTCGAAGCCGAACATCCGCAGCGTCCGCCTCCGGTCCCAGACCAGCGAGTCAAAGGGGGACAGCAGCGTGACCCGGTGGCGGCCGCGCACCGCTTCATCGCGGGAGGCCAGCGCGGCCGGGTCAGCCCAGGCCCGCAGCGCTGGCCTGGCGGCAGGCCCGGCGATCTCCACCGGCACCAGCCCGGCCGCAGCCGCCGCGTCGTCGGGCGCGATGAGGCGGCCGTCCGCGCCCTGGCCCGTGCCGCCCCAGCGCAGGCGCTGGTAGTCGGCCAGGTCGGCACGGGTCGCCACGCCCAGCGCGCGGGCGGCGACCCCGGCGAGGTGGATCAGGCACTCCTCGTCAGAGGGGTCGGCGCTGAGCAGCCCGGGGGGCAGCACCCGCTCCGGCAGGTCGTACACGCGCCGCCACCCGGCCCGACGCGCGCAGATGACTTCACCGGTATCGAGCAGCCACTCCACGGCGACCTTCGTGTCCGACCAGTCCCACCAATCTCCCCCGTTCTTGGCGCCCCCGAGCTGCGTGGTCGTGAGCGGGCCCTCGGCGCGGATCCGGGCCAGCACCTTCGCGCATGTCTCAGGCTCGCTGTGGTGCCAGCGCACGCCCCGGCGCTGCAGCGCCCGCCGCCGGAAGCCGTAGTAGGGCCACTCCTCGATCGGCAGGATGCAGGCGGCGTGCGACCAGTACTCGAAGGCCGTCGCCTGGTGCGGATGCCAGTAGGCGCGCTCGATCCGGTCCTGCGCGACCGGCCCGAGCCGCGCGTAGGCGACCAGTTCGTGCGAGCGGGCCAGAACGCTGATGGTGTCGAGCTGAACGGCTCCGACCCGGCGGAGCATCGCGGGCACGCCGCCCTTGCGCGCGGCCGCGCCGACGAAACCCTGCGCCCGCAGCGTGATCAGGCGCGCGTCATCCGGTGACAAGGTCAGCCGCGGCGGGGGGAGAGAACTGCCTGGCACGGGCCAGAGCTTAACCGGCGCCACCGACAGTACGCTTTTCATGATCATCGCGGGTCATCGCGGGCTGCGGCCGCGGCGGCTCGCGCAGAAGCCGCCAAACGGTCGTGATCACGAAAAACCGGGACGATCCGGGGGCCGGTTTAGTACCAGTCCTCGAAGACGTTGACGCCGAGGGCGAGCAGGCCGCCCGCCACCACGAGGCCCAGGCCCAGCCAGAAGGCCCACCAGGTCGGGCCGAGGACCAGCCCGAAGCCGCCGCACACGAAGCCGGCCATGATGACGGAGACGGCGAACCACGACACCCTGCGGCCGTGGAAAGGTTGCGGGTACTGAACCGGAGTGCCTGGGGCCTGCGGCACCATCGCCGTCTGCGCCGCCAGGCCCGCGGGTCCCGGGCCAGCGGCAGCGCTGCCGATGGAGCCAGGCTCCACCTGGGCCGCACTGTCGATGGAGCTCGGCTCCATCTGGTTCGACATGCCCGATGCTCCTCTCGTCCGGCCTGCTCCCGCACGTATCATTGTGGCCAGGGCCTTGAGCAGGGGAGCACCGCCCCCAAGAGTAGCGGCCTGGCGCCAAGGGCTCGGCTTCACCCCACCTCTCGCCTACCATGGCTGTAGGCACGGCGCCAGGTCCCGCCGCGACGCCAGGCGCCCGCCCGGCCAGCGCGGCCGCGGCGGAGCGGGTGCGCCGCGCCAAAGAGCCACACGATCCGCGAGGAGCGCAACGTAAGTGCCAGCCATCATCGATAGTGTCCTTCGCGCCGGCGAGGGCAAGATCCTGCGCAAGCTCAAGCGGATAGCTGACCAGACCAACTCGATCGAAGACGAGTTCGCAGCGCTCAGCGACGCCGAGCTTCGCGCGATGACAGATGACTTCCGGCAGCGGCACGCCAAGGGCGAATCCCTGGACGACCTGATGCCCGAGGCCTTTGCCGCCGTCCGGGAGGCCGCCAAGAGGACTCTCGGGCAGCGGCATTTCGACGTGCAGCTGATGGGCGGGGGGGCCATGCACTTCGGCAACATCGCCGAGATGAAGACCGGTGAGGGCAAGACGCTCACCTCGGTGCTGCCCGCCTACCTCAACGCGCTGAGCGGCAAGGGCGTGCACGTCATCACCGTCAACGACTACCTGGCCAAGCGCGACTCCGAGTGGATGGGGCGCGTTCACCGGTTCCTCGGGCTTGACGTCGGCGTGATCCTCTCCCAGATGGAACCGGACGAGCGGCGCAAGCAGTACGCGGCCGATATCACGTACGGGACGAACAACGAGTTCGGCTTCGACTACCTCAGGGACAACATGGCCTGGGGTCTCGAGGAATGCGTGCAGCGGGGCCATCACTTCGCGATCGTCGACGAGGTTGACTCGATCCTCATCGACGAGGCGCGCACGCCGCTGATCATCAGCGGGCCCTCGGACCAGAACAGCCGCTGGTACCTCGAGTTCGCCAAGATCGCGCCGCGGCTGCGGCGCGGCGAAGACGGCGAGGGCGACTACGAGGTCGACGAGAAGAAGCGCACCGTCGGCATCCTTGAGGCCGGCGTCGAGAAGGTAGAGGACTGGCTGGGCATCGACAACCTCTACGAGTCGGTGAACACCCCGCTGGTCAGCTTCCTGAACAACGCCATCAAGGCCAAGGAGCTGTACAAGAAGGACAAGGACTACGTCGTGATGAGCGGCGAGGTCCTGATCGTGGACGAGTTCACCGGCCGGATCCTGCACGGGCGCCGCTACAGCGAGGGGATGCACCAGGCCATCGAGGCCAAGGAAGGCGTGCAGATCAAGGACGAGAACCAGACGCTCGCCACGATCACGCTGCAGAACTACTTCCGGCTCTACGACAAGCTCGCCGGGATGACCGGCACCGCCATGACCGAGGCCAACGAGTTCCACCAGACCTACAAGCTCGGCGTGGTCCCGATCCCCACGAACATGCCGATGATCCGCGCCGACCAGCCCGACGTGGTGTACCAGACGGTCCAGGCGAAGTTCGAGGCCCTGGTCGACGACATCGTCGAGCGGAACGCGTCCGGCCAGCCGGTGCTCGTCGGGACCACCAGCGTGGAGAAGTCCGAGCTGGTGTCCAAGCTGCTGAAGCGGAGGGGCATAGGGCACGAGGTCCTGAACGCCAAGTACCACGAGCGTGAGGCGGCGATCATCGCCCAGGCGGGCCGCAAGGGCGCCGTGACCGTGGCAACGAACATGGCGGGCCGCGGCACCGACATCATGCTCGGCGGGAACCCCGAGTTCATCGCCGACATCGAGCTGCACCAGCGCGGGCTGTCGCCGGTGGACGCGCCCGAGGACTTCGAGGCCGCCTGGCCAGAGGCGGTGGAAAAGGCCAAGCGCGCCGTCGCCGAGGAGCACGAGGAGGTCGTCGCCGCGGGCGGGCTCTACGTGCTGGGCACCGAGCGGCACGAGTCCCGGCGGATCGACAACCAGCTCCGCGGCCGGTCCGGACGGCAGGGCGACCCGGGCGAGTCGCGGTTCTACCTCTCGCTCGAAGACGACCTGATGCGCATGTTCAACGCCGACAAGATCGCGCACATCATGGAGTGGCTGAAGACGCCGCCGGAGGTGCCGATCGAGTCGAAGACCGTCAGCCGCTCGATCAGGTCCGCCCAGACCCAGGTTGAGCAGCAGAACTTCGAGACCCGCAAAGACCTGCTCAAGTACGACGACGTGATGAACCGGCAGCGCCAGGTGGTCTACAACGAACGGCGCCAGGTGCTTGACGGCGCCGACCTGAAGGAGCAGATCCGCGGCATGATCGAGGAGGTCGTCGCCGGCTACGTGGCCGCAGCCACGGCCGAAGGCTTCCCCGAAGAGTGGGATCTCGACCAGCTCTGGCGCGCGTTCCGCCAGCTCTACCCGGGCGGGATCGGCATAGACGAGACGATCGAGCGGGCAGGCGGGGAACGGTCTCACCTCTCGGCCCAGCTGATCACCGACATAGTGCAGGAGGATGCGCTCGCCGCTTACGACCGCCGGGAAGAGGAGCTGACCCCCGACGTGATGCGCGAGCTCGAACGGCGGGTCGTCCTCTCGGTGCTCGACCGCAAGTGGCGTGAGCACCTGTACGAGATGGACTACCTGCGCGAGGGCATCAGCCTGCGCGGATACGGTCAGCGTGACCCGCTGGTGGAATACCAGCGCGAGGGTTACGACATGTTCAGCGCGATGATGGAGGGCATCAAGGAGGAATCGGTCGGCAACCTGTTCAACCTGCAGGTGCAGCGGCAGGACAGCCCGATCGTCGAGGAATCCGCCGCGGACGCGGCAAAGGGCGGTGTGGTCATCGCCGCGCCCGAGCCCGCCGGCCTAACCGGCGCCGCGCCGCGAGCGGTCCCCGGCGGGACGGGCATGCTCCCCGGCGCTCCAGCCGCGGGCCCCAGCCAGCCAGCCCCCGCCAACGGCCAGCCGGTCCCGGCAAGCCGGCCGGGGCGCCACTCCCGCTCAACCGCCCCCGGCCGGCAAGGCGCGAGTTCCCGGCCGGCCGGCCGGGACCAGCGCGCCGCGCAGGCCGCGCCGGATGGGCCGGCGGTTCCCGCCGCACTGGCTGGCCGCGGCATGGCCCGCCCGCAGCGTCCTGGGCGGCTTCAGTACACCGCGCCGAGCGAGGACGGGAGCGGAAACGCGGAGCAGCGAGCGTCCTCGGCCCGCGGGTCCGGCGCCGACTACTCCAAGGTCGGCCGGAACGCGCCGTGCCCGTGCGGCTCGGGCCGTAAGTTCAAGCAGTGCCACGGCGACCCTCGCAACCGGTAGCCATCATCGTCCCCGGATTGACGTCGAGGCCTGGCATCTGCTAATTTCCACTAGCAGATGCCAAGAGATGCTTCGGGGAGCTGGGGCATGACCGGAGACGCCCTGCTGGAGGTGCTGGCGACGCTGGCCAACCCCCACCGGATGCGGGTCCTGGCCGCGCTCACCGAGGAGCGCAACTACGTCAGCCAGCTAGCCCGCGACCTGGGCATCAGCCGGGCACTGCTGCAGGTCCACCTGCGCAAGCTCGAGGCGGCCGGGCTGGTGTCGTCGTCCGTCGAGGTCTCAGCGGACGGCAAGGCGATGAAGTTCTACGAGGTGGCGCCCTTCGCGCTGCACGTCACTCCCGAGACGCTCAGGATCGCGGCGCGGACACTGAGCATGGACGGCGACCTAGAGGCGGAGCTGCGATGAATCCCAGGACGGCGAAAGAGACGGCGATAATCTGCGCGGCCGCGGTGCTCGCGGTGGCGCTGCTGACCATTCCCTTCGAACTGACCCCCGTCGGGCCACACGGGGCAGTGGCACACAACTCCAAGGGCGTTATCTTCATCGTCGTTGCCGGGGTCATCGCGCTCGGGATGGTCCTGGCGTACCGGTACCTCACCACCAGGAAGCGGGCGCAGATCGAGCTGACCGGCGGCGAGCAGTACCGCCGGCTGGCCGAGGAGTACCGGAGGCTGGCCGACCTGGCCATCACCGCCCAGGAACACACCGACCTCAAGCTCGGCGACGTCACCGCCCAGCTCGATTTCCTGCGGGAGCAGAACGAGTCGCTGCAGAAGATCCTCAAGGAAGTCGAGTAGGCCGGTGGCCGGCTGCCCCGCGATCGCCCCGGCCGCCAGACCCAGCCGATCGTGACCTGCGCCGGCAACGACGGCGTCAGGCGGCCTCGATCGTTGTGCAGACCCATCTCCTCGCCGTTGTATCCCGCCCAGGGGTGGCGCGGCGGGACTGCTGCCGTTCCAGCCGCACGGCGATCGCGCGGATCCGCGGGCCGCACCCCACGACCACGGTCATCTCGACGACCCCGGGCGCGGGCTGGGTAGCGACGACGCGGCGCACCCGGGGCGCGGTCCCGGCGGCAAGCATCGGCCCGAGCTGGCGGATGAGCCGGCGTGCCCGGTCAGTGGTCCACGGCGTGATCTGGCCCTGCGGCCGCGATCCCGCCAGCGTCTCCGCGAGGACCTGGGCGAACTGGCTCGGCCAGCCGGCCGCCGGGGGCTGCAGGCGCCCGGGCGGCCTGGGAGGCGCCCCGGGCCCGGGACCCGCCGACCCGGGAGAGGCCGGCCGGGGAGCCGTTCCGGCGGCGCCGTCGTCATAGGGCGGCGCCGAGTCGGGCACCAGGACCAGCCGCACCGCCCCGGCGTCCGGCAGCGGCCGCCTCCTCGCCGGAGCGCGCCCGAGGCCGGGGACGAGCGGCAGCACCACGTGAACCCCGGATCCGGCCGCCCGGGATCGCGGCTCCCCTCCTGGCGCCGGGGACGATGAGCTCATGGGACCTCCGGGAAATCTGGTCGGGCGGCCCGGGCGGAGTCAGCAGACCGGGCTAGGCAGTGTTTTACCGGTTACCGGTGACATTTCCGGCGCGGGCGCCGGCATGGAATGCCGGGGCCGTGGGCCTGGTTGACTGTCGGTGGGACGCGCAGCCGCGCCGAACCGAGAGCCGAGACCCGGCATTCGCACCCAGGAGATAGCACCGTGTCGCTGCCACCGCTGGTCACGCCGGCCGCCGAGCTGACCACCGATGAGGTCAGGCGTTATTCACGCCATCTCATCATCCCTGATGTGGGGATGACCGGGCAGAAGCGCCTGAAGAACGCCCGGGTCCTCTGCGTCGGCGCGGGCGGCCTCGGGTCTCCGGCGCTGCTCTACCTGGCCGCCGCTGGCGTTGGCACGCTCGGCATCGTCGACTTCGACGTCGTCGACGAGTCCAACCTGCAGCGGCAGATCATCCACGGCCAGTCGGACGTGGGGCGGCCCAAGGCCGAGTCCGCGCGCGACAGCATCAGGGAGATCAACCCGCACGTGAACGTCGTGCTGCACTCCGAGCGCCTCGACTCGGACAACGCGATGGAGATCTTCGCGCAGTACGACCTGATCGTCGACGGCACAGACAACTTCGCCACCAGGTACCTGGTCAACGACGCCTGCGTGCTGCTCGGCAAGCCGTACGTCTGGGGCTCGATCTACCGCTTCGACGGGCAGGCCAGCGTGTTCTGGGCCGAGCACGGGCCCTGCTACCGGTGCCTCTACCCGGAGCCGCCGCCGCCCGGCATGGTGCCATCCTGCGCCGAGGGGGGCGTGCTCGGCGTGCTCTGCGCCTCCATCGGGTCCATCCAGGTCAACGAGGCGATCAAGGTCATCACCGGCATCGGCGAGCCCCTGGTCGGGCGGCTGATGATCTATGACGCGCTCGAGATGAGCTACCGCACGGTGCGGGTCAGGAAGGACCCCGAGTGCGCGGTGTGCGGCAAGAACCCGACGATCACCGAGCTCATCGACTACGAGGAGTTCTGCGGCGCGGTCTCCGAGGACGCCCAGCGTGCCGCGCTGGGATCGACGATCACGGCGGCCGAGCTCAAGGCGATGCTGGACGGCGACGAGAAGATCTTCCTTGTCGATGTCAGGGAGCCGAACGAGTACGAGATCGTCTCCATACCCGGTTCGGTGCTCATCCCCAAGGACCAGTTCCTGAACGGCGCCGCGCTGGAGCGGCTCCCGCAGGACCGCCGGATCGTGCTGCACTGCAAGAGCGGTGCGCGCAGCGCCGAGTGCCTCGCGGTCGTCAAGAACGCCGGGTTCTCCGACGCGGTCCACGTCGGCGGCGGCGTCCTGGCGTGGGTCAGCCAGGTGGATCCGTCGCTCCCGGTCTACTGAGCCGGGCACGCTCCCGCGCCGGCGGCGCGCCCCCGGCGCCGTCAGGGGTGAACCTTTCTTCGGGTGCGCGCCGCCGCGCGCGCAGGCCGTAGCATTTCTGCTGTGTCCACGCATCCGGAGACTCCGGACCACGAGAGGGGCGCGCTGCCAGCTGGCCGTGAGCGCGGCCGCTGGCGATTTGGTATCGCGCTGACGGTGCTGCTCGTCGGGACGGCTGGCCTGGCGGCGTCGGCCGCTGGCGTCTCCTCCCAGCTGCTGCCGCGCAGGTTCACGGTCGCGCAGCAGCAGCAGATCATGACCTGGGAGATGGGGCGGCGCTGGCAGGCGCTGCCGGCCGGGACCATCTTTCCCGCGACCATCACCTACCAGCTCCCCGGTTACGCTCTCGCCTCCAGCACGCAGCTGCCGCTGACCGCCTACCGGGTGGGGATCTCGCGCCAGGCCACCTGCGCGAAGGCGGCCGACCCCGCGGCGGCCCGGGTGCTCTCCGCGCACCATTGCACGGCTGTGATCCGCGCCACGTACGCCGACGAGACCGACAGCATGCTGGTGACCGTCGGCGTCGCGGTGATGCCCGGCGCCAGCGCGGCCCGGGCTGCGGCCGGCGAGCTGTCGTCCGGGTCCGGCCTGCATCCCGGGGTCCGGGCGGCGGCGTTCCGCGGCACCCTGGCCGCGTCGTTCGGTGACCGGCAGCGGCAGCTGTCCTGGGCGACCAGCGCGGGCCCGTACGTGATCCTCTCCACGGCCGGCTACGCGAGCGGCATGCCGGAAGAAGACGTGGCATCCGATCCCTACGCGGACCAGGAGCTGACCAGCCTCGCCGGCGGCGTAGCCAATGCCGTCGGCACTCCGCTGGGCGTGCAGCCGGCGCCGCCCAGGTGCCCTGGGGCACCTGGATGCTGAGCTCAACGGCGCCCTGGCGCGCGCGCCGCGCCGCGGGACTGGCGCTCGCCGTCGTGCTGGGCCTGTCGCTTGCCCTGGCCGCCGGCGCGGCCCCGGCGCGGGCCGACGGCGTCCGCGATGCCCAGCTGTGGGTGCTGGACGCGCTCAACGTCCCGCAAGCGTGGCTGGTCACCAAGGGACAGGGCGTGACCGTAGCCGTTATCGACAGCGGCGTGAACCCGGACGTGTCCGATCTCGTCGGGTCGGTCATCACTGGGCCGAACTACGCGGGCGTGAACACGCCCGAATCCAACCCCAACTGGGGCGTGCACGGGACCTGGATGGCGTCGCTGATCGCCGGGCACGGCCACGACGGGGGCGGCAGCGGCATCATCGGCGTGGCGCCGAAGTCGCGCATTCTCTCGATCCGCGTCATCACCGACAGCACCGACCCGAACTACGCCCGTTACCGGCGGGAGCCGCAGTCCCGCATCCAGCACGAGCTGGCGACGGCGATCCTTTACGCCGTGTCCCACGGGGCTCAGGTGATCAGCATGTCGCTCGGCTATGGCCTGCCGAGCCTGCCGGTGCGCTCGGCGCTCCAGGACGCGCTCAACCACGGCGTGGTGGTCGTCGCGTCATCGGGCAACTCCGGGGGCACCGCGGCCGACCGCAGCCGGGGTCACGCACCGTACTCATTCCCGGCGGACTACCCGGGCGTGCTCGGCGTGGCCGCGATCAACCAGCGCGGGCGGGCGGCGGGCTTTTCCAGCGACAACCTTTCGGTGCAGGTCGCTGCGCCGGGCGTCAGCGTCCCTGCGCAGGGCAGGGACGGGCAGTACTGGCTGGTGAGCGGCACCAGCCCGGCGTGCGCGCTGACCGCTGGGGTCGCCGCCCTGATCAGGTCCGCCTACCCGTCGCTGCCGCCGGACATGGTGCGCGAGGCGATTACCAGCACGACGAGCAACCGGCCCGCCCGCGGCTACAACGACGAGGTCGGGTTCGGCACGGTCGACGCGGCCGCCGCCCTGGCCGCCGCCGGGCGGCTGTCCGCACGCGGCCTCGCGGGTCCCGGGTCGCCGCGGACCGGCCTGCGGCGCACGGTCTTGCTGACCCCCGGCGTGACCCCGGACAGCCACTTCGGCGGCGGGCCGGCGGCTGTCCCCGCGCCGCCGGTCGCTCCCAGGGGTGACCGGCGGCTGGTGCTGTACTGCCTGCTGGCCGCGGTCTGCCTGGCGCTGATCGTGGCCGCCGCGAGCCGCCTGGTGCTCATGCGCCGGCCCGCGCACGCGGACCAGGCGCACGCGGACCAGGCGCACGCGGACCAGGCGCACTCGGCCGGGTACACCGGCCCGGCATGGCCGTCCGCCGGCGCGGGGCTGCCGTCTGGCGGGCGGCCGCCCGGCCCGGGCGAGGCACAGCACGAGGCGGAACTGCCCCGGTTTCCCTGGCTGGCCACGCCTCCGGGCCGTCACACCACTGGCGAGGGTGGCGACGATGCCCCCGCGGCGGGCGACTAGCCCGGACCGGCGCGTGCGCAGGCCGGCGCGCGGCGGGGAACCCGGCAGGCGGCCGGCTGGCTCGCCGGCGCTCAACGACTTCACGGGCAAGGTCCTGGATGTGGCGGAGGCGATACCGCGGGGCCGGGTGATGTCCTACGGCGACATCGCCGAGTACCTCGGCGAGGGCGGCCCGCGCCAGGTGGGGCGGGTGATGGCGTTGTGGGGCGGCGGCGTGGCGTGGTGGCGGGTCATCCACGCCGACGGCTCCCTGCTGGCCGGCCACGAGCAGGCGGCGCTGGCCAGGTACCGCGAGGAGGGCACGCCGATGCGCCACGGGCCGGACGGCAGGCCAGGCCGGGTGGACATGCGACGCGCGCGGTGGACCGGCACAAGCTGACCGGCAAGCTGCCCGCCACGCCGCGCCGCGAAGCGCGCGAAAATGTCGGTGCGGTCTGCTGGAATCATTTCCAGGATGAATTCCAGCGCGTCTGCCTACCGCCTTGTCCGCCGGCCTATGCCGACGGGCGCGCCGCCATTCCTGGACAGCGCGCAGCGGCAGGTGGTCGGCCACGCCGGCGGGCCGCTGCTGGTGCTGGCCGGCCCGGGCACGGGCAAGACCACGGCCATTTCCGAGGCCGTTGTGCACCGGATCAACGGCCGCGGGATCGACCCGGCGAGGGTGCTCGTGCTCACCTTCAGCCGCAAGGCGGCCGAGGAACTGCGCGAGCGGATCACGATGCGCCTGGGCCGGACAACGAGGCAGCCGCTCGCGCTGACCTTCCACAGCTACGCATACGCCCTGGTGCGCCGGGAGTTCGTGCTGGCGGGGGACGAGCCGCCGACGCTGCTGTCCGGCCCGGAGCAGCTGCTTGAGGTCAGGCGGCTGCTGCGGGGCGAGGCCGAAGACGGCGGCGGGAACTGGCCGCAGCGGCTCCGCCCTGCGCTGGCCACCCGGGGCTTCGCCGCCGAGCTGCGGGACTTCCTGCTGCGGGCCGCCGAGCGTGGCCTGGACGGCCGCGGCCTCGCCCGGCTCGGCAGGCAGCGGCAGCGCGACGACTGGGTCGCGGCCGGAGCGTTCCTCGAACGGTACGCCGGCCGCTTCGACCTGGCCCCGGTGCCTGCCTACGACTACGCGGAGATCGTCAGGATCGCGGCCGGGCTGCTGGGCCGCGCCGCGACCCGCAGCCGGGAACGGCAGGCGTATGACGCCGTCCTCGTCGACGAGTACCAGGACACCGACCCGGCGCAGGAGGACCTGCTGCACGCGCTGGCCGGTGACGGCCGGGAGCTGATCGTGGTCGGCGACCCGGACCAGTCGATCTACGGTTTCCGCGGCGCCGACACCAGGGCGGTCAGCCGGTTCGCCGACCGGTTCCGCGCGCCGGACGGCAGCCCGGCGCAGGTCATCGCGCTGCGGACCTGCCGCCGCAGCGGGGATTTCCTGCTGCGTGCTTCCCGGAGGGTCGCGGCCCGCCTTCCCGCCGCGCAGGCTGACCAAAAACCCGGTCTTGAACGTCTGCACCGCGAGCTGGTCCCGCTGCCCGGCGCCGGCCCGGGCAGCGCACGGATCATCATCGCGGCGACCGCGGCCCAGGAAGCCTCGGTGATCGCCGACGCGCTGCGCCGGGCGCACCTGATGGACGGGCTGGCGTGGTCGTCGATGGCGGTTCTGGTCCGGTCGGCGACCCGCCAGGTGCCCGTGCTGCAGCGGGCTCTCGCCGCGGCAGGGGTCCCGGTGACGATCGCGGGCGACGAGCTGCCGCTGGCCGCAGAGCCCGGGACCCGGCCGCTGCTCACCCTGCTCGGCTGCGCGCTGCGCCCGGGAACGCTGGACGAGGAGACAGCGGCGGAACTGCTCACCGGGCCGCTCGGCGGCACCGACGCGCTGGGCCTGCGCCGGCTGCGCCGGGCGCTGCGCGCGGCGGCCCAGGCCGCGGGGGAGCCGGCCGCCGAGGATCCGCTGGGGGCGGCCCTGCGCGACCCGCGCGAGCTCGCCATGCTCGCGCCTGCCCGCGGCGCCGCGGCGGCCGGGCTCCCGGCCGCCGTCGCCGCGGCGCGGCGGGTGGCCGGCCTGCTGGAGCTGGCAGCGCGGACCGCGCGGGAGGGTGGCTCCGCCCACGACGTGCTCTGGGCGGTGTGGGACGCCTCGGGCCTTGCGCCCGCGTGGCAGCGGGCCAGCGCGGCGGGGGGGCCGCGCGGCGCGGCCGCCGACGCCGACCTGGACGCGGTGGTGGCCCTGTTCGACGCGGCCGCCCGGTTCACCGCGCGGCTGCCGCAGGGGTCACCGCTGCTGTTCCTCGACCGTCTCTCCGGGCAGGAGATCGTCGGTGACACGCTGGCCGAGCGCGCCGCGCGCGGCGACGGCGTCGCGGTGCTGACCGCGCACCGGTCGAAAGGGCTCGAGTGGGACCTGGTCGTGGTCGCCGGGGTGCAGGAGGGCACCTGGCCCGACGTCAGGACCCGCGGGTCGCTGCTGTCCATGGACGAGCTTGTGGAGGCGGTGGCCACGGCCGAAGGCGCCGGCGCGGTGGAAGGCTCCGACGCGGTCGCCGCGGCGCTCGCATCCAAGCTGCTCGACGAGGAGCGCAGGCTCTTCTACGTCGCCGTGACCAGGGCCAGGCGCGTGCTGGTGGTGACCGCGGTTGGCGGGGCCGATGCGGAGGAACGGCCGTCCAGGTTCCTCGCCGAGCTCGCCGGCGACGACATCGAGGCCGAGCGGGTGACCGGCGTGGGGCAGCGCTGGCTGTCGCTGCCCGCGCTCACGGCGGAACTCCGGCGTGCCGCGGCCGACGCCGCGCTGGGCGAGCCGATGCGGCGTGCCGCCGCGGCCCAGCTCGCCAGGCTGGCCGCGGCCGGTGTCCGCGGGGCGAGCCCGCGGCACTGGTACGCGCTCACCGAGCTGTCCGGGCCGGGCCCGGTCACCGAAGGCGCCGTCCGGCTGTCGCCGTCCCAGGTGGAGAACTTCACCCGCTGCGGGCTGCGCTGGCTGCTGGAGTCGGCCGCTGGCGTCACCACGCCCGGCGTCCTCCGCCATTTCGGGATCGTGATCCACGCCGCGGCCGCGCTGGCCGCCGACGGCGCGGACGACGCCGACATCACCAAGCGCATCGACGAGGCGTGGCAGCACCTGGACTTCGGCAGCTCCTGGTATAGCGCGAAGCAGCGCGAGCAGGCCGAGCGCATGGTCCGCAAGTTCCTCGACTGGCACCGGTCCAACCCGCGCGAGCTCCTGGCCGTGGAAAGAGACCTGCGCGTCACCGTGGGCCAGGTGGAGATCACCGGCCGGGTGGACCGGCTGGAACGCGACGCCGATGGCGGCGCGGTGATCGTCGACCTCAAGACCGGCTCCGGCCGTCCGGCCGACGACGAGCTCGACCGGCACCCGCAGCTCGGCGTGTACCAGCTTGCGGTGCTGCTCGGCGCGTTCGAAGAGCTCGGCCTCACCCGGCCCGGCGGCGCGGAGCTGGTCCAGGTCGGCAGGGCCAGCCTGGCCGCCCGGGCCCGGGTGCAGCGGCAGCGCCCGCTGTCGGCCGACCCGGATCAGGGCTGGGCGCGGGACCTGGTGGAGACCGTGGCCACCGGGATGTCGGGGCCGGTGTTCACGGCCAGGGCCAACCCCGGCTGCCGGGTCTGCCCGGTCGCGGCGTGCTGCCCGGTGCATGAGCGTGGCGGGCAGGTGACCCCGTGACCGGGTACAGCCCGGCTCAGCTTGCCCGGCTGCTCGGCCTGGCCGAGCCAACCCCGCAGCAGGCCGCCGTGATCGGCGCGCCGCTGTGCCCGATGGCTGTGATCGCCGGCGCGGGGTCGGGCAAGAGCGAGACGATGGCCGCGCGGCTGGTGTGGCTGGCAGCGAACGGGATGGCCCGGCCGGAACGGGTGCTGGGGCTGACCTTTACCAGGAAGGCAGCGGCCGAGCTGGCGGAGCGGGTTCGCGGCCGGCTCGACAGCCTCCGGCGGGCCGGCCTGGAGCTGCCCGGCGCGGATTCCGGCGACTGGCTGCAATCGGATCCGGTCATCGCGACCTACCACGCTTACGCGGGGCGGCTGGTCGGCGATCACGCGCTGCGCGAGGCCGTCGAGCCGTCGATCCGGCTGATCACGCCCGCGGTCGCCTGGCAGCTCGCCGCGCGCGTGGTGGCGGCCCACGACGGCCCGATGGACGCGATCACCTGGACCCCGTCGACGGTCACGGCCGCCGTGCTCGACCTTTCGGCCGAGCTGGCCGAGCACCTTCGGGGGCCGGACAGCGTGCGGGAGGTGGGGGAGTGGCTGGCTGCCCAGCGGGACGGGCTGCCGCCCGGCGGCCCGCAGCGGAAGGTCCCGGCCGCGGCGGCGAAGATCCTCGACTGCCAGCGGGTCCGCGAGCAGATGCTGCCGCTGGTGGCCGCGTACGCGGCGGCCAAGGCAGCCAGGGAGGTCATGGACTACGGCGACCAGATGGCGCTCGCCGCCCGGATCGCGGACCGGCATCCCGAGGTCGGCGCCGCCGAGCGGGCCAGGTACCAGGTGGTGCTGCTGGACGAATACCAGGACACCAGCCATGCGCAGCTGGTCCTGCTCCGGGCGCTGTTCGGCGGCGGGCACCCGGTGACCGCGGTCGGCGACCCGTGCCAGTCGGTCTACGGCTGGCGCGGGGCGACAGCGGGCAACCTGCGCAGGTTCGGCGCGGACTTCCCGGTTCGCGACGGCGGCCCCGCGCCGATCGCGCTGCTGTCCACCAGCTTCCGCAACACCGGCCGGGTCCTGGATGCCGCCGCCGCACTGCAGGAAGGGCTGCGGGCGGCGGCCCCCGAGGTGCCGCGGCTCGTCGCACCGCCGCCGAGGGCCGCGCGCGGCAGCGTGGTCTGCGCGCTGCTCGGTACCGCCGGCGAGGAAGCCGGGTGGATCGCGGACCAGGTCGCGGAGCTGCTGCGGCTCCCCCCTGGCGTCGCACCGGACGGTGCGCCGTGGCCAGATGGCGGGCGCGACCGGCGGGTCCGCCCGTCCGACGTGGCGGTGCTCTGCCGCAAGCGCGCGCAGTTCCCCGCGCTCCGCGCGGCGCTCGAGGCGCGCGGCATCCCCGTCGAAGTGGTCGGTCTCGGCGGCCTGCTGACCGTGCCCGAGGTGCAGGACGTGGTGGCGACGCTCCGGGTGATGCACGACCCGACCGCGTCTGACGCCCTCGCCCGGCTGCTGACCTCGCCCCGGTGGCGGATAGGCCCGCGCGACCTGGTGGCGCTCGGGCGGCGGGCCCGCGCCCTCGCCCGCGGGGCGCGTGCCGATCCGCGTCCCGCCGGGCAGCCAAGCCCGGATGCTGACGCGATGCAGCAGGCGGTGACCGACCTGACCGCCGATCCGGGGAGCCTGGTCGAGGCCCTTGACGAGCTCGGCGACCCGGCCGCCTACTCACCCGCCGGCTACCCGCGGCTGGCGTCGCTCGCCGCCGAACTGCGCGGGCTGCGCGGGCACGCCGGGCGGCCGCTGGCGGAACTCGTCGGCGAGGTGGAGCGCGCGCTGAGCCTGGACATCGAGGTGGCGGCGCGGCCGGGCGCGGATCCGGCCAGCTCCCGCGCCGACCTGGACGCGTTCGCGGACGCGGCCGCGGCGTTCGCCGGCGACCAGGACGAGCCAACGCTCGGCGCGTTCCTGGCCTATCTCACCGCCGCCGAGGCCGAGGAATTCGGCCTGGAAGGCGGCCGCGTCGGCGACACCGATTCGGTGAAGCTGGCGACCGTGCACGCGGCCAAGGGGCTGCAGTGGCCGGCCGTGTTCGTGCCCGGCCTCGCCGAAGGGGCACAGGGGCACATCTTCCCGGCCCGGCCGAAGCTGACCACGCGGTGGACGGAGAACCCGCGGCTGCTGCCGTTCGGGCTCCGCGGCGACGCCGCGGACCTGCCGGCACTCGCGGGCCTCGACGCCGGGTCCCTCGCCTCCTTTGCCGATGCGTGTGCCGACCGGGAACTGGCAGAGGAGCGCCGCCTGGGCTACGTGGCAGCCACCCGCGCGGCGTTCTTCCTCGCCTGCACGGGCTACTGGTGGGGCGGCGGGGTGTCCCGGCTCGGCCCTTCTGTGTTTCTGCATGAGGTGCGCGCCGCGTGCGAGGCCGGTGCCGGAACGGTCGCCGCGTGGGCCGAAGAGCCTGCCGGCGACGCCGAGAACCCGGCCCTTGCCGAGCCCGCCACGGCGGCATGGCCGGCCGCGGCCTCCGGCTCACGGTACGAAGCGGTCCGCGAGGCAGGCCGGCTGGTGACCGAGGCGATGGCCCGCGCCGGGAGGGATTCCGCTGCCGCGGGCCCCGGGGCGCTCAGCGAGGCGGACCTGGCCCTGATCGCCGCCTGGGAACGCGACGCCGGCCTGCTGCTCGCGGAACGAGCCGAGCGGCGCGGCGACGAGGCGCTCACCGTGGGGCTGCCCCGGCGGCTGCCCGTCTCCTCGCTGGTGATCATGGCCAGGGACCCGGCCGAGCTCGCGCAGCAGGTGCGCCGCCCGATGCCACGGCCGCCGGCGCCACTCGCCCGCCGGGGCACCGAGTTCCACACCTGGCTCGAGCAGCGGTTCGGGCCGCAGCGGCTGATCGACCCTGGCGACCTGCTCGGCGCGGCCGACTCCGGCCTGGAGCCGGACGAGGACGAGAACGTGGCCGCGCTCCGGGAGCGGTTCGAGGCGGGCGAGTGGTCGGGCCGCTGGCCGTGCGAGGTGGAGGTGCCGTTCGAGACGCAGATCGGCGACCGGCTGGTCCGCGGGCGGATCGACGCGGTGTTCGCCGACGATCCCGCGGGCGGGTTCGACGTCGTCGACTGGAAGACCGGCCGGCCGCCGGCCTCGCCGGACGAGGAGCACGCCGTCAGCGTGCAGCTTGCCGCCTACCGGCTCGCCTGGGCCGCCCTGGCGGGCGTGCCGGTCGAGCAGGTGCGGGCGGCGTTCTACTACGTGCGCGAGGACGTCACCGTGCGGCCCGCCGACCTGCTGGACGCGGCGGGCCTCGCGGCCCTCATCGAAGGCATCCCGGCCGGCTAGATAGGATGCCGAGACCGACCGACAGGAGGCTACGTGCCAGAGCGACGCGTATCGATGACGGACGGGCTGGCCGAGCGCGTGGTGCGGCGGGCCATCGCCGCCCTGGCCAACTCCTACGGCTCCGGGCCGGCCCGGGCCACCGCGGCGAAGGAACTGCTCGTGCACGCGCTGGAGGGGGCCTCGGACCAGGCCGACGAGACCGACGGCTACGCCGCCGCCGCGGCGATCGCGGCACTGGCCCACGGCATCGAGGCCGAGGCGGGGCGAGGGCTCGACTGGCTGTCCGTCGCCGCCCTGGAGGAATGGGACTTCCACCACCCGGAGAACCCGTTCTGACCGCGCGGCGCGCGGCCCGTCCGCGCTCGTCCTGCTGCCGCCGGGCTCAGCCGCCGAGGTAGCGCTCCACCGCCTCGACCTTGGCGTCGAGCGCGCCGGCGCGGGCGTCCGAGTTCACCAGTAAAGCTGTGGCATCCCGGGGCTACGCTGGCAGCATGCTTGTCGCTTTCTCAATTACGCTACGCCGCTCGGCACGGGTGAGGGCGTCGGCGAGATCGTCGCCGCGACGGTCCGGGTCGTCCGCGAGAGCGGGCTGCCCAACCGGACTGACGCCATGTTCACGAACATCGTGTTTTTAGCGCACTGTTAGCACTGAACGGCATCGCCGCAGCTCAGGATATCTACAGGAGGGCCCTCTGTCATGATCGTCGCGTTCTCGGTCGCTCCGTCCGGTACGGGACGCGCCGACGGTTCCGTCGCCGATGCGGTTGCCGCAGCGGTGAAGATCGTACGAGACTCAGGCCTG